>Ga0318561_10000453_pt1 | contig 12504 bp, 9 predicted proteins | sample GRESIP065b5f23_FD_202526 | JGI IMG/M metagenome (GOLD analysis project Ga0318561, IMG submission 202526) | Tropical soil microbial communities from Luquillo Experimental Forest, Puerto Rico - GRE.SIPMG.065b5f23 | ecosystem: Environmental > Terrestrial > Soil > Tropical forest > Bulk soil... | reverse complement strand
GCCCGCTGCCGAGCCGGGAGCGGGCGCCAGCTGGCTGTCAAGTGCCGGACCGGCACCATTCCCCGCGGCCAGCGAGTCGGCCACCGACGCCCCGCCCGCCGATGCCGTGGCGGTCGGCCAGCCCGGACAGCCGGAGGCCAGCGGCGGCGAGTCCGGCGCCGGCTCTGCGTTTCCCCAGGCGGCCCGGCTGAAGTGGCCCCACGCGGCCCGGCCAAGCGCTGCCACCACGCGACTGGTCAGCGGTGTCCCACCCTGGGAGATCACCGATTCCTTCCTCGCCGTTCCGCCCGCACCGGCCGAGACGGCGCGACCTGGCCCCGAGCCGGAGAAGCCAGTCCCGCCCAGCGGCACGCCCGGCGCGGGCGCCGCGGAATCCAACGACAGCACGGAGAGCTTCCCCGCCGTCGAGCCCGGCGCGGAGCAAAGATCATTCCCCCGGGGCTATCTGGGCGACGGTAATGAAAGCTTCCCGGCAGCGCGGCGGCGCACCGACGCCGACGCGTTCCGGCTCTTCCCGCCGGTGCGCGACACCGGTAACCGCCCGCCCGCAACCCCGGCCGACGACCAGCGCTGACCGGGCTTCGCTCAGTGCTGGTGCCGGGCAACGGCCTAGGCGGTCTGTTCGTCCTTGCGCACCGACGCGTACATCGGCACGTATTCCTGCCCGGACAGGCCGCCGATGGCCTTCATCACTTCGTCCGTGATCGCCCGGCGAGCCTGGGCAGCCGGGCGGTAGTCCCGGTAGGCCTCGAATGTCAGCGCCTCACCGACGCGGATGCCGACCCGGTGCAGTGACGGTATCGAGCGCCCGGGCGGCAGCACCCGGTCCGTGCCGACCATGGCCACGGGGATGACTGGCAGTCCCGACGCCAGTGCCAGCCAGCCGACGCCGGTCCGGCCGCGGTACAGCCGGCCATCGGGTGACCTGGTCCCTTCCGGGTAGATGCCGAACAACTCTCCCGCCTGAAGCAGGTCCAGCGCGGCTTTCAGCGTCTCCTGCGCCGAGCGGGTGTCCGCGCGGTCAACGGACAGTTGCTTGGTGGCCCGCAGGTACGCGCCCGCGAACCGCTGGCCGGGGCGGGTTCCGGTGAAGTACTCCGACTTGGCGGCGAAGGTGACCGGCCGGCTGAGCACCAGCGGCAGGAAGATCGAGTCGACCAGGGACAGGTGGTTGGACGCGAGGATGGCGCCGCCCGTTGCCGGGATGTGTCCGCCGCCGGTGACGCTGGGCCGCCACAACAGATGCAGAATCGGCCCCGCGAGCACTCGGGAGACGCGGTACTTCACTCGTCCCTCCACACCAGTTACTCAGCCAACTTTCAACGATAGCCGCAGGCCGCCCTCAAATAAGGGCGTCCGGAGGGTCACCCGGGCGCGGACAGAACTCCGCACCCACCAGCCGATCTCAAGTGCGACGTCGGGCTCGCTCATCGCGCTGTTCGCGTGATCCCGCTGTCCGCTAGGTCACGGGGCTTGATGACCTGGTGGTGTCCTGTCCTGGCCGGGGGCCACCGGATATGCCTCCAGCCCGGGGTCGTGCAGGTACCGGTCTACGAGCGCGGCCGGCCCGCCGATGCAGGTCCAGTCGTCGTCCCACAGCGTAGAGACCAGCCAAGAGCGGTCGGCGGGGAACATCAGGTTGGGCAAGGCGCCCTTCCAGAACGACCAGTCGCCGCTCCGGCGCCACGTGGCGGCCTGTTCCGGCCGCGCCTCGACCAGCACGTAGTGCCAGCCCCAATACAAGGTCACCTTCGGCGCATCGGGGAAGACGATGTCATCGGCACCGGTGTCCAGATACCCGAGCCACCACAACCGGCCTGCCGACTGCCGGCGCAACGGGGCGAGCATAGCCCGGTCGTGGTCCCCCTGCCCCTCCCCCCAGGGCGGCAGCACGATGGTCGCGTACGCCTCGAACACCGGCGGGATGGCAGCGGTGATGGTCCGGCCCATGTTCCTGGCCTTGCTGGTGGCGATCCACGCGACGTCGGCGTCCGTACCGATACGCCACATCCTGCCGTCCCTGGCCCGCGTGACCACGCCGACAGCGTAGATGCACTTTTAATCGCTGTACCAGGGGTTTTCTGATTGCGGGGCGTACCGGTGCCGATCAGGCCCGACGTTGCGCGGTCGCGCCACCCTCGCAAATCTCAGGCCCTTAACAGCAACTACGCGGCCCCGGTCGGCGATGCTGAGCTTCCCGCGAAGCCGCGAGGCATCGCCCGGATGTATGGCCCGGTTCTGCGATCATGGTGTCGTGAGCGACGAGACGACTGCCGTTGAGATCCCGGCGGATGACCCTAAGGCCGTCGAGCTGCTGCTCGCCGTTCACAGCGGCGATATCGATACGATCCGGCGGCTCCTCAGAGAGAACCCGCAGCTGGCCCGGGCCTGGATCGTGGACAGCAAGGGCTTCCGGACTCCTCTGCACATGGTCGCCGACTGGCCGGGGTATTTCCCCCACGGTCCGCAGATCGTGCGCTTGCTGATCCAGGCGGGAGCAGACCCCAGCTTCCGCCACCCCACCCGGTGCGACGAGACACCGCTGCACTGGGCGGCCAGCAGCGATGACGTCGATGTCGCGGCGGCCCTGATTGATGGCGGCGCGGATATTGAGGTTCCCGGCGGGTCGATCGGCACTCCGCTAGCCAACGCGGTCGGCTATGGGTGCTGGCATGTGGCCCGGCTGCTCGTGGCCCGGGGCGCGCGCATCGGCAGGCTGTGGCAAGCTGCCGCGCTGGGAGACCGGGCCAGAGTGGATGAGTTCCTGAGCGCCGACCCACCGCCGGCTAGCAGCGATATCGACGAGGCCTTCTGGCAGGCCTGTCATGGCGGCCAGCGCCGGATGGCTGAGTATCTCCTGGCTCAGGGCGCGAACATCAACGCCAGCCCCGACTATGCGCATCACGAGACTCCGCTCCAGGTCGCGGGCGCAGCCGACACCATGCGTCAGACTCTCGTGGACTGGCTCAAGGAACGCGGCGCGCGTTAGATCGTGGCACGACCAGCGGCTGCACGCCGCGGCAGCCACGCCGCGGCAGCGATCGTTACGGCTGTCCGTAGCCGGTGATCAGCCACCGCCCATCTAGCTGCCGTTTCAGGTAGACGGTCCACCAGCTGTCCGGATTGCCTTCCGACGGTGACCGCGACTCTCTAAATGTGCAGCGGACCGAGGCCGCTTTGACGCTGCGGCCGACTTGCCCGCAATGCAGCGCCGAAAAGGTCGACCACGTAGAGGTTCCTCCGTTGCCCCAGTTCATCTGGCCCTTGGCCGCTGGCACGAAGTGAGCGACGGCCGCCGTCTTGTCTTTGCGGTTGACAGCGGAAAACCACGACAGCGTGGCTTGCTCGGGCGACTGGAACAGCGCCACCGAGACGCTGGCCTGGCCGGGGTCGTGAGAGACCGCTGGGAGGGCCTTCGGGCCCGGTGATGCGCTGCACCCGGCGGCAACAAGGCTACCGACGATGACGGTCGCCGCTGCCGCAAGGCCGCACCGCCCTTTCATAGGGCGAGTAAAGCAGATTGCCGAAGGTAACCCGCCGATCTGGCGACTGCGGCTGACAAGCTGGCGGTGACGCACCGCTGCGATGAGATCGTTGGACGCCGACGGGAACACATCGACAACCCTGCCATCTGCGGCCGAGTACACTTCCCGGCTGACCGAAACACGACCCTGCAAAAGATGATTAGGGATCGCTGATGACAGCCCCGATCGCGGTACGTGATGTCGCGGCGGTGGCCGCAGCGCTGCTCGTGCTCAGCACGGTAGTAAGCGTGGTCGGAACCGTCATAGTGCCACGCAAATCCGGTAGCAGGCTGACGCGGTTGGTGGCCACCGTCGTGAACAGGATCTTCGAGCTGATCGTCTGGCCCGTGGCCAGTTACCGGTGGCGCGACCGGATCATGGCCGGCCAGGCAGCGGTCATCCTGCTCGGCCAGCTGGCGGTCTGGCTGGGCTCCTTCTATGTCGGTTACGCCCTGCTGATCTGGCCGGCGACCGGCAGCACCGGCACTGCGTTCACTTCCGTCGGCCCGGCGCTGTGGACCTTCGGGTCGCCGCATACGCATGGATTTTTCGAGACCGCGATCCTCGACACGGCCGCTATGGCTGGCCTGATCACGGTCACGTTGCAGATCGCCTATCTCCCGGCGCTGTACGCCGCCTTCAACCGGCGTGAGAACGAGATCACGCTGCTGAACTCTCGGGCTGGATCACCGTCGTGGGGACCGGAACTGCTGGCCAGGACCCACTATGCGCTCGGCTCTGGCACCTCGGCCCTGGATACCCTGCCCGACTTCTACAACGAGTGGGAGCGCTGGGCGGCGGACATCACCGAGAGCCACGTCACGTATCTGCCGCTGGTATGGTTCCGCTCGCCCAGCTATGAAGCATCCTGGGTGACGTCGCTGCTGGCCGTGCTCGACTCCGCCGCACTGTACCTGTCGCTGTGTCCGCAAGCGGCTCCCGCCGTTCCGGCCCGGCTGTGCCTGCGCAGCGGACTGCTGTGCTTCTCCGAAGTGGCCCGCTCAATGGGCATCAAGGTGCCAGACGAGCCCGCCCCGGACGCCGTCATCAGCCTCACTTACGCCGAGTTCCTCGACGCCGTCGGCAGGCTTCGGGAGGTGAAGTTCCCGATCGAGCGTCAGCCGCGGGCCGCCTGGCCCCATTTCGTGGGATGGCGGGTCAATTATGAGCAGGCTGCGTACGCGATCGCCGCGGCGATCGACGCCGTCCCGGCTCTTTGGTCCGGGCCGCGCCGGCACCCGGTGGAGCCGATGCCCCCGCTACGCCCAAGGCCCGGCGTACCGTTTCCTTAGCGCCTTTCTCATGCTCTTTCGGACGCGACTATGGTCGTTCCGATTGCGCCAGGGCCGGTGCCCGGGGGATGCCGGGGGAAGCATTGGCCGCATCGTGCCCACCCTGGCCGTAGATGCGCCTGCCCGCACGAGGCCTGACCATGTTGCCCGGCGGCCACGGCACGCCCTTGGCGCCGGAGGCGTATCACAGTCCGGCGGCAGTCTGGTGGGGGGACCTTGCAGCCCGCGGACATCTGCGACCAGGATGATCGTCAGATCGGCCGCTAGTCGCCCCGTCAACAACGCGGGCGGCGGGGCAGGTGGCGACATTGGGCTGGCAGCACGCACGCCGGTGACCGCACGTATGGTGGCACGGTGGTGTCTGCAGCGTACCGGGATCTGTTCAGTGCCGTCGCGACCGCTTCTGGCGCGCTTACCGGGTTGTTGTTCGTCGCGTTGTCGCTAGTTCCGGGGCGGAGTACAGGCTCCGGCCTCTCTGTCATCCAGCAGGTCCGGGCGGCAGCTGCCTGGCTGGCGTTCACGAATGCACTCGCGGTCGCGCTGTTCGGCCTGGTACCTGGGACCAACGTCGGCTACCCGGCGCTTATCTTGGGCGTCACCGGGATCGCGTTCACAGGCGCTGGGATTCGGTCAATTCTGATCAGCCAGGCAACGTTCCGTCAGCAATTGCGGCAATTGGGGCTTGCGGTGTTCCTCGTGCTTATCTTCGGCACAGAGCTGATAGCGGGCATTGTGCTCCTGGCTCGCCCAGACAGCGGTACATCCACCCAAGTGATCGGGTATGCCTTGGTCGCTTCGCTTCTCGTTGGTGTCGCCCGCTCCTGGGAATTGGTCGGGGAAAGGGACACGGGTCTCATCGCTTCAATCATGACCCTGACAGCTGGCCGCCCACGGCCAGATCGGCCTGACGATGAACACCTACACGTACGTGCTTCCGGAGATCAAGCGTGAGGCGATCGACACCGCCGCGAAATCATCTTCGAGCGAAGGGCCGGACGCTGGACGGCAGCGTTGGCTGCGCTCCGGCTATCCCGGGCTGTAGCTGTCGCGACCGGGCCTGACCTGGAGCCGGTGAGCGGATTCGAACCGCTGACCTGCCGTTTACAAGACGGCTGCTCTGCCAACTGAGCTACACCGGCGGGAAGACCTGTGCATGGTAGCCGACACCGGCCCTGACATGCTCTTTCCGTCTCTGACCTGGGCGTATGCTGCCGCTGCCGCGACCGATCCCGGCTCGTACAAAGCCCGCGCGTCAGATGGGTGTCCGGCTGGCACCGGCCGCAGACGGCTACCGGCGGCCCTCTGTGACAAATACGTTTCAACGTCTTGAAGCGTGGGACTGCCCGTTAAGCGTCTATCCGGCCTGCTCGCCGCACCCATGACGGCCGGACCGTAGCTGGGTCTTCCGCGCAGACGTTCCTGTTCTCAAGCCACAGCGGTGTGCCGCTCTTGGGCAGGTGCCTGTAGATCGACCGGGCCACGGCGACGGTAGCCTAGGTGTCGGTGTCTCACCGGGTGGCCGGCACGGATCACCTTCGGACTAAGTGCGGTCCCGGCGGCCGCCTTCGTCCCGCGCCCGGTCCGCCATGTCTGCCCAGAACCGCTTCAGGTGGCGGCGCGGCATCGCCTGCCAGGGCGCCGTTAGCCCTGTCAGCCACCCGCTCAACAGGGTCTGCTGGTTCCGGCAGAAGGCCTCGTTCAGCTCGGAACGGTATGGCTGCAGCCCCTTCGGCGGGTAGGGACACAGTCCGAACCGGCAGTTGTCCATGCAGTTGCTTCCCGCTGCCGTGTAGAGCCCGCCGACCGTGTTCCTGGGCTCGAGTGGGTCCCGGTCCTGGGTGAGGCACGGCGGCAGGTCGCAGCCGTCGATGCGCCCGATCTCTTCCGGCGGCTCGCCGCGCTCGGCCAGGTTCAGCATGAGCAGCACATCGGCTACCAGTTGCTGGGCACGCGGATTGAGCGCGGCCCAGCCGGCCGACGGTGGGATCCACAGATGGTGTTTGCGGTAACTGATCGTTTGCACCGTGCGGGAACCCACGCTGCCGACGATGCTACTCTCATCGATCCATAGGAACCGCTGGGGGCGGCGTGTCTTCAGCGCCCGGACTGCGAGCTTGCCGACTTCCTTAACGAAGGGATGCTCCTTGTTCTGGCAGAGCTCGAGCCAGCGCGCGACGATCGCCTTGGGGTTCGAGCCGCGCTGGTGGGCGTGGTCCCCGGTGCGGCTCGGGTCGCTTGGGCCGTCGCGGGCGCTGGCATCGCGCCCTGCGCCAGGATCCCGCATCTCCCACAAGCAGAGCGCCTGGATTAGGGTGAGCTCCGAGAACCAGAAGCGGGCCTTCTTGAGCATCCCAACGGCCTGTTCCTGCAAGTAAAACCGCGTTTCCGGGAGCGCATGCGGATGCAGGCGCCGCCGGTTCGCCGCGTACTTGAAACCCTGGGCCAGTGCGACCTCGAGCGAGACGGGGAAAGGGTCCGCGCCGCCGGCGCCTTCGTGGCCGACCTGGGCAAGCCAGCGCTGGAGTTCCGCACGGGCCGCGTCGGCGTGGTCGTCGACCGACCCGACCAGCAGTGGCGTAATCCAGGCACAGAGCGTCCGGGCCCGCAACGCGAGATCCCTGCTCTCGTTGCTCGGTCGGCTATCGCGCTCCACACGGTGACGCGCCCCGTCCTGGTCCTGCCTTGGCGGCCGCCTGCTCCTCCGGGCGTTGGTAGCCGGGTCTGGCCAGGCGAGCTTTCCCCACAGGTCATCGCGGGAGTGATCAGGTGGCTCGTGCAGGACGCGGAAGGCCTCATCGCCGCCCGCCCCGATTTCCTGAGCGATGGCGAGGCGGATCGAGTACGACGCCTCGCGGCATCCGATGTCGAGCAGCTCCCGGTAGGCAGGGTCGACCGGCCTGGCGTCCGGTTCCGCCTGGTTCTCGCGGGTTGCTCTGGCGGCGCGGCTGGCGGCGGCGCGCGCCGCAACTACCCGCGCCGCGTCCGCGAAGCGGTGCACCAGCCCCAGCTTTGCCTCGTCAAGCGTGCGCTGGTCCCCGCCGCGGATGTAGAGCCACTGCTTCGCGACGCTCTTCGCGATCGCCTGGTGGTGCGAGTCGTGGACGAGGAAGCTGTCGATCTCCATCGCGGCCGCGTAGAGGTCGAGCTTCTTGACGTCATCCATGTCTCTGGTCGCGGACCACTCGAGAACGTCACGGATGGATTTGACATCGCTGCCGATGACCGGAACTTCGGGTTTCCTATCCGTCTTGCCGTCCGCGCGAGGCCCGGCGCGGCTCGGCCCGTCCGGGACCGGCGCCGCTGGCCCGGTGGCCTCCGGTGTCCCCACTGGCTCCCGGGTACCCGCGACCTCTGCCCCATCGGCTGGCTTCAAGGGCTCGGTCGTTTGTGCCGGCCCGGCGGTCTGCGCTGTGTCGGCAGCTTCCTGCCTCCCAGGAGCTTGTGGGGTGCCGGCGCTTACGAGCGCCCGCTCGCCGTGCGGCGGCTCGATCGCGGGCTCGCCGTGGGGGGGCTCGATCGCGGGCTCGCCGTGCGGCGGCTCGATCGCGGGCTCGTCGCGCGGCGGCTCGATTGCCGGCCTAGCGGGTGCTTCCTGGCTGGCCGCCTCCGACCGCGAGTAAAGGACAAGCGCGATCAGGAACTCGCGTCCGGGCTTCTGCAGCGCGGTTTTCGCTAGCTTCCTGAATTCCTCGTCCGCCAGGGCGGTGCACATGAACCGGGATCCGAGGTATGCCTGCATGATGCTGTGCGGGAAACGCAGGCCGTCGCCGTGCGCCTCGACGAGATGGAGCTGGTCCCCCCAGGTGACGGCCAGCCGGATATCGAGGTGGCGGCGCGGGAGCCTGCTATTGATGAAGCGCTGGACCGCCTTGTCGATGTCCTTGTACACGGGTGGCTGGCGTACTTCCGGCTTGCCGGCTGGCTTCGGCCGGTAATACTCCTCGAACTTCACATCGATGGTGTCCGCTGCCAGCCCGATGCAGGCCAGCGCGGAGAGCCACTCCACGGCAGCCTCGCGTTCCTTGCGGTTTAGTGGCACGGTGGGCCTCAGATGGCCGTCGAACAGCGCTTCCATCCACGTATCGAGCAGGTGTAGCCGCAGCTTCGACCGGTCCAGACTGCGCGTGTCCACCTTCGCGGACCGGTCCGCCGAGATGTAGTCCAGCCGCGCATGCTGGCTGAGCTGACGGGTGATCTGAAGGTAAAGCGGCAGCTCGGTCAGACCGGCGGTCTCGACGATCCAATCCAGCCTTCGCGTGTCAGTGCTCGTTCCGGCCGGGTCGATGTACTCGAGCGCCGCTTCCTCGCTCAGCGGCTCCAGTTCCATGATGGTGGCGTCCGCTCCGCGCAGCGGGTCATGCGGGCGCGACGCGATGACCAGAGGCAGGTCGAGTTCGCGCGCCCGGTGAATAGCGAGTCTGATCAGGTTGTCGCGGTCCTGGTTAGCACTGCCCTCGGTAAGGGCCTCCTCCAGGCCGTCGGCAAGGACGACGATCTTGTCGTCGTTGTTGAGCTGCCGCCAGACCTTCTCGGCCTCGCCCGTGGAGAGCACCCTGCGCTCGGCCATGACGCGGAAGCGGTTATACGCCATCTCCCGGAAGTCCAGGCCTCTCTTGGCATCACGCAGCCGGATCGGCACCGGGATGGCGCCCCGGTCAGCTAGAAGCTTGGTCAGGCGGACCAAGACCGCGGTCTTGCCCGCGCCCACGCCGCCAACCACGAGGTGCGGCCGACGGATGTCCTGCTGGCGGATGTCCTCCATGATCACGTGGCACAGCTCGTCGCGGCCAACGATGGCGGCGATGTCCGGCGTCGCCGTCTCGACGAGGTCCTGCGGGCTCGCCTTTGCCCTTTTCAGGATCGGCGATCTGACGTAGCGCAGCCGGTAGAAGAGGAAGACCGCCGATGCCACCGCGATCGAAAGGAGCGGGACGAGGAAACCGACGACGGTACCGCATGCCGCGCTGTCCTTGCCGCAGCGGCGGTTGATGCTGTTCAGCACCCACGGGCCGTGGATCAACACGACAGCGGACCACACAATGCCTACCGCGAGGGCCGCCGTGCCGAGGTAGGAGAGGCCTTCGAGCAGCGACACGCTCCATCGCTTGCGGCGCCATTTCTTCGCGGCCTCGATGTTCCGCTTACCGGATCGGCGGATGGCGCGCGCACGCGCGACGCGTACAAAGGGATATTCGAATAGCAACAACGACTTCCGTGCTGCTCGGTGCAAAAGTTTCGACGCAGCTTGGCTGGCCGCGCTCACCTGGACCACCTCCTCGTATTATCCCTGCCCTTTAAGCTGATGTGCCCCACGTTACGAGGTGAAGCCCGCTCGGCCTGATGGAGGAGGTCGGTGGGAAGGATTCTTTTGGCGTCGTGGATCTCGATGCCGACAAGGTGGTTGTCGAGCCAGTCAAGCGGATCGCCGTCTCCGCCCATCCAGACGGCCAGGCTCACCCCCCCGGACATAGTGACAGCCAACCGCAGATCCTGCGTCGTCATCCCGATCTGGATACTGGCCTCGGGCACCTTTGGGGAGCGCCCGGTCGCGTCACCGCGAGGCTGTTCCGCTGACGTATCGCTTCGTTCATCTGGGGAATCCTCGGATGCAACGCCGCAGGGCTCGTTTGGGATAGAAGAGTTCACCGAATTCATTGTCCCCCCAAGCGAACTTCTTGAGTATGACGAGAGTACGACTGGGTGAGCTGTTTCGCCATAGGCAATGGCCGGAACTGTTGCTAGCGGCCGCCGGCCGGTGCCCGTTGGCCGCCGCCGCGATCCTGCATGAAGCCTCTGTCAGCTGGGGCGGCCAGGAAGGCGGCGACCGCGATTTCTGCTCCCGCGGGGGCCGGGAGCGCTACCGGCGCCCAGGGAATCGCGGGGAGTTCGCCGGCCGACTTGTAGCGGCCTATCAGCTGTGGGTCGATGTAGGACTTGCGGGTCACCGCGGGGGTGTCGCCAAGCCAGGTCGCCACCTCGCGAATACTGGCAGCGACGACCCCCTCGCGGCTTCGTGTTGCGCGCGATGGCGCCGCGTTCGCAAGTGCCAGCGCCATCAGCACGGTCGCATTCCAGGTGCGGAATTCCTTGGCCGTGAAGTGGCCACCCGCTCGGGCGGCGATGTAGTTGCTCACATCGTGCGAACGCAGGACGCGCCAGGTGCCGGCGTGCTGGTAGCTGAACAGCGTTTCCAGGCCATTGTCGCTGCGGGCCAGTGCCCGCACGGTGGGCAGGACTGCTTCGTCGGTGACGGTGATCGCCCGGCGCTTGCCCTCCTTGGCGATGTAGTCGAACATGATGCCGTCAGCCGTCACCTTGACGTGCCGCTTCTCCAGCGTCGTGGCGCCATAATGATGGTCCAGCTCGGCGTATTTTTCGCCGCCGATCCGAAACAGGCCGAGGTCGATCAGCCGGACCGCGCTGGCCGCGACGCGGTCACGATCCAGCCCAGCTCGCGCCAGGTCCTCCACGGTGGCCGCCCGCAACGCAGGCAGAACGCTGGCGAACCGCAGCATGTGATGGAACTTCTGAGCGTCGCGCTGCTCGCGCCACAGATTGTGATAGCGGTACTGGGTCCGGCCCCGGCTGTCCACGCCGGTGGCCTGGATGTGCCCCAACGGGTCCGGCGAGATCCAGACGTTCGTCCAGGCCGGTGGGATCGCCAGCGTGCCGATGCGCTGCCGTGCCTCCCGCTGCGTGACCTCGGCGCCGGACGGGCCGCAGTACCGGAAACCTTCGCGGCTCCGTTCGCGGGTGATTCCCGGGCTACGAGGGTCGCTGCGCGTCAATCCTGAAACCGCGGCCGCCAGCGACGATGCACCGGGGGTCATGCCCAGAAAGCGTATATGGCCCGGCGCGCACGCAGCGCACCCAGCCGCTACCTGCTGCGATACCCAACCCCGCGCCGCGGGACCGCCTGGACCGGTGCTGGGTCCGCGCGGGCATGGCGGCTTAGGCAGCGGGCTCGGCGTCGGAGATGTCCGCCACGGACGCGCCAAGTGCCCGCAGGATCGCGTCGGCATCCGCCGCCAGGGCGAGGCCATGCTCGCCCGCGCCGAGGGTGATCTTGCGGCCGCGCACGCGCTCATCGGCGATCACCGGCCAAGGCCTGGCCGATCCGAACGGCGTGATCGTGCCGCGCTCGTATCCGGTTGCCTGCCTGGCCATCTCGGCATCGGGCATGGACAGGCGGCTCACGCCCAGCACTCGCCGCAGCCTCGGCCAGGAGATGGCGCGGTCGCCGGGCACGAGCACGAACAGGAAGTCATCCGCTCCGCGGCGTACCACCAGCGTTTTGACCACGTCGGCGGGCGCTACGCCGCGTGCCCGGGCGGCCTCGGCCAAGCTGCGCACCGGGCCATGGCGGATCAAGGTGTGGGAAAGGCCCAGGGCCTCGGCGGCCTCCAGCGCGGGAGTGGACACAGTTCAGTATCCGGCCCCGCTGCCCGATTACGCACTGTGAGTGGGAATTCGGCGGGCGCATGGACGACGCACCGGCGCCTGGAAACCGGGTGGTGCGGCCGGGCCGGCTGTGAGAAGGTCGCCGCATGGCGACGGACCGGGCACGACCGGCGCAGGCCGCGGGCGAGCGGGAGATGCTGACCGGGTGGCTGGAGCATCACCGGGGGATCCTGATTTGGAAGTGCGAGGACCTGACCGCGGAGCAACTCCGGCTGCGAGCCGTCCCG
>Ga0318561_10000446_pt1 | contig 12590 bp, 11 predicted proteins | sample GRESIP065b5f23_FD_202526 | JGI IMG/M metagenome (GOLD analysis project Ga0318561, IMG submission 202526) | Tropical soil microbial communities from Luquillo Experimental Forest, Puerto Rico - GRE.SIPMG.065b5f23 | ecosystem: Environmental > Terrestrial > Soil > Tropical forest > Bulk soil... | reverse complement strand
GGATTTCCGCCTGACAAATCGTGGTGGTGAACAGCGCATCTTCCGGCTGGCCGGCGATCCATACTGCCACCTCCAGCGACGGCCGGGCGCTCATGATCGCGGACAGGATGTTGGTGTCGAGGACGAACATCGATCGAACCGGGCATCAATCGAACCGGGGCGGATCGCGATCCGGCAGACGCGGCGGCAGCTCGAGATCGTCCGCGCCACCAAGGGGCTCGAAGCGGGCGCGGATGCGCTCATAGAGATTGCGCGCCGGCAGCCGCTCCGGCTCCTTGAGCGTGCTCTGCAGGATGCTCCTGGCCTCGGCCTCCATCGAGTGACCGTGTTGGGCCGCGCGGATGCGCAGCCGCTCTTTGACCGCAGGGTCAAGGTTGCGGATCGTGATGCTGCTCATGTCGGCGCTTCTATCTGTGTACCATCATTGTAATCATTGATCGCATTGATGTCAAACTTGTTGTGATCGCCGCGGCCCGGTGATCTACCGTGCCACACGCCGTCAGCTCGGGGATTTGCCGAACATGATCCAGCCGCCACTGCTTGGAGTGGTGAATGCCGCCAGCGCCGTCTCTGCCCGAACCCTGACTTGCCGAGCGCCAGCCGTGCCGCGGAGCTGCTCTATGCTGTCGGTGTACATGGCCGTACGGGTGCGCCCATTCCCCAAATTGCCGCCGCTCGAGCAGAACGGGTGCGGTCCCTCGACCCTGATATCGCCCGCATAGAACGCGAAGGCATCGCCACGTTTGACGCCGTGCCACTGGAAGGCCTCCAGGTAGAACTGCGTCATGATTGCGTAGCCGTCGTAGGGGTTGAATATATCGACGTCGGCGGGCCCGAGCCCGGCGCCCTCGTACATTCGCCGGGCGGCGCGGTCGGTCCAGTCCCCGATCTCGTCCAGATCTTCCTGTGTGGTGCGCTTCCGGAAGTTGTGCTGTGAGTGATTGAGCACATAGACCGGCCTTTGCCGCATGTCGCTGGCGCGCTCAGCCTTCGTGAAGAGATACGCGGCCGATGCATTGACCGGCCGGTCGCAGTCCCAGAGCCTGAGTGGGTTCAGGACGTAACGCGAATTGACGTAATCCTCGATGGTGAGCTGCGGTACCTTGTGGGCGGCATTGTACCCCCACGGCGTCAGCAGCCCGTTGCGGTGCTGGTTGACGACAAAGGGGGCGAGGTCGTCGTGCTTGCCGCCGTATTTCAGGCAGTACTGATTGTGCGGGAAGATGTTGATGAAATCGTTGCCGCCGTGATTGCCCCAGGGTGCCGTCCATTGGCGGGCGCCGCGGGCATAATCGTCGGCGTTCTCGCCGCCGCGCCGATAGCGGCCTTCGAGATTGCCGGTCGGGTAGATGACGAGACAGGTGTGGCACTGGCCGTCACCCACGGCCTGGGCCGCCATGCCGACCATTTCGCTGATTGTCGGCACGCCCGTGGGCGCAAATTTGACGTTGGGCAGGCGCATCTGCTCGATCAGCCACTGCGCGTTTACCAGCGTGAGTCCCCATTCCGAATCGTAGGGCGGGGCGAAGTAGGGCCGTGGCGCCCACTGCGAAGCGGAACCGCCGCTGCCGCCGGCAATGTGGCTGTCGCAGCAGATCACCCCCTCGATCTGATCCGGTGTGACGCCCGCCTCTTCTATCGCCTTTTGGCAGGCCAGGATCGAGTAGGCGCCGACCGTCTTGTCCATCGAGACTTCGTCCCAGCGACGGTCGACCGGCGAATGTCCGAAACCCGCCACCGCGACCTTGCCGCGGTGCTCCCATGCGCCGAGCCCGTCCTTGTCTCGCCGCCACTGATACCGGTCTGGCGCGCTCATGGCTCCACCTTTCCTCTATGCTCTAGCGGGCTTTGCGCGCAATTCGCTGACTGGAGCACCATTTCCCGCCTCAGATTCGGCAATCCCCGATCAATCTCCCAGCTAAACCGGTTTTGGGGAAGGCGCAAGGGAGGCTTGAGGGTGTCGGTCCCGATGCGGGCGTCGATTGTCGCTCCCGTTGCTATATGCTTGAAACATTTCTCAGGTACTTACCGAGGGCATTCGTTAACTGGTCAGTTGAAACACGGGCGGGCAGTAGTTGACGGGAGTGGAGTATGCGGGAGATCCTGGAACGTCGGATCGATCAGGCGATGGGCCGCATGGCGGCGGACCTGGTCGTGCGCAACGCGCGCATCCTCGATCTTGCGACCGGCGCGATCCATTCTGGAGACAGCGCGCTCGGCACGGCGATGGATTTGCGCGTGCAGCTCTCCTCCTGCGTGCCGGCGACGGCGCTTGAAACTTCCGGCGCCCGGCTCGGTGCTGCCGACCTAGTGGCCTACCGCGATCATCCGAAGGTGATCGGGCTCGCCGAGTTCATGAACGTCCCGGGCGTGCTGAACAAGGACCCCGAGTGCCTCGACAAGCTGGCGGCGTTCCAGGGCGGGCATATCGATGGCCACGCGCCGTTGCTGTCCGGCCGATCTCTGAATGCCTATCTTGCCTGCGGCGTGCGCAACTGCCACGAGACCACCAGTCTCGAGGAAGGCCGCGAAAAGCTTTCGAAGGGCATGCAGGTGCTGATCCGCGAGGGCACGGCCTCCCAGGATCTCGCCGCGCTGGTCCCGCTGATCGACGAGTTCACCTCGCCGTTTCTCGGCTTCTGCACCGACGACCGCAACCCCTTGGACATTCAAGAGGAAGGACATATCGATCATCTGGTGCGGCGGGCGATCGCGCTCGGCGCGCCGCCGGCTGCGGTCTATCGCACTGCGAGCTGGTCGGCGGCCCGCGGCTTTGGACTGCGTGATCGCGGCCTCGTGGCGCCCGGCTATCTCGCCGACATCCTGCTGCTCGACGATCTGGCATCCTGCGCGGTGCATCTGGTGCTGCGACGCGGCCGACCGGTTACGGAGCAGACGTTCGACGATTGTGTCTTGCCACCGCCTCCCTCCGGCAATTCGGTGCGGCTCGGCGCCGTCACCGCACGAACCTTCGCGGTTTCTGCACCCGGCCCATCCACGCCGGTGATCGGCATTATTCCGGGGAAGATCCTGACCGAGCGTCTGCAGGCCGACCTGCCGTTTCGCGGCGGCGAGCGGCATGCCGATCCGACGCGCGATCTGTTGAAGGTGTGCGTGCTGGAGCGGCACGGGCGCAATGGCAATGTCGGCCGCGGCTTTGTCAAAGGCTTTGGTCTGGAGCGAGGCGCCTTGGCTTCATCCGTCGGGCACGACAGCCACAATATCTGCGTCGTCGGCGCAAGCGACGAGGACATGGCGCTTGCGGTCAACCGCCTGATCGGGCTCGGCGGCGGCTTTGTCGCGGTCCGCGACGGGCAGGTGACAGCCGAGCTCGCCTTGCCGATTGCCGGCCTGATGAGCGGCGCGTCGGCCGAAGTGGTCCGCCCCGCGGTCGCCACCCTGAGGGATGCGGTGCACGCGATGGGCTGCCCGCTTCACGGCCCCTTGCTACAGCTCTCGTTTCTCCCACTGCCGGTCATCCCGCATCTAAAGATCACCGACCGTGGGCTGGTCGATGTCGACCGCTTTGAGCTGATCGATCCATAAGGGCGAATTCCGCTGATCTCAGGTGAAATTCCGCTGCACGTTCCCCTGCAATTCCTCTGCTGGGTGATGGGCAAATCGTCCGCCCTTTCTCTCACAAGTAGTTGATAATCTGCCGATATCTGAATTCGAAGAGCAGATTTTGAGGTCGCGACCGAACTTTACCTCTGCTAGCAGCGGAAAGCGGTTGCGGCGTTTTCGTCGGTCGCGGAGGGCTGCGTGCTGCTATTCGACGATCGGTTTTTTCTCGATCAGACCCGGTTTTTCGCGCAAAGCCGCTCTGGCGGTGAAGGTATGGCAGGGACGAACTAGGCGACGACCTGCCATTCGTGGATCAGCTGGTCTGGGGCCACCTCCTCGAACGTCACCTCGACGGCCGCACCCACCGGCACCTTGTAGGGCGGGGTGCCCGGCAGATTGGAATAGAAATTAACCCTCGGGTCCGCGTCCAGGGTCACCATCGCCAGGTTATAGGGCTGATCGGGCATGCGCCGGTTGAGGCGGCCATCCTCGATCACGATGTAGGTCGCGATGCGCCCTCTGCCCGCGACCTCTTTCCACGTCAGACCGGCGGCCGAGTTGCAGTATTGGCAGGCCGGCTGCGGTGGGTATTGCAGCCGGTCGCAGGCAGTGCAGTGCTGCAGGGCGAGCCGCCTTTGATTGACGGCGTCCCAGAAGGGCTTGCTCAAAGCGTCGGGGACGGGGATCAGCTTCGGCATCGTGTCATCCCTCGCCCCGTCCGACCCATTGGCCGTAGACGGGGTACTGGCAGCAGATGAACTCGATATAGGCCGGGCGACCTGACGTGTTGACGTCGAGCGCCCGCCGCAGTGCTGGGATGACCTCCGTCGGCTCGCTCACCCGCTCGGTGTGGAAGCCGAGGGCGCCTATCACCTTCGACATGTCCACCTCGTCGGGCCCCAGCACCCGGTGTGTGAAGGGATCGTGTCCTGGCCCCCAGAAGCCGGGTCCATAGCCCGCAAAGCCGCCATTGCTGATGTGCACGACCGTGATCCCGAGTTTCTCGCGCAGCAGAACCTCGAGGTTGCCGAACATGTAGCCGAGGCCCGCCTCGCCGGTCACCGCCACGGATGTCCTGCCCGGAAACGCCTTCTTGCCGGCAATCGCAGCAGCCAGGCTGAAGCCAAGTGTGGAGACGTTGCCCCAGCCGAGGAAGCCGCGCGGGATCAGCGTGTCGAAGACTGTGCTCAGCTGGTCGCGCGTGTTGCCGGATTCGTGCGTCACGAACGAATTCTTCAGATCCAGCACCTGCATCAGATCGCCGTAGACCCGATAGGGGTTGATCGGCGTCTCGTCGGAGTTCATGACCTGCCGGTATCGGGCGAGCCCCTGGTCGCGTGCCGCCTTCACCTCCGCCGCCACATCACCCGCTTTCGGTCCGGCACCCGACGTGCGGTCGGACACTTCCCGGCGCAGCGCCTGCAAGGTCAGGCGCGCATCGCCGATCACCGCGTGCGCCGTGGGATACATCTTGTTGATGTGCAGCTCGTCGACGTTGCAGTGGATAATGGTCTTCTTCGCCGCATCGGGAATGCCGTGGCTGAAGCGGCCCGGCGACAGGCTCGAGCCTACCGCGAGGATAAGGTCGCTTTTGTTCAGGTAGTGTGCCACCTGATCGCCGCGCACGCCGACAAACAGCGGATGGTTCTCCGGGAACGCCCCTTTGGCCTTGAGGGTCGTGATTACCGGCACATTCACCAGCTCCGCCAACGCCTTCAGGTCTTCCGAGGCGCCCGCATAGATGACCCCCTCGCCAGAGTAGATCAGCGGGTTACGGGCCCCCAGAAGCGCGTCAACGGCAGCGCGCACATCCGCCGGGTCCGGCGCCGATTTCCAGCCCTTCACCGGATGGTAGGGGTCGGCGGTCTCGTCGTATGTCGCCGTGGCATTGGGAATAGCCAGGATCACCGGGCCCGGTCTCCCGCTGCGCAACATGGTGAAGGCGCGGCGCATCAGCTCAGGCGTGCGTTCGGGCTTGTCGAGATAGCCGAACCACTTCGACACGGTCTTCATGGCCGATGCGACATCGTACTGGCTGTTGCCCGAGCTTCCGGCCGGCACGCCATCGGTGATGCACAGAACGGGCGAGCCATCCTCATAGGCCTGCGCCATTCCGGCGTAGGCGTATTGCATGCCGGCGGCGTTGACGCCGCCTTGAAAGGTACACACCCCGATGCGTGAGCCCGCGGTGATGCGCGAGAACGCGTCGGCGACCGCGACGGCGTAGCGGTCGTCGCGCATCATCAGCATCGGCACCCCTTCCCGGCCGAGCGCGTTGTTCACCCGGCAGACAGGGAAGGTCGAAACCCAACCCACACCCTCCTGCTTGAGAATGCGGACAATGCCGGTCGCTACATCGATCGTCATGGATGTGGTCTCCTTTGCATGGAGCCGAGCCGTCAGCTTCCGTGCGGGCGCACTGAAGTAATGACGGGCACCTGTCGCCCTGACAAGAGGCGCGCAAGATCTGCCCGGATAGCCTTCCGCGAAAGCAGCAAATCACCCGAATTCCGGGACGGTTATCCGTTGTTTAACTATTACGATTCAGGATGCGGTGGCACTGAATATCGCCTTGGAGCTCATCATGCCCGGCCGGCCCTCGCGCTACCTCGATGAACAGATCATACAGCCGACGGCGTCACGTGCCGGAGTGGAGGCCCGTCCATGAGGGGATTGCGGTCCGCTGCAGCGCCCAGACCCGATCGAGCGGGCGTCCTGGCCGTCGTGCCAGAGCAACAAATGGCCGATCGTCTGCAAGGGCTCATGCACGAGCTCCAGCTGGATGACGAGTTGGTCATTATCGACACGCTCGACGCGGCGTTGCGGCGCATCCGCTCGGGTTACGCGCCGCGGGTTCTGCTTCTCGACCTCGCAGAGTCAGCCGCCCCGATCGCCGAGATCAGCTCGGCTCGAACAGTCGGCGGCGCCGATCTAAAGCTCGTCGCCCTCGGTATCGTCAACGATGTCACTTTGTTCCGCGACCTGCTCGCAGCCGGCGCCAACGACTACCTGGTCAAGCCTGCGACCCGTGAGACCTTGTCGGCTGCCTTGGAGGAACGGTCAGCTAGTGCGGCAACAGGGACCAGTGGCGGACTGGGGCAAGTGATCGTCTTCGTCGGCAGCCGTGGCGGCGTCGGCACGACGACAGCCGCCGTCTCCTGCGCCTGGCTCCTTGCCGAGGAGCGGAGCGAGAGAGTGGCGCTCGTCGATCTAGATCTCCATTTCGGCACCGTCGCGCTCAAGCTCGATACCGATCCCGGCAGCGGGTTGTGCGAGGCGCTGGAGCAGCCCTCCCGCATCGACAGCCTCTTTATTGAGCGCGCCATGGTCAAGGCGACCGACAATTTGCTGGTGCTGGCCGCCGAGGCGTCGGCGGCCCAGCATCTGATCGTCGACGCCGGCGCGGTCGACATGCTGCTTTACGAGCTGCGTCGAAAATTTGCCCGGATCGTCGTCGATCTGCCCCGCGGCGCAAACCCGATACAGCGCGTCGTGCTCGGTGCGGCAAGCCACGTTGTCGTCGTTTGCGAGCGCAGCCTCGCCGGACTGCGCGACACGATCCGACTGCAGACCCTGATGCGGGACCAGGCGCCCCAGGTTCGCCTCTGGTTGGTCGAGGCCGGCGCCACCGGTGGCCGTGCCTTGATCGGCAAGAGCGAGTTCGAGAAGGGGATCGCCAAGGCGCTCGATGCTAGCCTTTCTCACGATCCAAAAGCCGCCGGGGCGGCGGCCAATTCCGGCCAACCGCTGCCCCTGGCCGTGCCGAAGAGCCCGGTCGTGCGCGAGTTCCGCCAGCTCGCCGAGATGCTCGCCGGCCCGGCGACGCCTGTCGCGAAACGCAAAATGTTTGCACTGCCATGGTAAGCCGCTCGAAACGCTCGGAAACCGAGGGCTCGCTCGACGCGCGGATTGCTCTGCTTTCCTCGCGCCGCGGGGTGCCGGTCGAGGCGGTTCCCGCTCCTACCCCGGTGTCCGAAGTCGAGCTCCCGGCTCACGCCCCGACCGAGGACCGCCTGCTAGCGGCAAAGGAGCAGCTGATCGCTCGCCTGACCGCCGAGGTCCGGCCGGAGCGCAGAAGCCTCCTCAGCCGCGGTGAGCTCGCCAAGGTCGTCGACGCGGCGACACAGGCTTATATGATCCGGCACGGCATCGACGCAAACCCGCTCGATCGCCGCGATCTCGTCACTGAAATCATCGACGGTCTTCTGAGCGCAGGAAAATCGGAACTCACGCAAGACGGGGTCGTCTCGCGGCGCTCCAATCGTGCGGCAATCGAAACGGCAAAGGCACAGATTCAACCCCTCGTCCTCGAACACATGGACGTCGCCGCCGCCGCCGAGATGCCACGCGCAATGTTCGAAGCGCAGCTCAGCGGCTGGGTCAAGGATCTGCTCACCGAGAGCAAAATTCAGTTGAATTTCATCGAGCAGCGCGAGCTTGTCGAAATACTGATCGCGGACATGCTCGGTCTCGGGCCCCTCGAACCACTGATCGAGGACGAGACGGTCACCGACATCATGGTCAACGGGGCAAAGCAGGTTTATGTCGAGCGCCGCGGCAAGCTCGAGTTGACCGACGTACGGTTTCGCGACGACGACCACGTCATGCACGTGGCGACCAAGATCGTGACCCGGATCGGCCGGCGCATCGATGAATCTCAGCCGCTCGTCGATGCCCGTCTCGCGGACGGCAGCCGCGTCAATATCATCACGCCGCCGCTTGCGATCGACGGCCCCAGCATCTCGATCCGCAAATTTTCGAAAAAGTCGATCACCCTCGACACAATGGCGGGCCAGGCCAACATCTCGCCGCAGATGGCAACATTCCTGAAGATCGCCGCCCGCTGCCGGCTCAACATCTTGATTTCCGGCGGCACCGGTTCCGGCAAGACGACCTTGCTCAATGCCCTGTCGCGGCTGATCGATGCGGCCGAGCGGACCGTAACGATCGAGGATGCCGCCGAATTGCAGTTGCAGCAGCCGCATGTCGTGCGGCTCGAAACCCGCCCGCCCAACCTGGAGGGCACCGGCGAGATCACGATGCGCGACCTGCTGCGGAATGCTCTGCGCATGCGGCCCGACCGCATCATCCTCGGCGAGATCCGCGGCGCCGAGGCGCTCGACGTGCTGCAGGCGATGAACACCGGCCACGACGGCTCGATGTCAACAATCCACGCCAACTCGCCGCGCGAGGCCCTCACCCGACTGGAGAACATGGTCGGGATGACCGGGATCAATCTGCCCTCGAAGGCGGTGCGTACCCAAATCGCCGCTGCTGTCCATCTGATCGCACAAGTCAACCGCATGCGCGACGGCATCCGCCGCGTAACGCATGTCATGGAAGTCGTCGGAATGGAGGGTGACACGATTACCACCCAGGAGCTGTTCAGCTTCCAGTTCCAGGGCGAAACGACGGAAGGCGTGCTGCGCGGGGCTTTCAAATCGAATGGGATTCGCCCGAATTTTCTGCACCGCGCCGAGTATTACGGCCTCGATCGGCCGCTTATCGAGGTTATCTGAGACATGGGACTGGGGCTCGATTCAGTAACCTCGATCGCGGTCATTTGTGCGATCGGCGTCGCGTTGACGTTTGGCCTGGTGGCGCTGGCGTTGAGCGACAGCGCGGCCAGTCGGCGCTTCAATCGGCGTATCAATACGATGCGAGACCGGGCGCAGGGGGTCCTCGCCTTGGAGGCGGCCGCCACTCGATCGCTTTCGCGGCAGCGGAGCGCCTCGGCAATCGATCGCATGGCCGGGACTTGGCTGCCCCGCCGCGACCTCCTCGAAGCCCGTCTCGCGCGGACCGGGCGGGCGATCAGCATCGGCCACTACGCGATGGCGTGCGCCGGCCTGACCGTTTTGGCTGCGATCGGCCTTGCCGTCGCTATTCGGATCGGCATGGTGTCGAGCCTACTGCTCGGATTGCTGCTCGGAACCGCCCTTCCTCATCTGGTCATCGGACGCCTGGGAAAGCGTCGCCTGGCCGCCTTCATCGCTTTGTTCCCGGACGCAATCGATCTGATCGTGCGGGCGTTGCGCTCGGGCCTGCCGGTCAGCGAGGCGATCGTCGGAGCAGGTCACGAGATCGCCGATCCGGTCGGTGCCGAGCTACGCCTTGTCGAAGGTGGGATGCGGATGGGGCGGGACCTCGAAGGCCTGCTCTGGGATACCGCCAAGCGCATCGATGCTTCGGAATTCCGCTTCTTTGTTATTGCTCTCAGCGTGCAGCGCGAGACCGGCGGTAACCTCGGGGAAACTCTCGCCAATCTCTCTGATGTCTTGCGCCGGCGCCGACAGGCGCAGGCCAAGGCGCGCGCAATGGCAAGCGAGACGCGTGCGACCACAATGATCCTCGGCGGGCTGCCTGTGGCGGTCATCGGCGTGCTGTCGCTGACCTCACCCAATTATCTGGCGCCGCTCATCAACGATGTCCGAGGAATAGTCCTCGACGGCATCGCGCTGACGATGCTGACGACCGGCGTCGTGATCATGAACAGAATGGCGAAGTTCGAGATATGAGGGTTCAGGATTTCACAATCGGCGATTTGCTGCCGGCCGGCGTCAGCCTCGATGAAGCGATCACGGTGCTTTCTGGGCTTGCCATGCTGGCGACCGTTCTGGCGATGTGGCAGGTGCTGCGGCCGAACAACGCGTTCGAACGGCGTCTCGAGCAGATCGGGCAGCGCAAAGAAGGCCTGCGGCAAGGTGCCCTTGCCGCAGCACGCCGAGGCCGACAGCGCACAACCGCTGTCGGAGTGATGCGTGAGACAGTGACGCGCCTCAACCTATTGCGTTCGAAACACGCCACAGAGGCGCGCAATATGCTCGCCCAGGCCGGAATCCGATCGCGGGACGCGATGGTCGGTTACCTCTTTGCGCGAATCACCCTTCCATTCGTGTTCGGTATTGCGCTCCTCGCCGACAGCAAACTGTTTCACGTGCTTCCGATCCCGCCCAAGTTCGGGTTCGTGTTGCCACTTGCGGGGGTTCTGATCGGGTTCTACGCTCCGATAATCTTCTTGAGGAATGCCGCGGCCAAGCGAGCCAAGAACATCAAGCTCGCCCTGCCGGATGGGCTCGACTTGATGGTCATCTGTGCCGAGGCGGGGCTTAGCCTCGATGCGACTCTGGCGCGGGTCTCACGCGAGCTCGGCAACGGCTCACCCGAGCTCGCCGAAGAACTCAGCATGACTGCCGCCGAACTAACCTTTCTACCCGAGCGGCGCTTGGCGTTTGACAACCTCAATACGCGGACCAACTCCGACGGTATTCGCGCCGTCGTCAATACGCTGCAGCAGACCGCCAAATTCGGCACTCCCCTGGCTCAATCTCTGCGCGTCCTCGCCGCCGAAATGCGACAGGCGCGAATGACGCGGGCGGAGGAGAAGGCGGCGCGCTTGCCGGCGCTGCTGACCGTGCCAATGATCCTCTTCATCTTGCCGTGCCTGTTCATCGTGCTGCTCGGCCCGGCGGCGCTCGGCATCATCGACACATTCTCGCACCGCTGACTGCGACCGCTCGCCTCAATCCGCCAGAGAAAGCGGATCGGCCGCATCGACTGCGCGGCGGCCCCGACTTGAGCCGATCCCACCAGTTCGTCTGAGGGGACATCGGGCTGAGCCGATCCGCTCAGTCCATTCAATGGACGTCGACGACCCAATGCGGGTGATATTGATCGGATTTGATGGCAGGGGACTGGATAGCACGGCCCGCAACTGAGAGGGCGGCGGGCGGCGGCGCTCGCGGGGCCTCTGCCGCGGGAGAGGCGGTCGATCCGACAGGCGCAGACAGCGCGGCATAGGCCTCCGGCAGCAGCGGTGTCGGTGCGGAGGCGAGCTGCGCTTTCACCTCGGCGGCACCGGGCGCGCAACCGGACAAAAAGGCGATACCGACCCAGAGACCAAGGACGACAACAATCCCGACTTGCATAGAAGCCCGCCTCTCTCGGCACCTCGATTGCCAGAGGACCGTCGGTGATCTGAGCAGCGAGGAGAGTGCAACCAATCCCAAAGCCTCGGGCCTCCAGCGCTGCTTCGGCCTAGGACGTCGTAGGCCCGCTGGGTGTCAAGATCGCTCGGCTGCGCGCTTCGGGCGAAAGCTCGCGCAGAGTTGCATAATAAGCGAGGTTATGCTCGACCGAAGCATCATCGAGATCTATCCGACCGAGCCGGGCTGCTTCCGCGGTGTTTCCTCTCAGTCCGTAAATCAGCGCCAGGGTCTGCCGCTCCTGCGGCGTTCCGCCGGGTGCCATGGCCACTGGCTGCAAGGTGGCTACGGCCGAAGCATAATCGCCACTCAACGCAAGCGACAGAGCGAGATTGGCGGTCAGCGCCGGATCGCCGGGCGCGGCAGCGAGACCGCGCCGATACCACGCCTGTGCCTCCGAATGCTCGCCCGCAAAATCCTTGGCGACCCCGAACAGGAGCAGCACCTTGGGGTCATCCGGGGTCAGGGCGTACGCCTTGCCGAGCGGATCGAGTGCGAGCGCCGGCTTGCCCGTCCTCAAAAAGGCCCTGGCCAACCCGACCAGTGCCGGCTGGTACTGCTGGTTTCGGAACAGTGCATTATTATAGCTGACAATCGCCTCGTTGACGGACCCCATCTCGAGTAGCACATCGCCGGCGGCGGCAAGGGGAGCCGGATTTAGCGGGTCCATCTCTGAGGCACGCCGGTAAACGCCAAGGGCATTGGAGAGATCGCCACCGCCGCGCGCAGCGGCTCCGATGCGCATCAGCGAATCGTAGCTTGGGACAGCACCGCCGCCATCCCTCCCGTTCGCACTCAGCAAGTCGACATGGACGGGATCGGCACCGCAGCTCGCCAACCCCAGGACGGCCAAGGTCAGGAAGAGTGCAGAGGAGCCCCTCATTACGAACCGTGCCGAGCCTCGGCCCAGCACATGATAATGGTGTCGATGCACGTGATTCCCCCTTTAACCAAATTATGCAAAAGGGCGCTGGCATCCGTTTAGAATTTCTAAGTATCTAAGTAATACAACAGCTTACAATGCTCCGGCGATGCAACATC
>Ga0318561_10000441_pt1 | contig 12623 bp, 11 predicted proteins | sample GRESIP065b5f23_FD_202526 | JGI IMG/M metagenome (GOLD analysis project Ga0318561, IMG submission 202526) | Tropical soil microbial communities from Luquillo Experimental Forest, Puerto Rico - GRE.SIPMG.065b5f23 | ecosystem: Environmental > Terrestrial > Soil > Tropical forest > Bulk soil... | reverse complement strand
CTTGGGACCGTGGTCCTACCGGGTCCTGGTCACCCAGCGCGGCTGGACCCTGGACGAGTACGAGGCCTGGCTCGCCGACACCCTCTACACGCAGGTGATGAGCAACGATTAAGAGCCGGCCTCCCGGAGGCAGAGGGACTGGACCCGCTTCGGGAACGGGGTGACGGTGCCACAGGCCACGGAGGGTTCACATGGCGCCGTCCGGCCGGCCCGGAGCCGCGTCGGACCGGCCCGCCGCCCGTGCAGGGCTCGTCAGTGCTCGCCGTGGTGGTAGACGCCGAACACGTTTCCGGCCGGGTCACGGAGCGCCCCGGTCTGCATGTGGTCATCCACGGCCATGGGGCCGTAAATCCGGGTCCCGCCGAGGGACTCGGCCTTGGCCAGCGTCTGCTCCACGTCGGGAACGCTGGCGTAGATCGTGGCCCAGCGGGACTGCTCGCTGGCACCGAGGCCACCCTGGATGCCTTGCCCGGCGCCGGTGTCGGCCATGCCGTAGTCCGGAGCACCACCGCCGACCGTCCAGCCGAACAGGTCCGCGTAGAACCGCTGGGTCCGGGCCGCGTCGGAGCCGAGCACCTCGAACCAGTCGACCGGCTCACCCGGGCCGGCTGACGGCCCAGGCGGCTGCTCTCCGGCCGACGGGTCCGCGCTCTTCACCAGCCCGACCAGCAGGCCGTCCGGGTCGTTGAACATCGCGATGGTCACCGCGCCGCCGAAGTCGGTGACCGGCATAGCCGTCTTCGCGCCCAGCGACTCGGCCTTGTCCAGCACCGCCTGGAGGTCGTCGGCCTCGACGTAGAAGGTGGACCATGGCTCACCGGTCTGGCTCTTGCCGATGCCGCCATTGATGCCGCCACCGCCGTTGGTGTCGATCAGGGTGTAACCACCGCCCTCGAAGGGCCGCAGCTTCCAGCCGAACAGTTCCCCGTAGAAAGCGACCAGCGGCGCGTCATCTGGTCCGCCGATCTCGAAGTGCACTACCGCGTTCCCCATGGTGACTCCTCTGTCACATTCACCGGCCGAGCCCTGACCTGGCAATTCTCGGTTACCCGGCCGCCGCGCGAACCAGCCGGAACCACACCCCGACGCTAGCTGGAGGGTCGGACACTAACGACGGCGGGATGCCGTCCCAGCGACAGCGCCAGGCGGGCAGGTGCCTAGCTGACGAACTGGCCGGGAAGCTGGCCCGCCGCGGCGTGACGATCCGGCCAGACGAGGACGCCGTTGACGAAGACGTAGTCAACGCCGGTCGCCAGCTCGCGCGGGCGGTCATAGGTTGCGTGCGCGGCCGGGCCACCTTCGCCGATGACGCACAAGTCGGCGGCCAGCCCTTCGGCGATGCGGCCGCGGTTGCGCAGGCCGTATACGTCCGCCGCGCTGGCCGCCAGGTGCCGGGCCAGCCGCTGGTACCCGGTCTCCGGCCCGGCGCCGAGGTAGTGCCCGGCGAGCCCGGCGAACGCGCCATAGCCGCGCGGATGCGGGTGCTGGCCCTGGTAGATCCCGTCCGATCCGGCACAGTGCCGGTCGTGGGAGCTGATCCAGGCCAGGTGCTCGGCGGTCAGGCCGAGCCGGTCCAGGTGGCCGCCGACGCCCAGGTCCGCCGCGACCAGCAGGCTGAGCACCCATTCCCCCGGCGGTCGGCCATCGCGCGCCGCCGCCTCGGCCACCGAAAGCCCGGCGAACCCGCCCATGTCGCCGGGGACGGTGCCCAGGTAGACGTTGCGCAGGTAGCTCTGGGTGAGCTTTTCGCCAGCAAGCAACGCGGCGCGCTGCCCCGGGTCCGTGAGCGCGGCCAGCGTACGTTCGGGACCCCCGGCCTGTACGCCGGGCGGGAGCAGCAGCTGCGCCAGGATCGTGCTGGACCTCCGGTAGGAGTACATGTCGTAGGTGACAGGCACCCCGGCCGCGTCCGCGGCCGTGAACGCGGCCTCGATGTCGGCCGGTTCTCCCCACAGGTGGCTGGCGTGGACCCGCGCCCCGGCGCCCGCTCCCACCGCCACCAGTTCGCCCAGGCCGGCCCGGACGTCCGGGCCGTAGCCGCGCAAATGTGACACATACGGCCGGTCCGCATCGGCCAGCGGCCGGGCGATCTCGGCCGTCTCCTCCACTCCCCCGAACCGGCTCGGCAGGTAGTCCAGCCCGCTGGACAGCCCGACCGCGCCCTCAGCCAGCGCGTCCTCGACCTGTCGCCGCGCCGCCGCTCGCTGTGCCTCGCCCAACGGCCCGGGCGCCATCCCGGCGACGTTGTGCCGGATGGTCCCCTGCGAGGCGAGCACCGCCACGTTCTGCACCAGCCGGCCCGCGACCGCCTCCCGGAAGCCGGCCACGCCGAAGTACCTGACCGGTTCAAGCGCCCCGTTGACCGGCGCGAAGTACCGGTTCAGGTACCGCACCGTCGGTGCGCTCGCGCCGATCCACGACTCCCCGTCCTGCCCCACGACCAGCGTCGTCACGCCCTGGGCGAGCGCGCCATCCACCCGCCCGGAAGCCAGCAGCGGCCCCTCCGCGTGCACGTGGGCGTCGATGAACCCCGGGCACACCACGCTGCGCGGGGCCAGGTCGATCACCGCACAGCCCCCTGGTGGCACATCGACGCTCCCGACCGCGGCGATCGTAGGCCCCTCGATCAGCACGTCCGCCCGTTGCACGCTGGTCCCGATGCCGTCGGCGACCAGCCCGCCACGAAGCAGTACCCGAGAGTTCATGTGGTGATCTTCCATCGTCCCGATAGCCGGGGGAACACCTCGGGCGTCAGGGGTCCTGGCCGCTGACGGAGATGACCTCGCCGGAACTGCTCGTCCTCCGGGCTGGACGGCGCCCGCGCCTCCCCAACAACGGACCCGCGGGCCCGCAGGGGGGGTTGCAGGCCCGCGGGAGCTTCCGTGTCGGGCCAGTCACTGACCGTGTTCGGCCAGCGGCCGACTGCCTCGCGTAGGCTCAGCCTACCAAGCCGTCAGTTCGTTGGAAGGCACCTGTGGGAGCTCACGGCCCGGCCGGGATCGCCTGTCATGAGGTGCGCCCGGGGCACGAGGGCGTGACTCAGCGCGCGGCGACCGTTTCCAGCTGATCGACCGGGTGTACCGGAGCGCGAAGTGAGGACCGATCGGCGGTGCTCGCGAGCGGTCACCCGCGCCGGTGACTCAGCGGCCGGCGATCTCGCCGATACGCTGCTCGCGCAGCGCGCGCAGGCAGACGGCGGCCCAGGTACGGTAGGGCCGCCACGCCTCCGAGACTTCGCCGAGGGTGCGGCCAGGGCCATACCGCTCGGCGATCTCGGCGTCCAGCCGGCGTTCGTGGTGGGGCAACGCGTCAGGGGCGTTCGCGCCACGGATCACGACCAACTCGGCGGCGAACGGGCCGAGCCCCTTCACCTGCCGCACCCGCTGGACGGCCTGGGCGGGGTCCAGCGCACGCAACGCCGCGCCGTCCAGCAGCCCATCGAGCGCTGCCTCGCCGACCGCCCGCAGGTACTCACTCTTGCGGCCCGGAAGATCCAGGCCGGGCCGGGCCAGGGCATGCGGCGGGGGGAACGCGCCATACGCGCCATGGCGGGCGATCAGCTCAGCGCGCAACCGCGCGGCCTGCACGATGCGCAGCCGCTGCGCCAGCACCGACCACGCCGCGGCCTCATAGGGGGAATGGAAACCGCACGGCCGCAGCCCGGGCAGCCGCGCCTGCGCGTCGGCAATCACCAGGTCGCGGCGGCCTACCTCCGGCCAGCCACGCCCGTCAACGTCCAGCGCCAAGAACCGGCACACCTGTGCGGCGGCCGCATCAAGATCACCATCGCCCGCCAGCACCACGTGCGCGGTATGCCCGGCCTGGGTCACCTCCGCTTCGACGCGGCGCCAGTCACCCTCGGCACAGAACACCGTGCGCAGCCCCGGCGCGGCCGGCTGGCCTGGTAGCGCCGCGGGAGTGAAGCCCTCCCAGAACCGCCGGCTGATCTCCAGCGACCACGGGCCCAGAACCTCGAACTCGACTACCCGTCCTGCCATCACCCACTCCGCTCGATCACCGACACCCGCACGGTAACGGATGGCACCGACAGCTCAAGATTGATCGGTCGGGGAGCGCGCCGGAACACGCCGGGCCAGGGCCTCAGCCGGGCGCCTCGGGCAGGTATTCCAAAAGTACGAGCCGCTGGTCGAGGACCTGGGTCACGCCCAGCCGAAGGTTGATGTCCGGCAGGCCAGCGAGAAATGGCTCCTCCCCCGTCTCACCGAGGATCTGCGGGAAGACCATGATCCGCAGCCGGTCCACCAGGCCGAGCCGCAGCAGGCTGCGGACCAGGGAGAGGCTGCCGATCACCCGCAGCGGATCGCCCGGTTTCGCCTTCATGGCGGGCACCGCGACCGCTACGTCGTCGCGGATCAGGGTGGTGTTGGCCCAGGCCAGTGGGGGGTGCAGGGAGGCCGAGAAGACCACCTTCGGCAGTTCGTCCAGCCGCGGGTCCGCGCCGGCAGCGGCGATCTCAGAAAGCGCACGGTAGGTGTTGCTGCCCATCAGCACCACGTGCGGCCTGGCGAGCTGCTCACCGATCCAGGTGTCGAGATCGGGTCCGCCGTACCCGAAGTAGGCCGGTGAGTTCCGGCCCTTGGCGAAGCCGTCCACGGTGGCGAACAAGTCCACAGTCAGTCGCCGCAATTCGCTGATCCCTCCGCCATCAGGCTAGCCCTGTATCCGGGGGCGCCCTCGGCGCTTGGAGCCGGATTGTTCGCGCGCGCGGCGTGACGCTGTTGATCACCTTTCCCGAGGACCACGACCGTCGGTCAGGCCAGGCGGACTAGGGCGGTGACCGTCAGGTAGGCACCCAAGACCAAGGCGGTGTAAGCCATGAGCTGCCGTGCATGGCCTAGCAACCAGTCATGGGTGTTCTTGAGCGCCGCCTTCGTGGCCTCGGGCCACACCGCCAAGAACACGAACGGGATGATGATCAGCAAGAACTCGATAAAAACGAAGAGGATGACGCCGACGACCTGGGTTGCGGTAGGGGACTTGCTGGTGATCAGGATGTGCAGCCCGGTCAGGTAGGCCGCGCCGGGGATGCCGCAGACCGCGCCGATCAGCATGGCCAGCCCGAGCCGGGGCTCGGCCAGCAGCCGTGCCCAGCTGTCCTTCTTCTCCTTGTCCGGGATGTCAGCGGGGCCATCTCCGGTCCCGGCCGGGACCGGAGACTTACGCCGGAGGTGCAGACGGCCTGTTGCCGCCAGGGCGCCCGCCACAACCAGCACCAAGCCCAGGGCCAAGTCGACGCTCGCGCTCACCGTTTTCTGCGAGCTGATCGCATCGAGGTGAAACACAAGGACGTCCAGCAGGCCAACCGTGACGCCCACGGTGAGACCGCCGATCAGCAGGCACAGGAACATCGCTCGTGGCCGCCGGTTCTCGATCAGCAACAGGTCGATCGCCAGGAGCTTGGGGTTCAGCGCCGCGGTGAACGCCAGCGCGAAGAACTCGGCGTTCACCGCTAATCCGCTCTCATCGGCCCGGGGTTCCTGCCATCAAACCCACCTCCCCCGCGCGGGACCTGGTCGCCCCGTGCTCGGCCTGACAAGCCGAAACCAGGACACCGACGCGCGCCCATTGTTGCGACCGCTCCGGCAGGTTCATGGTGCGCGGCGCTGGCGAAACATTCATCACCCGAATGGCATGATTTCGGTCCCCGATCATGCCCAAAGGCCGGGCGGCGGCTGACGCAATCAAGAAAGTCTCGTAGCCGCTTGATCGGGATCCGAGGTAAGTGTGGGCCACCTCCGGTGGCGCCCGCTTCGGGCCTGGACCCCGGCTGAACGGCCCGTGCGGCCCGCGCGTATTTCGCCTTAGGCGCGAACAGCGCATTGGGATCGCCCAGGAGGAGGGGCTACGAGATGAGACCACAGGCGACACGAACAGGATCCCCGGCGCGGGGAGCAGATGGCTGGCGAGCGATCATGGGCAGGCCGCTTTGGGTCTTGGCCGCCGGGGCCGGTACCGGCCTCGTGCTCGGCGTGACAATGTGGACCGGAACCGCGCTGGCCAGCGGTTCCGGCGTGCCTACGACAACCGCGCTGCAGAGTCAGGTCAGCGCACTGCAGCGCCGGTTGAGCCAAGACGAGTCGGCGATCAATGGCCTGCGGACGCTGCTGACCGGGGTCACCCGCAGCCGAGACGGCTCGACACTGGTGATCGCCGGCCACGGCGGCCAGACCAGCTCAGCGCTGAAGACGGTGCTGTTCAAGGGGGTCAACGTACAGGTCGTGAACGGCACGGGCATCGAGACCAAGCTGAACGGGCTCGGGAACCTCATCGTCGGGTACGCCGACAACACAGGCGGTGGCCGTCGTACCGGTTCGCACAACCTGATCACCGGCGACAACGGTGCCTGGACCTCCTACGGTGGTTTGCTGGCCGGCGACTTCAATCAGATCGGCGGTCCGTTCGACTCGGTTCCTGGCGGCCGGTCCAGCACCGCAACCGGTTTTGACGCCACCGTGGCCGGTGGCGCGGGCAACCTCGCCTCTGGGTTCGCCGCGTCGGCCAACGGCGGGATCGCCAACACCGCCAACGGTTTCTACGCCACCACGAGCGGCGGCAGCAGCAACGTGGCGCGCGGCGAGGCCTCCTCGGTCAGCGGCGGCCGTGGCAACCTCGCCCTCGGCAACTCGGCGTCGGTCAGCGGCGGACTGCGCAACCGGGCCCTCGGCAACAACGACGCCATCCTGGGCGGCGCGAACGAGGTGATCGGCATTCTGGTCCACTGCGGGTTCTTCCCCGTCTCACCGGCTACCTCGCATTGCTAGCGGCCGGCTTGGCGCCACCGGCCTCGACCGGCCGTATCAGCACCTCTGATCCGTCGCGCGGCACTGCCGGCCGGCCACGGGACGCACTTCGCTACGGATTCTTGAATTTGCGGCTACCTATTCCGGCGGTTGCGCTACCCATTTAGGCAACCCCGGGCGGACGCCAGCGTTTGTAGCCATGTTTAGGGCGACGTCGCGCACCCGCCTGATCTCACCGGTTAAGCCGCGCCGATCCGGCGCAGCCGGGCGATGTCGCCCGAGCTCAGCCGGTCCAGCAGGCCGGCCGCCGCGCAGTTGGCCCGGAGCTGCTCGGGGCTGGTCGCGCCGAACAGCACGCTGGTGACATCGGGGTTGGTGAACGGGAAGGCCAGCGCGAGCGCCGCGGCGGTGGTGCCCAGTGAGGCGGCCAGGTCGGCGAGCTCGGCCGCCGCGGCGACGGCCGGGGCGTTCCGGGGGTCATCCAGCGTCGCAGCGGCCCGCCCGGGGGCGGCGCCCAGCAGGTACTTGCCGCTCAGCACGCCGCCTTCCAGGCAGAACGAGGCGACCACGCCCGCCCCCGCCGCGCGCAGTGCCTCGGTCATTTCGGTGCCCTCGACCCAGGAACGCCGCACCAGGCTGTAGGGCAACTGCGCGGCGCACGGCGCTGCCACGCCCAGGGCGGCCGCGGCCGCCACCGCCTCGGCGAACGGGCCGGCCTGCCAGTTGACCACCGCCCACGCCCGTGCCTTGCCGCGGTCAACCAGCGCTCCGACGGCGGCCACCATGTCGGCGATCGCGAGACCGTCGGGCGGCGGGTTCGCGTAGATCACGTCCACGTGGTCGAAGCCCATGCGGGCCAGGGAGCCGTCCAGTTCCGCGGCGGCGCTTTGCTCTGGCCAGAACTCCCACCACAGCTTGTTGGCGACAACCACCTCGTCCCGGCGTACGCCCGCGCTGCGGAACAACTCCCCGAACAGCACCTCCGAATACCCGGTCGGCAGCGGCGCGCGGGCGGTCTCATCGTTGTAGCGGGCGTCGTCGAAGAAGTTGATGCACTCGTTCCTGGCCGCCGCCAGGATCGCGGCGCCGGTTTCCGGCGGCAGGTGCTCGAACGTGCGCCAGGAGCCAAGCGACATGGCCGATACGGCGATGCCGGACGAGCCGAGCGGCCGGGCGCACAGATTATCCGCAGGCATCGGCCAGCCTCCCTCCAACGTGCCGCCGGCCTACGGCGCGGCAGCTTGATCCGCCTACCGGTGCAGGTACTGGTCGGCGAGCTTGACCGGCGCGCAGGCCAGCCAGCCGTCGGTGATCACCTCGCGCAGCGCCGCCGCGGACGCCTTCCGCAACTGGATGAGCACTGCGGCGTAGCCGTCGAAATGCGGAATCGTGAAGAAGGCCTCCGGGTTGGTGGCGAGGACGGCCTCCTTCTCGCCGAGATCCCCGACGCGGACCGCCAGGATCGGCCCCTCCGGCGGGGCTTCGTCGCCGAACCGCCGGAGGTCCGCCTTGCTGAACGGCCGCTCCCAGGCGAAGGCCTTGCCCCCCACGGACCAGGTCCGGTTGCCGCGGCTTTCCCCCTCGGTAACCTCGGGCAGAGCCGCGGCCATGAGGGCTGCGTCGTCCAGTGTCGCCATAGTCGTACCGTAGCGCCGCTGGTCCCGGCGGGCTCGCACGGCCGGGCCGGGCCAGGCGCGCGAGCGGATACCGGGGCGAGCGGATACCGGGGTGCCCGCCACGGGCTTCCTTGGCGCGGGGATAGTCCTGGGCCAACCATGGGCCCGGGGTGCGCGTCTACCTAGTGGCAGATACGGCTTCGGCGGCGCGGCCCACGTGGATCCGGCTGGCGGGGCAGCAACAGTTAGGTGGCGGGCATGAGCCGTCAAGGGGCTATCACGGCGCTGGCGCTGTCCGGCTTGTTCGTGCTGTCGGCCTGCGGCTCAGGCGAACCAGCCAATCACACCGCCGCCCGCGTGGCCAGCGTTGTTCACGTCGGCCCCTACACCCAGGTGTTCGCCGGCCCGCTGCCCGCGAACCCGGCCCAGGCCGACGTGGTGGAGGGCTTCCGCGAGGGCCAGGTCCTCTGGAGTCAATCGGAGAACGCGCAGCATCTGGTGTCGCCGGTGCGGGATTACGTGACCGGCCAGGCGCTCGCTCATCTGACCTCTGCCATGAAGGCCAACAAGGCAAACGATCTAGTGCCCGCCGGGGTAGACCGGTTCTTCATGACCCGCATCACCGCGATCAGCGGGCGCAACGCCACCCTGGTCACCTGCGATGACGGCAGCAAGTTCCAGGAGGAGAACCCGCGTACCGGAAAAGTGAACCTGACCTTTGACCCGACGCCAGGGCAGTCGTACTTGTTCGAGACCTGGCGAATGGTTCAGCTCAGCGGGCACTGGGCGATCACCGCGCTCTCGGCGGCTCCCCTTCCCAGCCGCAGCGCGGAGCCCTGCCAGCCGGGCATGACCGGGTACGGGCCGTCCCGCCGGCCCGGTGTTGCGGTGCTGCTCCGGGAGATGAGCGCGGCACTACGCACAGCCAGCAGCGTTCACATCAGCGGCACTATCCAGCAGGGCAGCAATGCCGAGGGCGTGAACTTCGGCATGACCCGCTCCGGAGAGTTCTCGGGACAGATAAGCGAGAACGGGGCAGTGATCACCGTGCTGTCCACGCATGGTCACACTTACCTGAAGCTCACCGCGGCCTTCGTGCGGATTGCCCACCTGCCCGCCACGGTCTGCGGCCGGTTCTGCGGGAAATACCTGGAGTATCCGGCGGCCCGGGCGCACGTACTGTTCGCCCACCTGAGCATGGCTTCGATGACTCATCCCATAGCCAGCACGCAGGCCCACGAGGTCAAGCTGCTCGGGGCCGTGACCGTTGCCGGCCAGCCGGCCTGGCTGCTGCAGGATTCCCACGACAACTCGGTGTACGTCGCGGCGCACGGCAAGCCGTATATCCTCCGCGCGGTCGGGCCGCCGCCTGCCGAGGGCAGCGTGGTCCTGACGCAGTGGAACGCGGTGCGGATTCCGGGTCGCCCGCCCGCGAGCCAGGTCGTGTCCCTCAGCCAGCTCATGCGATGACCGGACACCGTGTCCGGCACGAATGGGCCCGGTGCGGGGTGTCGCCGCCCAGTCCTAAAGCCAGTCTTTGCGCTTGAAGACGAGGTAGAGCGCGACGACGCCGACGATCATGATGGCGGCCGAAGTGTAAAGGCCAGCCCTCTCGCTGAACCCGGGGTAGGGCACGTTCATCCCGTAGAACCCAGTCACGAGGGTCGGCACCGCGATGATCGCCGCCCAGCTGCTGACTTTCTTGGTGATGGTGCCCAGCCGGTTGCCCTGGATGGTGAGGTTGGTCTCCAGGATGGTCGTCACCAGGTCCCGCAGGCTGTCGGTCCAGTCCGCTGCGCGCAGCACATGGTCGTAGACGTCCTGGTAGTAGGGCATCATGTCGTCGGGCACGATATGCAGGTCACGCCGCAGCAAGGAGTTCACGACCTCGCGCATCGGGATCACGATCTTGCGGAGCAGCACCAGGCTCTTGCGCAACTGGAAACTGCGGCGCTGCACCTGGATGCTCTTCGGGACGGCCGCGAACAGGTCGTCCTCCAGCGATTCGACGGCGTCGTCCAGGCTCTGCACCGCGTCGAAGTGACCGTCCACGATGTAGTCGAGCAGCCCGTGGAGCAGGTAGGCGACGCCGAACTTGGCCAGGTCCGAGTCGGCGTCCCAGCGCTCCACGACCGCGCCGATGTCCAGACCGTCGTCCTTGCGGACGGTGATCAGCGCCCGGTCGGTGATGAACGCGGACACCTCGCTGGTGGCCAGCTGGCCGGTGACAGCGTCCAGCTTCGCCGCGTAGGCGGTCAGGAATAGGTGGGTGCGGTACCGGTCGAGCTTGGGGCGCTGCCGCTCGTTGATGGCGTCCTCGACGGCCAGCGGGTGCAGGCCGAACTCCTCGCTCAGCACCCCGAGGTCGTCCTGGTCGGGATCGCTCAGGTCGAGCCAGATGGTGACGGCCTTGTCACCGATGTAGTCGCTGATATCGGCGACCGGGAAGCCCTCAAGCTCGAGCAGCCCGTCCCGGTACAGCCTGGTGCGTGCCTGGCACTTGGTCGGGGTGACTTGACAGATGGTGGGCGCCGCCACCGTCTCCGGATCCCGGCCGCGGAAGGTTTCGGGCTCCATGTGCCTGGCGTCCAGCGCACCGCCGGGCGTGCCGCCTGGCTCAGCCAGTGTGCTGGTCTTGCCGGGACCGCGCTGCGGTGAGTTCATCGGGTCCTCCTCGCGTGCCCCGTCACTGTAGCTGTCGCCCCGATCCGTGACCGGGGCGGGAACGGTACCGTTCCTTCCGTGACCGAGATGACCTGGCTTGACGCCACCGCACAGGCCGACCTCGTCCACCGCGGCGAAGCCACCCCGGCCGAGCTGGTGGACGCGGCGATCGCCCGGATCGAGGCGCTGAACCCACGGCTGGACGCGGTGATCCGGACCCGATTCGACCAGGCGCGAGCGCAGGCAGCGGGCATACTCCCCGGCGGCCCGTTCCGCGGCGTGCCGATCCTGCTGAAGGATCTCGGTTGCGTTGTGGCCGGTGAGGTGACCGCCTTCGGGCTCGGGCCGCTGAAGGACGTGGCGTGGCCGGTGACCTCGTATCTAGCCGGGCATTTCCTGGCGGCCGGCTTCATCCCCCTGGGCCGCACCAACGTGCCAGAGCTCGGCACCACGGCGACCACCGAGGCGCTGAGCTTCCCGCCCGCGCGCAACCCGTGGCATACCGGGCATTCCACCGGCGGCTCGTCGGGCGGCTCGGCGGCCGCGGTGGCCAGTGGCATGGTGGCGGTGGCGCATGCCAGCGACGGCGGGGGGTCGATCCGCATCCCGGCCAGCGAGTGCGGGCTGGTGGGGCTCAAGCCGACCCGGGGGCGGGTAAGCCAGGGCCCGCTGACCGGGGAGGCGTGGGCCGGCGGCCTCACGGACGGCGCGCTGACCAGGACCGTCCGCGACGCCGCCGCCGTCCTGGACGCGATCAGTAAGCGGATGCCCGGCGAGCCGTACTACGCGCCGCCGTGGCCGCGCCCGCTCAGCCAGGAGGTGGGGGCCAGCCCGGGACGGCTCCGGATCGGGCTGGTGGACCGGCCGGGTGCCGAGATGTATTCCGACGATCCGCAGTGCCGGGCGGCGGTGGCCCGGGCGGGACGGCTGCTGGAGTCGCTCGGCCACCACGTCGAGGAGTCCGGGCCCGGGGTCATGTTCGACCCTCGGTTCGCCAGGTACTTCAACACGATCATCGCCGCCGACACCGAAGCGTTGTTGCAGGCGTTCGAGGGGGTGCTCGGCCGGCCGGTTACCGATGCGGAGATCGAGCCGCGCAACGCGCATTACCGGCGGACCGGGAAGGCGCTGACCGCCGTGGCGTACCTGCAGGCCCGGCAATGGCTGGGGATGTGGGCACGGCGCATGGCGGACTGGTGGACGAAGCACGATCTGCTCGTTACGCCCACCGTCGCTGCCCCGCCGCCGGAGCTTGGCTGGTTCACCGCGGCCGGCCCCGAGCAGGAGGGCGGCCGGATCGCCGGCTTCATCCCCTACACCGCGCAGTTCAACGCGACCGGCCAGCCGGCGGTGAGCCTCCCGCTGCACTGGACGCCCGCCGGACTGCCGGTCGGCGTGCAGCTGGTCGCGGCCTACGGCCGGGAGGACCTGCTCGTCCGGGTGGCCAGCCAGGTGGAGCAGGCCGCGCCGTGGGCGGACCGGCACCCACCGCTGGAACCGGAGTAAGCCACCCGCGCACCGGCGCCCATGACCCGCGGCCTGCGCGGGTCATGGGCGCACCGGTTCATCGGGTCGGCTCGGC
>Ga0318561_10000438_pt1 | contig 12649 bp, 10 predicted proteins | sample GRESIP065b5f23_FD_202526 | JGI IMG/M metagenome (GOLD analysis project Ga0318561, IMG submission 202526) | Tropical soil microbial communities from Luquillo Experimental Forest, Puerto Rico - GRE.SIPMG.065b5f23 | ecosystem: Environmental > Terrestrial > Soil > Tropical forest > Bulk soil... | reverse complement strand
GCTGTTGGTTGTAGCCGGTACTGCGGAGCTGAGGACCCTCGTGGCCGGCACGCCGGCGCAGCCATTCCTCGAGGAACACAACGGCCGCATGTTCGACTCGATCAGGTCGGTCACGAGCTCGGCGGTGAGCGCACTGGAGTACGTCGCGCGGCAGCGCAGCGGCAGCCTATCGGTGCGCGAGTGGGTTCGCGCCCTGCCGGGGGGCTCGGACACCGCAGCGCAGGAGGCCAGGCCGAGCCGTGTGCTGTTCATGCCGTACCGCGCCGGGCAGATTCCGGCACTGCGGTCCACCATCTCGGCGTGGATGCGCCTCGCGATCTTCGAGGCCATGAACAGGGAGGAAGGTGACCAGCGGCTGTGGTTCGTGGTCGATGAGCTGGACGCGCTCGGACAGATTGACGGTCTCAAGGACGCTTTGGCACGGCTGCGTAAATTCGGCGGCCGCTGCGTACTTGGATTTCAGTCAGTCTCGCAGGTCTCCGCGACGTACGGCAGCGGCGAGGCAAACACGATCGTGGAAAATTGCGGCACCACTCTGATTCTCCGCTGCTCGGGCAGCGAGCACGGGGGTACTTCGCAATTCGCCTCGCGTCTCATCGGGGAGCGCGAAGTGACGCGCATCACGACCTCGCGCTCGCGGCGCATGAACGAGCTCTTTGCAGCCGTCTCGCACAGCGAGCACTCGGGAGTCGAGACGGCGGTCATGGGATCGCAGATCGAACAGCTGCCGGACCTGAGCGGCTATCTGAAGCTGGCCTCGAGCCCCAGTTGGCAGCGCGTTCGCCTCAAGCGGTCACACTCGGCGACGATCCTGACATTCCCCCGTGTTGCCGCGGCCGCGGCTGCCGATCAGCCCGCGCCACCGCCGACGGCCGAGCAACAACTCTCGGTGGCGCGTGATGGGTACGAGCTGGAGTGATCGCAGGTGACAGCGCGCATGGAAGACGAGACCTTGAAGCTCGGCCTGCTGATGGAGGCTGCCCAGGCGCAACAGACACTCGCCACTACCACTCTCGATCGTCTGCGCGAGCATACCGCCGGAATCGACGCGATCGTGCGCCAGGAGATACGCGCCACCCTGCTCGAGGAATTGCAGGCATTGGATGAGGACAGTCGGAAGGCCGCCGAAGCGCTGCGCCGGCTGCAAAGGACCGTCAATCTGCGACTGATCGCGTGGAGCACCGTGGCGCTTGGCGTCGCGTCCCTCCTTCCCTGGTCCCTGGCCTGGTGGCTGTTGCCAACACGCGCCGAGATCGAGGCGCTCGGCGCGAAACGCGACGAGCTGGCCGCCAACGTTGCACGGCTCTCGCATCAGGGCGGGAACCTCGACTTGCGCCACTGCGGAGCTACACAACGGCTCTGTGTCCGCATCGAGCGCAGCGCGCCGGCTTACGGGGCGGCGGGCGATTTCCTCATCGTCAAGGGCTACTGACGGCGCGGGCGCGCGATGGAATGGAGCCAGGTGGGGTCGCAGCTCCAGAGATGGCCGCAGCTCTGGCCACTTCTCTCGGCGCCCCTCCTGATCACTCTATACGCGTTGCGCGCACGCGATGACGCCCACAAGCGCGGCGCACGTGTCCTGGAGGGGCGGAGCGGGCGTCGCGCCCTGCGCCGCCGGAAAGGCGCCGGAGTGCTCGAGCTCGCCGGCGTGCCGATCGCTGCCGCGGAGGAAACCCGACACTTCAAACTCATCGGCACCACCGGGACCGGAAAGTCGACCGCGATCTCCGGCCTGCTGGCTGCGGCGCTGGCGCGCGGCGATCGTGCCGTGATTGTCGATCCGGAGGGCGGCTATCGGGCGCGCTTCTTCGAGCGGCGGCGCGGGGACACCATCCTCAATCCCTTCGATTCGTTGTCCGTCAAGTGGGATCCGTTTGCCGAGATTCGTGCACCGTGGGACATCGAGCAGCTCTCGAGTGGCCTCATACCGGCGACCGAGGATCCTTCCGGACGTGAATGGCGAGGCTACGCGCGCACCTTCCTCACCGCGGTGACGCGGCGCTGTCACGAGTCGGGCTGTCAGGATTCGAGCGAGCTCTGGCGCCTGCTCACCGTCGCGAGCAGCTCCGAACTGAGAGCGCTGGTGGCCGGCTCCCCCGCACAGCCTTTTCTCGAACCGGAGAATGCACGCATGTTCGGCTCGATTCGCTCGGTCGCTGGTACTGCCGCGGTGGCGCTCGAGTACGTGCAGGCGCAGCGCGCGCGGAATTTTTCCGTGCGCGAGTGGGTGCGTAACGGAAAAGGCGTGCTGTTCATCCCGTACGGAGCAGCACAGATCGCCGCGCTTCGGTCGATCATCGCCACCTGGATGCGCCTGGCGATTTTCGAGCTGATGGGCCGCGCCGGAGAAGGGCCGCCGGTGTGGTTCGTCGTAGATGAGCTGGATTCGCTCGGGGCCATCGACGGTCTCAAGGACGCTTTAGCACGGCTGCGGAAATTCGGCGGCCGCTGCGTACTTGGATTTCAGTCTCTCTCGCAGGTGTCCGCGACGTACGGCAGCGGCGAGGCCAACACGATCGTGGAAAACTGCGGGAATTCCATGATTTTTCGGTGCTCAGCGAGCGAGCACGGGGGCACCTCGCAGTTTGCGTCGCGGCTGATCGGTGAGCGCGAGGTCCTGCGGCGCCAGACCTCTCGCGCCCACGATCGCGGCGGCTGGCTCACTCGCGGCAGCGCACGCCGCTCCACCAGCGTCAGTCGTCAGCAGGTGCTCGAAGCCGCGGTGCTTGCGGCCGAGATCGAGCAGCTGCCCGATCTGACGGCGTATCTCAAGACTGCCGCGTCACCGGTGTGGTTGCGCGTGAGCGTGCGCCGAGGCTGAAGCGGTGGCCATCTTCCGCATGGAAATCAGCTCAGTGGCGCGCGGCGCGGGCCGGCGCGCCACGGCCGCAGCCGCCTATCGCTCGGGCGAGCGCGTTCGGGATGAACGCACCGGTAAGCTTTTCAATTATTCGCGCCGGAGGGATGTGCTGCATACGGAAGTCCTTCTGCCGGGACAGTTCGACGGTATGCCGGTCGCCTGGGCCAGAAGCCGCGAGCGGCTGTGGAACACGGCCGAGCACGCGGAGAAGCGCCACAACTCGCGGGTAGCGCGCGAATTTCAGGTCTCGCTGCCCCCCGAGCTGGAGGCTGTCCAGCGCGTGGCGCTTGCCCGCAATCTTGCGCGCGAGATCGCGGACCGCTACAAAGTTGCCGTGGATCTGGCGGTTCACGAGCCCCGGCCGGATGGCGATCCACGCAACTTCCACGCGCATCTCCTGACGACGACCCGCGAGGTGACTCCCGCGGGGCTCGGCGCGAAAGCAGGGCTGGACATGCAGCCGCGCGAACGCCAGCGGCATGGTCTGCCCGATCACCGCCAGGAGTTCACAAACCTGCGCGAGCGTTGGGCGACGCTTGCCAACGAGGCGTTGCGCGAGGCGAACATCGACGCCCGCATCGATCATCGCAGCCTCGCCGCCCAGGGCATCGACCGGGAGCCACTGTCAATTCCGCTGATGCATCTGAAGATGGAGCAGCGCGGAGTAAAAAGCAGCGTGGCGGAACGGTTGCGAGCGGACTATCGCGAGCGGGTGGCGCGTCGCTTGGGGCGGGCGGCAATGCAGGAGACAACGGTGGCAGCAGCCGCCGAGCCGACGGCGCCGGCTTCGCAGTCGGTTGTGCGCGCCGACACCCGCGATGTACAGGAGATCCGGCGCCAGGCACGCGAAGCGTGGCTGCAGCTGCGCTCCAGGGAGCAGCCGCGCAGCGCCACTCAGTCGTTTGAGCAGACAAGGGGAAGCGAGCGTGAAGCCTCCGACCTCGATCCAGCCGCATCGCGCTCAGCCCAGGACGATCTCGCACTTTGAGCACTGCAGCGCCGCGGACAGTGGGCGAGCGCATCCGCCACTTGCCACCGTTGCGTTTGCATCGTGCTACGTCTATTCGCCGCGTGCCGGCGGGTACGTTGCCGAGGCGGCGCGGGAGCTGTGTGCACGCGTCAAGGCGGGCGATGCGCTCTGGTTGCCGCGTTATGCGGGATTCGTCTACCAGAGCAGCCTCACGGACCGACGACTCGCAGCGTTGTTCGCGCCCGGCGCCGTGCTGGTCCCGGTTCCCGGAAGCGCGCGCACCGGTACGGCACCCTGGGCCGCGTCACGGCTCGCCCTCTCGCTCAGCGAAGTGGGTTTCGCACTGCGGCTGTGGACGGGGTTGCTGCGGCAATACTCCGTGACCAAGTCCGCCACGGCGCCGCGGGCGGCTCGACCGACGGTGCAGCAGCACTACGACTCGTTGGTAGCGGTGGCTCCGCGGGCACTGGTTCCGCGGATCGTGCTGATCGACGATGTCATCACCAGGGGGCGCACGCTGCTCGCCGCCGCGGCGCGCTTGCGCAGCGCGCTGCCATACGCCGACATTGGCGCCTTCGCACTTATCCGCACGCAAGGATTTTTGCCGCGCATCGAGCGCCTGGTGGAACCCTGTCATGGCGTGGTGCGCTGGGCCGGCGGCGATGCGCAGCGCGAGCCCTAGGCGACACCCTACTGCAGCGTCAGGCGGTAGGTCAGCATGGCCCCGCCCTCCACGGGAATAACTGCGAATCCCGTGTCCTGGTTGCGGTAGGCGTGGTTGAGTGTGAACTGTGCGCTCGCGATGCCGACTGCAGCGCCCGCCATTGTGTCGGAGAGCCAGTGCGCATTGTGCTTCAGCCGCAAGTAGCTCGTGCCGACACCGAGGCCGTAGCCGAGCACACGCCGCAGCCAGCGGTACTCATCGCCTCCCGCCTCGGCCAGCACCGTACCGATCGCGAAAGAGGCCGTGGCGTGCTCGGAGGGAAACGAATGGCCGCCGCTCTTGAACCATTGGTTCGGATCGCTCGTCTGGTCCGGTCCTTCGCGGCGCACGATGTACTTGAGACCATAGGTTGTGAGGGTGCTGAAGGTCGCGGCCTCGAACATCGACCAGACTTCGCGATGCCCATTGGGATCGCCGACCAGGGCCGCATATCCCCAGGTCCCAAAGAAGATGGCTGCCGCAGGCAGCGCATCCTGCAGATCATTACTGCTGATGTTCGAGATCTCAGTCGGGGTGAGACCCTTCGTGAAGTGGGTGCGGACCTGAGTGTCGTAGTGGTGGGAGGCTCCGATGGCGACGAGCGCGCCACCGAACCAGGCCCAATCGGTCCCGTTCCAGTGGAGCGGCGCGGTGAAGTAGGCGGCGAAGTCGTGACCGAAACCGGCGGGTGTCGGTGTGTCGACCGCGGCCGGTGCGGTGCTCGATGGGGAGGGCTCCGGGACCGTCGGTGCGCTCAGATCGGTGCCCGCCGCCGGGCTCGTCTGCGCCATCGCGGCGCCGCTCGAGCCGAGAGTTGCCATGGCCAGCACGACTGGCAGTAAGGTGCGGTACTGCAAGATCCTACCCCCGCGAGGCGGCCGAGGAGACGAGAAGCTCATCCACGCGGAACACGGGGTAGAGATTGAGCTGGGAGTCCCATGAGGAGTGCCGACGCAGGAAGAACTCCAGGCGGGCGCGGGCATTGGCGGCGAAGGCCGGATCGTCCTTGAGCCTGCGGTCGAATTCCTCCTGCAACCCGGGAGTTTCTGCCAGCAGGGTGTGCGCGACTGACTCGGCCACATACGGCTCCATATATTCCTTCGGTTCGAAATGGGCATTGAAAAAGCCCCAGGCGGCGAATGAGTCGGGCGCCTGCGGCTCGAGCAGATGCATCAGCAGCCGCGCGCCCGGCTGAGCGATGGGCACGAAGAGCGCCCCCGCGGCGATGTCGTGCGACTCCCGCCGCCAGGCGCCAGTAAGCTGTACTCGCATGCGACCCTCGAAGGGCGCTGTCGCGAAATTCGCCTGCGTGGCGCGAAAGGCCTCGACACGCACAGCGCTGCTCGCCGTGCGCACCGGCTCGAAGTGGATGCCGTGGACGGCAAGACGTGCGCCGATCTTCGCTGCCCAGGCGCATGGCACGACGTAACCGCCGAGTGGCGCCCGCACCACGAGCGCCGGCGACACCTGGTCGCGAAAAGGCACGCGCCAGATCTCAGGACGCGACGGGTCATACACCGTTACCGGCTCGCCCGAGATGGGCGAGACTTCTCGCGTGTAGGCATAGCCTGGAAAGTCGATCAGCGTCGTGCCGCCGGCACCGGCCGGACCTCCGTGCCCGCCGCCTGCGGGCTCGCGCCATCCGGAGCTGTAGTCGAGCACGACCTCCGTGCCGGCGAGCCGCGCGGCAGCCGCATCCGCCTCTCGAGTCAGCTCCTGCCAGGTCGCGCCGTGCTCCGCCACGAGCTGCGCGAGTGCGATGATGGTGTCGCGGGTGAGGCGCACGCGAGTGGCATAGTCCTTCCACGAATGGGTCTCGACCAGCACCGTGAAGCGGTTGCGCTGTGGGAAGTAGCCCGTCGAAAACCGCGGCGAGTAGACGGTGAGCAGGAAGCCGGAACCGGGGTCGTCGATTGCGGCGAGGTCCGGGTAGAAGGGCAGTGGCATCGCGCCCCGGGCAGCGAGCTTCGCGATCAATGCATCGCGCAGCTCGCGTCCGGCGCTGCACAGCCGCGGATCACCCTGATTGAGCGGCTCGGCCTGCAGTGAGACATCGGGCTGGAAGTTCGCGCCATCGGTGACGTGCAGGTCGGCGCATACGAGCGGGTCCCAGGTGCGGATCAGGCCGAGGAGTGCGCGCATCTCCGGCGAGTCCGCCTTGGCATAATCGCGGTTGAGATTGAGGTTCTGTGCCGTGGTCCGCCAGCCGGTCTCCTCCGGACCGTTCTGGTTGGGCCGGTTCCAGCGGCCGACCCGCTCGTGCCCGTCGAGGTTGAAGGCCGGCACGAACAGGATCGCCACGCGTTCGAGCAACCCCGGTGCGACGCTCCCGGAGAGCAGCTCGCGCAAGGCGATGAACCCGGCGTCTTTGCCGTCGCTCTCGCCGGGGTGAATGCCACCCTGGAGCATCAGCAGCGGCAGCGGCCGCGGGTCGGCACGTGCGGCCAGCAGAGCACGCATCGGCCGGCCTTCCGCCGAGCGGCCGAACTCGAGGTTGCGCACCGCACCCGGCCACGCCGCCTGGAACGCCGCGCACAGCCGGGTGACCTCGTCGGTCCGACCGGTCCGACGAAACCCCGATTCCTCGGCGATGGTGGTGAGCGCCTGATCCGGCATGCGCGAAGTGTACGGGAGGCGGCACCCCGAACGCGCGTTCTTCGACGGTGCAGTCAGGCGCGGCGGTACCAGGCGACGCCGGCCGAGTCGAGCTCGCGCACCGCGACCCTGCGGGCGATCAGGCAATTGAGGTGCGCGACACTCTCGCCCGTTGCCATGATCAGCATGTCTGCACCGACACGGCGGCGGAACAGTACACCGAACACATCGACCGCACGCCGCGGCGTCGAGAGCTCCTCGTGCATGCGGGCGAGACGTTCCTCGTGCCCCTTGATGAGTGCGGCGAGCCGGGCATGGAGGCCGTGGAACGGCTCATTGTGCGCCGGCAGCACCAGCACATCATCCGGCACTCGCTGTGCGATCGATGCCAGCGACTCGAGCCATTCCTGCAGCGGATTCGCGTCCGGCTCGGTGGGGAACACCGACACGTTGGAGGTAATCCGCGGCAGCACCTGGTCGCCGGAGATCAGCACCCGCAGATCCGGAGAGTGGAGACACAGGTGCTCCGGCGAGTGGCCACGGCCGATCACCGCACGCCACATCCGGCCGCCGATGAGCAACTCCTCGCCATCGACGATGCGACGGTAGCTGTCCGGCAAGGCATGCACGGCCTTGCCGAAGGCGCCGAAGCGTGCCTCGTAGGCAGCGAGCGCGGCCGCGTCCCAACCGGCGGCGTGGTAAAAGCGCACACCGTCAGGAGGGGCCTCCCGACCGGTGTCGGCAACCAGCACCCGGCAGGTGAGGTACTCCAGGCGCGTCATCCATAACCGGCAGTCGTACTGCCGCGTCAGCCAGCCGGCCATACCGACATGATCCGGATGCATGTGCGTGCAGATGACGCGCGTCGCGGGTCGCCCGGCAAGAGAGCCCGCGAACGCCTGCTGCCAGTGCGCCGCGGTATCCGGTGTTTGCATGCCGGTGTCGACCAGTGTCCAGCCGGAAGCCTCCTCGAGCGCCCACAGGTTGATATGGTCAAGCCCGCTGAATGGAAGCGGCATGCGCAGCCACAGCAGGCCCGGGGCGACACGCTGCGTGTGCCCCGGTGCGGGAGCGGCCGCGAAGGGATAGGTGAGTTCCGCGGTGACCGAGGCAGGTTCGTGGCTGCTGTCGCGCATCCTCCGCAATGTAGGGGATCCGCCGCGCCGGGGGTAGAGGTCAGGCTGCCGCCCATCCCGCGCTAGAATCCCCCGCCGCCAGTCAGAACCAGCAGGCAAGAGGCATGACCCAGGGCACGCACCACTCGGCCGACGATCCGCGGAACCGCGACATACGCATCTACGTCAACGGTGAGCTGCATCCGCGCACGCAGGCGGTCGTTTCGGTCTTCGATTCGGGCTTCATCCTCGGCGATGGGGTGTGGGAGGGCCTGCGGGTCCATCACGGCCGCATTGCCTTTCTCGCGGCGCATCTCGAGCGCCTGTACGAGGCCGCCAAGGCGATCGATCTCGATATCGGCCTGGACCGCACGGCCCTCACGCAGGCGCTGTACCGGACGCTCGCCGCGAACGGCATGAGTGAAGGCGTGCATATGCGGCTCATGGTGACGCGCGGAATCAAGAGCACGCCCTACCAGGATCCGCGCACCTGCATCGGTCCTGCGACCATCGTCATCATTCCGGAGTACAAGCTGCCGCGACCGGAGCTCCTGGCGAAAGGGATACGGCTGTTTACCGTGCACGTGCGCCGCGGAGCCCCGGATGTCCAGGACCCCAAGCTCAATTCGCACTCGAAGCTCAACTGCATCACCGCCTGCATCCAGGCCACCAAGGCAGGCGCCGACGAAGCTCTCATGCTCGACCCGCACGGCTTCATCGCCACCTGCAATTCGACGCACTTCTTCGTCGTGCGACGCGGGGAAGTGTGGACCTCGAGCGGCGACTACTGCATCGCCGGCATCACGCGCGCCAACGTGCTGCGTCTGTGCCGCGAAAATGGCATTGCGGCGTTCGAGAAGAATTTCAGCCTCACCGAGGCCTACAGCGCGCAGGAGGCGTTCGTCACCGGCACCTACGCGGGCATCGCCCCGGTCATCGAGATCGACGGCCGTCCGATCAGCACCGGCCGTGGACCTGTGGTCGAGCGACTGCAGCAGCTGTACTTGCGCCTCATCGAGCGCGACATCGCCGCACAGCCGCCGCCATGACACCGCTGCGGCTCGCCGTATGGTCCGGACCGCGCAACATCTCCACGGCGATGATGCGCTCCTGGGAAAATCGCGGCGACTGCGCCGTGGTGGATGAGCCCTTCTACGCCCACTATCTCGCCCACACCGGCCTCGATCATCCCGGACGCGAGGAGATCATTGCCGCCGGCGAGCCCGACTGGCGCAAGGTTGCAGCACGGCTCGTTGGACCTGTGCCGCAGGGCAAGCCCATCTGGTACCAGAAGCACATGACGCACCACCTGCTGCCGCACATCGGCCGGGACTGGCTGCGTGGCCTCACTCATGTGTTCCTCATTCGCGATCCGCGCGAGGTGCTGCTCTCCTATGTCCGCAGCCGGCCGCGCGTGACCGCGGACGACATCGGCGTGCTGCAGCAAATCGACATCTTCGAGTACGTGAGTGAGCTCGGCGGCCGCGCTCCGCCGGTGATCGATGCGGGCGAGTTCCTCAAGGCTCCCGAGGCGCAGTTGCGGACGCTGTGCGCTGAGCTCGGCGTTGCTTTTACGCCGCGCATGCTGCGCTGGCCGCCGGGACCGCGTGCGAGCGACGGGGTGTGGGCGCCGTACTGGTACGACGCGGTGCTGCGCTCGACGGGCTTCGAGCCGTACCGTGCGCGCGAGCGCGACGTACCCGCTGCGTACCAGGGCATCGTCGATGCGGTGATGCCGGCCTTCGAGGTGCTGTATGCGCGGCGGTTGATGCCTGCAGCGGTGCCGGGTGGCTGACGAGGCGAACGCGTCACTGCCGGCTATACAGCAATCCGCCAGAAGTGCCGTGATCGGCAGCTGCGTGGAGCGGGGCCGCGCCCTCCGCGGGTCGATCGGTAGGCACCGTCTGAGTGGCCTCCAGCGCTGCAGGCCTGCGAAACCAATGATAGAGGCGGGTCACCCAGTGTCGATTCGGCCAAGGGTCCTGTAACAGGGCTTTCACCAGGCGGCGCTGCTCCCAGGGTACATCGTGATGGACGCGCTCGAGAAAGGCAGTCTGGGCACCCCACAAGAAGGCCTGCGGAAAGAAGGCAATCGTATCGCTGACAATCGGCTGCGTGGCTCGCGGTCGCTCGCGCCCGCTGAGCGCTGCACACAGTGCGCCGGCAAGATCGCCCGGCGCTATTTTCAGGTGTCCGAGCTGCGTGCACCGCGGGTTCATCTCTATCAGGTATGCGGCGCCCGTACCCTGTTCGAGAATGAAATCGAGGCCAAAGAACCCAGACGTTTTGAGGCGCCCCGCGAGCAGTGCCGCTGCGCGGCTCAACTGGGGGTCGGTAATCACCTGGACCACCAAAGCTGCACCCCTCGGTCCCTGGGAAGAGAGAGCCTGTACGCTGAGCTCAGCCAGGATCTTGCCCCGCCAGCAGGCAACCATGATGTTTGCTGGCGTGCCACGTACGAATTGCTGCAGGGTCACGCCGGTTTGCCGGCGCCGCCGCCTCCAGGACCACAATGCCATCGGATCCCGGTTGACGACCAGACGCTTGAATGCGAGGGTCAGGGTCGCCTCGAACCGCGTGCGTCGAAAGGCGGCGGCCGCCTCATTGGCCGAGCGCGTTATATAGACTCCGTCGCCACCACTGGTGTCGTCCATTTTCAGCACGGCGATCGGTCCCACACGTGCAAAACACTCGCTCGCCTGGGCGGCCGACCCTACACCGAATGTCCGAGCCACACGGATCCCAAGCTCTCGCGCGTTCTCGAGCAGCTCCTCGCGACTGTCTACGACATTGAAGCCGCGCGGCTCGCCGAGGGAACGCTCGATGAGCATGCGCAGCTGCGGGCGCAGGCGATGCAGCTCATGCAATTGCGCGACGCTGCGATCGTCGCACGGCACGACAAGATCCGGCTGAACCGCAAGCACAGCGTGCTCGAGCGAGCGACGCAGGCTCAGAGCGCGCAGCGTGCGGATCTGATGCATACCGTGCACGTAGCGCAGTGGATGCCCCGGCGGGCATAGAGCCGCGACGAGGCAGCCGTGCTCAATGAACGCGGCCGCCATGCGTGCCGCTATCGGCCACCAGTTGCCCGCTACTAAGAGCAGGATCGGTCGCGTGCTGTGCTGCGTCCGTGCGATCTCGGCATTCGGCATGGGATGTGGTTCGATGCGGCCGACGCCTGAGGAAGCATAGAGTAGTCACTCACCAAGTGGTCGCGATTTGACAGAACATAACAGGCTGTTAGGTATACGCATGCAAAGAGGTGTCGCGGACGTGGCCATCGTGGGTGCGGGCCCTTACGGTCTGTCGATCGCCGCACACTTGCGCCGGCGGGGAGTCGGCTTTCGCATCTTCGGCACGCCGATGCATACATGGCGCAATAGCATGCCTGCCGGTATGCACCTGAAGTCCGAAGGGTTTGCCTCGAATCTCTCCGACCCTGACGATATGTTCACTCTGAACAGCTATAGCCGCGAGCGCAGCCTGCCGTACGAGGATGTGGGTTACCCCGTGTCTCTCGAAACATTCATCCAATATGGACTCGAGTTTCAGCGACGACTGGTGCCCACGGTCGAAGAGACGGACATCGTCGTGCTCTCACAAAGACGCGATAGCTTCACGCTGGTTACGGACGCGGGCGAGACGCTGCAGGCGAAGCGGGTGATTCTGGCTGTCGGCATTGCGCACTTCGCGTATGCACCGCCGATGCTCGCGGCGCTCGGGCCGGAGTGGGTCACGCACAGCTCGCAGCACCGCGATATGGGCGCACTCCGTGGTCGCCGTGTGGCCATCGTCGGCGCCGGTGCTTCGGCTGCCGACCTGGCTGGACTCATGCACGAAGCCGGTGCGGACGTGCAACTCGTTGCGCGGCGCGGCCAGATAGAGTTTCACGAGCCTACGGTTGAGCCGCGACCCTGGCTGCAGCAGTTGCGTCAGCCGCGCTCGGGTCTCGGGCTCGGATGGAAATCCCGGCTCTGCACGGACGCACCGCTGCTGTTTCACGCGATGCCGCTCAGACTGCGCCTGCGCGCGGTACGCCGGCACCTGGGGCCCGCCCCGGGCTGGTTCATCAAGGATAAAGTGGTCGGTCGCGTACCGATGCACCTGGGGGCGCAGCTTGGCGAGGCCGTCGTGCGCGACGGGCATGTGCACCTGAACTACAGTCAGCGGAACGGCGGCGACTCGACGCTCGTCGTCGATCACGTGATCGCCGCGACGGGCTATCGAGTTTCGATGCAACGGCTGAGGTTCCTTGACCCCAGTGTCCGGCAGAGGCTGCGCTGTGTCGAGGACTCGCCGGTGCTGACGAAAAATTTCGAGGCATCCATCCCAGGGCTGTATATGGTCGGCCTGGCGTCGGCCGACTGTTTTGGCCCTCTCACGCGCTTCGCTTACGGAGCCGCTTT
>Ga0318561_10000427_pt1 | contig 12757 bp, 9 predicted proteins | sample GRESIP065b5f23_FD_202526 | JGI IMG/M metagenome (GOLD analysis project Ga0318561, IMG submission 202526) | Tropical soil microbial communities from Luquillo Experimental Forest, Puerto Rico - GRE.SIPMG.065b5f23 | ecosystem: Environmental > Terrestrial > Soil > Tropical forest > Bulk soil... | reverse complement strand
ACTTAGTGATGTGACGCTTCCTCATGCCACACCAGAAGCCGGCGGCGGACAAGCGCCATGGCCTTGATCAGCGCGTAGCCGACGATCGCGATCTCGACGATGCCAGCGAATACGCCGCGTGAATCGGCAAAGCGCGAAGCGCTCATCATCGCGCCGCCCAGGCCATAACCGCCCATCGCCATCTCCGCGATGATGGCGACTATCAGCGCAATCGGCAGCGCCACCTGTAAGCCGGTCAGGATTTGCGGCAAAGCCGCCGGCAACGCGACCTGCCACATCAATTCGCGCTCGCTCGCACCCATGTTTCGTCCCGACCAGATGAGCTCCTTTTCAACGCCGGCTAGTCCGGCGAGCGTCGCCGTCACCACCGGGAAAATCGCATCGAACACCACGACGCTGATCTTGGAGACATCATAAAGTCCGAGCCAGAGGATGATAATCGGCAGAAATGCGATCTTTGGCATCGGAAACCCGACCGATATGATCGGATCGAAAAACCAGCGCACGAATTTGTTGCGCGCCATCATCGCGCCAAGCGTCACTCCGCCGATCGCGGCGATGACAAAACCGGTCATGGCGCGGAACATGGTTACGCCGAGATTGCGCCACAAGTCGCCGGCAATGGCGTCGGCGTAGATGCGTTCGGCTACGGCCGAAAACGGCGGTAGCATGAAAGCGGTGACTTTGCCGCTGCGGGCAAAAGCCTCCCAGGCGATCAACAGTACGAGGATTGAAAAAATTCCGGCGCCGCTGCGGAAGGCGACGTCGAGACGCCGCGACGCATCACGGGAAATCTCAGCCTCCGCGCTCGCGAGCGAAGCGGTGTCGTCTATTCCCGCCATTGCAGCAGCCATTGTATAAAGAGCTGATAGATGCGGTCCGCAGCGAAGCCGAGGAAGGCCACGGTGAGTACGACGGCATACATGCCCTCGTAGGCGCCGGTCGATCCCAGATAGCCGATCAAATAGCCGAAACCCTGTTGCGACACGATCAGCTCCGAGCTCACGAGCAGAATGAAGGCCAACGCCAGTGCGGTGCGGATGCCGTTAAGCAATTCCGGCAGCGCGCTGGGCACGATCACGTCCCACATCATGCGCAACCGGTTTGCTCCCATGCTGCGGGCGGACCAGACTAGCGCATGATCGCTGCCGCGCGCGCCGTTATAGGCGCCGATGGTGACCGGGATCATGCAGCCGAGGAAAATCAAAAGGATTTTCGAGCCGTCGCCGAAGCCGAGCCACAGCACGGTCACCGGAATGAGCGCCGATTTCGGCAGCGGATAGAATAATTCCACGAGCGGATTGACGAAGACATCGAACAGGCGCCAGCGCGCCATGCACAACCCGAGCGCGCCACCGCCGAAGACGGCAAGCAATAGTCCAATCGATCCGCGGTAGAGTGAAGCCGCGCCATTGCTGATGAGCTCGCCGCCCTGGGTCAGATCAACCCAGGCGGTCGCCACCTTGCTTAACGGCGGCAGCGCGGACGTATCAACAAGGTTGAGCCGCGCGACCGCTTCCCAGGCCAGCGCTAGGAGCACAAGCGGCAGATAACGGAGGCTCGCTCGCATTACGGCTTGCATGTGTCTTGCTCGTTGAGCCTTGGCACTCCTCAAGTGCAGGCTTTTTCAGCGCAGGCTGTTTCAGCTGCCCGGCTTTTCGTCCTGTACCTTTTTGTCCTGGGCCTTTTCTTGCGCCTTGATCGCTTCCTCGCGGACTAAGTTCCAAATTTCGTCGACCTTCTCCACAAATTCCTTGCTGCGGGTGAGGCCTGGATCGCGGTCATCGAACTTGGTCTCGATGATCGCCTTAATCCGCCCGGGCCGCGCCGACATGACTGCAACCCGTTCCGCCAAATAGACCGCTTCCTGCACGTCGTGAGTGACAAAGATTACGGTTTTAGGCGTACGCTTCCAGATACTGAGGAGCTCGGTTTGCATCAGCGCGCGCGTCTGCGCATCGAGCGCGCCAAACGGCTCGTCCATCAAGAGAATGTCGGGATCGATGGCCAGCGTGCGGGCGATCGCGGTGCGCTGCTTCATGCCGCCGGATAATTGCGACGGGTAGCTGTCCTCGAATCCGCTCAATCCGACCAGATCGATGAATGCCTGCGCCCGCTGCTCGCGATCCGCGCGCGGCATCCGCTGCCGCTCGAGACCGTAGAGAATATTGGCCCGCACCGTTTTCCACGGGAACAGCGCAAAGTGCTGGAACACGATGCCGCGATCAGGCCCGGGCGCCGTTACTACCTGACCTTTCACCGCGATGCGTCCTGCCTCAATCGGCAAAAAGCCACCGACGAGATACAGTAGCGTGGATTTGCCGCAGCCCGAGGGCCCGAGCAGCGCCAGGAATTCGCGCGGACGCACTTCGAGCGACACATCGGACAGAGCGAGCACCGACCGGCCGCGCGGCGGACGATAGGTGTGGTTCACCCGCTCGATGACGATCTGGCTTCGCCCGTCCATGCCTTCCGCCCGCGCCTCTTCGGCGCTTACCGCATCGCCGCAGGCGGCACCCTACAGCATGATCCGGAAAAGTGGATACCGGTTTTCCGAAAAGATCATGCTCAAACAAGACGCTAAAGCGAAGTGGTGATTCAATTAAAATCATTTCCCTTTAGCGGAGCCGTGGCGGACACAAGCCGCCAAGCGCGACCGGCATCCGCCCGCAAACCGTCTTGCGAGCCGGCTTAGACGCGTGTTTGCTGCGGTTCGCCAAAAGCAGCTATACGTGGGTCAAAGCTAAGCCCGAAAAGCGAATGGAACGCTCCTTTAGCAAAGAAGTCGAGGCGCTGCGGCTCGGCGCCGGCGAGACCTTCCGCGGCGAAGGAATCCTCGCCGTCACCAAAGCGTTGCTGCAATCCGGCGTGAGTTATGTCGGCGGCTATCAGGGAGCGCCGGTCTCGCATCTGCTCGATGTCATGGTCGAAGCCAAGGACTTGCTCGCCGAACTTGGCGTGCACGTCGAGACCTGCACCAACGAAGCCGCCGCGGCGGCAATGCTTGGCGCCTCGATCAATTATCCGCTGCGCGGCGCGGTCACGTGGAAGTCGATCGTCGGCACCAATGTCGCGGCCGACGCGCTGTCGAACCTGGCTTCGCCAGGGGTCATCGGCGGCGCATTGATCGTGCTCGGCGAAGACTACGGCGAAGGCGCGAGCGTCATTCAGGAGCGGTCATACGCCTATGCCATGAAGTCGTCGATTTGGCTGCTCGATCCGCGACCCGATCTGCCGGCGATTGTGCATATGGTGGAAAAGGGGTTTGAACTATCGGAAATAAGCCACGCGCCGGTCATGCTCGACTTGCGGGTGCGCGCGTGTCACGTGACCGGGCAGTTTATCGCCAAAGACAATAAGCGCGGCCGCTACAGCGCCCAGCATCAGCTCACCGGGCCGCCACGCTTCGAATATGGCCGGCTTGCCCATCCGCCGGTGATCTTCACGCAGGAGCGGCTGAAAATCGAGCAACGCCTGCCGGCTGCGCGCAAATTCATTCGCGAGCAAAAGCTCAACGAGATCAGCGCCGGCGAACTCGGAGATGTCGGCATCGTCGTTCTCGGCGGCCTGACCAACGGCTTGCTGCGCGCGCTGGCGCGGCTCGATCTTGCCGATCTCTACGGCGCCTCGCGCATCCCCATCTACGTCCTCAACGTCGCTTATCCGCTGGTGCCGGAAGAGGTGCAGGAATTCTGCGCCGGCAAGCGCGCCGTGCTGGTGGTGGAAGAGGGCTCGCCCGATTTTGTCGAGCAGCAGATCAACGTCATATTGCGCGGCGCCGGCGCAGATCCGCGCGTCTACGGCAAAGGCTGCCTGCCAGCGAGCGGCGATTACACTTCGGAGGTTATGCTGCGCGGCATTGCCGCCTTCATCGCCACGGCGCGGCCGACCGGCATCGATGCCGACGCAATTTCGCGCCAGGTCGAAGAAATTATCGCGCATCGCTCTGGCGCTGTCGCCGCGCTCGGCGACATCCCGGCGCGGCCGCCGAATTTTTGCACCGGATGTCCGGAGCGCCCGGTTTTTGCCGCGATCAAGCTGGCGCAGCGCGAAGTCGGACCGGTCCATATCAGCGCCGACATCGGCTGCCATTCATTTGCGACTTTCGCGCCGTTCTCGCTCGGCAATTCCATTCTCGGTTACGGCATGTCGCTTGCGAGCGCGGCCGCTGTGGCACCGAACATGGCGAAGCGTCCGATCGCGGTGATGGGCGATGGCGGCTTTTGGCACAACGGGCTGATTACCGGTGTCGCCTCGAACATGTTCAACAAGGGCGATGGCGTGCTCGTCATCATGCAGAACGGCTACGCCTCGGCGACTGGTCAGCAATATCTGCCGTCGAGCAGCGCGCACCATACCGGCGCGCCGACCGGGATCAGTATCGAGAAAACAATACGCTCGCTCGGTGTGAACTGGCTGCGGACGGTGCGCAGTTACAGCGTCGGCAAAATGGCGGCGACGCTGAAAGAGGCCATGCGCACCGCCGAGCGCGGTCTCAAAGTCATTATTGCCGATGGCGAATGCATGCTGGCGCGCCAGCGCCGCATTCGCGTCGAGCAGGCCGACAAGCTCAAGCGCGGCGAGCGGGTGGTGAAGACGCGCTATGGCGTCGACGATGAGCTGTGCACCGGCGACCATTCCTGCATCCGGCTGTCGGGCTGTCCGTCGCTGATCGTCAAGCCCAACCCCGATCCGCTACGCACCGATCCGATCGCTACCGTGATCGAAAGCTGTGTCGGCTGCGGCTTGTGCGGCGAGGTTGCTCATGCCGCCGTGCTGTGTCCGTCGTTTTATCGCGCCGATGTGATCACCAATCCTAATTGGTGGGATCGAACGTTGCATCGGTTGCGCAGTCAGGTCATTGTCTGGATGAGCAACGGCGCTTCACATCCCCCCTTTGAGGGAAGGCCGGCTGCCGAAGGCGGCCGGGAGGGCGGTCTCAAAAATGGCGAACTCCAATCCACGCCCCTTTCCAACCCTCCCCCGCCAAGCTTGTACTCGGGCGCGCCCGAGCGCGGCTCGGATGGGGGGAGGGAACAGTCTGTGCAAGCCGCCGGAGAGACTGTACGCCCTATCTCAATCCTGATCGCCGCGCTCGGCGGCGAAGGGGGCGGCGTGCTCACCGAGTGGATCGTCGCCGCCGCGGCGCGCCAAGGCTTTCCGGTGCAATCGACGTCGATTCCGGGCGTCGCGCAGCGGACCGGTGCGACCACCTATCATATCGAAATGGTCCCATCTCCGATCAGCGCTAGCGGCGTCGCAACTTCCAACCGCCGCCCGGTTTTGGCGCTGGCGCCCGGAATCGGCGACGTCGATCTTCTGGTCGCCAGCGAATTGATGGAGGCCGGCCGTGCGATTACCAGCGGTTATGCCGCGCCCGATCGCACCATGAGCATCGCCTCGACCAGCCGCTCTTATCTGGTGGTCGAGAAGATGGCGATGAGCGATGGCCGCTATGATCCGCAGCGATTGATGGCGGCGGTGCAGAAAAATTCGCGCCACGCCCTGTTGCTCGATCTCGAAGCAATCGCTCGCGAAGCCGGCGCCATGATCAATGCGGTGATGCTTGGGGCGATTGCCGGCGCCGGCGCATTGCCGATTCCAGCCGAGGCGTTCGAGGCGGCGATCCGTGCCGACGGCAAGGCGGTGGAAGCCAATCTGCGCGGCTTCCGCGCCGGCATGGCCGCCGCGGCCCGCGGATCGCGCCTACCTGCCGACCCCGCCAAGCGTCATCACAAACCGTCGCCAGCGAGCGCCGATCTGGAAAGCGCAATCGCCGTCATGCCTACTGAGGCCCAATCGGTGATCACCGAAGGCGTGCGCCGCTTGAGCGCCTATCAAGATGGCGCTTATGCGCGGGTCTATCTCGATCGGCTCAAGCCGATCCGCGACGCCGATGAGAAGGCCGCTGCCGGCGGGCGATTGCTGGCCGCAACGGCGCGACAGCTCGCCTTGCGCATGTCCTATGAAGACGTCATCCGCGTGGCGCAGGCCAAGATCGATCCAGCGCGGTTCGCGCGCGTCATGCGCGAGCTCGGCGTGAAGCCGGAGCAGACATTCACGGTGACCGAGTTCCTAAAGCCCGGCATCGATGAATTGTGCTCCGTTCTGCCGGCCTGGCTGGCTGAATGGATTTTGAGCTTGGCACACCGCTATCCTGCAATCGCCCGCGCTCATTACGCCATGGCGGTCAACAGCCGCTCGGTATCGGGTTACTTGCGGTTTGCTATTCTCGCCAAATTGCGCCGGGTCCGGCGCAAGACATTCCGCTTCCAAAAGGAACAGGACGCGATCCAAGCCTGGCTGCGGTTGATCGTGCAGGCGGCGGCGCACTCGGGCGAGCTCGCGATCGAAATCGCTGAATGCGCCGGCCTGATTAAAGGCTATGGCGACACACATCGGCGCGGCAGCGGCAATTACGACCTGATCGCCGCGCAAGTCATCGCGCCGGCTTTGGCCGGCACCATGCCGCTCGCGCAGGCGGTCGATGCGGTTGCCAGTGCCCGCACCGCGGCCTTGCTCGATCCGGAAGGTGAAGTCCTGGCGAAATGTCTTGCCGGCTTGTCGACTGCGCCGACTCACGCGATCGCCGCCGAATAGCAAAGCAAATATCGACGGCCGGAACCAAGCTGCGCTGCCCGCGATTGGTTTTGCAACCGATCAGCCTGAGGCACGCAACCAGGGCAGGAACCATGACCGGAAAATCCGTCGGGAAATCGTCGCGCAACGCTTCGCGCCGCAAATCTGCGCCGCGCCGATCGGGCCGCCGCCGTCGGCGCTGGTCAGCGCGCGTGACGCGCGAGAGCGATGCGCTTGATCTCGAGCGCGGCGTTTTTACCGGGAGCGACCCGAAGCGGATCGCCGCCTCCTTGAAGCGATCCGCAGAACGCAGCCGCCGTCGCAAAGCCGATCCGTATCGCTCCGCGCTGTCGATGTTGACCTTCTACATCAATCGCGCCGGCAAGAACCTGCCAGCCGGCCGGCGCAAAACCTTGCAACGCGCGAAGGGTGAACTACGCAAGCAGTTCGGCCGCGACTGATAAACCGCCACCGGTCTTGCTCCTTGCTGCCGGCGGCAGGCCTTGGCTATGCTCGCTTAAAGCGCGGGCGTAGTTCAGTGGTAGAACGACAGCTTCCCAAGCTGTATGTCGAGGGTTCGATTCCCTTCGCCCGCTCCAATTTCTTGAGCAAATCTGTCGATTCCTAATCAACGACGACTGCCCTCTATAGCGACCGTCACGGCACGTTTCTTGCCGACGGACACGGCCACGGATTTGCAAGCGGCTGCCAATTTTTCACTTGCACGATTGAGCAAAATAATCGGCGACGGCTCGCCCGCAGATTACCTGCCGCCCTGAAAAGATTGAGTTTTTTGGCTTCGTTCTGCCAAAGCAGGCACCCAGCCTTGAGATTGTAGGATTATAGTCCTACGGGGTGCCAATATCGAATTCTCGAATGGCGAATTTGCGTCGCGAGAGCGCGCGCGCCGCTCATAGCGGTCAAGCGCGAGCAACTGACGAGTCTTGTCGGCGAGGATGGTTGCGAACTTGCACGGCCCCTCCGGCTTCGACTGCAGAAATTCCATGACGTTGTCGGGCATCGGCGCAGACGGGCCGATGCGCCGGAAACAGCCGATTATCAGCCCGGCTTTCTTGCGGAGAGTTGCTTCAGATTCATAATCAGGATCGCTCAATGCTCGGGATAAGAGTTGATGACGAGCGGAGCGCACGCGGCGCAAATCGACTTGCGCTTCTGCGATGCGGCGGGCGAGTTGCTGTTTTTCGGGATCGGCGTCCGTCCCGATAATTTGCCGCGTGAGCGATTCCACCTCTTCGGACCAGACGGGGTCGGCATAGACGGGCAGGCTCAAGGCGTGGCGAACCGCGTTTCGTGCCGCGTGTGAACGGCCGTGTGCGGTTTTCGGGCCGGTGCTAGCCCGAGCATTAGCGCGGTTTGCCTTGATCTTACGTTCACTGGTCACGCGGCGCTCTTTGTTTCAGCCGGCGTCTTCTCGATCACTTCGAACTCGCCCTCCACTTCTTGCACCTGCCGCCGCAGTGCTTCACCGAGCGCGGCGCGACGCCGATCGATCTCACGAAGCGCGGCATTGCGGCGAGTCTCAGCGATAGTGATTAGCGCTGCGATCTTTTGAACGAGATCGTTTGGGTCTGACTTGGGCAGTCGTGTTTTGCAACAGTGCCGTAACTATTTGATGCAATTCCGCGTAGAACAAGTTCGGTTTTGGGAGCATGTTTGGCAGCAGACGCTCTAGCTTCCCATCTCGAGGGTTCGCTTCCCTTCGCCCGCTCCAATTCTTGAGCAAAGCCGCGGCTTTGTGGCGCACGACGGCTTGACCTCGAGCGCCTTATCCCTGTTAAGCTGAGGTTGAAATGGGGCCGATCAAAGCCCTTCTGGGGCGCCGCCGCGGGCGCGGCGGGCACGCCTGGGTAAGCTCGGGGGAGTGGGGAATTGAGTGCGCGCGCTTCTTAAGCTGAGCGGCGTCATTGACGCCATCAACACTCATATTGGCCGCTGGGTTTCCTGGCTGATCCTGATTGCCGTAATAGTCTCCGCTGGTAATGCATCGGTCCGCAAGGCGTTCGACGTTTCCTCGAATGCCTGGCTCGAATTGCAATGGATATTGTTCAGCGCGGTCTTTCTGTTGTGCGCACCGTGGGCGCTGCTTGAGAACGCGCATGTGCGCATAGACATCGTCAACAATCTCTTGCCGCGCTGGCTCCGAAACACAATCGAGCTGATCGGTCATGCGTTTTTTCTCTTGCCGCTCGCTATCATTCTCGTTGTCACCGGAATCCCGTTTTTTCTCAACTCCTATGAGATAAATGAGCAGTCAGGCAATGCTGGCGGGCTGCCGCAATGGCCGACCAAATCGCTGGTCATGATTGCGTTCGCGCTGTTGCTGGCGCAGGGCATTTCCGAACTGATCAAACGCGTCGCGATCATCCGCGGCATGATACCGGATCCGCATGCGGCGCAAGTTAGCGCGCTCGAAACCGAAGCCGAGGAACTCATCGAGGCTATGGGTATCGAGAAGCACTGAGGGGCGGCTGGGTCGAAAAGATAATGGAAGCATTTCTCATTCAAAACATGGCGCCGATCATGTTCGGCTCGCTGATAGTTGTGTTGCTGCTCGGCTATCCGGCGGCGTTTTCGCTGGCCTTCGTCGGCCTGTTTTACGCGCTCCTCGGTATCGGGCTCGGCCAGTTCCGGCCGGATTTTCTGCAAGCCTTGCCGGAGCGCATATACGGCGTGATGAGCAATGACACGCTGTTGGCGATTCCATTCTTCACTTTCATGGGGCTGGTGCTCGAACGCTCTGGCATGGCGGAGGACCTGCTCGACACAATTGGCCAGCTTTTCGGTACTGTTCGCGGGGGACTGTCCTACGCGGTGATTTTCGTCGGCGCACTGCTTGCCGCCACGACCGGCGTGGTCGCCGCCTCGGTCATTTCCATGGGATTGATTTCGCTGCCGATCATGCTGCGCTACGGCTATGATCGACGCTTCGCCGCCGGCGTTATCGCCGCGTCAGGAACGCTGGCGCAGATTATCCCGCCGTCGCTCGTTCTCATCGTTATGGCCGATCAGCTCGGCCGCTCCGTCGGCGACATGTATGAAGGCGCCTTCGTTCCCGGCATCACTCTGGCCGGAATGTACGCGCTTTATACGCTCATGATGTCGTTCGTGTTTCCGAAGGCCATCCCTGGACTGCCGGCGGAGGCTGTCGGGTTTCGGGAGGACAATAATAGCCGTGGATTGCTTTCGCTACTCGTGCTCGCGATCGCGAGCGCGGTATTCGGCTGGTTCATGATGCGCAATTCGGAAAGCCATGGTGCCGACTATGTGGTACTGGCCATGTTCTTCGGCATCCTCTTCGCCTTCGCTGTGGCTATCCTGAATTGGGTTCTCGATCGCCTCACCGGCTTCCGCTTCCTCTCGCGCATGGCACAGCAGACGGCATTCGTGATGGTGCCGCCGTTGTTCCTGATTTTTCTGGTGCTCGGCACGATTTTCATCGGCGTCGCCACCCCGACCGAAGGCGGCGCCATGGGCGCCAGCGGCGCGCTTATTCTTGGCGCGCTGAAGCGGCGCTTGACCTGGGACTTGGTCCGTCAGGCGACGGAGGCCACGGCGAAATTGGCTGCCTTCGTGGTCTTTATTCTGGTCGGCGCCCGGGTATTTTCGCTCACTTTCTATGGGGTCAGCGGGCACATCTGGGTCGAAAACCTGCTCACCTCGCTACCCGGCGGGCAGATCGGCTTTTTGCTGTTCGTCAACGCCTTCGTATTCGTGCTGGCCTTCTTCCTCGACTTTTTTGAACTGGCCTTCATCGTCATACCGCTGCTTGGTCCCGCGGCAGAGCATCTTGGCATCGACCTGATCTGGTTCGGCGTTATTCTCGGCGTCAACATGCAGACCTCGTTCATGCATCCGCCATTCGGCTTCGCACTCTTCTATCTGCGCTCGGTGGCGCCGCGCGAACCGTTCCTCGATCGAGTAACCAACAAGTTGACGCCCGGCGTGACAACGGGCCAGATTTATTGGGGGGCGGTGCCGTTCGTTCTGATTCAGGTCCTTATGGTGGTAGCAACGATCATGTTCCCCGGCATGGTCACCCACTACAGGTCGGGTCTTTCGCAGGTCGATCCTAACAAGGTGCAGATCAATATCCCGCAGATAGATTTGCCACCGCTCGATCTTGGACAGCCGCCAGAGATCAAGTAGCGGCTCTTGCGCATCTCTGACGCGTCGCCAGCCCCGTCTGCGGTTCGACGGCAGCTTGTAGGAATTCCGAAAAACGCCAATATTGGCTTGGCGAACCCGGAAAACCGGTGAGCTGCGGTTTGCGCGTCCTCGATCAAGTCGTTGAATGTGCCTTGGCTGCGGCCAAATGGCTGGTCCTGCCAGTTGTTACCCTGCTATTTCTGCAATGGCCGCTGCGCACGATGCTCGGCCTCTATTCGCGTGAAGCCAATGATCTGGGACAATGGCTTTTTGCGATCTATGTCGCGGCCAGCATCACGGCCGCGACACGCGCCAGAGCGCATCTCGCCGCCGACACCGTAGCGCGCAATTATTCGCAGGCCATCCGAGAAACGCTAGCGCGTGCCGGCGCCGTTTTTGGCCTCATTCCCTGGTCGGTCATCGTCCTAGTCACGAGCTGGAGCATCGTCCGGGATTCGACGCTGCTGCTGGAGCGATTTCCTGACACCGGCAATCCCGGCTATTTCATTATCAAGCTGGCGTTGTTGCTCATGGCGTTGCTGGTTTTGATGCAAGGCCTGCTCGAACTGATGCCGCTTGTCCGGCGGCCGAGTTCACAATGACTGAACTAATGCCCTGGCTCGGCCTGAGCTTGTTCCTGCTCGTTGGCCTTGGCGTCGTCTTCACTGGCGTACCGGCAGCGGTCGTGCTGCTGGTAGCGGCATGTTTTGGCGCTTTTGCCGGAGCCATAAGTGGCGACGTGCCGGTTCACCTACTCGGCGCTTTGCCCGAACGCCTGATCAATCTGCTCGAGAACGACCTGCTGCAAGCAATACCCCTCTATGTGCTCATGGGCACGCTCATCAACCGCCTGCCGCTCGCCGACGCACTCTATCGCTGCTTCCTCGCCATTCTGCCGGGACCTGCCGCCCCCGTCGTTTCGGGAATCGCGCTCGGCGCCTTGCTGGGGCCGATGAACGGTTCGGTGGGCGCCAGCGTGCTCGCCTTGTCGCGCGTGGCTGAACCGCGGCTCGCTGCATCGGGCATTTCGCTGCCGCGTCGCGCCGCAATCATTACAGTGGCCAGCACGCTGGGCGTCGTGGTGCCGCCCTCGCTGGTCCTGATTCTTCTTGGCGACGCGATGTTGAACGCGCACACGATTGCGGTGACCGTGACCGCTCGTGACGATCGCGTGATTAACACCCAAGACGTGTTTCACGGCGCGCTCGTTCCTGCCGGGCTCTACTTCGCCGCCTGCCTCATTATCGGCTGGTGGTTCAATCGCCAATCAAAGCCCGGCGAGGGGGCGCCGCTGAAAACCGTGCCGCGGCCGACGATTCAGCAAGCGGTGCTGGCGGCCGTGACGGTACTGGCAATATTGATTCTGCTCGGCGGCGTTGCCGCGGGATATTTTTACGCCGTCGAGGCCGCAGCGACGGGCGGTTTCATCCTCCTTGTTACCGGATTCGTCAGCGGGCGACTGCCGCTTCCCATCCTTAACGAAATATTGCGCGAAGCGCTGGCGCTGACTGGCGCCCTATTCTTCCTCCTGGTTGCCGCAACCACGTTGACACTGGTGTTGCGCATTCTCGGCACCGATCAACTTGTCGCCGGTTGGATCGCTGCCATTCCTGGCGGCACGCTCGGCGCGACGCTGATCGTGCTCGCCGGAATCGCGCTCAGCGCGCTGGTGCTCGATGCCTTCGAAATCATTTTCGTCGTCGTGCCGATTGTTATTCCGCCGCTTCTCATCCGGGTTGCTGACGCGCGCTGGGTCGCCGTGCTCGTGCTGCTCGCTCTGCAGGCGAGTTTTATCAATCCAATGATCGGCTACGCCGTGATGATGACGCGCACCGTTCTCAAACAAGCAATTCCATTTCCAGCACTCTTGCGATCGCTATTGCCGTACCTGTTTGCCCAAGCCGCTTTGTTGCTTGCGGTGCTGCTCCTCCCGCAGCTCACGCATGTCGGTGAGGGTGCGGCCGATCTCAGCCGCAAACCGCCCGCTATTTCTGATCGCGACCTTGAACGT
>Ga0318561_10000426_pt1 | contig 12759 bp, 10 predicted proteins | sample GRESIP065b5f23_FD_202526 | JGI IMG/M metagenome (GOLD analysis project Ga0318561, IMG submission 202526) | Tropical soil microbial communities from Luquillo Experimental Forest, Puerto Rico - GRE.SIPMG.065b5f23 | ecosystem: Environmental > Terrestrial > Soil > Tropical forest > Bulk soil... | reverse complement strand
CTCGAGCGACTCGAGCGACTCGTCGACTTGTCGCTCGTAGTCGTCGAGCGCAGCGCACCGGCCGAGCTGCGCTACAGCATGTTGGAAACCGTGCGGCAGTACGCGCACGATCGCCTGGTCGAATCGGGTTCCGCGCGTGCAGCCATGAGTCGGCATCTCGCCTATTTTCTCGCCTTCTCCGAACGTGCTCGTCCCAATCTCTACGCTCGCGAGGCGAAAAGCTGGCTGGCGCGTGTCGACCGTGAGCTGTCGAACCTGCTGGCCGCACACGCATGGTGTAACCATGATCCGGATGGTATTGATCGAGGGTTGCAGCTCGCATTCAACATCTGCATGTACTGGCACAATCGCGGACTGTTCGTGCTGGGCCGCCAGGTCTGCACCGAGGCTCTTGCTCGACGCGGCGCCGACCGTTCTATAAGCAAAGCTCGCGCGCTGCTTTCGCTTGGGCTGGTTCAGCGCCTGTCCGGCAGAGTCTCCGATGCGATTGAACCACTCAAGGAGGCGCTCACCATCGCCGGCGAACATGACGACGAGGATCTGATCGCCTTGTGCCTGAACCACCTCGCGTGGGCGCGGCTATACTGCGGAGATCTTACCGATGCCTTGGAGTACGCCGAGAAACAGCTGACAGTCGCCAGACGCCTCGGCCCAGCACAGCTGAGCATTGCCCTCCAGACCAAAGCCTTGATCTGCCGGATGCAATGCGATTTCGACGCGGCCGCCGCCTACCTCGACGAGGCGCTGGCGGGACACGATTCTGATAATCGCGAACGGTCGCACGTCCTTCTGGATCAAATTGTCCGCGTATCGATTGCGCGCGGCAGATTGGATCGTGCGACACAACCGCTCGTCGAATCAATTCGCGTTTCCCGCGAGTTAGATTCCCAATTCCGGGCAATACTCAGCATCGATCTTGCCGCGCTTCTCGCTGCGGCAAACAGTGAGTGGGAACGCGCGGTGCGCCTGCAATCTGTCTTCGACGCAACGCTCGACCGGATGGGTGGGCTCCGAAATATCCTCATCGACGATGCGGTCCTCGAGGAACTGCGAAAGAAGCCGCGCCACATGCTCGGCAAGGACTGCTACGAAGCTGCCTACGCAGATGGTCGCAATGTCACGACAGAGCAGGCAATGAGCGAGACGATTGCTTGGCTGGAGCGTGACACTGTCGTTCCGACTCCCTGACGCTCGATCTCAAGGCCGCGGTCGGCGCTCCCGCTGTGGACTCCCCCTGGGCAGCCGAGGTGACCCGCTTCAATGTCGCGCGTATTTCTGCGCGGATTCCGCCGATACACTGATTGGCTATGGGCGCCGCGACGACCGGCCGGCGCTAGCAGCCTCGGACCTTGAACTCGACGCGGCGATCGAGCGCGTCGCGCAGGTCGTCGGTGCCGGACCCGACCAGGTTCTCGCGAAAACCAACGCCCTGCGACTGCATGCGGGACGCTGTTTCGGGGGCGAGCGCTTCGATGCGGCGCTGGATCGTCACTGCCCGCTGCAGCGACAGCCGGTCGTTGAATTGCTCGCTGCCGGTCTTGCTGGTGTGGCCGACGATCGTCACACAGGACTTCGACGACGCGATTTCCCGGGCAACGATGCGCAGCCACATCGCGTAGGGCCCGCTGATCTTCGGGTCGTTCACGAATTCAAGTGAGCCAGGCCGGAACAGGAATTTGACCGAGAGACTATTGGTTGCGAGACCGAGCGCGACAATCTTTGCAAAGGCCTTCTCGGCATCGTCGTTTCTACCGAGCTGCGAATACACGAGATACAAGCCGTTGAAGACGCGCAGCTGCTGCCCCTCCGGCCGTGCCGCCGCCTGCTGGTAGTAACGCAGCGCCTCGGCGTAGTTGTCCGCCTCGTATAGCCTCGATCCTTCGCTGATCAGCGCCGCCATGGGCAACCGAGCGAGATAGATCTCATCTGCAGTGCCACCGGCCGGCGTCTCCGCGGTGCGGATCTGACCTTCGACGACGCGGTCCTTGGTGAGTGACGGGCTGTCGCGATAGAACGCGGTTGGCGTGCTGTCGACGCCTTCGGCGCGGCTCCTCGCCACGGATTGCGCGACGATGAATCCGGTTTTTATGTCGGTAAGAGAAAGGCTGATGCGGAACGTGCCGTGACCGGGCCCCGAGACATCGAGCGGCGTAAGCGTCCCGGCGAGAAGGAATTGCGCTTTGGCGAGATTCGCGGACGTGACCGGCGCGACTTCGAACTGCGCGAACTTCTCGGCGGCGCGCCGCAGCAACCGCGCATCGAGCGCCTTTGACGCGACCGTCTGCTGCCCGGTGTTGCCGTCGATCGTGGGATCCACCGCTATGAGGGGACGGGCCTCGTCGGCCTTCGCGAGACCTGCGAGCGGCTTGGGCGCGAAGGCCGGCAAGCGCCGCGCCTGCACGAGCAGGTCGTCCACCGCGTAGTCGATCGCGGCATCGAAGCTGAGCTCGGACGTCGGCGCGGCGGGGCGTTCCGGCGGCGCCGTGCAGGCGGCGAGCAACAGGGTAAGGATCCAGGCGGCGCGGGTGTTCGAGGGTCTGTGCTTTAGCGACATGTGTTCGCAAGCTCCTTTTGCTCGTCCGGCGTCAGCGGTTCGCCCAGCGCCGCCTTCTGCAGAATATGGCTGCAGCGCGGGCTCGACGGTCCGCTGGCACTTCGCATCTCCGGCGTTCCGCTCGCCGGCACCGCGGCCTTGGGAACGGCTTTCGTTTTGGCTGGAGTGCCTGCCGCCGCGGGGCGCGCGGGCTCCGCGACGGGTGGTGCAACCGGCGCGCCGGTTCCGGCGTCGACTTCGTTGTGGCACTCGCGTCCGGCAGCGACGGAGCCACCGTCTTCGGCACTTCCGCCGCACCAGTCTCTTCCTGCGCTGAGTTGCGCTTCGGCATCGCGGCAGGTCCGGCACTGTCCACTGAGGCGGGTGGCGGCTGCGGCGCGACGACCGCCGATGGTGAAGGCTCGTGTGCACGCATCGCGACCAACAGCGCCGCGATTCCCAGCGCCACCGCTCCCACAATGACCGCGGCTCGTCGCCTGCCGCGCGGGGCCGGGGCCGACACCACCTTGACAGGCTTCGCAGCCTCGGGCACGGAGCTGACAGTGCTGTCACTCGGGGCATCCGAACGGTCGGCCGCGAGATCCGCGCGCAGCTTTTCGAGGACCGCTTCGCTCGGCGCCAGTGCATAGAGCTCGTGCGCGCGGCCGTGCTTGTCGTCCGGGGCACCGAGGTGCTGGAACAGCGCCGCGTAGGCCGCATCGAGATTGGCGATGGCCTCGAAGAACGATCGCGAGGCGGCGATCTGTCCGGGGTGCGCGAAATCCATGATCCGCTTCGCGGCATTGATGCCATCGCCGATGAAGTTACTCCTCGCCTCGACGTCGACCGATACCTTCACCGTGCCGAGATGCAAGCCCGTACGCAGGCTGCTCGAGGGCGCTGATTCGTCGCCGGATGGATACTCGTGCGCGAGTGCCAGGGCCATGTAGAGCGCGTGCTCGGGATTGGAGACGAACGCGATCAGCGCGCCGTCGCCCGTGTCCTTGATCCAGTAGTCGCTTTCTCGCAACGCCGCCAGACTGTGCTGCAGGACGGAGGAGAGCCGCGCTTTCGCCGCGTACTGGTCGGCCGCCGTGCCCTTCGAAAAGCCGACGAGATCCATGAACACGAAGCTCGCCACGATCGTGCGGATCGTCGGACGGGGCGCGGTCTCGAGCACGGCAGCGGTTTCCTCGCGGGCGAGGCAACGAAGTCTATCGGAAAACGCTGCTCGTATGCGCCGGCCTGGCCAAATTGCAATCAGCTGCTCCCGCCGGGCGTCGACGGCCACGACGACTCGTTAGCGCCGAAGTCGACGAATGATCGGCTGCACCCGATAGCTACTGCGGCGAGCAGAAGACAACGCCGATTCCGAACCCTTCAGGGCTCCAGCCCGCAGCGATCATCAGCGCGCGCACGTTGAGATCGGTCGTGAAACGGTGGTTCGGCGCGCCACCTTCATTGTTGTTGTACAGGCGGTAGATCGGAACGCTGCCGGCAGGACAAGTCCCATCCGGCGCCGGCATCGGTGTGTTGAACACCGCTCCCTCGAGCTGCCAGTTTGGATTGGCGAGCAGGTCGTTGTACTCGTTCACGAGCTCTGTGTAGAAATGCGAGCTCTTCGGAGCGAAGCTCGTGCTGAAGAAGCGCCAGACCGTGACAGACCCCGCGGGCGGGTTCGTGGTGCTGTAGACGTTAAACTGCTGGCCCGTGCGCTGCCAGACGCCGCCGAATGCGCCGCCATCCAGTACCGCGATCTCCTGCGGAATCGCGGTCACGAAGTAAAAGTTCCAGGCCGCGTAGTGGTACTCGACCGCGGCGACAATGGAGCGCTCGTATACGGCGAAGTTGCCGGGGCCGGTATCGCTGAAAAGACGCAAGGTTCCGTCGGGAAGAACGACCCCGCCGATGTCGCCGTTGGGCGGAAACGGGGACACCGTTCCGTGCAGGTCCAGGAACGTTGCGGTCGACTCGACGCTCCAGTTCAAGCCGTCCGAGGACGTCAGGATCAGCGCTGTTGGGCTGGCCGGCTGCTGGCTGTTTGGCGACCAAACGTCCACGTAGAGAATGTAACGGCCACTGATTTTTACTACGTACGGATCGTGACCAGCTGGGCCTAGCAGCAGCTGCGGCGACCCGAAGTTCAGGCCGTCGCCCGAGGTGAGCAGGAAGAGTCCGGTTACCGGACCCGCAGCGCTTACGTAGGCAGCGAACGTTCCATCATCGAGGAGCAGGACGCGGGTGTGCGCTGCGGCTTCGAAAGGTAACGAAGGGTCCCGCTGCGCTATGCGAACGCCTTCGCGCGTGAACGTAAGCCCATCAGTGGAAATGGCGCTGTAGGTCTGAAATTGGCTCTTGGGGCAGGCCGGAAGGTTCGGCGGTCCCGCCGGTCGCGCCTGATAGTACACGCGCCAGCGACCGTCCGGCAGATGGACGAGGCTCGCGCCGGTGACTGTGAACTCCGGATCACAGGGATCAGTCGTTCCCGAAAGTACTACGCCGCCAATCGTAAATGTGATCGCGTCCGGGGAGTCGGCATACCAAATATCCATGCCGCCATCGGATGCCCGCTGTGCGCCGAAGTACATGCGATATGTGCCGTTCGGCAGCGCGACAACCTCGGGCATGATGATGCCGCCAATGCTCGACGGCAGGCTCTCAGCGAATGCGACGGCGAACTGACTCCAGATTTCTCCTCCAACTTGTGCGCATGCCAGATCGACATTGCCGAGCGTGACGAGAGCAATCGTCAGCGCAGCGAGCTTGCAGAAACGGGACATGGCGAGCACACGCCAACTCTAGCTCCACGTTTGCCGCGGCGCAAAGGGAACGCGAGGTAAACATCTCGCAGAGCGTGCGACCGCTTCGCTAGCACCCGCCCTGTACTCCGAACTTGCGAAGCATGATCTCGAGTGGACACCAGCGAGTGAATGCGGTTTGCATGAGGTTTGCGCCAACGAACGCGGCGAGCGCGAGCCACCACGAGCTGATGAAAATCGGACTGCCAGGGACGCCGAGCGCGAGCGATAGAAGAATCATCGTGCCGGCGAACATGTGGACGATCTGCCAGGATGTCATGACGTGGCTCCTTGTCTTCGGGCAGTCGGCGGGGCTGACTCCAAGCGCCCGGCCGCTGATGAGGCATGACCTTTACATCTTCGCCTTCTGAGGATCGTCTTCGGCGTTGATGTAAGTGATGTCGAAAGGCCCGTTGCCATTGATCTGGATCACCGATGGGGTCTTGGCGACCAGGTAATGGTGGTCTTTCCCGGAGAGGTAATGGAAGGCGCCCGCCGTGATCGTAGGCGCATTGCTCGTTTCCGCTTTGTCACCCTTGCCGAAATAGAACGAGCCCGAGATCACCGTGAGGCTCTCGTCCTGGGTATGCCAGTGCGGCGGAATCTTGTACCCGGCCGGAACCTTGAGGCGCATGACGAACGGTCCCGACTGGAACGGATTGCCTTGCAGGACGGCGATCTGCGCGCCCTTGGGAATCGCAGCGGGCGCAGGGCCCCACTTGATGTCCTTGGTGTTGACGAAACCCTCGTCCGCTATTGCGGTGCTGGCGAGAATGCCCAGAGCGACGGCGATAAGCGTCTTGGCGATCGTTGCTTTGCTCGACGTTTTCATTTGCGTTTCTCCATAAGAGTTGAACGACTCTCGGTGCTCACTTGGTGGTCTTTCGACCTGAGTTAATATTAGGGGCGGGGAGGCGGCACAGGGGCGCGGAGTCTTGATCGGCTTTCCGCAAGCGTTGATCGAATTGCCGCCCTGGCCGCATGCCTTGAAGGCTGCGGCATTGCAAGCTGCCGGAGGAACGTCTAGCTCGCCATGGATGCACTCTCCGAGATTCTGAGCGGGATCCGCCTCAGCGGCTCCGCCTTCTTCGACGCAGAGCTGACTGCGCCATGGTCGGTGCAAACGCCGACCGGCGCGGAGATAGCGAAGCGCCTCGCCCCCGGCGCCGCCAGAATCATTCCCTACCATCTGATCGTCGAAGGCGCTTGCAGCCTTCGCCTGGGCGACGCGTCGCCTCTGACCCTCGACGCGCGTGATGTCGTGTGTTTTCCGCACGGGGACGTGCATCGGCTCGCCAGCAGTGTTGACGTCAAGCCCACGATCCCGACCGATGCAATGGTCGCGATGACGCGCGCGGACGAGGTTACGCCCGTGACGCACGGTGGCGGAGGAAGCACGACGCGAATCATCTGCGGCTTCTTCGCCTGTGCCAGCGCGCTTTCGGATCGCATCGTCACGCCGCTCCCGCGCGTGCTCAAGTTCCGAGCCGGCAACGACAGTCCCGCGATGCTGCTGCCCAGCGCGGTGCGCGAAGCGCGTTCCGACGGCGAGCGCGGCGCGAGGCCGGGCACTCACGCGGTGCTGTGCAAGCTCTCCGAGTTGCTCTTCGTCGAAGCCGTGCGCTCGTACGTCGATACGCTCGACGATTCATCGTCCGGATGGCTGGTGGCGCTCAAGGATCGGCATGTCAGCGCAGTCTTGGCGCTGATGCACGGCCAACCTGCGCGGCCGTGGACGCTCGAGACGCTCGCCGAGCGCATCGGCGCGTCGCGGTCCATGCTCGGCGAGCGATTCGCGCGCCTCATGGGTCAGGCGCCAATGCAATACCTTTCACAGTGGCGGCTGCACCTCGCAGCCGACGCGCTCGCGTCGTCCGACAGCGCCACGAAGAGAATCGCCAGCGACGCCGGCTTCGGCTCGACCGCAGCGTTCAGTCGAGCGTTCAAGCGGGAATTCGGCGTGCCTCCCGCGCGGTGGCGCGCGGGAGCGGCGCCGGCTTGAGGTCGCGCATCAGCGGCGCTCGTCGCGACACGATGGAGGACGGATGAGCAAAGTGCACTATCGCGGCGGATGTCTCTGTGGAGCGGTCCGCCTGGAAGTTGCTGCTGAACCGTATCGCGTGGGCATCTGCCATTGTCTGGACTGCCGCAAACACCACGGGGCGATGTTCGGTACGTTTGCGATCTTTCCTGCCGATGCGGTCAGCATCACCGGCACGACGGCCGACTATCGCGGACGCCATTTCTGCCCGGTTTGCGGATCCTCGGTCTTCGGCCGCTGGGCCGACGAGATCGGAATCGCTGCCGGAGCCTTCGATGCACCGAATCAGGTGACACCCACCTACGAGCTCTGGATTTGTCGTCGGGAGAACTGGCTGCCCCCGTTCGATGTCGCGCGCCGATATGAACGCGACCGGGAAGGGACGGGTCGCTCCGAACCGTAACCGAAACTCGCAACCAATTACTTGCCTGCCGCCTTTCGCTTCGCGAGATCGATGTCCAGATATTTCCAGGAGAAGCCGAATTGCGATGGCCAATAGCCCTCGACCCACGGGTAGACCAGCGTATTGCCAATCCCGAACGTCGAAAGCTGCATCGGCACGTAGGCCTGCGAGATGTCCGACATCCTGCGGGCGAGCGTGACGCGACCCGGTCCAGCGGGCGTTTGCAAGAACTGCTCGTAGGCGCGGTCGTAGTCGGCGTTCGCGAATTGCGAGGGATTCCCGTCGACCGGTGAGTGGCTCCAGAGCGTCTGCAGGATTTCGTAGCCGGACGGGTCGAGCGAGCGGTAGGCGAGGTTGAACATCATGAGCTTGCCAGCGCGACTCATATTTAGAAGCTCGCCGAAGGTCCTCTGAACGACCTCCATGCGGATGCCGATCGCATCCATGTTCTTCTTCCATAGCGCGTCGAACTCGCGGAACCACGATTCGGGAAGCGTGCCGCGGACGAGCGTGAGCGGCTTGCCGTCCGGCGTCTCGCGATAGCCGTCGCCATCGAGATCTTTGAAGCCGAATCGGTCGAGCAGCGCGCGTGCGGCGGCCGGATCGTAGATCGACTTCGGCGGTAGCGAGTCGTCGTGGCCGTCGACGCCCGGCGGCAGCAGCTGGTTAGCTGGCAGCGCCTCCCCGCCATACAGCACGCGGATCGACTCTTCGACGTTGAAGCCCATGGCGATTGCGCGCCGCAGCGCGATCTGCGCCTGCGAGTAACCACCAACGACCGGATCCTTCATATTGAAATACGTAAAAATAATGGTGGGAGCGCTGTACCGCATGCGCACGACGCCCATGCGCGCGAGCTCCGGCTTAAGCTCGCTGCCGACGAGCACGCGGTTGAGGTCGTCGCCGGCCAGCCCCACGTAATCGAGGTTCCCCTGTGAAAAGGCGAGCAGATCAGGCAGCGGTTCCTCGATGATGCTGATCTCGATCCGGCCGATCTGTGGCAACGTCTTCCCACGCATCGATTGCACGAGGGCCTGCTGGCGCGGTGCCGTGCTTTCCGGGAACTGCAGGCCGCGGTAATTCGGATTCGCCTCGAGCACGACGCGCGAGGCGCGCTTCCACTCCTTCAGCATGTAGGGCCCCGTCCCCACGGGCTGGCTCTTGATGTCATTGCCGGCAGCCTCGACCACCTCGCGCGCGACGGCCGTCATCGACAGTCCGGCGAGACGCTCGAGCAGCGTGTAGTCGACGCTCGTCAGGCGGATCTGCAGCGTGTATCTGTCGATCGCACGCAAACCCGCGATCGGTGCGTCGAAGTCGAATTTCGCCCCCGGCCTCGCGGCATCGACGACGGGCCGCGCACCCTCGATGAGATCGGTCAGCGCCGGATCGCCGCCCAGGAGATTCGGGTCAATCGAGCGCTTGATCGAGTAGACGTAATCCTCGGCGACGAGCTCGCGCGGCTTGCCCTTGAAGGCCGGAGAGTCGGTGAAGTGGATCCCGCGCAGCAGCTTGATCGTCCAGACCTTGCCGCCGCCGGTGATGACCGGCATCGCCTCAGCGGTGTTGGGCACGACCTTGGCAGGCTCGGCAAGATAGTCGAATTGGTACAAGCCCTCGAAGATCGCGCTCGCGACTCGAGTCGAACGCAGGTCGGTTCCCTGCTGCGGATCGAGGCTGGCGATATCCTTGGACGAAACGCGCAGCACCTTCGCGGGATCGGCGTGCGCATGCGCCGCAAGCGAGAGGCAAACCGCGGCCGCGACCGCCACCGCCCGGAGGATCGCTGTCACCATCTCGAGACTCCTGTCGTCAGCCAGCGCCGTGCCGATGATGACCGAATGGGTGTCGATGCTCTTACAGCCACGCTCGCGGTTCTTAAGGTTCGATGCGCGGTCATTATGCTGGCAAATGGACTGCCCGGCTCCGCGGCCGCGCCGGCGACCTGCGAACTTTGATTGCCGGTCGGGCCGCGTTCGTCTGCATTCCTTCCGCTTGGGCCCGCGAGATGTATTGCCACAATCGCCAGAGATTGACTGGCAACAAGATCGCGTGCAGCAGCCAGACCGGTGTCAGGCCGAGTCCAAGTCCGTAGATAAGGAAGGCGACGTTGCTCACCGTCGCGGCGAGGCGCAGTCGCAGGATGTCCTTCATGCAGAAAGCCGTGATCACGAGGCTGGAGGCCAGATAGCCCGCTGTATCCCAGATTGTCATGGCCTCACTCCTGCCAATTGCGAGTTACCAGGGGGATGTCATCCAGGCGACGTCTGTAGGACAGGATGAGCCCCTTCATGCATCGCCACCCATTTGACGTTAGGTCACTGAGATACTCTGCACGCAGTGCCTGCGCGTCTCTTACGTAATCCATGTAATCCTTGTCATCATTCGTTTCCGGGTTCATCGGTGGTCTCCGTGTTTGCCATGCGCGTGGAGGCAATCTTCGACGGGGGCAGCCACGAAGTCCCTTACGAACTCCAAAATTTCGCCAAAAGACGCGGCGCGGTATCCTCCGCGTCGGGCTCGGTCGCGCGGGAGGATGGCTCTACGCGTGGCCGGCGCGGACAGCGGCAAACGGATGCCTGCAATCTACGAGCTCGGGCCTTTTCGGCTGGACACCGAAGCACAGGTGCTGACACACGCCGGCGCGGCCGTGCCGCTCGGAGCACGCGGCGCCGCGGTGCTGACCGTCCTGGTCAGCCGCGCCAACGAATACGTGCAGAAGTCAGCCATCCTGGACGCGGCATGGCCAGGGCTCGTGGTCGAGGAGGCCAACCTGTCGATACAGATCTCGGCCATCCGGCGCGCACTCGCCCTGGCGCCCGGTGGTGAGGGCTGGATCGAAACGCTGGCGCGCCGCGGCTACCGCTTCGTCGGGCCGGTCAAGGAAATTGACGCCTGGTCGGTCGCGCCGCCCCTCGCCAATCGCGAGCGCACCAATCTGCAGGAGTCGCTGACCTCGTTCGTTGGGCGCGAGCGGGAACTGGCCGAGATCAAGGAGAGGTTGCGCACTACGCGCCTGATGACACTGACGGGGATAGGCGGCCTCGGCAAGACTCGGCTCGCGCAGCAGGTGGGCACCGAGATGCTGAATGCTTATCGCGATGGCGTCTGGTTCGTCGATCTGGCGCCGCTCGGCGATCCGGCTCTCGTGCCGAGCGCACTTGCCCGCGTGCTGCAGGTCAAGGAGACCGCCGGGCAGCCGCTGCTTACGGCGCTGTGCAATCACCTGAGCACGCGGGAGACACTGCTGATTCTCGATAACTGCGAGCACGTGCTGCATGGATGCGCGCGGATGACCGAGGCGCTGCTGCGCGACGCGGCGCGGGTGACCGTGATGGCCACCAGTCGCGAGGCACTGCACCTGGCCAGCGAATGCGCATTTCCGCTGAACCCGCTGCCGTTGCCAGATTCGCGGGCCGACGCGAAGAGTATTGCCCGCTCGGACGCGGTGCAGTTGTTTACCGAGCGGGCGCGCCAGCATCGCCCAAGACTCGATCTGGAGGCGCAGCGGGCGCAGATGATTGCCGAGATCTGTGTGCGCCTCGACGGCATTCCGCTCGCCCTGGAACTGGCGGCGGCAAGGGTCGCGATGCTACCGATCGAGCAGATCCTCCGCCTGCTCACCGAGCGCTTTCGCCTGCTGACCGGCGCTGACCGCGATCTACCGCGGCACCAAACACTGCGAGCGATGCTCGACTGGAGCTACGACCTGCTCGATGACACCGAGAAGAAACTGTTCGAGCGGCTGTCGGTGTTCGCCGGCGGCTGGACGCTGCAAGCCGCAAGCCAGGTGTGCAGCGGAGCGCCAATCACCAAGGATGATGTGGTGTATGTGTTGATCCGCCTGATCGAGCAATCGCTGGTCGTTGCCGAAGAGGATGGCGACCGCTATCGAATGCTGGAGACGGTGCGCCAATATGCGCGGGATCGGTTGCTGGAGAGCGGCGAGGAAGAACAGTGGTGCGACCGCCACCTTGCGTATTTCCTCGCGCTGGCGGAGGAAGCGCAGCCGAAGCTGAACGGCGCCGAGCAGCGCAGCTGGCTCGAGCGCCTGGAGAGAGAACTCGACAACCTGCGGTCGGCCCTGACGTGGGCGACAGACGCCGACGCAGTGAGCGGGATGCGACTGGCGAGTGCGTGCATGCGGTTCTGGCTGGTCCGCGGGTACGTGCGCGAAGGCCTCGTTTGGCTGACCGCGATGCTCTCCGCCGCGCCGGCTTCGCCGACGACGGTGCACCGCGCGAACGCCCTCGCCGTAGCCGCCACGATGGCGCGGGCGACGGCCAACTTCCCGAAGGCGACGACGCTGTACGAAGAAGCTCTGTCCCTCTCGCGCGAACTCGGCGACCGGCACGGCATTGCCGCTGCGCTCGGCAACCTCGGCATGGTGTGCTACGACCAAGGCGACTATCCGGCCGCGATGGCACGGCATGAGGAGAGCCTAACGATCTGGCGCGAGTTGGGTAACCAGCGAGGCATCGCCAGGACGCTGATAGCTCTCGGCAACATCGTCTACTCGCAGGGCGACGAACTCAAGGCCGAGTCGCTATACGAGCAAAGCTTGGCAATCGAGCGCGAGCTCGGCGATCAGCGCGCCATCGCCATCGTGCTCAACAACCTCGGAATGGTGGCGGAGTACTACCGGGGCGACTATCCGGCCGCTCAACGGCTGCACGAAGAGGCTCTGGCCATCCGTCGAGAGCTCGGCGACCGCTGGGGAATCGCCAATTCGCTGCTCAATCTCGGCACCACCGCCTTCGACCAGCAGGACTATGCGTCGGCGAGGGCGCAGCTGACGGAGAGTCTTTCGATGCAACGAGAGTTGGTTGACCGGCTGGGCATCATCGGGTCCCTGGAGGCACTCGCCGCTATCGACTTTGTCACGGGCCGAGTCGAGGCGGGCGCTCGACAGTGCGGCCACGCGGCGCGACTGCGGGAGGAGATCGGCGCTCCCTTCCCGCCGTGGGAGCGCCTTCGTTACGAC
>Ga0318561_10000420_pt1 | contig 12788 bp, 6 predicted proteins | sample GRESIP065b5f23_FD_202526 | JGI IMG/M metagenome (GOLD analysis project Ga0318561, IMG submission 202526) | Tropical soil microbial communities from Luquillo Experimental Forest, Puerto Rico - GRE.SIPMG.065b5f23 | ecosystem: Environmental > Terrestrial > Soil > Tropical forest > Bulk soil... | reverse complement strand
CGCCGGACTCCCCGATCCTGACGTCGATCGCCGCGCCCGACCGGTTCCTGCACGATGCCGGGAGCCAGCGGCACATGTGGCGCCTCGCGGGAATCGACGCCGCGGGCATCGCGGCCGCGATCGTCCGGCGGCTCGAGAGGACGTCGTGACCGGCCGATCGCTGTCGGTGGTGATTGCCTGCTACAGGGACGCGGGATCGATCCGCGAGTTCTACCGCAGGCTCACCGAGATTCTCCCGACGGTGACCTCGCGCTACGAGATCATCTACGTCAACGACGCCTCGCCGGATGACGCCGAGCGGATCCTCGCGGAGCTGGCGGCAACCGATCCCCGCCTCGTGGTCGTTCATCACACGCGGAACTTCGGCAGCCAGAGCGCGTTCCTCTCCGGAATGCGGGTCGCGCGCGGAGACGGCGTGATCCTCATGGACGGGGATCTCCAGGATCCCCCCGCGATGATCCCGGCGCTCGTCGACAAGTGGCTCGAGGGGTTCGACATCGTCGTCGGCGTCCGGATCAAGCGCGAGGAGAGCGCGTTCCGGCAAGTCGCCTACAAGGTCTTCTACCGGCTCCTCCGGCGCCTCGCCGACATCCGGATCCCGGTCGATGCCGGCGACTTCGGGCTGATGGACCGCAAGGTCGTCGACACGCTGCTTCGGGACTTCCCCGAGAAGCTCGTTTTCCTGCGCGGCCTGAGGGCGTACACCGGATTCCGTCACGCGGGGGTCGAGTACGTCCGCCAGGCGCGCTTCGACGGCGTGTCCACCAACTCGCTCTCCGGAAACATCCGCTGGGCGAAGCTGGCGATCTTCTCGTTCAGCCATCGACCGCTCGAGTACATCTCGACGCTCGCTTTCTACTGCGTCGGCCTGACCTTGCTGATGGCTCTCTTCTACCTCGGCGCCTACGTCCACTATGACCGCCGCGCGCCGTCCGGATTCATGACGATCCTCCTCGTCGTCCTGTTCCTCGGAAGCGTGCAGCTCGTCTGCTTCTCGATCATCGCGGAATACCTCGGCCACATCTACGAAGAGATCAAGAGGCGACCGCGGTACATCGTGCGCGACGTGATCGACAACCGGGGCCCGGACGAAGAATCCTGACGGCTACGGACAGGCGGCGGCCGATGCCGCGATCTGGGAGTCGCGCGGAGCGACCTGAGACGCCGCGAGCGAATCGTACGTTCCCTTCCCGCCGCAGTTGTTCGGTCGCGCGAGGTACCAGCTCCCGTCACCGGCCGGGGGCGTGTCGCAGATCGTGAACTGGCTCTGCGACGTGTCGTCCTGCACGCAAGCGATCGTGCTCGTCGTGAAGTTGCCGCCGCTCGAGTGGAGCGTGGAGAGCAGTCCGCGGACCACGTCGTAGCCGGTGGCGTTCGCGACCGGATTCCACGCCATGTAGACGGTCGTCCCCTGCTTGCCCACCAGCATGTAGGGGGTGGCCGCCGGCACCGCGACGCCCTCGTCGACCTGGCCGTTGCAGTTGTCGTCGATCCCGTTGCACGTCTCGACGGCGCCCGGGTGGATCGTGGGCCGCGTGTCGTCGCAGTCGCCCCCACCCAGGATCGAGGGGTGGGTTCCCGTGACGTCGTTCCAGCCGGTGCACGCGACGTATCCGTCGCCGTCGAGGTCGAGCTCGTCGGGGGGAACGACCCCCGAGTAGGTGTTGTCGATCCCGTCGCACAGCTGCGGCGCACCGGGATAGGTCGTCGGGTCGTTCGGCGCGCAGTCGAGGCTGTTGATCACGCCGTCGCCGTCGATGTCCTGGGGTACGCTCGCGGGGTTCGTCGGGTCGGAGCCGGCGTCGAGCTCGTCGCGATCGAGATAGCCGTCCTCGTCGCGGTCGATCCCGACCCGCGTCCCGGAGCCGGGGGGGACGCACGTGTAGGTGAGCTCCTGCCCGGCCGTCCCGGCCAGGGCACGCAGCTGCGCGTCGGTGAGCGGTGCTTCCGACGCGCGGTCGGGGTAGAACATCCCGTCGTCCTTCCGGACCCATCCGCGCGCGATCCCCGCGATGTTTCCCTTCACGACGAGATCGCACTCCGGCCGCGGCGAGGTCACCGCCGCGCGCGCGATCAGGAGATTGATGCGCGATCCGACGGTCGCCCCGTTCGTCGCGGTCAGCGTGATCTGCTGCCCGACGATCGGCGCCAGGTCGCTGTCGAAGGCGAGGACCCAGTTCGCGACGTCGGTCCGCTCGGGATCGCCGCCGGTGAAGGAGAAGACGAACGAGCGGTGGAAACGGACCAGCGTGTCGACCGAACCGTCGTGCACGAAGCCGAACCCGCGGATCTGGGGCCCCTTCGGGCCGTTGTCGCCAACCCGGATCTGCGGGACGACCGGCATGCCGAACATGCCGACCTTCGTGTACGCGTTCCGGAGCTGCGGGATCTTGAAGTGCTGGGTCTCGCCCTCGAAGCTCGAGAACCCGTCCGTGCCGAAGTAGCCGTTGACCGGATCGGTGTGGTGGCAGCCGTTGCACGTGAGCTGGTTGTCGCTGAGCTCGGTGAAGAAGAAGTCGTGCCCCCGGGACTGCGAGGCGGTCAGCGAGTTGTCGAGCGCGCGTATGGGATTCGGGGGGTAGGTGATCTCGAGCAGGAAATCGGCGAGCGCGTTCATCTCCTCGTCGGTGAGCGGTCCGGTTCGACCCACGAGCCCTTCGAACGCCACGTTGAACTTGACGAGAGCGCCGTGGGAGTCGAGCGGGTCGCCCCCGGGGTCGTTGCCCGCGGTCCGGTCGCCGCGCCAGTGCATCGGCCCGCCGTGGGACATCCCGCGCAGGCTCTGCGTCGTCATCGGGCCCTTCATCGGGTGGAAGGAGGGATCGCCGGCGGGTCCGAAGCGGAACGGGTTCGGGTTGTTCGTCACCGAGCCGTCCGGGTTCCCGAGATCCCAGGCGAGCCCGTCGAGGTCCGCCGAGACGTGGCAGCTCGCGCACGCCGAGTCTCCGTGGCTCGAGGTGTACCGCGCGTCGTAGAGCAGGGGGCGCCCCGCGACGACCTCGGGGGGCTCGGGGTTGTGGAGCGTATGGTGGGCCGTCTCGGTCTTCGTCGCGAGATCGACGACGGAGATCCCGTCGTCGAACCGCGTCATCGCGTAGAGCACGCCGTGGGCCTCGTCGAGCACGACTCCCGTGGGTCCGCCGGCGCTCAGTTCGATCTGGTTTGCCTGGTCGGGCACGAACGTGTCGTCCTCCAGGCTCGCGGTGTCGAAGACGCCGATCTTGCGCGACCCGAACGCCGCGACGTAGAGCGTCGAGCCGTCGGCCGTCACCGCCATCCCCTGCGGGAACGCGAGGCTCTTGTCGTTTTCCTCCTGCGTCCCCGGGAACGCGTTGTAGTCGATGTGCTTGTTGAGGTGCCGCGGGAGGACGGAGCCGCCCGAGAGAACGGTGATCCGGCTTTCGTGGAGGTGCCCCCGGACGGTGCTTCCCCAGAAGACCCCGGGCCCCTCGAAGCGGAAGTTGTTCCGCGCCTCGGTGTTGCTGACGTAGACGTTGCCGCTCTGGGGATTCGTCACCATGCCGAACAGCACCGTGCCCACTCCGGAGAAGGTCGAGCTCAGCGTCGGAGGCGTCGCGTTCGCGTTGATCGCGAAGACGTCGTAATCGGGGAGCGAGAATTTCACCTGCGCGTCCCAGTTCCGGCCGAGGTCGTCCAGCCAGTGAGCGCCGTCGAACTTCGCGATCACGCCGGTCTCGGGCGCGGTCACGCCGTCGGCGTTCGTGCTGGGGGTCATCATCCCGTCGGGAACCGCGCCCTCGTGGATCGCCGTGGTCTGGTTGCCCGACAGGAAGACCGCGGCATAGACGACCGATCCGTCGGGACTCACGGTCAGCGCGCGGGGCGTGTCCCCGAACAGGCTCATGATGCTCAGAGGCGTGCCGCCCAGGCCGGATCCCAGGTTCTGCGCGTCGAAGACCCAGACGTCGGCCCGGCCGACGGACGGCGTGAGGAGCTGCGGATCGAACGGGTTGTTCTGGCCGCGGTGGGCCGTCGTGATGAACGCACGCGTCCGGCTCGTTCCGCCGAACACGACGTCGGAGGGCTCGTCGCCGACCAGTATCGTCCGCGCCACTCGCGGCGGCGTCGAGCTCATGTCGACGATGCTCACGCTGTCCGAGAGGTGGTTGACCACCCACACCTCGCCGTTCGTGCGGGCCGCGACGGCGACGGGCTCCATGCCGACGGGGACCGATCCCGTGTGCGTGAGGCCGGAGGGACCGATCTGGAAGATCTCGAGGCTGCCGTCGGGCGTGTTGACGGCGAACAGGCGGGTGCCGTCCGGAGACATCGCGAGCGGCCTCACCTGCGACGACTCGAACGTGACGAAGCTCGGGCTCGACGACGGAGACTTCGACGAGGCGCGCCCGACGGTGACCAGCGAGCCGACCGTGAGAGCGGTCAGCGAAAGCAGTGCGAGCAGAACCCCACTCGACCGCAGGAGACTCTTCCCACTCGCCATGGCTTCCCCCCCCTACTCGCGACCCTGACGAGACCGCGCAGTCAGAGCCTTGTCGGTTGGTGGCGGCCGACGGAATGTCTATATGACAACATTTTGCCGAAACCTCTGGGCCGAGAGTTCCACCTCAAGACAGCGCTTCCTTGCTGGTCCCCCTGGGATTGCGTCGGGACTCTGATACGCCGGTTATGCTGTGCAAGCAAGTCTGATCCGCCGTGAAAGGGCCGGCGGAAGGCGGGGTGATTGCGTTCGTCCGGCGATTCGGGGATCGAGCCCCGCAGGTGCTCGTTTTCGTAATGGCCAGAGGGCCCCGTAGGGCCGTCGGATCAAGGGGCTTTCGGCGCGGTCGGCTGGCTCTCGAACTGGCTCGCGTACTCCCCGTATCCCTTCGCCGCAAGCTGGGAGGCCGGGATGAACCGGAGCGACGCGCTGTCGATGCAGTAGCGCATTCCGGTCGGTTTCGGCCCATCGGCGAAGACGTGTCCGAGATGGCTTCCGGCCGCCTTGCTCTTCAGCTCGGAGACCTGATCTCCCGCGTCCGTTATCGGGTGCGCGACGATGTTCGCCGGAACGAGGGGTCTCGTGAAGCTCGGCCAGCCGCTTCCGCTGTCGAACTTGTCCTTCGAGCTGAACAGCGGCTCGCCCGAGACGACGTCGACGTAGATCCCGGGCTCGTGGTTGTTCCAGTACTCGTTCTCGAACGCCCGCTCGGTCCCCTCGTGCTGCGTCACCTCGTACTGGAGCGGTGTCAGCGTGCGCTTGAGCTCCGCGTCCGACGGCTTCACCCACGCGGCGCAACTCGGTGCCGCCGCGGCCGGGGCGATCGGCGGCTTCTCCTTCCAGAACGCCTCGATGTACGGCCCCCGCCCGGAGCCCCACTTGTAGGCGTTGTACTCGACCGGGTGCTTCGTGTGGTAGTGCTGGTGATACTCCTCGGCCTTGTAGAACGGTCCCGCGGGGAGGATCTGCGTCGCGATCGGCTTGTCGAACCAACCGCTCTTCTCGAGGGAGGCCTTCGAGGCCTCCGCGATCTTCCGCTGAGCGTCGTCGTGAACGAAGATCACCGAGCGGTATTGGTCCCCGCGGTCGGCGAACTGACCGCCTGCGTCGGTGGGGTCGATCTGGCGCCAGAAGACGTTGAGGATCTCCGCGTACGTGATCTTGCTCGGATCGAACCGGACCTCGATCGATTCATAATGCCCGGTCTGTCCCGACGACACCTGCTCGTACGTCGGGTTGGCGAGGTGGCCGCCCGTGTATCCGGAGATCACGTCGACGACACCGGGCAGATCGTCGAACGCGGACTCCGTGCACCAGAAGCAGCCTCCGGCGAGGGTCGCGATCTCAGTCTTTCCCTTCGCGGCCGGTGCGGGCTTCGCCGCGCCGGCGCCTGCTTGTGCCACGCCCCCGCTTCCGCAGGCGGAGGCGAGGGCGATTGCGACGGCGATCACGGGGAGTTTGCAGCTCATGGTCGGTCTCCAGGTCCATGATGAGCGATGCGCGCTCGGGCCGCACATCGTGTTCGTGCGCGGCCTGCCTCTGTAAACACGGGGCGCTGCCGTGATATTCCCGCGGCGGCCTCGGCTATTCTGGATGGCGTGGCGGAGGGAGGCGAGCAGGCGCGCCGCGGACACGACGCCTCGCGCTGGCTGATTCCGGGGCTCCTGCTCCTGGTCGTCTGCGCTTCCTTTCGGTCGCTGCCCCGGGCTGGTTTCGTCTGGGACGATCAGACGAACATCGTGGAGAACGAGCGGCTGCGGGAGATCACGCCGTCGAATCTCGCCTGGATGTTCACGACACTCCTTCCGGGGCACTATCAGCCGCTGACCTGGCTGAGCATCGCCGTCGAGGAGCGTCTGTTCGGATTGGACGCGGGCCGCATGCACGGCACCAGCCTGCTGCTCCACGGCATCAATGCCGTCCTGTTCTACGTGTTGATCGGGCTGCTCCTGGAGCGTCGCAAGGACCCGCGCACGCCGCCCGATGCGACCGCGTTCCGGCTCTGCTGCGCCGCCGGCGCCCTGGCGTTTGCCATCCACCCGCTGCGCGTGGAGTCGGTGGCTTGGCTGAGCGAGCGGAAGGACGTCCTGTGCGGCCTGTTCTACCTGCTGGCGCTCATCGCCTACGTCCGCGCGTCCGGGAGTCGCCGCTACGCGGCCTGGGTCTCGGCCTCGGCGGCGTTCGCGGCGCTGTCCTTCCTGGCGAAGCCCTGGGCGATCACGCTGCCCATCGTGCTCCTGGTCCTGGATGTGTACCCGCTGCGACGGTCGGTCTCGATCCGCCGTCTCGCGCTCGAGAAGATCCCGTTCGTCGTGCCGGCGGTCGCCTTCGGCACCCTCGCTTACCGCGCCCAGCGAGAGTACGGCATTCACGTCGCCGGCCATGGCTGGCTCGACCGGACGATGCAAGCCGCTTTCGGCCTCTGCTTCTACGTCTCGAAGGCGCTTCTCCCGATCGGTCTGTCGCCGCTCTACCTGCTCGACAGCCGGTTCCAACCGCTCGCCCCGACGAATCTCGTGGCGGCGGCCGTGCTGATCGCGATCACGGTCCTTCTCGTCGCGGTGCGCCGAAGGGCTCCCTGGGCGCTCGCCGGATGGGCCTGCTTCGGCGTCATCATCGCTCCCGTTTCGGGCCTCACGCAGTTCGGACAGCAGATCGCGGCGGACCGGTACACGTATCTCGCGACGCTGCCGTTTTCCGTCTGGATCGCGGCCGGCCTTCTCCTCCTGTACGACGCTCGCGGGAAAGACGGGATCACGCGCACGGTCGCCTGGCTCATGGCGTTCGACCTCCTGGTCGCCACCCACCTCACCTACCGCCAGAGCCTGTACTGGCACGACGGCCTGACTCTGTGGACTCGCGCAATCGACTGCGACGCTGCGAACTTCGTCGCCTACCACAATCGCGGCTGGTATCAGTGGACCAGCGGCGACGCAGCCGGCGCGCTGGCGGACTACGACGCTGCGCTCGCGATCAACCCCGGATACGCCGAGGCCCATCGCAACCGCGGGATCGTCAATCGCGCGCGGGGTGCGCTCGACCTGGCGCTCGCGGACTTCGATGCGGCGATCCGCCTGAACCCTTACGATGCCGAGGCCTACTACAGCCGGGCGAATGCCTGGGCGGCGGCGGGCGACCCGGCGCGCGCGCGGGCCGACTACGACGAGGCACTCCGACTACGGCCGGATCACTATGACGCCCGCCTCAACCGCGCCGTGCTTCTCGCGAGCCTCGGCGACGTCCGCGCCGCGACGGCGGATTACGACACGGCGATCGCGCTGCGGCCGCGGCGGTTCCAGGCGTACAACGACCGCGGCTCGCTGAGGCTCGATCAGGGGGATCTCGCCGGGGCCATCGCCGATTTCGAGACGGCGCTGGCCTTGTCACCGGCGGAAGGACCCGAGCGTCAGGGGGTCGAGAGGAACCTCGGAGCCGCCCGGGCGAAGACCCAATGACTTCGCTCCAGAACAACGAGCCCTGCTAAGTCAGCAGGCTCCGTTCACCGACCAGTCGCGCACGTGGTCCCGTAGGTGCCGTTCGTCCCTTGGCGTGTGTCGTTCTGGTTCGCGCCCGGCACTGCGCTGTAGATCCGACCGAGCGACGGATCGGGTCCATGCTCCTTGTCCTGCCAGACGCAGACCGTGAACGGCCTCGATATCGTCGAATTCCCGCAAGCGTCTGTGACGATCATGGTCATTGCGTACGTCCGCCCGTTCGGGCTGCATGTCGCGTCCCGTTCCGCCCTGAGGTGCAACGCGGCCGGCTCGTAGACACAGTCGCGGAGGGTCTGGCCGTCGCCCCCGCCCGCTTGGTCCTCCGGCTGGCTCGAGGCGCAGCTTGCGAAGCGGTACGTCAGACCGCCGCAGACCGCCTGCGCCTGGATTCCCGTATCGGCGACGGTGAAATCCACATACCCGTGGGACGGTGGCCAGAGGCTCGGGCAACTTCCGCCCCCGCCGTCGAGACTGGGCTGCGCGACAATCGTCGGCGGCACCGCGTACGGGGCGTGCATGCATCCCGTCGCGGGAGCGCACGAATCGACCGTGCAGCAGTTCCCGTCGTCGCAGTTGAGCGGCGGGCCCCCCATGCACACACCGCCTTCGCACGCGTCTTTCGTCCTACAAGCGTTACCGTCGTTGCAAGTCGTTCCGTCGGGCTTCGGAGGGTTCGAACACTCCCCCGTTGACGGGTCGCAAGCTCCGATGTCGTGGCATTGGTCGATGGGGCTGCACATAACGGGATCGGAGCCGACACAGCCAGAGCCGAGCTGGCAACTGTCGTGCTGAGTGCACGCGTTGCCGTCGTCGCACGAGGAACCCGCGGGCACGATCACCGTCGCCGTGCAAGTGCTGGACAGACAGCCGCGATCCGTGACGGTCAGCGTGACGAGCGTGTCGCCGACGGGATACGGCCCTGGCGGATCTTGCGTCAGTGTCAGCCGATCGCCGGCGTCGGGATCGGAGGACCCGGCGTCAACGGATGCGGACGCAACGCACGTTACATTTGCAGCGACCGTGGCGTTCGTGCAACGGGCCTGCGGCGGGCTGCGATCGACGAACGGGTCGAATCGATAGACGGCCCCACCGCCCGTGCTCCCTCCTTCATGCACCGGTCCGTAGAGAAGTCCGTCCTCACCCTGTATCAACGCATTGGGGCCGACGCCGGTGCCAAGCAGATCGAAACCCAGCAATGGAACGAATGAGCTTCCGTCACGGTTCAGCGTGAAGAGCGTGCCGTAGCCGCCCGGGGAACCGTAATCGGTCGTGCCATAGAGCGCGCCGTCGGAACCCTGGAGCAGCGCACCGCCCGGTCCGTATCCCGTCGTCCCATCGAAGCTTGCAATGACAGCAAAGGCGAAGCCGTCGGTGCTGAGCTTGAACACCGTCCCGCTGCCCTGCTGGCCACCGGACGACGTCATTCCGTACAACGCGCCATCGAGGCCCATCGTGAGGCCCGCAACCGGACCGCCTCCTGTCGTGAGCACGTCGAAGTTCACCAGTACGGTGAAGCCTGTACCGTCCGGATTCAGCTTGAACGCAGTGCCGTGTCCTTGGCTCCCGCCCTGGCTCGCCACGCCATACAGCGCTCCGTCGCTTCCCTGCGTCAAGTGCGAGCCCGGAACGGATCCATCGCTTGTGCGGTTGAGACTTCGCAAGACCGTGAACGCGCTTCCATCCGTGCTCAGCTTGAACACCGTCCCGAACCCGGCCGTTCCTCCGCTGTACGTCGTTCCATAGAGCGCTCCGTCGAGCCCTACAACCAACTCCCCCGGCCCGGCACCCGAGATGGAACCGTCAAAGCTCTTCAAGACGGTGAATCCACTTCCATCGGGACTGATGCGGAATGCTGTCCCGGCCCCGCTCGGCCCACCAATCTCCGCGGTGCCGTACAACACCCCGTCGGCCGCCTGCACGAGCTTGGACGTCGGGATCCGACCGCTGGCGGCATCGCCGAGGTACTTCAGTGTCCGGAGACCCGATCCATCGAGGTTCATTCGAAACACCGTTCCGCCCTCGCTCGCTCCACCTTCTGTGGTCGTGCCGTATAGCGCGCCGTCGATTCCCTGGATCACGGCCGCAGGAAAACCGCCGCTCTCGTGGAGATCCGGGATCGAGGAGAATGCATCGAACAACGGGCGAAACGCGGAGCCGTCCGGCTCCAGCGCAAACAAGGCTCCGTAGCCATTGGCGCCTCGAGGGGTCGACCCGTACAGCGTGCCGTCCGAGGCCTGAACCACACCCGCATACGGACCGTAGCCGGTCTTGACGCTGTCAAACGCCGCGATTGCCGTGAGTCCGGTTCCGTCGGTATTGACCCGGAATACGGTGCCGCCGCCGTGTCCGCCCCAGTAAGTCGTTCCGTAGAGAGCTCCGTCCAGTCCTTGAATGAGCCCCGCGATCGGATAAGCCCCCGTCACCCACGGATCGAAGCTGACGAGTTCCGCAAAACCCGTTCCGTCAGGACTCAAAACGAAGACCGTGCCCCCATTGATACTGCCCCCGAAGTAGGATGTTCCGTACAGACGCCCGTCGTGGCCCTGCATCAGGGCGCCATACGGGTAGCTTGCCGTGAACCCCGTGAAGTCGGTCAGCACCGAGAATCCGCTTCCGTCGGTGTTCAGCTTGAATACCGTTCCGACGTTGTGTCGGCCGCCCGCGGCAGCCGTACCGTAGAGTGCTCCGTCGGCTCCCTGGATCAGTCCTCCCCACGGGTTCGACCCACTGGCGGCACCGTCGAGGCTTCTTAGAACGGTGAATCCCGTGCCGTCGACGTTGATCCTGAAAATGGTTCCGAAATCGAGCAAGCCGCCCACAGCTGTGATTCCGTAGAGGACGCCATCACGGCCCTGCGTCAACCCGGCTTGGGGGTAGCCTCCGCTGGAGACTCCATCAAAGTCCTCGAGTACGGTGAATCCCGTGCCGTCGGGCGAGATCTTGAACACCGTGCCAAGGTCGTGTGAGCCTCCGGCGGTCGCCGTCCCGTAGAGCGCGCCGTCACTGCCTTGGATCAACCGCGCGTTGGGGGCTGCGCCTGTAGAACGGCCTTCGAACGCGAAGATCGTCTTGAATCCAGTTCCATCCCGGTTGAGTGAGAAGATCGTCCCGAAGTTATTGGCCCCACCTTCCCACGCCGTCCCGTAGAGCTTACCGTCCGAGCCCAATAGCAATCCGGCCTGTGGAGTGGCACCCGGCCCGGGTTTCCCGAACGCCAAGAGCTGTCGATATCCACATGGCATGTCGGGCGACAAGTTGACGGCCGCCGCGTCCGACGTGGAATTCGACAAGTTCGTCGTCGCCGCCGGCACCGCGAATGCCATCGACCAGGCGATGGCAGCAAAGCTGCGCCGCACGCGGTTCATCGCTAGCTCCATTGGTCCCCCGGGCTTCAGTACGGCAAGTATACGTCGAACCACTTCACGAGATCTGTCCCCCGGCCGCGGTTCCACATCCTGTGAATCAGTAGTGGTACCGCGCCTGAAGAAAGTCGACGCGCTCCCCCTCGACCCGGTACACCAGCCGATGCTCCTGGGTGATCCGCCGGGACCAGCATCCTTGCAGGTAGAAGCGCAGCGGCTCGGGCTTCCCGATACCGTCGAACGGATCCCGCAAGACCGCGTCCACCAGATCGAGCACACGCAGCGCAACGGCACGTTCCGTGCGGACCCAGAACCGGAGGTCCTCGCGAAACTCGGGATGGAAGATCGCGAGTCGTCGCCCTCGAGGCCGTTCAGGCTTCCGGGTCTTCAATTCCGAGGGTTCGGCGGAGCGCGTCGAGGGACATCGGAGCGAGTTTGCCGCCGGTGGCGCGCTCGAGTGCTGCGGCGAGCCGGGCGGCATTTCGCGGCGACCGGAGCAGGTGGGCGGTCTCGAGCAACGAGTTCAGCTCTGCCTCCGAGATGAGCGCGACGTTCTCCCCGTTCCTTCGCTCGATCACGTACGGCTCGCGAGTCTCGGCGACGCGATCGCAGAGGTTCGCCAGGCGCGCCCTCGCCTGCGTGTATGTGGTTCGATTGGCCATCCGGGAACACCTCCTTCGACCTGTACAGGTATACTGTACAGCTAACCGATCTCGCGCGCCATCTGGGAGCCTCGCGCTCACGCCACCAAGCGCGCCTCGCGGTGGACCCCGCTCGACAGGTCCGGACCGAGCAGTTATTTTTCCTGCACCGGATTCGGAGGGCCAGATGCCGAAGTACATGGATATCCACGTGGTCCCGGGCGCTACCGCGGAAGACGTCGCGAAAGCGCACATGGCCGACGTCGATGCGCAGCGCGAGCACGGGGTCGAGTACGTCAAGTACTGGTTCAACGAGAGCTGCGGCAAGATCTTCTGCCTCTGCAACGCCCCGAGCGCTGAAGCGGCGGCATCCGTCCATCGTCTGGCTCACGGGCTCGTCGCGGAGAAGATCATCGAGGTCGAACCGGAGCTCGCGGAGGGATTCCTCGGCGGCGTCGACGCCAACGCGGCCGGAGCCGCGATCATGCCGGGCGGAAAGGCGGACGACCGCGATCCGGGAATCCGCACGATCCTCTTCACGGACATCGTCGACTCCACGACGCTGACCCAGCGGCTCGGCGACGAAGCGGCGATGGAGCTTTTGCGCGTCCACGACAGGATCGTCCGCGACGCGCTCGCGGCGAACGCCGGCCGCGAGGTCAAGCACACGGGCGACGGCATCATGGCGTCGTTCGTGTCCGCCGCCGCCACGGTGCGCGCGGCCGCGCGGATCCAGGCGGAGATCGCCCGGTTCCAGGCCGAGCGCCCCGACTGGGGGCTCAAGGTCCGCATCGGCGCCGCGGCCGGCGAGCCGGTCGAGCACCATCAGGAC
>Ga0318561_10000407_pt1 | contig 12937 bp, 10 predicted proteins | sample GRESIP065b5f23_FD_202526 | JGI IMG/M metagenome (GOLD analysis project Ga0318561, IMG submission 202526) | Tropical soil microbial communities from Luquillo Experimental Forest, Puerto Rico - GRE.SIPMG.065b5f23 | ecosystem: Environmental > Terrestrial > Soil > Tropical forest > Bulk soil... | reverse complement strand
GTTCGCTGGTCGGAGACGCGAACCGAGAACATGGTCGCGATGACGCATGGTCGCGGGCAGGTGCAGCACGTTGAGCTGGGCGCCACCCGGGACGGCCGCCTGCTCGGGCTTCGCGTCTCCGTGATCCAGGATATCGGGGCCTACGCCAGCGAGGCAGCGACGCTGCCACCGCTCACCGGCCTCATGGCCTCGGGCCCGTACCGGATCCCCCGGATCGACTTCCATGCGGTCTCGGTCGTGACCACCACCACTCCGGTGGGCGCCTACCGAGGCGCGGGCCGGCCGGAGGCAACGTGGCTGCTGGAGCGCGCCCTGGACATGCTCGCGGCCGAACTTGGGATCGATCCCGCGGAGATCCGGCGGCGCAATTTCATCCCCCCGGAGGCGTTTCCCTACCGGACACCGACCGGCGCCAGCTACGACAGCGGGAACCCGGGCCGTGCCCTGGACATCGCGCTTCGTGCGGCGGGATACACCGGACTGCGCCAGGAACAGGCGGCACGCATTGGCAGGCGGGGAACGTGGCAGCTCGGGATCGGCATCGGCAGCTACGTGGAGATCACGGGCTGGGGAAGCGAGTTCGCGTCGGTGGAGGCCGGCGACCAGGGGACGTTCACTGTCCTGACCGGGACCAGCCCCCAGGGACAGGGGCACGAGACCGCGTGGGCGCAGATCGTGGCCGACACCCTGGGCGTATCGTTCGACACTGTCACGGTCCGGCATTCGGACACGCGGCTCGTCCCGCGCGGCGAGGGGACAATGGGGTCGCGGTCCCTCCAGGTCGGCGGCTCGGCCGTGCTGCAGGCCTCGGTGGCCCTGCTGGCCAAGGCCCGGTGCCTGGCGGCCCACCTGCTGGGGAGGAGCGAGAGCGACGTGCGCCGCCTGGACGGCCGCATCGGCGTTAACGGAGCCCCCGGGCTGTCACTCTCCTGGGGTGAGCTTGCCGCCGCCGCCGCGGACCCGTCGTCTCTCCCGCCCGGCATGGAGCCGGGATTGCGGGCGCAGGCCGACTTCGAGATGGAGGATTCGACCTATCCGTTCGGCGTGCACGTCGCGGTCGTCGAGGTCGACACCGACACGGGGAAGACGAAGCTGATCCGTCACGTCGCGGTGGACGATTGCGGGCGACGCGTCAACCCGATGCTCGTCGAGGGGCAGATCCATGGGGGGATCGCGCAGGGCGCGGCCCAGGCGCTGTTCGAATCCTTCGTCTACGACGAGCTGGGCAATCCCTTGACGTCCAGCCTCGCTGACTACGCAATGCCGAGCGCGGCCGACCTGCCCGCGTTCCTCACCGTCCCCCTGGCGACCCCCACCGACCGGAACCCACTGGGGGCCAAGGGCGTCGGCGAGGGGGGAACCATCGGAGCCGGGCCCGCGGTCCAGAACGCGGTGATCGATGCGCTCGCCCACCTCGGTGTCCGCCACATCGACATGCCGATGAGCCCGTACCGGGTCTGGCGGGCCATCCGGGACGTGCCGCAGGGTGGGCCCGGCGACTGCACGAGAGGAGGAGGGACGTGGAGCGGCCGGACCTGAACGGTTTGATCGCGGCCATCGTCACGCCGATGCGGAGCGATGCGTCGATCGACGAGGAGTCCCTCCGAAGATACGTCGACTGGCTGGCCGGCCAGGGCGTTCGTGGGCTGGCCGTGAACGTGGACACGGGCGAGGGACCGCACCTGTTCCCGGAGGAGCGGCTGCGGATACTCCGGATCGTGGCCGAACAGGCCGGCGGCCGGGTGCTCGTGGTCGCCGGGCTGGCCGCGTCGTTTACCGAACAGGCCTGCCGGCTGGCCGCCGACACCGCCCGGGCCGGGGCGGACGCCCTCCTCGTCTTCCCCATCTCCGCGTACCAGGGCGAACCGCTGGACCCGGAGATTCCCGCCTCGTACCACCGCGCGGTGGCCGAGGCCTCCGGTCTTCCGCTCATCGCCTTCCAGCTCCAGCCCGCGCTGGGCGGGGTGAACTTCTCGGCCGAGACCATCGAGGCCATCATGAGTACCGACGGCGTGGTGGCGATTAAGGAGGCGTCCTTTGACGCCAAGCGGTTCGTGGAGACCGCGAGGCTGGTGAAGTCCCTGCCGTCGGGCCCCACCGTCCTGAACGGCAACGACAACTTCCTGCTTGAGGCGTATCTCCTCGGGGCCGAGGGCGCGCTGCTCGGCTTCGGCACCCTCGCCGCGCGCGAGCAGGTCCAGATGCACCGGGCGGTGCGCGAAAATGATCTCCCCCACGCGTTCGAGCTCCGCGACATGCTCCAGCCCTTGTGCGACGCGATCTTCGCCTTGCCCGTCCGCGACTATCGTGCTCGCGTCAAGCACGCGCTCATGCGGCTGGGGGTCATCGACGAAGCCCACGTCCGCCCGCCGCTGCGCCCGCTGTCCAAAGATGCCCGCGACCTCGTGGATGGCGCGCTCAAGGAAGCGGGGCTCCGCTAGTGGGCCTGCGGGGAGTGGGGGTGTTCTTGCCCACGTTCGCGGGGGAACGCGGGCGCACCGGAGCTGAGCTCGCGGCGTTCGCGCGGCGCGCCGAGGACCTGGGGTTCGACTCCGTGTGGGCGACCGATCACCTACTGCACCAGAGCAGGTTCTATGCGGTCCCGTGGCTCGATCCGATCGTCTCCCTCACCTACGTGGCCGCGACGACGTCGCGGCTGCGCCTGGGCACCTCGGTGCTCGTGCTGCCGACCCGGCAGCCGGTCGTCCTCGCCAAACAGGTAGCCACCCTCCAGGCCCTCGCCGACGAGCGCTACATCCTGGGCGTGGGAACGGGCTGGGACGACCGGGAGTTCCAGGCCGTCGGGCAGCAACGGGCGGAGCGCGGCGGGCGGACCGACGAATCGATCGCGATCATGCGCCGGCTGCTCGCGGGCGAGTCCGTGACGTACCAGGGCCGGTTCTACCGGCTCCAGGACGTGGCGGTCGGCCCGGCGATGCGCTCGCCGCTGTGCCTGTGGAGCGCCGGCGGCCGGCAGCTGCCACACGCCGCCTCCCCGGAGCGGCCGGTGCTGGCCCCGGCGGTGCTCCGGCGGATCGTCGCCTCCGACGGGTGGATCGCGCGGCCGACGTCGCTTCCGTCCCAGATCGCCGACGACCTCGCCGAGATCCGCCCGGCGCTCGAGGCGGCGGGCCGCGATCCCGGCACGTTCACGGTCGCGCACGAGAACTTCCTCCATCTCGTTCCCACGCAGGACCGTGAGCGGGCCCTGGCCGAGCAGCGGCGTGCCTACGCAACGATCATGGGAGGCGGCAGGCCCTTCGAGTATTTCGAGCAGGTGTACCTGACGGGCACGCCCGCCGAGATCGTGGAGAAACTCCGGGCCAGGATGGCCATCGGCGTGGAGTACCTGATCCTTCACACGCTGGAGCCATCGACGGCGCAGCTGAACCTGTGGGCGGAGCACGTCCTGCCCCAGCTGGCGGTCTGATGACGAAGATCGTCCTCAACGGGGCCGGCAGCGTCGAGTTCACCAAGGAGCTGCTGGCCGACATCCTCGGCTTCGACGAGCTCGCCGGGTCCACGATCGCGTTGTATGACACCAGCGGCGAGCGCCTCGAAACCGCGGCGGGCATCGCGCGCTGGACCGCAGCAGCGCTAGGGGTGCCCGTCACGATCGAGCCGCATTCCGACCGCCGGGCAGCGCTCGCAGGAGCGGATCACGTGATCAGCATGATCCGGGTCGGCGGGCACGAGGGGCTGCGGCTCGACTTCGAGATCCCCGGACGGCACGGCGTGCGGCAGACGATGGGGGACACCCTGGGCATCGGGAGCATCTTCCGGGCCCTGTGCACGATCCCGGCGCTGCTCGACCTGGCGCGCGACCTGGACGAGGTCGCGCCCGGCGCTTGGCTCTACAACTACACGAACCCAATGGCGGCGCTGGTGTGGGCGATCTACTCCGGGACCGCCCACCAGCGTGTCGTGGGCGTGTGCATGTCGCCGGAGAACACTGCCCAGCAGCTCGCGGAGCTGCTCAACGTCCCTTTTGATGAGATCGCCTACCTGGCCGGCGGGATCAACCACCAGTCGTGGATCCTGCGGCTGGAGCACGGCGGGGAGGACCTCTACCCACGGCTCCGGCAGATCGCACAGGACGACCCCGACGGACTCGGGCGGCGTGTCCGGGTGGAGATGCTCAAGCGGTTTGGCTACTTCCCGACCGAGTCGAGCGAGCACAGCGCGGACCTCGTGCCCTGGTTCCTTCCGCACGAGGACCAGGTCCGCCGCTTCCGGATCCCCGTCAACGAGTATCTGCGACGCAGCGAGCGGAACCTCGGCTCCTACGCGGAGACCAGGCGCAAGCTCCTGGCGGGGGAAACACTCGGACTCCAGCGCGGTCCCGAATACGCGCCCCAGATCATCCACTCCATCGAGACCGGGATGCCACGGATGATCTACGGCAACGTCCGCAATGGCGGCTCGATCGACAACCTGCCGGCGGACTGCTGCGCCGAAGTACCGTGCCTGGTGGACCGGGCCGGGGTCCAGCCCACCCGGGTCGGGAGCCTGCCACCGCAGCTCGCCGCGCTCAACCGCCTGTATGTGAACGTCTGCGAGCTGACCGTGCGGGCCGCGCTCGAGGAGCGCCGGGACCTGGTGTACCAGGCGGCGCTCCTCGACCCCAGCACAGCGGCCACGCTGCCCATCGACGAGATCATCCGCGTGTGCGACGAGCTGATCGGCGCGCACGGCGACCTGATCCCGGCCGGGATCCGCGGCTGAGCCGCCTGGTCACCCAGCCGGGGTGGCTACCGGGCCGCTACCCGCCGGCCGCGCTCGGCACGTTCAGGATTGTGTTTGCCTGCTGCGCCGCCTGATTAAGCGCGGCCGCCGGGGCGGCCCGGCCGAGGAGCACCGACGCGATGCCGTTGCCGAGGGCGTCGACCACGCGTGGCCACTGTGGCAGCGTGGGCATTGCCTCCTTGGCGTTCACCAGATTCGCGGCCATCGGCCCGATGCCCGGCCACTTCTTCAGATACAACTGGTAGCCGGGCAGCTTGAGCATGGACGGCCGGATCGGCAGCGAACCGGACCCGATCGACCACGCCAGCTCCTGCTTCGGCGCCGTCAGCCACTCCAGGAACGTGATGGAGGCGGCCACCCGCGCGGGGCCGTTGTTGAAGATGACCCAGTTGTCGGGCCCGGACACGGTCTGGTGGTTGGTGGTCACGGCCGGCAGCGGCACGTCCGCCCAGTCGACCTTCGCCTGGTTGAGGACTGGGACCTCCCAGGGGCCGCTGACGAACATCGCCAGATGCTGGCTCGTGAACAAGGGTTCGGCATTGGTCGCCGTCGGGTCCAGGTACACCGAATGGTCGACGGTTGCCATCTGCTGCCACAGCGTCAGGTTCGTTACGCCGGCCTGTGAGTTGAACAGCGCCTGCTTGTGGTCCGGCGACAGGATCTGCCCGCCGCGCTGCCAGAGCCCGGGGAAGAACCGCCAGGACGTGTCGAGCAGGTCCCCGCCGATGGGGTAGTTCACGCCGAAGATGTGCTTGGCCGGATTGGTTAGCTTCTTCGCATCGGCGCGGAACTGGTCCCAGGTCCAGTTGGGGGACGGGTCGGGGACTCCGGCCGCGGCGAACAGCTTCTTGTTATAGATCACCGACAGGTTGTCGATGAGGGCGGGGAACCCGATGACCTTGCCTCCAGGCGACACGATCTGCTGCGACGCCGGGTAGAAGTCGTTCCAGTTGTAGCCCGGCGAGTGGATGATCTTCGCCAGGTTTACCGTCTTGCCACTCTGGGCGATGTTGGCGGCGTAGGACCCGTAGATATACGCGATGTCGGGAGGGGTCCCGGCCGCGATCGCGGTCGTGACCTTCGGGAGAAGATCTCCGGTGGAGGTCCCCCCGGTGCTCGCCTGCACGAAGATGTGCGGGTGTGTGGCGTTGAAGGTGTTGACGAGACTGTTGATCACCTGCGTTGTGGGCGGGGTCTGTGCAGTCCAGAACTGGAGCGTGACCTTCCCGTTTGGGCCCGTCCCCGAGGAGGAGCCCGATCCCGAGCACGCGGCCAGCACCAGGGCCAGCACCGCGATCCCCGCCAGCAATATCCGCTTCATACTGGTCTCCTTGTTTCGTCAGCCCTGGCCGCTGCCGGTCATCCCTTGACGGCCCCGGTGATCGCCTGCACGAACCGGCGCTGGCCGATGAGGAACACGAGCAGCACCGGCACCGTGGTCAAGGTAGTGCCGGCCATGATGGCCGACCAGTGGGTTACGAATTCACCCTGAAATGTGGTGAGGCCCACCTGCACGGTGAACGTATGACTGGAGGTGATCGCGATCAGCGGCCAGAACAGGTCGTTCCACGCGTAGATGAACGTGATGATCCCGAGGGCGGCCAGGGCCGGCCTCGCGAGCGGCAGCACGATCTTCCAGAAGACCTGGAGGCGGCTGCAGCCGTCGATGCGCCCGGCCTCCTCGAGCTCTCTCGGGAACGACTGGAAGAACGCGTACATGAGGTAGATGCCCAGCGCCGACGTCAGCTGCGGCACGATGAGCGCCCCCAGCGTGTTGATGAGCCCGATGTCCTTGAAGATCACAAAGGTGGGAATCACCGTCAGCTGGAAGGGAATGAGGGCCGTCGCGAGCAGCAGGATCAGCATCACGGTGGACCCGCGGAACTGGATGCGCGCGAACGCGTAGCCGGCCAGGCTGCACAGGACCAGCTGGGCGATGACTGCGGTGCCGGCGACGATCAAGCTGTTCAGGAACCAGTAGGGGAAGTCCGAGCTGGCCAGCACGGTCGAGTATCCGCCGGTGTACAGATGATGAGGCCAGATCGGCGGCGGGATGCTATTGATCTCGGTGTCGGTCATGAACGACGTGAGGATCATCCAGAAGAACGGCAGGACCACGATGATCGACAGCGGCAGCAGGACCAGGTGCCCCCGCCGCGGCAGGTGGCGCCGCCAGCCGCTGCGGTGCATCCGCCGGTTAGCCTCCTCGATCCGGGCGCGATGCAGCGCCGGATCGGCCTCGGGCTCGGCCTGCAGGGTCTGCGCGCCGGTCACAGCGTGACCCTCCGTCTGCGGCCGTAGGCGAGCGCGGCCACGGTCACGATCAGGCTGGTGAAGAACAGGACGTACGCGACGGCCGCGCCGTAGCCGGCCGTGAAGAAGTTGAATGCCAGCTCCCAGATGTAGTACACAAGCGTCAGCGTCGAGTTGAGCGGGCCTCCCCTCGTGGTCGTGTAGACGAGGTCGAAGAACTGGAACACGTCGATGAGGCCCCACACCAGCAGGAAGATCGTCACCGGCCGGATGGTCGGCATGGTGACGTGCCAGAACCTGGCCCATCTGCCAGCGCCATCGATCGACGCCGCCTCCATGACCTCCTGGGGGATGTCCTGGAGGGCCGCGAGATAGATCACGATGTTGAAGCCGAACTGGGTCCAGAAGTACACGATCGCAAGCACTGCCAGAGCCTGCGAGGGATCCTCGAGAAAGCCCTGGCGGGGCAGGCCCACCGCCTGCAATCCGGCGTTCACGATCCCGAAGTTGGGGTCGAAGATGAACCCGAACAGGATGCCCTCCGCCGCCGCCGACGCGACGAACGGCACCAGGAAGCAGGTGCGGTAGAAGCCGATGAGCTTGATCTTCTGGTTCAGCAGGATCGCGACGCCGAGCCCGGCAGCCAGGCCGATCGGCAGGTACATGACGGCGAGCAGAAGCGTGTTCGTGAATGCCTGACGGAGCAGCGGATCCTTGGCGAGGGCGGTGTAGTTCGCGAACCCGATGAAGTGGCCGGGAGACACGAGGTTCGAGTCCGTGAGCGACAGGTAGGCCGCCCAGATCATCGGGATGAAGGACAGGCCGAGCACGATGATCACCGACGGGCCCGCGAACGCCCAGCCGGCGATGTTGTTCGAGCGGCGGATACGGCGGTTGGCATGCCGGGCGATGGTGGCCTCGTCGATGGTCGTGGCCATCAGCCCTCCACCGGCCCACATGCGACTACGAGCGTGGCGCGAGCGGGGCTGGGACATCGCCGCGGTCCGGGAGCCCTCGTCCTCGCTTCTACTTTCGTTCTCGCTCGGATGTGCGGATATTAGAACACACTCGTGCGCTCTGCAAGGCCGCTTCTGGTCGTTCGTATTGCTGGCAGGGCGCTGGGGGCGGTAGATTCACCATCACCGTGATCCTTGTCGTCACCCTCAACCCGGCTCTGGATGTCACGCATCACGTGCCCGGCGTCGACTGGGCCGGCGTCAACAGGCCAGCCGTGACCCGGGCCCGGGCCGGCGGCAAGGGGCTGAACGTGGCAAGGACACTGCTGGCGATCGGTGCCCAGGTCCAGGTGATCGGGCTCGCCGGCGGCGTTACCGGCGAGCAGGTGGCATCGGCGCTCGGGGAGCTGGGGGTGCCAGCGTCGCTCACCCGGATCCGTGGTGAGACCCGGCGGACATTCGCCGTGTTCGACACCGTCCGCGGCAATACCGCCCTGTTCAACGAGCCGGGCCCGCCGGTCGGACAGGATGAGTACGCCGAGTTCTGCGCCGCATATGAAAAGGCACTGGCGGGATGCAGCGCGGTTGTCCTTTCCGGAAGCCTGCCGAAGGGGCTTGCCTCGGACACGTACGCAATGCTGGGCTCCATGGCAGCGGAAGCCGGGGTCCCAACCGTGCTGGACGCGCATGGCGAAGCGCTGCTCCGAGGCGCGGCCGCCCGCCCGGCCATCGTCAAGCCGAACCTCGCTGAGCTGGAAGTCCTCGCCGGGCGCAGCTTGTCCACGGCTGGCGGCACCGACCGGGAGGCGGTGGCCCTCGCCGCGCGGGAGCTGCGGGCCGCTGGCCCGCACGCGGTCGTGGTCACGCTTGGCGCCGACGGGCTGTGGGCCGTCACTGCGGACGGCAGCTGGCAGGCGGTGCCACCGGCCGGCGTGCGGGGAAATCCGACCGGCGCCGGGGACGCCGTGGCCGCAGGGCTGGTGCACGGGCTTGTGCTGGGGCGCCCCTGGGAGGAGCGGCTGCGCCATGCGGTCGCACTCGGTACCGCCTCGGTTGCCGCGCCGGTCGCGGGAGAGTTCAGCCATGCTGACTACGCCGCGGTGCTGGACGGGGTCAGGGTAAAGCGCGGCGAGGCCGAGTGATGCCAGCCGCGCGGATGGCAGAGATCGTCGGCCCGGCCGTCGCGGCATGCCGCGGCGTCGGCGCCTTCAACGTCATCGGCATTGAGCACGCGGAGGCGATCGTGGCCGGCGCGGAAGCTGCCGGTGCCCCCGTGGTCCTGCAGGTCAGTCAGAACTGTGTCGCCTACCGCGGCGCACTCAGGCCGCTGGCCCAGGCCTGCGCCGCCATCGCGGGCTCGGCCGCGGTGCCGGTGGCACTGCACCTGGACCACGCCACCAACACAGATCTGGTCCGGGAAGCCGCCGACCAGGGCTTCGGTTCGGTCATGTACGACGGGTCGGCTCTGGACTACGAGGAGAACGTCCGGGCCACGGCCCGGGCCGCCCGCTGGTGTCAAAAGCGGGGGATGTGGGTCGAGGCTGAGCTCGGCGAGATCGGCGGGAAGGATGGCGTTCACTCGCCCGGTGCCCGCACGGATCCTGCCGACGCGGCCCGCTATGTCGACGCTACGGGAGTGGATGCGCTAGCCATAGCCGCTGGCAGCTCTCATGCGATGCTCACCCGTGACGCGGTCCTGGACACCGGGCTCATCGCCAGGATCCACGGTGCGGTCCGCGTCCCGCTCGTCCTGCACGGCTCGTCGGGTGTCCCCGATGCGATGCTGGCGGCTGCGGTCGCCGCCGGGATCACCAAGATCAATGTGGCCACCCAGCTGAACAAGGTGTTCACTGCCGCCGTCCGGGAGTGCCTGGCGGCCGATGCCTTCCTGGTCGATCCCCGGCGGTACGGTGCGGCGGGGCGTGATGCGATGGCCATTGAGGTGACCCGCCTGCTGCGGGTGATCGGCGCCGGGGGCGGTCAGTCAGGATGAACCACCGGGCACGCCGTGACCGAGCGTGAAGAGGTTCTGGGCGTGGATCTGGTCGTGGTCGGCGACTGCAACCCAGATGTCCTGGTGCTTGGCGGCGACGTAACCCCGTCCTTTGGCCAGCAGGAGAAGCTGGTGGGGAGCATCTCGATCGTCGTCGGCGGGTCCGCGGCGATCACGGCCGTGGCCGCGTCGCGGCTGGGGCTCAGCGTGGAGCTGGTGGCGGCGGTAGGGGCCGATCCGGCCGGGGATTTTATGCTGGGCCAGCTTTCCCGGGAAGGCGTGGGCACCACTGCCGTTGCCGTACGCAACGATGTGCCGACCGGGATGACCGTGGCGCTGTCCCGCGGCACTGACCGTGCGATCCTGACCGCCCCCGGCGCGGTAGCGTCGCTGACCACCCGGGATGTCCCCACCGCGTTGCTGGCCCGGGCCCGCCATGTCCATATCAGTTCCTACTTCCTGCTGGCACACTCGCTCGGCCCGGGACTGGCGGCCATGCTGGCGGCCGCGCGGGCCGCAGGAGCCACCACCTCGCTGGATACCAACTGGGATCCGGCCGGGATATGGGGCGGCGACCATCTCCAGGCCACGCTGGCACAGACGGACGTGCTGCTCCCCAACGAGATGGAGGCCCTGCGGATCGCTGGCGAGCCGACGCTGCAGGCCGCGGCCGGGGCGTTGACCGCCCTGGGGCCCAGGCTGGTGGTCAAGCTAGGCGAACGGGGGGTCCTGTGTGTGGCCGGTCCCGTGTGGCACCGGGCGCAGTTGCCGCCCGTGACGCCCGTCGATGCCACGGGCGCCGGGGACTGTTTCAACGCCGGGCTGATCGGCGGCCTGCTGCGCGGCCTGGCCCTGCCGGAGGCGGCCGCACTTGGATGTGCCGTTGGTGCGCTGTCGATCCGGGCGGCTGGCGGCACGGCCGGCTGCCCGGATCTGGCCTCCGCCCTGGCCCTCGCCCGGACCGCCACCGTCCGGAGGGTCAGCGCCGGGTGAGCGGAAGACCAGCCTGGCTGGCCGTCAGGGCTGCAGCACCGCCTTCACCGGATCGAGGCGCCCGTTCATCAGCTCGGTGAAGACCGCCGCCCCGGAGGCCAGCGGATAGCCGACCGCCCAGGTCAGGTCCCACTCCCGGACCAGCGCCATGGCGGCAGCGAATTCCCCGTCGGTGTAGGCGAAGGAGCCAAGAACCCGATTCTCGCTCCTGACCAGCGCGTTAGCGTCGAAGCCCGGCTCCTCATCGGCCAGGCCAAGCCAGATGGCCACCCCTCCGGGACGCTGGTGGGCGACGGAGGCCGCACGGGTCGCAGCCGACCCGACGGCGTCGAACACCACGTCGTACTCGCTGGCCAGGCTGGGGCCGGATGCCCCGGCGCCGAGGCGCTGGCCGGCGGCCAGCCGGGCCGGCGACAGGTCGCTGACGTCGACGCGGCCCGCCCCGCCGGACAGCGCCATCGCGGTGCACAACAGGCCGATGGCGCCGCACCCGATGACGGCCACTTGCGCGCCCCTGGCGCCGTCCGCCCCCAGGGCACCACGCGCGCGGTTCCACGCATGCACGGCATTGGCCGCGGGCTCGATCAGCGCCGCGGTCTCCCACGGCAGCCCCGGCGGCAGCGGGCGGACCGCTGCCGCCGGGACCGCGACACGCTCGGCGAACCCGCCGGCGCGGTGCACGCCGATGATCTGCCGTTCCCGGCAGATGTGGCGCAGCCCGCGCTGGCAGAGACCGCACTGGCCGCAGGAAAGGATCGGGTTGACCACCACCGCGCCGCCCCCGGCGGTGGTCCCGGCGAATTCGTGCCCCATGATCAGTGGTGGCTTGCGGAACCCGGGATGGCGGGCGCCGTGCAGCTCGCTGCCGCAGATCCCGGCCGCGTGGACGTTGACCAGGATCTCGCCGGGACCCGGATCGGGCTCGGGCACGTCGCACAGTTCCACCGAGCCCGGCCCCGTGAAGACGAGCGCCCTCACCGCGGGTCTGCTTGTGGTGGCATGGGCGTTTCTCCCTGGTTGGGTCAGCCGCGGAACGGGCTGGCCGGCAGGCCGGTGGCCACGGGCCGGCAGGAAAACAGCGCGCCGCTGCGTGCCCCGGGCCCAGCGGCGGTCGTGATGTAGAGGGTGGCCAGGTCCCCCCCCCGAAGGCGCAGTTGGTCACGTGGGCGGCCGGGATATCCAGGATCTGCTCCAGGCGGCCGTCCGGCCGGTACCGTACCAGCGCGCCGCCGCCCCACAGCGCCACCCAGACGAAACCGTCGGCGTCGACGGCCAGGCCATCGGGCACGACCCCGTCGCCGCCGACGCCGGCGAACACACGGCGGTTGCCGATGGCGCCGCTGGCGGCGTCGTAGTCGAAGATGTCAACCCGGCACGTGGGTGAGTCGACGTAGTACATCCGCGACTCATCCAGGCTCCAGCCGATGCCGTTGGAGACGCTGAGACCGGCCAGCACCGGGGACACCACGTGATCCGGGCCGAGCCGGTACAGGGCGCCCGCACCTGGGGACTCATCCTCGGCCATGGTGCCCGCGAAGAAGCGTCCTGACCGGTCGCATGCGCCGTCGTTCATCCTGTTGCCTGGTACGTCCGCTTCGACGCGGGCGATCAGCGTGAGCTGGCCGCTGCCCGGGTCCAGGGCCCAGAACCCGTCCTTGGCCGCCAGAGCCATCCCGCCGCCGGCCCGCGGGACGATGGCGCCGACCGGCTGGCCGGCGTCCCAGGACGTGTGCGTGCCGTCCGCGGCCAGCCGGTGCACCCGGTGCGCCCGGATGTCCGTCCAGTACAGCGCCGCCTCGGCCGGTTCCCAGCAGGGGCCCTCGCCCAGCGCGGCGCGGGGGACGGGCAGCTCGGCCAGCTGCGGGCTCACGATGCGGCACCCGTCCCGGCCGCGCCCAGCCCGTGCCTCATGACCGGAAGCCTGCCGGACATGGCCTAAGGCAGGTCGCCGGCATCGCCGGGGAGCACGGCCACGCAGTCGATCTCGACCAGGATG
>Ga0318561_10000395_pt1 | contig 13056 bp, 31 predicted proteins | sample GRESIP065b5f23_FD_202526 | JGI IMG/M metagenome (GOLD analysis project Ga0318561, IMG submission 202526) | Tropical soil microbial communities from Luquillo Experimental Forest, Puerto Rico - GRE.SIPMG.065b5f23 | ecosystem: Environmental > Terrestrial > Soil > Tropical forest > Bulk soil... | reverse complement strand
CACCTTACCCACCTCCCACTCCGGCCTCCTTCCTCTAGGCCTTCGCCTCCTGCGGCTGCGGGGCGTGGCCCTTCGCGGCCTTCTCCTTCGCCGCGTCGATCATGGTGCCGGTGGGAGTCCGCAGCCAGTTCGGCCGGAACCCCTGCTTGGTCGGCTGATCCGCGATCTCCAGCGCACGGATCGCACCGACCAGCGTGCCGCGCCGGGCCATGTTCGTGAGCTGCCCCAGGACGTTGCCGGAGCCGGTCGTGAGCACCACCCGCTCCCCGGTGTCCAGCCTGGTCGCGTTCACCACGAAGAAGATCGGCGCACCCTCCTCGTACGTGCTCGGCCTCCAGCGGAAGCCGTGCAGCTCCATCGGCACCCCCGGCAGCTCCCGCCAGCCCGTAGCCTGGCCGACTGCCTCCAGCTCCTCGTCCGACTCGGCCGCGAGTAGCTGGGCGATGATCTCCCGGCTGATCTCGGCCGGGTCGTCCACCACGTCCGGCAGCTCGGCGTCACCGAGCAGGATGCGCTCCAGCTCGTCTAGCTGGGCCACGTCCGTGGACTTGCGTACGGCGATCTCTTGCGCCATACTGCTTGCACCTCCATCAGGTTGTTATGAAGTGGTTGCGAGGGGCCGGGCTGCTACCCGGCCCTTCGTGTGCCCGGCCCCCGTTCTACCACACTCCGGGGAGCGGCACCTAATCGCCCTTCAGGCGCCGCCGGAACTCGCGCAGCGACTCCTGCGGCCGGTCGTCCTGAAGGGCGCGAACGCAGGCCCGGCACAGGGGCGCCTCCGACCAGGAGCGGACGGGCGCCCCGCACTCGCGGCACCCCCGTACGGGAGGGCGCCGCGAGGCGTAGCGGGGGCGCCGCCAGCGGTGGCTCACCAGCGGCGCCGGGCGTCGATCACGGGCAGGCCCCGCCGCAGGAAGGCCCGCACATGATCCCACAGGCGGCCGAGGGCCAGGCCTGCGCCGAACGTGAGGGTGAGCGCCCACACGAGCACCCACCCGTGCAGCAGCACCCCGCCGATGATGATGCCCAGCAGGGTGGAGTGGCCGTGGCCCCAGCGGGTCACAGCTCGGCCACGCGCTTCCCGATCACGTGCCCGCTGGCCGTGACCCCGGCCCGGCAGCCCGCCATGAAGATCAGGGCCGCCTCGCTCGGGTTCCGCTTCGCCATCGCGGCCACCTTCGGGTTCCGGTTGATCGTGGACAGCAGCTCGGCCGAGGCCAGCTCCAGCACCTCCGCCTCCTCGGCGGGGGTCAGGCCGTGGTTCGCCTCCGGCTTCGCCGGGGCCGTCCGTCTCTTACGTGGTGGTGCCATCGTGCACATCCTTCCGGTCGAGGGGTGGAGCGCCGCCGAGGCTGGGGGGCACACGGGCGGCGCTCCGAGGGGAGGCGGTGCGCGCCTCGGGTCACAGCATAGATGCGCTAGACCGGCTCCACCAGCCCCTCCATGTCCGAGACGGCCACCACCCGGCCCCGCCAGGAGTCCACCCGCACCAGCCGGTAGAGGTCGCCGGGCTGGCCCTCGATCAGCTCCCAGCCCACGTTCTCGTCCTGGGTTAGGAAGCCGGTGGGGCACCAGCGTCCTTCGTCCAGCAGCTCGACCACGAACACGGGGCCAGCCTCCAGGCGGCTCACTTGTAGAGCCTCAGCCGCAGGCCTCCGGGCCTGCCGGGATCGGCGGGATAGATCAGGTACTCGGGCGGCGGCCCGTCCGGGTCGATCCCGTGCGCCCGCAGCTCGGCCCCGCTGATGTAGATGGTGGCGCCCTTCTGCTTCCCGAACCGCTGCGACTTGCGCCGGGCCTTCGGGTCGTGTCTAAGCCCTTCTGCCAGCCGTTCACGTCGTGATGGCATCCTGGCCTCCCTGGTTGCTTACATGGCACAGTTTATCTAACTATGCCACGCGAGGCGGAATCCGCCCTGGGAGTAGGGGGCACCCTCCCCGGCCCGCAGAACGGCTCCTACGGCCTCAGGAGGGGCCGGGGATTCCGGGGCCGCCGTGCGGCTTCCCCAGCTTGCCGACCCTCGCCAGCTCCACCGCCTCCTGCTCGTGCAGGCGTAGCCCCTTGCGGGCCGGGTGGCGCAGGTGGGAGCGGTGCACGATGCAGGGCTGGAGCGGGCCGGGCGGCCAGGCCAGCATCCGGCCGGACTCGGTGGCCTGGAGCCACAAGTCCAGCCACAGCCGGGCGTCCGTGGTCACGTTGCCCAGGCCCTGCTCCTCCCCGCCGACCGAGCGCACCACGGACACGCTGATCTCGTACGAGCTGATCAGGTCGAGGCGCACCAGGCGCCCCCCCGTGATCCCCAGGCTGCCGTCCGGCTCCATCGTCCACAGCGGCACGTTCAGGGTCGGCGCCCGGCCCGAGGCCTCGTCCTCCCACAGCACCCCCTGGAGCCTGTCGCGCAGGTACTCGCCGTGGGCCAGCAGCTCGTCCCCGTCCAGCCACACCCCCCACAGCGGCCCCTCGTGCAGGGCGTGGCGGCGCTTCGCCTCCTTCAGCATCGCGTCCCGCTTGCGGCCGTCCGTCCTCCAGCGGCCGTGGTTCACCAGCTCGGCCATGCCCTCGGGGAACACGGACTCGGGCGCCGCTTCGATCCCCGGCGGCAGCTCCCCGGCCGGGCCTTCGCTCACCAGGAGATCGTCCAGGCCCACGGCGTGCAGGGAGCGCAGGCAGCCCAGGGTCAGGCGCCCCTCCCGGTACGAGCTGACCAGGCCCACCACCCTCACGGGTGCTCCCTCGGCGGCGGCGGCGCCACCTGCCCGGTGGTCGTGAGCTGCTGCGCCCCGGCCAGCAGCTCGTTCACCTTGTGCCGGTACACGTGGCGGGCGTAGGCCCAGACGAGCACGAGGCCGCAGCCGACCCCGGCCAGCCACACCCCGAACAGCACGAGGCCGAGCTGCCAGCCGCTCACCCGAGCATCCCCAGCAGGCCGGAGAAGTCCAGGTCGGGCAGCATCCCCGCCTCGCGGAACACGGCGATCAGGGCAGGCAGCAGCAGGGCGTCCGGCACCCCGGCCTCGGTCGCGTCCTTCACGGTCGTGCACAGGTTGCGGGCGTCCTCCTCCACCAGGGCCACCCAGGCCTGCGCGTTCTCCTGGTTGTCAGGCTCCACGCGGCGCCCGCTTCCGCTTCGGGGCCGGAGGCTGGGGCATCGTCGCCTCGGCCCCGTTGTCCCCGGCTACCGGCACGGGCGGCATCGTCCCGCCAGCCCGCATCCTGTCCAGCTCGTACTCCAGCTCCACGAGCTGGCCCTGCTGGAGCCACAGCAGGTACGCGAGGGCGAGCACGCCCACCAGCAGCACTAGCTCTCCTAACACGCTCGGCTTCATCGTCTCCTCCTCACAGGTCGGCGTACACGTCGCGCTTCACGTCCGGGCGCTGCCAGCACCGCTCACAGATCACCTCGGGGTCACGGCTGCGGATCGCGTCCACCCCCGACTCGGAGAAGTAGCACAGCACCCCGCAGTTCAGGCAGGGCCGGTGCGGCAGCGCCCTCCGGCCGCCCAGCTCCCACAGCTCACGGATGCGCCAGTGGCCCTCCGGCCAGCCCACGATCACGTTGCCCAGGCCCTCGCTCACGCGGCCCCCTTCCTGCCCTCGTACAGGGCCTCCCGCAGGTAGATGCGAACCAGGGCAGCCACCGAGATCGCCCGTTCCGCTGCCAGCTCCTCCAGGCGCCGCTTCCACACGGTCGGCACTTGCAGCTTCAGCTCCTCGGAGGGCGGCGGGGCCATTCCGGGCCGAGCCTAGCACCACTCCAGGCCCTCCCCCTCCCGCAACTGCGTTGTGGCATCCGGCAGGCGCTGCAAGTCTGGGAGCCGACCCCGCAAGGGAGGAGACGAAGTGATCACCATCCCGGTCGTCCAGGTCACGCTCTCGGTCATCATCGCGTTGTTCGTGCTCCAGGTGATCCGTCACCTGGCAGCCAGCTCGGACAACAGTGCGGCCCAGGGCCTCGCGGACGGCATCAGCTTCCTGACCGCCCCCTAGAAGGAGGAGGAGACGTGCCTGGGCCTCAGCTCAGTTTCCGCGCTTCGGCGCACGAGTACATAGAGAAGTTCAACACGTCGGCCGTGACCGCCACCGGCACGGCCGCCGTCGATCTCTCACCCACGAACAATGCCGTGCAGTCCTACGGCTTCCTGCGCCGCCTGAAGATCAGGCAGCGCAACTCGGTGGCGGCCAGCTCGGGCGGAACCCTCGCGGCGGACGCCCCCTGGAATTTCATTCAGCAGCTTCAGCTCACCGACCCGAACGGCGCGGAGATCTACGGCGGGCCGACCTGGGGCGGCTACGAGACGATGCTGGCCGAGAAGTACGGCACCTACAAGGCGAACAACGACCCGGCCGTGTCCACGCTGTTCGGCCCGGCCGCGTCGAACACGACCACGCCGCTGGTGCTGTGGACGATCCCGCTGGAGCTGGCGGAGTCCTCGGGCTACGGCTCGCTGCCGAACTTCGATGCCCAGTCGCCGTACAAGTTGAAGGCGGTGCTGAACACGACGGCGAACGCCTATCAGACGGCGCCGACGACCACGAACCCCTCGGTGATCTGGGACTACATCATCGAGTGCTGGACGCTGCCGGACGCGGTGAACAAGTTGAGCCAACTGGCCCAGTCGCAGTTCCCGCCGGGCATCGGGCCGCTGCCGGGCGTGCAGGGGATCGGCTGCACGGTGCAGCACTGGACGAAGTCGAACCCGGCGATCACGGCCAGCTCGGCGGTGGCGGCGGCCTTCATCCGCAAGGGCAACACCTACCGCAACGTGGTGATGGTCGTACGGCAGACCTCGGGCACGGCCCGCGTGGCTATCTCCAACTTCCCGAACCCGTGCACCTTCGCCCTGGACGGTGCCCCGCTGTGGAACAACATCGACCCGGCCCTGCTGCTGGAGAACTTCTGGCGGCGGGAGGGCTCGTCCGCAGCCCCGGCGGGTGCCATCGGCTCGGTGAACGACACGGGCGTCATCCCGATCATCTTCGGGGCCATCGACGCTGACAACAACGCTGGTTCGGACGGCACCCTGGGCAGCCAGGGCTGGCTCGGCAACAACCAGGCCAGCCGGATCGAGGTGTCCGGCTCCTGGGGCGGCTCGGCCAACATCCTGGACGTGCTCACGAACGACGTGAACGCGGTCAGCCTGGAGGGTTCGGCCTACGCCTTCGCCTACGGCCAGCAGCTCGCGGCGGCCTCCATGCCGTCCGTCAGGTCGGGGAGCTGATCCCCGGTGGCGGGGCAGGAGCAGTTCCTGCTGGAAGGAGGGATGGGCGGCGGCGGCCCGTCTCTCACCCAGGTGGGGGTCACGATGGGGCGCAACGTGCAGGGCACGAACGCCCCGCCCCCGCATTACTCGGTCATCGCCCTGGTGCTGTTCGCGGTCGTAGGCCTGTGGGCGCTGGACAAGTTCGGATTCCGCTTCGCCGTGACGGCGGGGCGGAGGTGAGGAGGAGGACGTGAGCGAGACACCCGCCGAGACTCCGGCGACGACGCCGGAGGAGCAGGCTGGCGAGACACCCGCCGAGACTCCGGCGATGACGCCGGAGGAGCAGGCTGCGAACGACGCCCATACCGCCGCGAACGAGGCGGATCAGACGTGGGGCGAGAAGATCGAGGGCCGCCTGGCGGCCGTCGAGGCGAAGCTGGGCCTGGGCGAGTCCGCCCCGGCCGAGGACACGGCCGACACGGCCGGGAAGGAGGAGACGAAGTGAGCGGAAAGTGGGGCGTAGCCATCCTGTTCTTCCTGCTCGGCGTGATCGTTGCCAACAGGGTTGGCTTCCTGGCACCGCTGGCTGGTAGCCAGTCGGGCGGCTAGGGGCTGCACGTGGCCGATGCCGTCCGCCGAGTGGGTGCCGCAGCAGCTCGTGCGGACGGCACGGCCGTGGCCTACGTGATGGCCGTGGTGAACAGCGTCCTGGCCGTGGCCTCGGCCTTCGGGGAGAACATCACGGCCGCCCAGTCGGCCACGATCATCGGCCTGGCGAACGCGCTCATGGTGGCGGCCCTGCACCTGATCCGGCACCACGAGAAGAACGGACAGAAGAATGGACAGGAGGGGACGACGTGACCATCGCCTGGGTGCTGCTGTTCGGGGGCTTCTGCCTGGTGGTCGCCGGGTGGAAGAACGTCAGCTTTCTGGAGGTGCTGCGCGGCAACTTCGACGTGCCGAAGAAGGGCACCGGCCAGTGAACATCAGCCCGGAGACTGCCCGGCGCTGGGTGCTGGTGTCGATGCTGCTGCTGCTCGTGATGGGCGTGTACAAGTCGTCGAAGCCGGGCGACGTGGGCATGGCGAAGCGCCTGTGGGGCATCGGGATGCTGGGCACGATGCTGTCCCTGGCCGCCGACTTCGTGCCCCAGCTCGCGGGGCCGTTCGCGGTGCTCGTGGTGATGGGCTACGCGACCAGCGGCGGGGACAAGGCGCTGACGAACCTGCTGGGCAAGGTGTCCGGCAGCACGACGGGCACGAGCGGCGAGACGACACCCGCCGGGCCGAACCAGCAGCAGATTGACAACGCGAACAAGGCCGCACAGGGCCAGTGAGGAGACAGGCGTGAGAGTAAACAACATCATCGACGTGGCGGGGGCGATCATCCTGCTGGCGATGCTGTCCGTGGTCGCGCTGCACCCGAGGATCGTGACCGACGTTACGGGCGGCTTCGTGAACGCGATCAAGGCCGCGAAGGGCAAGGCGTAGGACGATGCCCACCGGCTCCCACAAGGCGGGCACCGAGCCGCTGGGGATGCTGGCCCAGCGCAACGGGCACCTGCCGGTCGGCCCCGGCCCGGCCTCGCCCGGCTGGGGCCAGTCCCAGCGCTGGCACCAGGAGGGTGCCAGCCCGTCGATCAGCACCTACGACCTTCCCTGGCCCGCCTCGGAGACGGACTTCCACTCCCAGGTGTGGGCGGGGATCAAGCGGCTATGGGATCGGCTGCCGATCTCGGAGCCGACGATGACCCGGCACGCCCGTGTGGCGATGCAGCGCAGCTCGCTGCCCGCCAGCGTGTTCTTCCAGTCCTACGCCCACGCGGGCACCGGCCGGGCGACCAGCCCGGTGGTGGCGGGCGGCTCGGTGATGGGCACCCGCAAGTCCCTGTCCACGGCCTCGCAGCGTGGGGCGCCTCCGGGCCAGGCCGAGCTGCACCCGGCCACCACGTACGACCCGTTCCCGTCCCCGGCGAGCCTCTACCCGAAGGTGGTGTGACGTGCAGGAGATCGCGGCGAAGCTGGCCGATGCCCTGTCCATGTTCTGGCAGTCCCTGGACGATCACGAGCGGCGCCTGTTCGCCCTCGGGGTCGCCTGGCTGCTGGCCTCCATCGTGATGGGCGCGGCCGAGCGGAAGCGGAAGCAGCGGGAGCTGGACGAGCTGGCCGACTCGGTGGCCCGGCGGCTGGCGGAAAGGGGGAGCCGTGGCTGAGACGGCGGCACCTCCCGAGCGTGGCGGCGGCGGGCTGGCGATGATCACCCGCAAGGTGGGGCCGCTGCCCCTGTGGGCGTACGCGGCCCTGCTCGTGGTCGCGTACGTCGCGTACAAGCACTTCAAGGGCGGCGGCTCCAGCGGCACCACGAGCACCACGCCCCCCCAGCAGGGCGACGTGGTGGCGAACCCGGTGCCCGGCTTCGACGCGGCGGGCGCCTCGGGCGGCGGCGGCATCGGCGCCACGTCCACGCCCTCCACCGTGAACAACTACTACTACGGCGACCAGGCGGCGGGCCAGGCGGCCGGGGGCGGCACCGCCACCTTCGGGCCGAACCCGCCGAGCCTGGAGCGGATCAGCTACCCCGGCAATCCGATCAACACGCCTCCCCCCCAGTCGCAGGGCGGCCAGCCCACGCAGCGGCCGGTCGACTCGGGCTTCGTCACCTCGCCCGCGATCCCGCCAGCCTTCGCGGTCGGGGCTAGGGGCCTTACGCCCTCCCGGCCTGGGAGCGGCTACTGATGGACGGCAACAGCTCCAGCAGGCGCACCTGGGCCATCCTGGTGGCGGTGTATGCGACCTTCGCCCTGGACGTGTTCAGCACCTTCACCAGCTCCCCCCAGACCACCGAGCTGAACGCGGAGGCGAGAGCGGACACCCTGATGAAGTGGGTGGCCATCGGCACCCTGGTCGCGGTCGGCGGCGGCGCCATCGGCTCCTGGACTTCGCGCTCCGTGTGGCCCCTGGTGGCGACCACCACGGTGGCCGGGGCCATGTGGTTCACCTACAACCACGCGAAGAAGGCAGGCCTGGCGAACGGCGGCACCCCCACCGAAAGGTACTAGCCGGTGCAGGCGGGCGATGCCGTCGCTCTCGCCGCCTACCTCCAGGCGAACGCGGGCCGCTACGGGGTCGATCCTCGGGCGGCCTTCGCCGTCTCCACCCAGGAGGGCCTGGGCGGCGGGATCGGTGACAACGGCACCAGCTTCGGGCCGTGGCAGTTGCACCAGGGGGGCGCCTATCCGGCCTCGGCGCCGCAGCAGCCGGACGCGGCGAACGCCTGGGCCTGGTCGAAGCCGGGGATCGACTATGCCCTGCGCCAGATGGGCAAGGTTTCCGGCGGTCAGACCGGCGACCAGGCCGTGGTCAGCATCGTGAGCCGCTTTGAGCGGCCCCGCAACGTGCCCGGCGAGATCGCCGGGGCGCTCAAGGTCTACCACTCGCAGGGAAGCCTGACCGTGCTGGCCCAGCAGTGGGCGGCGGTGCACAAGATCATCGCCTCGGTGCCCGGCAGCGACCCGATCCAGGGGGCCATCGACACGACCCGCAGCCTGGCCGACCTGATCGGCAAGCTGCTCGACCCGGCTGTGCTGATCCGGGGCCTGGAGATCGTCGGCGGCGGCCTGGTGCTGCTGCTCGGCCTGTACCTGCTGGCCCGCTCGGCGGGCCTGGCCGGGGCGGCGGGCAGGCTGGCCCGCGTCACCCCGGCAGCGGCGGCGGCGGGGGAGCTGGTGCCCGGTGGCTAACTGGGGGATCTTCGGCCCCTCCAACTATGCCGGGGTCGATCAGGGCGTGGACTTTCGCGGGGCTGGCCAGATCCCGGCTCTCGGCCCGGCGACCGTGACCGATGTCGGCCGCGCCCACATCATCGAGGGCGGCACCTACCCGTACGTCGTCTACCGGCTCGACTCGGGGCCGTACCGGGGCCGCTACGTGTACGTGGCCGAGAACTTCGTCCCGGCGGTGCACGTGGGCCAGCACCTGAAGGAGGGGCAGTCGATGGGGGCGGCCCTGGGCAGCTACCCCTTCATTGAGATCGGGTTCAACAAGACGCCGCAGGGCTGGAACGCGGTCGCGCCGCTGGGTGGGGCGACGGCGGCCGGGCAGGCGATGAAGCGCTACATCTACGGCCTGATCGGGACGGCGCCGCCGGTCACGGTGCCGTTCAATCCGGCCCAGGCGGTGCTGAATCAGGTGAACGTGGCGGGCAGCGACCCGATCCAGGGGGCGATCAATACGGGCCGCTCGGTGGCCGACCTGATCGGCAAGCTGCTCGACCCAGCCTTCTGGCTGCGGGCGCTGGAGCTGGTGGGCGGCTTCCTGATCGCCATGCTGGGCCTGTACCTGCTGGCCCGCCAGGCAGGGGTGGCGGGGGTGCCGCAGCCGCCGACGCCGGGCCTGTCCGAGGGGACGATCCGCGACCTTCAGGAGCCGCCGGGAATCGAGGGACACAAGCCTGCTTATCGGCGCTCGACGGAGGGCGTGAAGCGAGATAAGGTCGTGCACGACGTGAGTGAGCAGGGTGCGCGGCGGAAGGCGATCAGGGAGCGCTCGGAGCGGGCGCGGCCGGACTTCGGAGACGTGCCCTTCTGAGGGGCGTAGACTGGAGGAGACAAATGCGCGAGGGACTGTTCGACCATCACAGGCTCGACCCGCTGACGATGGTGGCGGCGGCGGTGGGGGGCGCCCCGGTGGCCCAGGCCTTCATCGGCCCGGTGCCCCAGGGGTACGCCTGGTACGTGGAGAATCTCGGCTTCGCGGTGGGCGGCGACACCCACACGGCGGAGCTGAACGTGGCGGTGCTGGTCGATGACGGGGCCAGTCTGGGCACGGCCGCCTGGGACAGGGCCGGGATGGTGGCCGGGCTGTTCACGGCGGCGAAGCGGGGCACGATTCAGCCGGGCATCGCCCTGTACGCCCCGGCCGGTCACGTGATCCGCTTCTACGCGGTGCCGGGCACCCTGGTGAACGGGGACACGGTGACGGTGACCGCCCAGACGGCGGTGCACCAGCTCGACCCGCACTTCCTGATGTCGCCGGACGACGCCCTCCAGGTGAAGTCGGCGCACGAGCGGATGGCGGCCGAGCTGAACCAGGACGCGGTGGGAGCGAGGGCGAACTGATGCCGACCCGGCGGGAACAGCTCACCGAGGTGCACCGGGTGAAGGTGTGCCGGGACTGCGGGGCCAGGTACTCCACGAACAGCGGCAGCTACGGCCCCAGCCAGCACCTGAAGGTGACGGGCCACAGCGGCTTCAAGACGGTGAAGGAGACGAGGGCGAAGCAGCCCAGCCGGATCAGTTACCAGCCGGGCTACGGCCCGCGCTGACTGCGGAAGGAGTGAGCGATGGGTGAGGCACTACCGGAGGGCGTGAGCCGCCAGGAGTTCAGCGACCTGGCCGCCGGAGTGAAGGAGCTGCGCGAGGCGATGGCCGAGCTGCGCCAGGCCCGCAGCGAGCCGGAGCGGCGCGAGGCCAGGGCCGAGGTGCGGGACGCGAAAGCCGAGCTGGCGGACGTGGCGAAGGAGCTGGGCCTAGACCCGAAGCGGCTGGAGGAGGCCGCCGGGCAGGCCCGCTCGGCGGACGAGAAGGAGCGGCTGCGCCCGCTGCTGATCGAGCTGCTGGACGAGGAGCTGGCCGAGGCGCCGGAGGAGCTGCTGGACGACGCGAAGGAGACGGTGAAGGAGACGGCCCCGGAGCCGCCGCAGCCGGACACGGCGCCCGGCCTCGGGCACTGGAGCGAACGGCCCCTCAGCTCGCTGTTCGGCGGGGAGGGCAAGTGAGCTGCCGGGCCTGCGACGGGGTGGAGGGCGCCACTCACACCTGCGCCGACTCGGGCACCTGGCTGGGCGCCGAGGCGCACGACTCCGGCGAGCTGGAGGAGACAGCCGGAGCCTGGCCGAACTGGCAGGCGACCATCCACCTGCACCTGCGGGCGCCGGACGAGCCGGAGGCCCGCCGCTGCCTGACCGGCCTGATGGGCGTGCTGCTGGACGACGCCCTGGTGAGCGAGCTGGACTTCGCCCTGGAGCAGGCCGAGGTGTCGGTATGAAGGGCGGCGAGCTGCGCCGCTTCCGCGAGGAGCAGGGCTGGTCGCAGGACGAGCTGGGCAGGCTGCTGAAGGCCTCGCTGGGCAAGGGCAGCGGCACCACGGTCGGCAAGTGGGAGCAGGAGAAACGGCCGGTGCCGGACGACGTGGCGGCCCTGGTGGCGAAGCTGCAACTGGAGGCCGCCTTCCCCGACGAGGAGCCGCTACGCGAGGACGCCTTCCAGCTAGGCTCGGAAGCGCCTCCCGTCGAGGGGAGCGAGGGGGACACGGCCCCATCGGAGCCGGAGGCAACTGCGGCGCCGGGGGGCCAGCTCCCCCTGTCCGGGGCTGGCTCGTACGGGCGGGTCTGCACCGAGCTGTGGGAGATGGTCGCCACCGGCATCGGGATGATCGGCGCGGCCACCGGCTCGGAGGCGCTGCGCCGGGACGGCGAGATAATCCTGGCCGACTCCCCCGCCCTGGGCCGGGCCTTCGGCAAGCTGGCCGAGACGAACGACACCTTCCGCCGGATGCTGCTGGGGGCGACCTCGGGCGGCGCCTGGCTGGAGGTGGCGATGGTCGGCGGGATGACCGGGGCGAGGATGTACCGCAGCCACCAGGAGATCGGCGCCCGGCGGCGGGCCGAGTACGAGCGCCAGGCGGCGGAGTGGGAGGCCGAGCACGCGGGGGAGGTGACGGAGCCTGGCTACCAGGAGCCTGTCGCAGCCTGACCTGGAGGGGCTGGCGCCGTTCACGCCCTGGCCCCAGGTGGAGGCCTATCTGCGCCGCGAGTGGAGGCAGGGCGAGCACTTCGCCGTGCTCGGCCCCACCGGCTCGGGCAAGACGTTCGCGGCCCTGGAGGTGGCGGAGATTCGCACCTACGTGATCGTGGTGGCCTGCAAGCCACGCGACCCGCTGATCGACGATGCGATGGCACGCGGCTACTGGCTGGTGCCGACCGACCGGCTGGAGGTGCCCTACTCGGACGGCCGCCCGCTGCACCCCCGCGTCGTCTACTGGCCCCGGCTGTCGGAGAAGGAGCGGCGCAAGCTGCCGGACTCGCAGGTGCTCAGGGCGGAGCGGGTGAAGCAGCGGCCGAGGGTTCAGGCGGCCATCGGCTACGTGCGGAACAGCGGCCACTGGGCGCTGGTGCTGGACGAGACAACCTGGGTCTGCCGTGACCTGCGCTTGCAGGAGGACGTGGACTCGGCCCTGTTCAGCTTCCGCAGCCTGGACTCGTCCATCATCCTGCTGGCCCAGCGGCCGAGCTGGGTGGGCCGCTTCGCGCTCAGTTCGCCCCGCTTCCTGATCCTGTTCCAGACGAACGACGACAACGACCGTAAGGCGCTGGGCGAGATCAGCTCGGTGGACACGAACGCGGTGCGGGCCATCGTGGGCGAGCTGGACTTCCAGCGCCACGAGTGCCTGCTGATCGACACCTACGCCCGCACGATGCTTCGCACCATTGTCACGCCCGGCCGGGGGAGGGCGAGCTGACCCTGTGCCGGTCATCAACGCCCAGACCATCGGCAACGCCTACCCGGCCAGCCCCGGCACGGGCACGAACGCCCTGGGCGGAGTCTGGAACAGCCGGGGCGGCTGGTTCAGCATCACCGGGGCCTCGGCGTACGTGCAGCTCCAGTACGGCGACCTGGCGAACGGCCACTGGACGGAGGAGATCCTGCTGGGGAATGGCGCCTTCGTGGTGGTGCCTCCGAACTGCCGGGGGATGCAGTTCCGCAACGCGGTGGCGAACGTGGTGGCGACGGTCACGGCCCAGATTGCCGAGGGTGACGAGCCGCCCCTTGCCATCAGCTCGTTCGGCCAGATCGGCAT
>Ga0318561_10000385_pt1 | contig 13155 bp, 15 predicted proteins | sample GRESIP065b5f23_FD_202526 | JGI IMG/M metagenome (GOLD analysis project Ga0318561, IMG submission 202526) | Tropical soil microbial communities from Luquillo Experimental Forest, Puerto Rico - GRE.SIPMG.065b5f23 | ecosystem: Environmental > Terrestrial > Soil > Tropical forest > Bulk soil... | reverse complement strand
TCCTGGCGAACCAGCAGGTCACCGTCCGCGAAGCGGAGCTGCTCCGCGCCATTTGCGATACGCTCGACTGCCCGCTACCGCCGCTCGTCGTGGGGGAAGCGGAAGGACGATGAACGACATCGCAGCCTCTTGAAGACAACCAATGTTACAGGTCGTGCAAGCACGGTGTGTCGCCAGATATGCATGCGAGGGGCGTCATCCCGGCCCGGAACTGCTTCACCAATTTCAACAAGTGCAGAACTTCCTGCTGGAGGATGTGCCGTCACTTGACCGGTTTCTTAACTACGGTCACCTTGGCTCCTACGGATTTCGCCAGTGACAATCCATTTGTCACGGCATGCTCCGCCAACTCCGACCCATCTGTTGGAATGAGAATATGCCGGTACATGCTCCACCTCTCGATTGCTCGGGTGATTGCTTCAGATATCAACACGGCCGATCAGCAGTCCGAAGCCCGCGCCGACGCCTTGCAGCAGTGCCGTCGCGCCAACAAAGCCGACTGCATAGGGGAGCCCGGATGCTGCGGCAGGCAGCGCGGCCCATGCACATATCCGGGGAACACCGCAAAAAAAACCAACAAGAGCCATGGCCGCGAGTCTCGGCAAGTTGAATCGAAAGGCCACTGCCAACCCGAGGACTATCACGGATAAACCAATTCCGACCTCCGCAAACGGAACCTGGAGTCCAGCCATGCCGAGAGCGCCCCCAACCACCATGACGCCGACGAAGCTCAGCGGCACAATCAAACGAGCGTCGCGCTCAAGGGATCATGCGTGCCAAGACGGCGATGCGTACCGCATGGGGTCGGGACTTGGCCTTGAGCTTTTTGCGCGCGGCGTTGAGAAGGTTGTTCACCCGGCCAGCGCTGACGCCGAGCCGATCGGCAATTTCTTGCTCGCTATCACCCAGCGAATAACGGATGAGGCTCAATTGCTCCCGTGGCGACAGCTTGGCAGGGATACTATCGACCTTCTTTTTGCGGGCTGCCATCAGTTGTTCCATCCGCGCCGCGGCAAGATATGCTGCTATGTCCAGGATTTTGCGATCGTCGTCTGTTGGCTTGAAGATGGTTGGCGTCCAGAAACCGATCGTCCATTGCCAGTGCGAGCAATACAGACCGTCAAACATGCCATAGCGTTCCGCTAATTCGTGGAACCAAAGGCCATCACCAGTCAATCTTAATCGTTGGCGGTGCTCCTGCCAGGTCAATAATGCCGGAGTTGGGTTTAGCCGCGCATACCGCGCCATGGGCGTGTGCCCATAACGGGCATAAGCCCGCACGAACTCCGGATAGAATCCCTTCGACACGCTCGCATGAACGAAGACATTGCGACCGAGGAGATAGCTGGAATCGCGATCATTAATGGTCGACCGCCACGCGGCGTAGACGTGGGCACCCTGCGGTCGCGCGATGTGTCGGTCTAGCGCATTGAGCACGTCGATGAACTGATTCAGGCTTTCGATTTCATTGACGAAGAGGGGGAGAAGGGGAAGCCTGATTTTCATTTTCAAGCATCAGGTGCAGATTGCACTAGACACTTCATAGCTAGAAAGCGCGTTCAAGGCAATAAAATCTACAAAATGTTGGCTTTTCGGGTCCCGGCGCTACCAGCCTTTGTATCACCGCTCGTCAGTTGAAATTGGCGCGTGTCCACCGGTTCCCATAGGATCGTCGAAATGATAAACTTGCAACTTCGATACCGTTCGCATGTTCGATACTGTTCGCATGTTCGATACTGTTCGCATGTTCGATACTGTTCGCATGTTCGATACTGTTCGCATGTTCGATACTGTTCGCATGTTCGATACTGTTCGCATGGAAGCGAGCCAGCTTCGATGCCAATGACCCTCACCAGTAACGACGACCACTCGCCGCCCTGCATCCGGCCAGTCTTGAGATTGTAAATCGCTACCGCCAACAAGAAGCAACAAGGAGGGTGCTCATGAGACCTGCAGTCCTAAGGAGGGTGCTCATGAGACCTGCACTCCTAACGACGCTCATTGCCGCTTTCGTCCTTGCTCCGGCCATCGCGCTTGCGCATACCGTAGGTGCCGAAACAAGCGGTCTGATGTACGGCCTCGCCCACCCAATCAGCGGGATCGACCATGTTTTGGCCATGGTTGCGGTCGGCCTACTTTCGGCGCACCTCGACGGCCGCGCCATGTGGCTTGTGCCGCTGAGCTTCGTCGGCGTCATGGTGGTTGGGGGCGCTCTCGGCATGGCTGGACTCCGGGTTCCGTTTGCGGAGTTCGGAATTGGTTTATCCGTGATAGTCCTCGGGTTGGCAGTGGCCTTTCGATTCAACTTGCCGAGACTCGCGGCCATGGCTCTTGTTGGTTTCTTTGCGGTGTTCCACGGCTATGTGCATGGGGCCGCGCTGCCTGCCGCAGCATCCGGGCTCCCCTATGCAGTCGGCTTTGTTGGGGCGACGGCACTGCTGCAAGGCGTCGGCGCAGGCTTCGGACTGCTGATCGGCCGCCGTGTCGTTCAAGCTGGCGGAGGTGCAATAGCAGTGCTTGGCATTGCGATCCTGTCGGGACTTCTTTGAGCGTTGCGGTTGCGCGCTCCCTGAATGGCGCCGACGATGCTGCCCGCCCCATGTGCTGCGCGCCTCGCTTGCGCCAAGTGCAGGGTTTTTCGCAGTCTTTTCCCGACTTCTACAGGTGGCAAGTAACGCTTGACCTGTGGTCCAAAGAGGCGAGTAGTCCTGGGAGCACACAATGCAGCTGACGCCGAGAGAGTTCGACAAACTGCTCATCTACATGATGGCCGACGTTGCGCTGAAGCGGAAAGCCAAAGGTCTCAAGCTTAATTACCCGGAGGCAGTGGCGATCATATCGGCGGTTGCACTGGATGGTGCACGCGCCGGAAAGACGATCGAAGATGTAACCAAGGATGCGAGCACTGCGCTGACGAAGACTGACGTCATGGACGGCGTCGCCGATCTGATTCCAATGGTGCAGATCGAAGCCGTCTTCACCGACGGCAGTCGCCTCGTGACGGTACACACGCCGATTCAGTAAATGTGCCTAACAGGAGGCTGAGATGGCCGGTCCAAAAGTGGGGCCCGCCGTTGCCGCCGATGTCGATCCGGCGACGGTTGACGTGCCCGTGGGCGGTTACGTATGCAGCTCGGCACCGATCACCTTCGATGCGGACCGGCCGGTGACGAGGCTGAAGGTGCGCAATTCCGGCGACCGGCCGATCCAGGTGGGGTCGCACTTCCACTTTTTCGAGGCCAATCCCGCCCTCGAATTCGATCGCGGCGCGGCGTTTGGGCTGCACCTCAACATTCCCTCGTCCACAGCGACACGGTTCGAGCCCGGCGACGAGCGCGAAGTTGAGCTCGTTCCGTATGGCGGCAAGCGTGAGGTTTACGGGTTCAACAATCTCGTCGACGGTCCGACTGCCGGCAAGGATGCCTCCACGCGCAAGTCCAAGTCGGTGGCGCTTGCGACGCGGCGAGGTTTCCGCTCGTCGTCGCAGAAGACATGAGCCGACGACGGCGAGCCTGAAACGTTCGTCGTCCGCCTCCAGAACAGGGGCTTCCCATGGCTACCATCTCGCGGAAGGAGTATGTCGGCCTGTTCGGTCCGACGACCGGTGATCGCATCCGCTTGGGTGATACGGGCCTGTTCGTCGAAATCGAGCGCGATCTGCGCGGCGGCTACGGCGACGAGATCGTCTTCGGCGGCGGCAAGAGCATGCGCGAAGGCATGGGCATAGACAACCAGGTAACGCGCGTCGGCGGCGCGCCCGATCTGGTGATCACCAATGTGACCGTGATCGACGCGATGCTTGGCATAGTGAAGGCCGACGTCGGTATCAAGGATGGGCGCATCTGCGCGATCGGCAAGGCCGGCAATCCGCAGACCATGGATCGCGTCACGCCCGGTCTCGAGGTCGGACTCGCGACCGACGCGATCTCGGGCTCGCATCTGATCCTGACGGCTGGCGGGATCGACACCCACATTCATTTCATTTCTCCGCAGCAGGCGCAGGCCGCGCTCTCGAACGGCACCACGACGTTGATCGGTGGCGGGACGGGTCCGTCGGACGGCTCCTATGCGACGACGGTGACGTCCGGTCCCGGAAACATCACCATGATGTTGCGTGCGTTTGAAAACTGGCCGCTCAATGTCGGCATTCTCGGCAAGGGGCACGGGCACGGCAAAGCCGCTCTGGTCGAACAGATCGAGGCCGGCGCGGTCGGTTTCAAATGCCACGAGGACTGGGGCACCACGCCAGCGGTGCTGCGCTCCGCGCTCACGGTCGCGGACGAGATGGATATCCAGGTGTGCATCCACACCGACACGCTGAACGAATCCGGCTTCGTCGACGATTCGATCGAGGCGTTCGAGGGTCGTGCGGTGCACTCGTTCCATACCGAAGGGTCTGGCGGCGGCCACGCGCCGGATATCATCAAGATCTCCGGCCTGCCCAACGTCTTACCGTCCTCGACCAATCCCACGCTCCCCTACGGCATCAACTCGCAGGCGGAGCTCTATGATATGATCATGGTCTGCCACCACCTCAGTCCGGACATCCCGTCCGACGTGGCATTCACCGAGAGCCGCATCCGCGCTGAGACCATCGCAGCCGAGAACGTGCTTCAAGACATGGGCGTGATCTCGATGTTCTCGAGCGATTCGCAGGCAATGGGGCGTATTGGGGAATGCTGGCTGCGGTGCATCCAGACGGCAGACGCGATGAAAACCGGGCGCGGCAAGCTGCCCGAGGACGCACCGGGCAATGACAATTTCCGGGTACGGCGCTACGTGGCGAAGATCACGATCAATCCGGCAATCACGCACGGCATCGCCGACGTGCTGGGCTCGGTCGAGGTCGGCAAGATCGCGGACCTCGTGTTGTGGGAGCCGGCCTTCTTCGGCGCCAAACCGAAGATCGTGATCAAGAACGGCTTCATCAGCTGGGCGGTGATGGGCGACCCGAACGCGTCGCTGCCGACGCCGCAGCCGACCTACTATCGTCCGATGTTCGGCGCCTACGGTGATGCTTTGGCGGCCAGCTGCATTACGTTTGTTTCCGGAGCGGCCCACGCTGCCGGGGTCAAGGAGCGCCTCGGACTGCGCAGGCAGGTGATGCCGGTTCGTAACACGCGCAAAATCGGCAAGCGCGACATGGTTTGCAATGCCGCGACGCCGAAAATCGAAGTGAGCCCGGAAACTTTCGCCGTCACAGTCGACGGCAAGCACGCGACCGTGCCGCCCTTGAAAACGGTCTCGCTGAACCAGAAATATTTCTTCAGCTGAAGAGCGTGTCGTGGTCGTCATTGAAACCGTACTCGGCAATATCAGTGATCCGGAATGGGCCGGTCGGCTGGCTGCGTCCGAGGTCGACGTGTTGGAGATCGACCAGTGGGAGGCGCAGAAGAGCCGCTTCCGCAAGACGACCGCAAAGGGCGCTGAAGTTGCGGTCTCCGTCGATCGCGGCACGTACATCCGGGATGGCGACGTGCTGCTCTGGGACGCGCAGGCGCTTTCGGCCCTTGTCGCCCGCATCGAGGTGCGCGACGTAATGATCGTGCATCTGGACGAGCTGATGCACCTCGCGCCGCAAGTAGCGATGCGCACCTGCGTCGAACTAGGGCATGCGATGGGCAACCAGCACTGGCCAGCATTGGTCAAGGGCGACCTCGTCTATGTGCCGCTCACGGTCGACCGCAAGGTGATGGCCTCCGTCATGGAGACGCACCACTTCGAAGGTGTCCGCTACGAGTTTGTATCGGGCCGAGAGGTCGTGCCCTACCTCGCACCACATGAATCACGTCGGCTCTTCGGCGCGGCGGAAGGTCCGGTGCACTCGCACACGCACGAGAGCTATGCCACCACCGACACCGAGACGGGACGGGTGTACGGACGCCCGCCAGTGCGCGTCCATCAGCATCCGGAGACCGATGCTCATGCACATGGATCGCCGCCCAAGGCCGATTTCACGCACGACCAGGGGGGATGACAGCGTCGAAGCGCCAAGTAGCACCGCATTACTTGCGAGGATGCTGCAGTTTGGCGACTCGATGTTCCCCATCGGCGGGTTTTCGTTTTCTTGCGGTTTGGAATCCGCCATCCAGAAAGGCGTTGTTGCCGATGCAATCACGCTCCGTGCGTTCACGCGCACCGCAGTGGAGCAGGCAGCGCGCGGTGACGGGATCGCGTTGATCGCTGCACACCGCGCAGCAACGGTGGGCGATGTTGATGCACTCATACGAATCGATGCGCAGGTGTACGCGCGCAAGCTTTCCGACGAGGCCCGACTCATGTCGGTGCGCATGGGCAAGAAGTTCACGGAAATGGGTGTGGAGGTAATCGGCGCGCCGCTGCTTGGCACGTGGCGCAAATGCATTGCAATGTCGGTTACTCCCGGGTGCTATCCCGTGGCGCTGGCGATCAGTTTTACTGTGCAGAATCTATCGGCGCGCCAAGCGTTCGTCGTGCACCAGAATGGTATCGCAGCAACGATCCTAGGCGCGGCCCTGCGGCTGATGAAGATCAGCCACGTCGAGACGCAGAAGATCCTCTACGAGCTCAACGGACTCGCGGACGCCGCCTACGAAAACGTCGCCGCGGCTCGCTTGTCGGACATGGCGGGCTATGCACCGCTGACGGAAATCCTGGCGGCGGTCCACAACAAGGCGCACGTGCGCCTGTTCATGAGTTGACCCTTTGGTTGGAGCATCGAATGTCGAAGAAAATCACGCGCGTCGGCATAGGCGGTCCGGTTGGATCGGGCAAGACCGCGATCGTGGAAGCCATTACGCCGCGCTTGCTCGATCTTGGCATCAAGGTGCTCATTATCACCAACGATGTGGTGACGACCGAAGACGCCAAACACGTCCAGCGTACTCTCAAGGGCGTCCTGCTGCAGGAACGCATCCTCGGAGTGGAGACGGGGGCGTGCCCGCATACGGCGGTGCGCGAAGATCCGAGCATGAACCTCGCAGCGGTCGAGGACATGGAGCGACGCTTTCCTGACAGCGATGTGGTGCTGATCGAAAGCGGTGGCGACAATCTGACGCTCACGTTCTCGCCGGCGCTGGTAGACTACTTCATCTACGTGATCGACGTCGCCGCCGGCGAGAAGATCCCTCGCAAGAACGGGCCTGGGATCACGCATTCGGACATTCTGGTCATCAACAAGACCGACTTGGCGCCCCACGTCGGGGCCAGCCTGGAGGTGATGAAGCAGGATTCACGGCTGATGCGCGGCAGCAAGCCGTTCCTGTTCACCAACTGCAAGACCGGGGAGGGCATTGCGGAACTGGTCGACCTGATCAAAAGGGAGTTTCTTTTCGATATCAATCCGCGAGTGCAGAGGTCAGCATGATACCGGCAGCCTCCACTCCATGGGCGCACGCGGAAGAGCTCGGCGCTTCGGTTCCGGAACTGGCCGCGTTCCAGGACGAGCCGCTTCAGATGAAGAGCGGCACGGTCGGCAAGACTGGTTTCCTGCGTCTCGGCTTCGAGCACCGGGCCAACAAAACAATCCTGGCAAACCTGGAGCGCCGCGCACCGTATATGGTTCAGCGCGCGTTATATTGCGATCCGGAAATGCCTGATCTCGCCTGCGTGTTCTTGATCACCACCACCGGATGCCTGCTGCAGGGCGATCGGCTTGCGCTCGACATCACGCTTGGTCCGCGCGCGGAGGCGCACGTCACCACGCAGTCGGCAACCAAGATACACGCCATGGATGCCAACTACGCGGCACAGACGCAGATCATCACGCTCGCCGACGATGCCTACCTGGAATTCCTTCCCGATCCCGTGATCCCGCATCGGCAGGCGCGGTTCGTCAGCGACACGCAGATCTCTATCGCTCCATCGGCCACGCTGCTCTTTTCGGAGATCATTCAGCCCGGCCGCAAACATCATCGCCCGGACGAATGCTTTGGCGCCACCGTGATATCGATATCGACGTCCGCTGCCCGCCCCGATGGCTGCCGCTTGTTCACCGAAAAGCTGCTGATCGAGCCGCAGCGATATGCAATGCGGCAGACGGGCGTGATGGACTCCTTTGACGTATTCGCCAATGTGATCCTGTGTACGCCCAAAGACAAGGCTGATCGCGTCTATGAGCGCGTGGAGGCCGATGTCGACCTTGCAGACGGCGTGGCGTTTGGCGCCTGCCGGCTGCCCAACGATGCCGGGCTGATCTACAAGATCCTGGGTCGCGAGACCGCACAGGTAAAAGCCAAGGTACGCGAGTTCTGGGGGGTGGTGCGCAGGGAGGTCACTGGCGCCGGCCTCCCTCCGCCGTTTCTATGGCGCTGACAAGAACAGCGGCGTCCGCAGGGGTCTGCAACTGCAGAGCTAAAGCTTCGTGGAGGCGGCAATGGAAAAATTCTTGGCAAAGTGGCAAAGCCTCTGTGCATCATCACGCGTCTTGCGCTTCGTGGACATCAATCTGCGCGGCATCGGGCAGGTGATGTTTCAGGACAATCCGCTGACCGGGGCGCTCTTCCTGATCGCAATCGCCTGGGGTTCGTACGCAGCCGGTGTGCCGCAAGTTGCGATTGCCGGTGTGGTCGCGGTCATCGTTGCCACGCTGACCGCGCAATGGCTTCGCGTCGACGACGAGTCGCTGAACGCCGGGCTCTATGGCTTCAACGCCATCCTGGTCGGCCTCGCGCTGGCGACATTCCTGGCTCCCGGACCGCTGCTTTGGGTATATGTGATACTGGGAGCGACCGTATCCGTCGTCGTGATGCTTGCCACTACCAACGTCGTCAAGCCATGGGGTGGCGCCCTCACATTTCCGTTCGTGCTCACAACGTGGATTCTCTTGTTGGCCACGTATGGATTTTCCGGCCTCGCGGGAACAGCACTGCCGGCGGGCAAGGTTGTCACCGCGTTCCAACCCTACCAAGCAAGCCCGCTCCAGCTGATTGACCTTGTCCAGGGAGTGTTCCAGAGCATCTCGCAAGTCTTCCTGAAAGCCAGCGGCATCGCCGCGTTGCTCCTGCTCGCCGGGCTCGCCGTGAACTCGCTCGCAGCCGCCGCCTTCGCTCTCGGGGGTGCGATATTGGCTGTGCTGACGGCCCATCTTTTCGGCGCCGAGAGCGACCTGATCACCGGCGGTCTCCTCGGATTCAGCCCGGTCCTGACGGCGATCGCACTTGGTACCGTCTTCTATCAGCCGAGCTGGCGCGTGGCGGTCTACACGGCGCTAGCCACGGTGTTCACGGTGATCGCCCAGTCAGCTTTGAACGTTGCGTTGACACCGTTCGCCATTCCGGCTCTTACGGCACCTTTCGTGCTGGTGACATGGCTGTTCCTACTGCCGCGGCAACGCCTGGAGGAGGTGCCTGCCGTCGCCCCCGATATCGAAAAGCCTGCCGCCGCAGCTTGATCCGCGTTACGTTTGGGAATTCCGTCTTGACTGAAACGGCCGTGACGACCTGCACAAGCACGGAGGCGACGATGCCGGCAAGTTCAGGCCGGCATGCACACGTCCAACGCTCAAGAATGGCGCTCATCGCACTTTGGCAGGTTCTCGGTTTGCCGTTGGGTCTGTGAGTGAGACAGCGATAGTCAATCGTCAACCTGGGATTTGCGGGAGAAAGCGAACCATGGGCCTCATTGGGATATTGCTTGGTCTAGCCCTGCTCATGTGGCTCGCGTACCGGGGGTGGAGCATTCTGCTGGTCTCTCCACTGGCGGCGCTCGTCGCGGCTGTGTTCTCGGGCGAACCGCTGCTCGCCCACTGGACGCAGACGTTCATGAGCGGGGCGGCGCGGTTCGTAGCGCAGTGGTTCCCATTGTTTCTGCTCGGCGGGTTGTTTGGAAAGCTCATGGGCGACAGCGGTTCGGTCAGCGCCATCGCGCAGTATTTGACCAAGAAGTTAGGAGCCAGCCGCACGATGCTCGCGGTGGTGGCCGCCTCGGCTATTGTGACTTACGGCGGCGTGAGTGTGTTCGTCGCATTTTTTGTCTTGGCGCCCCTGGCTCATGAGATGTTCCGGGCCGCGAACCTCCCGCGCCGGCTGATACCGGCAGCCGTCGGCCTCGGTGCATTCACGTTCACCATGTCGGTGATGCCGGGAACTCCCTCGGTCAACAACGCCATTCCGATGCCGTACTTCGGCACCACCACCTTTGCGGCCCCCGGGCTGAGTATCATCGCGTCGGCCATCATCTTCGTCTTCGGCATGTGGTGGCTCGGCCGTGCGGAGGCGGCCGCGCGCAAGGCTGGCGAAGGTTACGCTGGCGAGGCGGGAACCGCTCCTGTTGTCAACGAGATGGTCCGCGAGCAGGCGGCGCCGGCGGGCGACTTCGACCCGGCCGAGTTACCGCATGGCAAGCAGGCCGAGAGCGGGCCGTCCTTCGTCCTGGCCATGCTGCCCATCCTCGTCGTGATCGTCACCAATTTCCTGATGTCGCTCGTCGTATTCCCGCGGCTCGATTTTTCGTTCCTGTCCGAGCACCAGTGGGGCGGTATTACGATCGGGGCCGTGTCCGGCGTCTGGTCAGTTTTGGTGGCTCTCGCGGCGGCAAACTTGACCGTCATTCTCATCAACTTTCGACGCTTGCCATCTCCCCGCGAAAGTCTCGACGCGGGTGCGAATTCTGCCGCCTTGCCGATGCTGATGATCGCCAGTCTTGTCGGCTTCGGCGCGGTCGTTGCCGCGTTGCCGGCATTTACGCTGGTTCGCGATGCGGTATTCTCGGTTCAGGGAGGACCGCTGGTCTCATTGGCTCTCTCCATGAATGTGCTGGCGGGGCTGACCGGTACTGCTTCCGGCGGCATGGCAATCGTACTCAATGCATTTGGCGCCGACTTTATGCGTCTCGCCATCGAGCATCGCATCGATCCCGACTTGATGCATCGTATAACAACGATGAGCGCCGGGACCCTGGACGCCCTCCCTCACAATGGCACGGTGCTGCTGTTGCTGCAGATCAGCGGTCTGACTCACCGTGAAAGCTATCTCGACATGGTGATGACGGTGATCGTCAGTTGCATCATCGCACTTGTTGCTGTCCTGATACTGGGTTCGGTTTTTGGATCGTTTTGACGGATGCAAGGGACGAGGTCGCCTGACGCAGTTATTCACCCCTGAGGGGCAGGAAGGCTGTTTCAAGCGGAAACCTCTGATCGCGTTGGAATTGGTGACGAATGGAGTGTCAAGAATAATCAGGGATAATCATGTCCATACCCTGCAAATTCGAACGCAACATTCTCAGCTACAATGAGCATGAGATCGTCCTGCGCAGTCACCATCCCGAAATCTATGATGCCGGGCTTGATGACCTCAGGGCGTTGCGCCAACGGCTGCGCGATATGCGCAACAAGGAAAGGACTCTGGCGCGCGAAAAGCGCCGCGAAGCACGCGGCAAAGGGGCGCGGAGAGGCGAAAGCTTTCCAGGCACAGCCGAACATCCCTTGCAGCGCAAACAGGTGTTCGCCGCTGCGTTGAAACGCGTCAACAGGGAGATCGATCGCATGCACAAGCTGGAGGCGCGGGCCGCGCATGTCGAAGCGGCACGTCGCGCTCTCGCCATGCGCCGTGCGGCTCAATTTCCTGCGCGTCCCCCGAGCGGCGACACGGCAAGCGAAGGGATGCGTGCGCTGCCGAGTCAACGGCGCCGTACACGAGTTCCGCCCGCAAGGATCGGAAGCGTATCGCAAGCAACAAAAACTGCGCAAGCCGCTCGCGACGCCCGCAACAGGTCTGTCCAGTGAACAAGGAGAATCACAATGCTCTTCTTCGCAGAAGGCTTCACTTTCCGCAATTTTGTAGCCGACGTCTTCGCGGTATTTTTGTTCGTCCTCTGGTTCTGGCTGCTCATCATAGTCATAAGCGATCTGTTCCGGCGTCATGACATATCCGGCTGGGTCAAGGCGATCTGGGTGATTGCCCTGATCGTGTTCCCCTATCTCGGCATATTCGCGTACCTGATCACCCAGTCGAGGGGCATGACCGAACGAAGCAGCCAGCAGGCACAACAGGCGCGCGAAGAGCTGCGGCGTGTGGCGGGTTTCAGCGTTGCCGACGAGATTGAGAAGCTTGATCGGCTCAAGAAATCAGGAACGATCACCGATCAGGAATTCACGCGTCTTCGCGCCAAGCTGGTTGCATAGTCGCCCGCCCACCATCGCGGTCGTTCCGACGTCGGAGCGCGCCATGGATCGCGCAGAGAGCGCACGGGAAAACCGAGTCACCCGAATACGTAGGAGAGAATCTGAATTAGGGCGGTCAGCGCTGAGCATATCAAGAGCACGAGCCAGAACCATTTCCAGCTCCAGGCTGACAGCCCGGCGCCTATGGCAGCGACCAACGACGGAGCAAATACTCCTATGTGGTACAGGATTCCGCGGCGGACTGGGCTTGTGCCCAGGTAAAAGCTGATGGCAGCAACCAGTGCGATCAGGACTACAGCGCGAGCCGTTGGACTCTGCACAATGGAATTAATGACACTTTGCATTGAGCAAGCTTGGCAAAGTTACTGTACGGCTTCAAGAAGGCGAACGATGGCTGGTTCAGAGACGACACATCCTCCAGCAAGAAGTTCTGCACGTGTTGAAATTGGTAAAACAATTCGGGCCGGGATGGCGGCTTTCGCTCGGCGATCGCTCCGTGCTCAGCGCTGTTGTGTGCTCCCAAGCGGATCGGGCTGGACAGCGGAGTGAGCCGCCGAGCGCGACTTGGTTATGCCGATAGGCGCCTCGTTGGATGGCAGCACTCAAAGTTGGTCTTCGCCGTGGCTGGTGTTGGAACAGCGGTCGCGGACTACCGTTTGGAGAGGTGCTGCTTCAGCCGCGTGATCCCTTCCGGGGCCCAGTCGCGAACGTCTGCCCGCTCCCCCGGCCATGGGGGCGCTTCCAGGCCTATGCGGCGTTGACGCTAAAGGTGGCGGCAATGCAAGGAATTGTTCAAACAGTCGGTTCGAACAATATTCAAGAAAAGCCAACCGACTGCGCAACCATGGATCCCGATCATCTTGTCTGCTGGAACTTTATGTGCAAAGCCGCCGGAGGGCGAGGTCAAGAAGGACGGAAAGCCTGCGGGCAAGCAACCCGTGCTCGACCTCATGGGGCGTGTCTCCGTGCTCTGCAACGACGCGGAGCTGTTCGAAGAGGATGGCGCCTGGAAGGTGGAAGGCGATCCGACCGAGGGGGCGCTCTATCCGTTC
>Ga0318561_10000377_pt1 | contig 13224 bp, 9 predicted proteins | sample GRESIP065b5f23_FD_202526 | JGI IMG/M metagenome (GOLD analysis project Ga0318561, IMG submission 202526) | Tropical soil microbial communities from Luquillo Experimental Forest, Puerto Rico - GRE.SIPMG.065b5f23 | ecosystem: Environmental > Terrestrial > Soil > Tropical forest > Bulk soil... | reverse complement strand
CCCTGGCCAGGACCTCGGCGTGCGCCCAGTCGGCGGTGCCGTCGGCGCAGACGCAGATCCGGTGGCACTGCACGCAGATCGCGGTGACGGGGTAGAGGCGGTCCAGCATGCGCGGGGCGTAGCGGCCGTGCGCGTCGTAGGCGGACCCGGCCTGCGGGCGGACCTCGTGGTTCAGGTCGAGCGTCGGTGCGGTGCTTCTCATGGGGTGCTCCTGCGTGTGTCGGTGTTATACCGACAATATCAATAAACCTTAGGAACTGCAAATCGGCCCCCGGAAGAGAGGAGGAGGTGGGCCGGTGCAGCTCGAAGCCAGGTTCCTCAAGGTCGCGCATGACCCGGGCGACCCGGTGATGACCTCGCACTGCCCGTTCTGCGGCAGCGGCCAGATCACCGGCAGGTCCGATGGCGGCATCGACTGCGCCTTCTGCGGCCAGTCCTACATCGTCCGGGTGCAGCCCGCGTTCAGCGGCATGCCCCAGGCGCCGGGCATGGGCGCCCCCACCGATGTCGGCCCGGACATGGGCGCGATGGGCCCGCCCGGCATGGAGGAGGGCGGCGGGATGCCGCCGGGCATGGAAGGAGAGGAGGAGGGCTTCCCGCCCGGCGAGGAGGACGAGGAGGGTGGTCCCCCGTTCGGCGAGGAGGAAGAAGGGGAAGAAGGGCCGCCCGGGGCAGAAGAGGAAAACGGGGAAGAGGGTGAAGAAGAGAACACCCCGCCCCCGCCCAGGAACCGCAAGAAGTCCGCCCGGACTGCCTCCGTCCCCCAGCTGCCGCACCTGCATTCCGGTGCCCTCGAACAGCACCTGAGGGAACATCACGGCTGGACCGAGGGCGACCTGCGGGACGTCGGGCCGGACGAGCTGGCGGGCGATCACGAGTTCGAGCACGAGAGCACGGCGGAGCTGTACCCGCACACCCACCGCGCCGCGCCGCAGCGCTGGTACCAGCCGTTCCGGGGCCACCTGCCCCAGTCGCTGTCGTCCCGCCGGTACCGCACCGTCACCGGGGACCTGCTGCCCGAGGACGCCTACGTCCGGCACCTGGCCGTCCTGCACTCCGGCCGGGACCCCGCGGTCATGGCCCGGGTCCGCCGCCAGGCCTACCTGACGACCGGCGACACGCCGCACCACCGCCTCAAGTACGAGCAGGGCTATGACGCCTCGGCAGCCTGGGACGGCAACCCGGATGAGGAGGGCCATTCCCCGCTGGAGCACGCCGACTTCAGGGGCGAGCCCGACTCCTGGTACCAGGGCTACATGGACCACGCTACCGACCGGCCGTTCGGCCACGCGGTCGAATGCCCGGCCCATGATCACGACCAGCCCGGCTGCACGCTGATCGACTACCCCGAGAAGTTCGACCCCGCCTACACCCGCCGGGCCGACACAGCCTGGCTGGGCGAGCACCGCATCCAGGGACGGCGCGCTGGAGTTACCCGCCGGGCCGTGCATGATGCGGGCAACCACGAGGACATGAGCGAAGCCCAGCTGCGCGCTCACATGCGGGACCGGCACGGGTTCTACGACTCGCCGGAAGACCCGGGCTGGCTGATCGACCAGACGCACCGGGACGAGCACGCCGACGCTCCCCTGGAGCACTCCCATCCCGACCTGTCGGCCGGGTATGAGCGCCCTGACCTGCCCGCCAGCGAGGAACTGCCGCTGAGCGACAAGGACTGGCTGCACCAGCACGGCATCGAGGGCAGCCGCCGCAATGGTTCAGTGAACCATTACGGAGCCGTCTCGTGAAGATGCGGTTCTCCGCCTCGGCAGCCCTGGAGCGCGACCGCCGGGTCAGCGAGGGCATGAGCCGGATGCTGGCGCTGGGCGCCCAGCAGGGCGCGACGATGACCCCCGAGGTCGAGGAAGCCCGGATGAACCGCCGCGTCATGCGGCGCACCGGGGCGTACGGCTCGGGCGGCGCCGGCGGGGCGGGCGGCGGCTTCGGCGACATCCAGTTCGCCACCGGGCGCCCGCGGGACCCGCTGTTCTACTGGCGGCAGAACAACCTGCCCTACGACTTCAGCCAGAACGAGGAGCTGGCCAAGGTCCGGGCCTTCTGCCGGCTGCTGTACCAGACCGACCCGATCATCGGGTCCTGCGTCGACATCTTCTCCAAGTTCCCCACCATGGGCGACCACCTGGAGTGCAAGGACAAGCGGCTGGAGGACTTCTACGGCGACCTGTTCTTCGACGACGAGCACCTGGACTACGAGGAGTTCACCGTCGACATCGGCCGGGAGTACTGGACCTCCGGCGAGGCCTGGTGCTTCGCCACCTTCAACGAGGACCTGGGCATCTGGGACGACGAGGAGCTGCTCAACCCCGATGACGTCAAGGTCGAGCGCAGCCCGTTCCTGAAGGAGCCGCGGTACTTCATCCGGCTGCCCTGGACGATCCGGCAGATCCTCCAGACCCGCCAGCCCGCCTGGGAGTACAACAAGCTCGTCCAGGAGTACCCCGAGCTGACCGCCTACACGGCCGAGAACACCTTCATGCCGGTGTCCAACATCCTGCTGAAGCAGCTGAAGTTCCGCGGCGACACCTTCAACGTGCGCGGCGTGCCGCTGCTGACCCGGGCGATGCGCTCGATGCTCCAGAAGGAGATGCTCAACACCGCGCTGGACTCGATCGCCGACCGGCTGTACACCCCGCTGATCCTGTGCAAGCTCGGCGCCAGCGCCACCGACCTGGGCACCTCACAGCCGTGGATCCCGACCGATGATGACCTGGAGAACTTCGAGCTGGCCCTGGACGCCGCCCTGGCCGGCGACTTCCGGGCCCTGATCTACAACTTCGCGGTGGAGATGCTGCCGGTGCTGGGCCGCGAGCAGATGCCGGATCTCACACCGGACTTCGAGCGGATCGAGGACTCAATACTCCAGGTGTTCGGCCTGTCCCGCACGTTCCTGATGGGCGCCCAGTCCGGGCAGACCTACGCGGCCGACGCGCTGAACAAAGAGCTGGTCACCATGCTGATGACCAAGTACCAGCGCTTCCAGGCCCGGCACTTCCGGCAGCGGGCCCTGGTCATCGCCGAGGCCCAGGAGCACTACGACTACCGCGAGCACAACGGCAAGCGCTACGTGATCATGGAGGAGGTGCTGGAGCAGGACGAGGAGACCGGCGAGAAGCGCCTCGTCGAGCAGCCCAAGCTGCTGGTCCCCGACCGCCGCTTCCAGGTGCTCAACCTGAAGGACGAGGACGCCACCCGCCAGTTCATCGAGGCGCTGCGCGCCTCGGGCATCCCGATCTCCCAGCGCACCCGCACTCGCAACCTGGAGATCGACCTGGACGAGGAGATCGCCCGGTCCCAGGACGAGACGGTGGATCAGGTGGTGGCCGAGCAGGAGGCCCGCAAGCGCACGTTCATCCGGCTGCGGGACGCCGGGCTGCCGGTGCCCGAGGACCTCATGGCCGACTTCGCCCCGATCGCCCAGATCGAGGGCATGCCGATGAACCCGTCGATGGGCCAGATGTCCCCGCCGCGGATCGGCACCGAGCCCGCCCCGCTGCTCACCCTGGCCCCCGGGCCCGAGGAGGAGGAAGAGGCCGAGGCCGAGGCCGGCGAGCCGCCGAACGCGCCGCCCGAGGGCGAGGAGGGCCCCGGCGAGGAGTCCAGCCGACCGCCGGAATCCGACGAGGAGCGCGAGGGCATGCCGACCGAGGCCGCGCTGTTCCGCCGCTCCGCGGCCAGCCGGGCGCGGGCCCAGGCCCGGCCGTTCCCGGTCTTCGAGGACCAGGAGCACCAGACCGAGGTCCGCCGTCCCAACGGCGAGGTCCAGGAGGTCCGCACATGGGAGACGCATGATGCCTCGGCGAAGTACAAGGACCCGCGGGTGGTCGGCACCCGGCGCCAGGCCGGGCTCGCCGGCGGCGATGAGCTGCCGGCCAGCGAGGGCTAGCCATGGCCTGCGCGCCGCCCTGTGGCGACTCTGGCACCGCTGCCTGTGAAGGCTGGTACCGTGGCTGACGGCAAGGACGAGACCGAGGCCGAGAAGAAGCTCAGGGAAGAGCTGGCGAAGGCCGCGGCCAAAGTCCAGCCCCGCCCCGGCGGCCTGGCGAAGATCGTGGGCAGGATCAGGGCGAAGAAGGACGGCAAGAAGTCCTTAGGCCGGAAGGCAACGCTCCGCTTGGGCGGCACGGATCGCTCGGCATCGCGCGGCAGCGCCTGGCTCGGCAGGAGTAGCTCAGCTGGTCAAGGTCGGCTCGGACAGCGACGGCATGGCAGGGCAGTCAGCGCGTGGCATCGCGTTGCCCGTCACGGTAAGGGCAGCGCGGCCCGTCCCGGGTGGCCAGGCAGTCAAGGCGAGGCTGGGCCTGGATGGCACGCCTGGGCGAGGCCGGGCAGGGCAGTCAGCGCTGGGCAGGGCGAGGAGAGGCAGGGTTCGGCGCGGCGCGGTCAGGCGCTGCCCCAGGTGCTGCCGCTCATCAGGCGAACGGCTGCGGCATGACCGACGGGTCCTGGGCGATCGAGTCGAACCACCTCCACATCCTGCTCTCCCTGCCGGGGCCGGCGGGGGTGAAGCTGTTGCCGTGGCTAATGACCGGGACGATGACGATCACTTTCCGTTACCTTTCCGCCGCAAGTTGCGTCATCTGACGCATCTCGGTTCCTATCACGAAATGCTCTAGGAAGCTAGATAAGGTCACCGTCTCCCTCGGAAGGAGGGAGGAGGCCTCGTGGAACGGCGGATCACCAAGCACTCGACGCGGCTGAGCGCCGCGCACGAGGGCGCGCTGGACCAGGGCTTCCACGTCGGCCAGCGGGTCCGCACCCTGGACGGGCTGATCGGCCGCATCCTGCTGATCACCGAGAGCTTCTCCCCGGGCAACACCGAGTACCAGGTCGTGCTCGATTCCGGCATGGGCGGCGGCACCTACCTGGGCAGCCAGCTGCGCCCGCTGCCCGAGGGCTTCGGCGGCGGCCACCAGGCGCCCGCCCACCTGCCGGCGGGGGTGACCGCGCGGTACATCACCGAGGATGAGGCCCGCGAGGCGTACCTGGAGACCCTGGCGAGCACGTCCTATCCCGAGATGGGCAGCGTCCTGTTCGACCGCCCCGACCCGGGCCGCCAGCTCACGGTGATCGGGGCGAAGACCGCGGTCGGCCCGTACCAGCAGAAGCTCTTTCACATGCAGCACGAGCCCCGGGCGGAATGCCCGGAATGCGGCTACCAGGAATGGGAGCGCGACCCGGAGATCATCTTCCACCACGTCAGGCACCAGCAGCAGGCCCGCGATGAGTACGAGCCCGAGGAATGCCCGCACTGCGGCAGTGACCTGAAGGACCGCTGGCAGCACGAGGAGGACCACCAGGACTGGCTGCACGAGCAGGACTGGCACACCGACTGGAACGAGGAACAGCCCGGCGACACCCTGCACCGCGGCATCTCCATGGCGCTGCCCCAGAGCCTGCATGACTACGTGCACAATGAGGACCATCCCGTGCACGAGCGGGCCCATGCGCTGCTGTCCCACATCACCCGGCACATCGCCAAGGGCAGCTACCACGGCGGCCTGGGGAATTTCTGGTCCGACGAGCCGGACGTCTCCAAGAGCTATGCCGAGACCAGCACTGCCCACAGCAAAGGCCGCGAGGGCAACTCCTGGGACCAGACCCCGGTCATGCTGCACGTCAAGTTCCCCGGCATGGAGCACGTCGAGACTGACCCGGACACCCTGTCCTACTGGGGCGTGCACTCCTACCACAAGGCCGGCAACCGCGAGGTGCCGATCCAGAACCAGGCCCCGCTGACCATCAAGGGCGTCTCCTGGGGCCCGCCTGATCACGGCCTGGGCGCCGGCACGTACTCCTACAAGGCCACGCCGGACAGCTTCCATGATGACGAGGCCTACACTCACCACTACTGTGCGCCGGGGACCTGCGGGCAGAAGCGGATCCGGGCTCATGCTGCCCAGTACGCCGACGGCTACGATCCCCGCGAGGAGGACTACAACGGCGAGCCCGACCTCGGCATCTACTGGGCGGCCCCGGCCCAGCAGGCCTTCGTCCACGACGAGCTGGGCGAGCCCGAGGAAGTCGCCATGGAGACGCCGGAGGGCCTGGAGGAGGAGCTGACCGGCGCCGAGCCCGGCATGAACCCGCCCCCGCCCGAGGAAGGCGAGGAGCCGGGACCGGGGCCCGTCCAGGCCATGAGCATGCGCCAGCTCGTCGAGTCGGCCCGGCAGCTCCAGGTCCAGCGCAGGCCGCACCGCGAGCGGGAAGAGGGCCCGGGGCCCTGGCGCGGGCTCCCGCAGCGGGACGGCGGGGACGAGGAGGACGAGGACGAGGAGGACATCCTCAGCAAGATCGACGAGGCGCTTGGCGAGAAGGAGAACGGGCAGCATACCGCCACGACCATCAACGGCCAGCCTGTCGACGGCCACGGCGACGCCCCCGGGCACGGCACCGAGGACCGCGCCGCCGATCCCAACGCCTACGATGACCGCTCGACCGAGGACCAGGGCGACGACCGCTGGTCCCACCCGGTCAGCGGCCCGCTGGCGCACGAGTACAACGGCGCGGCGATCGGCATGTTCCCCGAGGGCATCAGCGCGGGCGGCGGGCCCGGCATCAGCATCGGGGCGAGCTACCGGGATGACGTGGGCGACCGCTGGCATGAGTACAACCAGCAGTGGCGGCCCGATACCCTGCACCGCGGCATACTCGTCGAGCTGCCGTCTCAGCTGCATGACTACGTGCACGACGAGAGCCAGCCCCGGGAGGAGCGGGCCCGCGCCCTGGCCGCGCACTTCGAGGGCACCGGCCTGGGCATGCACTGGACCCCGCATACGAATATCGCGCAAAGGTCCATCTGGAATGCTGCTGCTGCCGGTCATCCCGGCCCGGACCTCTTCAGCGAGGAGCCGAAGACCGGCGTCATGTTCCACGTCCGGCAGCCGGCCCGCCGCTCTGTGATCCGCGATAAGAGGACGCTGGAGGAGCATGACATCGGCTGGGCCTATTCTCGTGATGAGAACGAGACGCCGGTCAGGCCCGGCGCCCCGCTGAAGCTGGAGGGCATCAGCTGGAAGCTGCACGAGCCCGAGTACCCGAACGAGCCGTTCGAGCACGTCGACTTCGCTAAGCCGATGCGGCACATAGCCCGGGTGCCCTGGACCGGGCACCAGCGCGAGATGCTGCACTCCTGGCAGTCCGGCGGGCCGACCGCGACCGAAGGCGACTTCGTGCCGTCCGCCGGCTTCAGCAACAGGTACCCGGTCTATGACCCGGAGGCGGACCTGGAGATGACCGCCCCGCCGGGCGTCATCGGGCCCGAGGCCTTCGAGGAGGAGCTGGGACGCCGCCAGGCCGCGACCAGGCCTGCGCCCCGCAGCTCGGACCTGGTGGCGCACCAGCTGGCCAGGAACTTCCCGCCGCAGGCCACGTCCTGGGTGCATGACGCGCAGTGGGAGGGCCCGCACCGGGTCCCGCTGAAGGACATCGACTTCTCCGGCCGGGACAGCTGGCAGGCCAGCCACGATCCCGGGGCCGTCAAGAAGATGCGCAAGAAGATGCAGCGCCGCGATGAGAAGGGCGAGGACCAGAAGCCCGCCATCCTGGTCAGCCGCCCCGGCATGCCCAAGCAGATGATCGCCGACGGCCATCACCGCGCGCTGGCCGAGGAGGAGCTGGCCGCCCGGGGCGAGGACCGCGGCGGCCTGTACGCCTGGACCGGCAAGGTGCCCGGGGACAAGGGCCCGTGGGACACGATGCACGACCACCAGGGCGAGCCCCCGGAGGAGTTCACCGGCCCGCAGGACGACGGGGACGACCTGGACTACGAGGAGATGACCGAAGGCATCCCGCCGCCCGGCCAGGAGGATGACGCGCTCTTCGAGCCCGGCGCCGAGCCCGGCATGAACCCTCCGGCTGCCGGGCCCGGCGATGACAGCCTTGAGACAGGCTGGCCGCCCCAGGTTACGACGGGGCTGCCGCCGCTGTCCCAGGGCGGCACCCCGGGCCCGCGGACGAAGAACTACGCCCCGGTCGTGCCGCCGCCCTGGATGCAGTCCGGCACCGGCCACGAGCTGGAGCAGGCCCAGCCGCCCGGCCAGGAGGGCCCGCCCGGCGAGGAGGACGACGACAGCGGCGAGGAAGAGGAGGGCAGCGGCAAGGACCAGTCGCTGGACTCCTTCGAGAAGGCCGCGTCCAGCGCCGCGTTCAGGTTCGAGTTCTGCGCCTCCTGGGCCGACGTCCAGGCCAAGGCCCGGCGGATCCACCGTGACGGCGGCGTCCGGATCACCGCGATGTCCCGGTCCCTGGTCATCGGCGAGGTGAAGGGCGACCACGCCACCTACGAGGTCGGCAACCAGTACTACCCGGGCCGCGGCTTTTCCGTGATGGCCTACAGCTGCGGCTGCCCGTGGGCGAGCTTCCACCAGGACCCGGACTACCCGGGCCGGTTCGCCGGGCGGATGTGCTCCCACGCGCTGGCGCTGGGCATCGAGGCCCGGTCCCGCGGCGTGGTCCAGCGGGCGATGTTCCCCGACCTGGAAGGCTGGCCGGCCGAGGTCACCGTCAAGTCCTGGCCGCCGTTCGACGACGACACCAAGCGCTGGCGGGTCGACGTCCGGGCGCCGATGACCAGGCGGCCCGTCATGAGTTCGCTGGGGGCGGCGGGTGAGCCCCCGGCGCTGGCCGCCGCCCGGGTCCTCCTGGGTGCGGGAGAGGGCCGGGCGGCGGTCACGGCGCTGTTGGCGACTGCCGGGCTGATCGTCTTGAGTGATCAGGCCAACGCGCCCTGGGGCGCCCAGAACGTCTCCGAGGTCCCGCCGCAGAAGCCCTACGGCGCCACCAGCCCGCCGCAGAAGGACCAGGACCCCGGCAGCTACGGCCTCCTGTCCGCTCCCGATCCTGATAACTGGGGTGAAATTCAGGACAATTCCGCAGTTCAGATGCCGCTGACCAATGAGGCGGCCCGGGTCAGCGAGGATGAGAACGTCCTGGATACTCCGGCCACGAATGACTGGGCCGATGAGGGGCAGAGTTTGAGCTATCAGGATCCTGGTTCTAGGATCATTGATAGCCAGGGCAGCCTAGGCGCGTCAAGGCGTAGCTGGGCCCGGCAGGGCTCAGGCTCAGCGCGTCCAGGTTCGTCAGGGCTAGGCAGGTTCGGCACGGCAAGGCAAGAGACCGGCCCGGGAGAGGACACTAAGCCCCCAGGGGCGATGGACACCCAGGCTGCGCCGGTCACCACTGAGCCTGCCGGCATCCGCGAGTACCAGGAGAGCTTCCCGTACGTGAGCCAGGCCCCTGCTGCGGGGCCCTCGACGTCCATCACGCCCAGGGACCCGCAGGGCATCCGGTTCGAGGAGGCTCTCCTGGCAGCCCGCCGCTCCTTCACCGCGGCGATGGCCCGGACGGCGCAGGGCGCCGACCCTGATGACCCGAGCAACGAGGAGCACCCGGCCCAGCTGCTCGACATCGCCACTAACGAGACCGGCGACGCCCAGGACGTGCCGCACGAGTTCAGCGACAAGGGCGACAGCACCTGCACCACGTGCGGGCTGACCCCGGCCGCGGTGGTGCACAGCCGGGCCCAGGGCCAGCACGACCTGGCCCGGCACGTGACCGCCTCGGCGGGGGATCTGCGCCACCACCTGATCAACGTGCACGCCTGGGATCCCGACCTGACCAGGGCCTCAGAGCGTGACCTGGACCAGGCCCACCAGGATGTGCATGACCGGTGGCCCGAATCCCAGGTGCATCGGGGCCGTTTCCGTGGCGCCGAGGAGGACATTGAGCCGCCCCGGTCGCGGGAGGAGGAGCTGCGCGAGCACGTTATCGTGGAGCACCCGCAGCTGTGGCGCGAGGTGGATCCCGGGGTGCGGGATCATGTCAACTGGGGTTTCCTGCACGGGGCCGAGCACGAGTTCGGCCGGCTCCGCAACCCCGACCGCCCCCGCGGCCGTCGGGACTGGCCCGATCACGATCACGCGGCCCCGGCGACGCTGCTGCCCGAACGCGGGGAAGACCCTGTGCCCTTCGGCGAGGACGCGGCTCACTACCACGCCCACGAGGGCCCGATCGACCCGGTGTTCGGGGCGAAGGCCCCGCCGCTGCCGGGCGAGGGCGCGCTGGCCGAGCTGAAGGACGAGCCTGAGGGCGCACTCGACCCGGAGGGGCTGACCGCCTTCGATCCCAGCGGCCAGCATGCCGTCCAGGTCGGGCAGGGCATCAGCGGCCGGGCCCAGTACCCGGACCAGTTCACCACGCAGAACCCGGGCATGGGTTCGCTGGATGAGCCCTCAGTGCCGGACGATTCGAGCATCCAGACGATAGGCCAGCAGCAGTGGTCGGGCGTCGACTACAACAGCGGTGACCTGACCGCCCCGGGGGAGCAGGCCGAACACCCGGCCGAAGGCGAGGACGCCGACATCGTGCGCCAGTTCCAGGCCTCCAGGGCAGGCGCCCAGTACTCCGGTGACGGCGCGGTGCAGACCGACGGCGACATCGCCGCGGCGGCCCGCGCTTTCCTGGTCAAGCAGGCTGACTGCCTGCCGCCCGACGAGGCTGATGAGCTGATCCGCGAGGGCCGCGGCACCCGGGCCCGGAACCTGGACATGCTCGACCTGGAAGGCACCCACTACATAGAAGATCCTCGCCTGGACGACGCGGATGATGATGTCATCTACGCATGACTGAAGTACCCGCATCCGCGATCCCCGAGGGCGCCTGGGGCCTGCACGGCGAGGCCCTGACCGCCGAGCAGGTAGCCGCCGAGGACCCGTTCCTGGGCTACGGCATCCGCCTGGACGGCCTGCCCGGCCGCACCCTGATGACCGATGACGTGCACGAGGCCACCGGGCTGTCCCAGGTGATCATCCATGGCGGCGCCGTCATCTGGGTCCGCCTGGAGCCCGGCTACAGCGCCGAGGGCGTGCGGTCCAGCTGGCAGGCATGGCTCACCCGGGAAGAGGTGACGGGAAGCCCCTAGCCCCGCGGAGGGCCCATGCCGGAACTGGAGACGCCCGAGCAGTTCCGGGCACGCATGGCCTCGATCGGCCTGATCAAGGGCGGCCGGACCCGGGACAGGTCAGTCACCGTCACCCGCCCGGATGACGGCGGCGTGGACGCGGGCCGGCGGGCCAAGCAGACCACCGACGAACTGGGCTCGGTGATCACCGAGTCGGATAACCGGCAGGACGTGAACATCTGCCCGCCGACCGTCTACACGGACTTCAGCGCGCTGGGACAGGGGAGCTGAGCCATGCCCTTCACCAAGTCCGGCTGGTACCTCCAGTCCCTGCTGTACTCGATGAACGCCACGGCGATGACCGGCACCCCGGCGGCGATCGCGCTGACCGGGCAGGACGCCAACAACAAGATCTCGCTGCACAGCTCGTCCGGCACCGACTATGCCACCGAGCTGGCTACGGGCGGCGCCACCGCGGCGATCGCCTGGGTGAACACCAACGAGGTCACCGGCACCGGCTGGGCCACGGGCGGCGTCACGCTGTCCACCGCGGCGACGGGCTCGACGTCGGTCACCACGACGTTCGCGATCGGCGGCGCGGGGCCCTACTACCTCCAGTACTCCTGGACCAACCCGCTGGCCGTCGCGAGCACCACCCTGACCGGCGTCTACGGCTGCATCCTCTACGCCAACGGGATCACTGCGCCCGTCGCCAAGCCGATGCTGCTATTGCTGTGCTTCGGCGCGTCGTACTCTACGGTCTCCGGCGTCTTCGGCATCACCCCGTCCGGCTCCGGGCTGTCGCAGATCACGCTGACCGCATAGGAGCTGCTGATGGCCGGCCAGCAGTGGGTCTCCCTGCTCAGCCCCAACACCCCGCAGGCCTCCGGGGCGGGCGCCGTGCTGAACACGGCCGCCACGGCCACGATCTCGCCGGTAACCGGCGGCGGCGCCGACGTCGCCCAGGTCAACCAGGAGGGCCTGTACCAGGGCTGGTATGTCGGCCTGCTGATCCGCGTCACCGCCCGCGGCTACATCACCTCGACCGCGACCAGCACCACGGCGACGTTCCTGCTGGCCAGCCGGGTCGGCAACACCGGCAGCACGTACATCACGCTGGCCACCACAGCGGGCCTGGCCACCTCGACCACGGTCATCACGGGCGCGCAGTGGAAGGTCGAGTCGCTGATCCGCACCACGAACGTCGCCACCTCGGGCAACACGGTCGCCACCCAGGGCGAGATGTACGTCTCGCAGAACCCGGCCACCGCCCAGACGCTCGGCACCGCCTCGGCCGGGGTCAACCTGTACATGCCCAGCGCCAGCGGCGAGACCGCGGCGGCCGTCGACACCACCCAGCTCCAGGGCATCAGCATGCGCGCGACCCTGGCCGGCGCGAACGCGACGATCCAGCTGACCCAGTGGACGGTGGAGGCGATGTGCTGATGAGCGCCCCGTCAGGCCCGGTCGCCTACGTCACCGTCCAGATCATCATCTTCGACAACGGCCAGGTCGGCCTCCAGGCGTACGGCTGCGTGATGGACCCGGACGGCTCGCTTCAGTCACTCGGCGGCTCCTACCAGTTCGCGGTCCAGGTGCCGCTGGCATACGGGACCAGTGCGGCCACGGTCCAGTCAGCCATCGGCCAGGCTATCGCCACCGGGTACGGCGGGAGCGCCCCGAGCGTAGTGCTACTGCCCTCGTTCTAGCCGGGGGGTGACCGCTCGTGGCCGTCACGATCAGCGCGGTCGGCCCTGCCGGCGGCGGTGGCGCGGGCACCGTCACCACCAGCCCGCTGACCTGGACGCACACCTGCCTGGCCGGCGACACCGCCCTCTACGTCGGGGTGATCACCGGGCTCGGCGGCACCGCCGACAGCAGCTTCACGGTCACCGCCACTTACAACGGCATCGCCATGACGGCGATGAGCCCTGGCCAGTCCACCAACGGCACTGCCCTGACCGGCAGCTCGGGGTTCGTCAAGGTGTTCAAGCTGGCCAGCCCGCCCACCGGCAGCGCCTTCACGGTCAGCGTCAGCGTCAGCCCAGGCACTTTCATGGCCATCGCGGGCGGCTCCGTCTCGGTGGCCGGGTCCGTCACTGAATCTGCGCTGACCGTCGCCACGACGCTGGGGGCCAGCGCCGCCAGCGGCACCGTCAACGTCACCGGCACGACCTCGGGCAACCAGGTGCTCCTGTTCGTCGGAGACGGGTCCGGGGCCGAGGCCGTCACCGGGGGCGCGACCCTCCGGTACCTGAACGACCAGACCAGCTCCTTCGGCTGCGGCAACACCTTCTGCTCGT
>Ga0318561_10000363_pt1 | contig 13364 bp, 8 predicted proteins | sample GRESIP065b5f23_FD_202526 | JGI IMG/M metagenome (GOLD analysis project Ga0318561, IMG submission 202526) | Tropical soil microbial communities from Luquillo Experimental Forest, Puerto Rico - GRE.SIPMG.065b5f23 | ecosystem: Environmental > Terrestrial > Soil > Tropical forest > Bulk soil... | reverse complement strand
ACCGAGTCCAGCTCGGTCGTGGACAACCCGGTCGTGGTCCGCGACGGCGAGGTGATGACCACCGGGAACTTCCACGGCGAGCCGCTCGCGTTCGCCGCCGACATGCTGGCCATGGCGCTCGCCGAATTGGGCAGCATCAGCGAGCGCCGCGTGGACCGGATGCTCGACCCGGCGTTCTCCCGGGGCCTGCCGCCGTTCCTGGCGCCCGACGCGGGCACCAACTCGGGGTTCATGCTCGCCCAGTACACGGCCGCGTCCCTGGTCAGCGAGAACAAGGTGCTCGCGCACCCGGCCAGCGTGGACACCATCCCCACCTCCGGCAAGCAGGAAGACCACGTGTCCATGGGCTGGACCGCGGTGCGCAAGCTGCGCGAGGTGGTCGCGAACGTGCGGACCTGCCTAGCCGTGGAGGTGTGTTGCGCGGCGCAGGGGATCGACCTGCGCAGGGAGATCGCCGTCCCCAGCGTGCCGCTGCGGACCGTGCACTCCGCCGTCCGGGAACGGGTGCCGATGATGGACGTGGACCGGGAGGTCTCGGGGCAGATCATTGCCGTGGACGGCATGCTGCCGGACCTCGTGGAGGTGGCCGCCGCCAGGTGCGGGGGCCTGCGCTAACCCCGGCCTCCGGCCGCTGCGGGGCGAGCCTGGTTCCGGAGCAGCTGCTCGTGGCCGTGCGCTGGAGCCGGGTCCAGGGACCGATGCGCTACTCTGTGGTGGCCGCAGGGCTCGTCGGCCCTGCGATCCCGGGCGATTGGCTCAGCGGGAGAGCGCCTCGTTCACACCGAGGAGGTCACTGGTTCGATCCCAGTATCGCCCACCAGGTCAGAGGCCTATCGTAATCTTGAAGCGATCGTTGGGGAGCCAAACGGGGAGCCAAAGGGAGTAGGCTCGCCATCATGGCGACTTCCAACGCCAGACGCCGCGGGCACGGCGAGGATGCGATCTACTTCGACGCCGCAAAGAACCGGTACATCGGGGCCGTCTCACTGGGCTATGAGGCCGATGGAAGACGGGTCCGCCGGAAGGTCTCTGGGAAGACAAAGCAGGAAGTAAGGCACAAGCTCAGGGAACTGCACTCCGATCTTGATGCTGGTGTGCACACACCTGCCAGCTACACAGTCCGGGCCGCGGTCGACGACTGGCTTGCTGAGGGCTTGTCTGGGCGGGCACCGAAGACGGTCAGCACTCAGCGCGAAGTCCTGGAGCCGCTCCTCGACATCATCGGGGCAGTGCCGCTACGTCAGCTCTCGGCGGCCAACGTCCGGTCCGCGCTGAAAGATCTAGCGGCCACCCGCGCCACCCGTACGGTTGCCATGGCGCACGCCGGGCTCGCGCGGGCGATCAGGCACGCCGAGGCCAACGACAAGGTGCGCCGCAATGTCGCCACGCTTGTGAACACACCCGCCGGGCAAAGGGGCCGCCCGTCAAAGTCCCTCACATTCGAGCAAGCCGTTGTGCTGATCCAAGCAGCACGGCCTTACGACTTGTACGCCTATGTGGTCCTGAGCCTCCTGGTCGGGCTACGCACTGAGGAAGCGCGGGCTCTTCGGTGGGATCACGTCCACCTGGACGCTGACTCAGGCCTGCCCCCGCGCGTCGATGTGTGGCGCTCTGTACGGGCACACGGGGACGTCAAGACCAGCAAGTCCCGGCGCTCTCTCGCGCTGCCGGCGATGGCTGTGGCGGCGCTTACAGAACACCGGGAGCGTCAGGCCAGCGACCGGCTACGGGCGGGTGAGCTTTGGCAAGAAGAAGGGCTCGTGTTCAGCACCACGCTCGGGACGAGGCTCGATGCAGGCAACGTCCGCCGATCGCTTCGTGCGATCTGCCGGAAAGCGGGAATCGGGGAGGACTGGACCCCTCGGGAGCTGCGCCACACGTTCGGGGGCTGTTGTCCGGTAACGGGATGGGCATCGAGGAGATCAGCCGCTTGGTAGGCCACAGCTCAACCTTGGTGACCCAGACCGTCTACCGCCGGAGCTTCGACCGGTGGTGACTTCTGGGGCAGAGATGATGGGCCGGATTTTTGCCGATGGAGCAAAGTGACTGAATCGGCAACCGCGGAAATCGGCTCAAGTAGGGGTGCCTCACGGTAACTGGCACCTGCCAGGGTTACTGCGCATGGAACCGCCTTATGGTCGGCCAGCAGCCATACGCCACGTGCCATGTGGCTTGTTCAGATCGGTGCGTTATGCATCGTCGCCAGGGGCGAGACGGGATGGATCGATACCGGGCTGTAGCGGGGCGGGGTTGCCGTAGCGACGCCGTTCACGGGGCATTCCGTGGGGGTTAACGCATGCGGCCAACGCGGTCGGTCATCTCACGTACCGGATGCTGGAGTCGGTGCACTGCTTTGCTTGACGGCCCTGGACAAGCCCCGGTTGACCGCGGCCGGAGGAGATTCCTGGTCTGCTCTAACACTGTGGATGGCATCCGCCACCGGATGGAGCACTACCGTGGCCAGTGCTGCGACCGGGCCCGTGGCTGCCCTGCGGCCGCTTCCCGGTCACTGCCCGGTCGGCCCGGCGGGCGGCGCTGGATGTCATGCGTGCCCTGGTGGTGGCCGGGCGCGGCGGAAAGGTGATATCAGGAGGTTGCCAGGATGAACGAGTACCTCGTCATCACGTGGGCCGATAGCGTCCCGGTCGAGGATGGCCTTGCGGACGCGGCACGAGACAGGGGTGGTCAACTGCTCGCCGCCGGGCCGGTGCACGACGCAAGTGAGCTGGACTCGCGTCCGGCCCCGGCCGGTTTAGTGATCGCGCGCTTCAGCACGGAGGAGGCCGCGAGATCTTGGTTTGATGCGGTTCTCGGCAGGCTCGACGGAACGACCTTGCTCGCGGCCGGTGCCACCGCGCCGGTGTGGTGGCCGCCTGAGAAGGAACCGGAGCGCCCCGGGTGGTCACGGCGTGGAGAACTGCCGGCCAGCCGGCTCGGCCTGTTCGTCAATGTGTGGGCGGAAATCACCGATCCACCGCAATTCTTCGACTACTCGGTGCACTACCGCTGGACGGTGGAGCACGCCGGGGGCCTGGTCCTGGTCCCGGGGCCCAAGCCGTTCCAGCGGGTACTGCGCGGCGGCCCCGCTCCCCACGCGATGGCCCTGATGGCGTGGCCCGACGAGCAGACCCGTCATGCCTGGTACCACGGCCCGCTCTACCGCCCATACCGCGATCAGCGGCACCGGGCGTCGCGGACCAGCAACGTCAGCATCCGCGCTCTTTCGCCTCGCCCCTAGGCAACGAAACGCCCACACCCCGCCTGACGCCGGTCGCGGAGCGTGGCCGGTTGTGCCGCGGCAGACGCGCGAAGAGCCACCTTCTGGCACATGTCGCCGCGGCTCGGCGTGGGGTGACCACAGCGCACAGATCCGGTGGCTTGCGCGGGGCGACGGTGACGCAACCAGATACGGCCAGGGCCCGCACGGCCGATGACAAGCTGTGTGTCGTAGTGCATCGTCGGGACCAGCGCGCGCAGGGGGACATCGCCGCAGCCGGAAATACGGGCGGAAGCGGGACAACAAATGATGCGGCAGTTATCGCAACTTACGTACAATAGAGCCCCATCAGGCTGCATCCACCTTGGCGGTGAGGTCCAATGGTAGGTGGGGGGGCCACCGCGACAGGCGGCCAGTCGCTGGCCAGGCGGCTGAGGCCTATCGGGGGCCGGGCAAGGGACCGGCCGCGGATCATCACCCTCGTCTTCAGCGTCTCACTTGGCCTGCTGGCCGCTGCTGCCTTTCTTACGGATATGGGGTATCTGACGGCACGGTTTGGTCCTGCCAGCACGTGGATCTACTTCGCTGTGGCCGTGCCACAGGGCTGGGCGGTGGGGGTTATGGCCTATATCTTGCTCACGCCTGGTGTCTTGGGTATTGCCGGCCGGGAAGCGGTAGCAGAGGGGCCGACCGCATCTAGTGTCCCGGGGCCCGCTTCCCGCAGTGTCGTAATCGGCCGCTGGCTGCTGTGGTCAACCCTGCCTGTTTTGCTCGTCCAGCAGATCCCGAATCTTATCTATTTTCACCGATTGGATACGCTCAAGATCTCTGCGTGGCTGGCGCTGCTCATCGGCTTGGAGCTAGCGGGCCGCACACCAGCCAAGCTCGACAAGACGCTTACGCGACTACGCGACCGCGAGGTCCTTATTCCCGCACAGGTTGTTGACTGCTTGAAGGGCGACATCAGGCTGCGGCCGTGGCGCCGTTGCTGGGTCATAACCGGGTTGTGCGTAGCGGCCGCGGTGCTTGTCACGTCACCGTGGTTGTGGGGAGGGGCGAGTGTATGGCGCTTCCGGGCGCTAGGCCCGGACATTTCAGACGCGGTCTTTCTAGTCGTCGGAGGTGCAGCAGCTGGCTCCTGGCTAGGCCGCATGGTCAGTTACGGGCGCCTGCTCACGAAGGCAGGTCTGCGCAAGCACCAGCTTGAGCTCCAGGTGATCCCAAATCACCCTGACAGGGCCGGTGGGCTGAAGCCGCTCGGCGACTTCTATCTCTATCAGTCCTTGACTGCCAGTCTGCCTGCGATATTCCTGGCAGCGTGGGTCCTGCTCATCTCCCTCGGAGGCCCGAGCCCACTCTGGGGCGGCTATGGATCCTACCTTCACGGATACCTCGGGCTACTGGTGGCAGCAATCCTGTTCGAGATTCTCGTATTCATCCTGCCAATGCTCTCGATACACGACGTCATGAGTTCTCAGAAAGAGAGTAGCTTCCTGGTCGACGCAGACCGGCTGTTTACCCCAAAGTTGGCAAGACGCATCGGCCAGAATGATCAGGACGATGGAGCGCAGCAGGACGCCGAGCCGGACAGGTTTGGTAGGTACAAAGAACTGGAAGAAGCACCGACCTGGCCTGTTGATTCCGCCATCCGCCGTCAGTTTACCTTGCGAAACCTAGGATTCCTAATACCATTTATTGGATACATCGTAGGGCACATGCAATTCTGGCAGCAGCTAGGGATCACCTTCAAGGGCTTGGGCCAGCCTTAATCGCCAAGGGCCAGTCGTTCCGGCGATGACTCCAGGCTGGCCCGCGCCGCGCCGAGTCTGGGATCGCGATGGACGGAGAGAGACAATCACGCTGAGTGATTGGAAGGTCACAGAGAACGCGCGCGGGGCCGCCGTTATGATCATCCATTCTGTTGTCAGCACAGCTGCCTCAACTGTTGCCGAACTGGTGGTATGCGCGGGTCCGAATTCGGGGGGTCTGCGACATCTGCTGGGGGCGGTTAGCCGTTTGCGCCGCACGCGGGCGGTGGGTGCCGACCCGCGCATGATCGGTACCGGGCGGTGGCTTGCTCATTCGCGGCTGTTTGTAAATCCATCGTGGGGAAGTCCGGGCTGCTCCCGCGCCCGCCCGGCGGTCATGTCGAGGACATGCGGTGCGCGGCGTCAGCAGAACGAGGCGAACTCGATGTGGCCCGGTGCCGTGGCGCCGCCGGTCCAGTTGTGTCCTTCGCCCCAGGTCATGGCCGGGGCGGGGGTGGCGCAGGCCGTGTTCATGATCAGGCCGGTGTAGTCGCCGTAGGGGAACAAGAACCCTGTCGGTGTCTCCTGGGACTGGGCCGGGTCGAACTGGCTGATCTGCTCGCCCGGGCCGGTCCACGTGCTGCCACCGGTGGTGGAGGAGCGGAACCACAGGTTGTAGCCGTCCACGTGGTCGACTGTGCCGTCGAGCGAATCGTTGCGGTCATCGATCCACGTCGCGTAGAGCTGGCCAGGGCCGGCCGCGACGATGTTCGGGAACAGTGCGTAACACGCCGAGTTGGGGCAGTTCGCCGCGGTCTTGTCATCGACCCGGCCGGCCAGCGACCAGTTCGCCGCGGACAGGCAGTTGCCCGCGCAGCGTGACAGGTTGACGATGGGTGGGCTCTTCGGCGCGTTGGCCTGGCCGGTCTGCCAGGCCAAGTACATGGTGCCCGCCGAGTCCATCGCGATCGCGTCCTGCGGCCCGAAGTAGGCGAACCCGCACTTGGAGTACGGGCAGTCCGGGCCCTGCGGCGAGGTCGCGAGCACCGGGCTGAACGTGGTGGCGCCGCCGCCGACCAGGGTCTCGCTGACCCGGTAGTGGCCGGCCGCCGAGCCGGTGCATTTGCTCGTCGAGCAGTCGCCCCAGGCGAACCAGGCGTTGCCCTGGGCGTCGAGCACGCCGCCCTCGGCGAAGCCGACGACGAAGGTGGAGTCGACCAGATTTTGCGCGAAGGTGGCGCCGCCGTCGGTGGACACCGCGATGAAGTGCGACTGGCCCTGGGTGTAAGCGTCGTAAACGATGTTGTTATTTGCCAGGATCTTCTCGTGGTCGCAGCTCTTGCACCCCTTGGAGTTGGCCTGCACGGCCTGGCCGAAACTCTGGCCGAAGTTGGTGGACTTGGCCACGTAGATATCGAAGTGCCCGCCGGACAGGCCGTAGGCGAGGAACGAGACGTAGACCGCGCCCGTGGCCTTGTCCATAGCGATGGCGGGGTCGGCCTGGTCCGGGTACGTGATGCCGCCGGGAGCCGACGCGACGACGGCCGGGGCGCTGAAGGTCTTGCCGCCGTCGGCCGAGACCTGGATCATGATCCGTGAGTTGTTCTGGCCCGAGGCCGGGTCACAGCCTGCGCTACCCGAGAAATGCGTGATCAGAACGTAGACGTGGCCGCTGTCGGAGGCCATGGCCGGCTCCCAGTCGTCGCCGCCGCAATAGCCCAGCCGCAGCGGAGCCGGCGCGGCGGCGCTGGCCGCCGGGGCCGCGACCGTGGTCAGCGCGCAGAGCATGGTCAGGGCGGCCAGCGTGGTCAGCGCACGGGCCGTTGCCGCGCGCGTTGCTGTGGTCATGGCTCTCCTCCGCGGCGCTCACGTGGCAGGCAGGGTGCGCCCGAACGTAACCGCGCCTGGCTTCACCGTCAAGAAGCTGCGGCGTAAGGCCCATTCGGCTGGACGATCCCTCCGCCCGGCGGATGCGGCAGACCGCTGGTGGCGCGCCAGAATCGCGTTGCCAACGGGGCTTCGGGCGGGCCGGACCGCCAGCCCTCGGCGTCAATCCAGTTCGACGCCAGAACCGGCAGTTCCGCGCCATTATCCACCCGGCGAAACACCAACCGGGCTCAGCGCCGAGTCGGCGTTATGTACATGATTGTACTGAAATAGGACACAGTCGACGAGTCGTGATCACACTGCGCGTCGGATGACCAAGAGCTGGCGTCGGTATGAGCGGACGCCCAGCCTGCCCGGGCCCAGTTGCCGTAACGCCGCTGACGGCGCTTGCCCCGAAGGGCGGCTCCGGATCATCGGATGGCGTGGCTGGGCGCGATCGTGGCCGGGTGCATCGTCGGCGTCGTCTTTAGCTGTGACGGTTGGCGGCAGTCCCAGGGCATGTCCGGTGTGGCGCGTAACGTCGAGCTGTGACCTGAGTTGGCTCCGATTAGTGCGCACCTGCCGCCCGCTCAGCAGCACTCCGTCCGATACAGAACTCGTTCCCCTCTGGGTCGGCGAACACCACCCACCCGGTCCCGTCATCCCGGCGCCAGTCGTCTAGCACCATCGCGCCCAGATTGATCGCTCGCTCGACCTGCTCGTCTCGCTTGGTCGAGGTCGGCCACAGATCAAAATGGATGCGGTTCTTCGCCGTCTTCCCCTCCGGCACACGCAAGAACAACAGGCCCAGTTGACCCAAGGTCGGCATGACCAGTACCGAGTCGTCCTGGGGCATGTCGCCGGGCCGGATCTCGCGATCGAGCAGCGCGCCCCAGAACGCGGCGAGCGCGTGCGGGTCGCGCGCGTCGAAGGTGAGCTCGTGAATCTCCAGCGCTCGATCTTTGCTGTCTGTCATGGCTTCCAGCCAACCACGCGCTGCGTGCGCTGCCGAATCGAAATAAGTCCGCCGACGCTTCGCGTTCTTCACGGCCTCAGCACTCACGCCCGGCGTGCTCGTGATGCCTTGGGACGCCCCGATTAGTGCGCCCTACGGCTTATCTATCGCCGAGAACCCGCAGGTAAGCACCTTACGCTCCACCGCAAGTCCATGATCGTGAGCCAACTCAGGCCAGGCCCAGTTGCCATAACGCCGCGGACGGCGCCTGCCTCGAAGGGCGGCTCCCGATCATCGGATGGCACGGCTGGGGCGCGATCGTGGCCGGGTGCATCGCCGGCGTCGTCTTTAGCTGTGACGGTTGGCGGCAGTCCCGGGGCATGTCCGATATGGCGCGTAACGTCGAGGTATGACCGTTCTTGCCGGTCCTTTCTATGTGATCAGCGGCTCGGGAGTGTGTCTTTCTCCAGCGAGCTGGCGCTGATTCGATGGCCTGTGCTGGCGGCTAGCTTTCTGTCACGACGAACGCCTGGAGGTTGTCGGCGCTGTCGCCGTACTGGCCACCCGCGCTGCACCGGTTCGCCGCCGCGCACGACACCGAGGTGATTTTGCCCCCGTTCGGCGCGAGGCTGGCCATGCCGGGGATTTCCTGCGCCGTGCCCCAGGTGCCGTTGGCCTGGGTGACCACGAAGGCCCCGCCGCCGCTACCGAAGTAGTACCCGGCAGCGGTGCAGTTCCCGGCCGAAGGGCACGACACCGAGTTGACCGCGGCGTTTCCGCCGGTGTTGAGGGTGGCGGTGCCGGGGACCTCCTCAGCTTTGCCCCAGGTGCCGTTGGTCTGGGTGACCACGAACGCCTGCTCGCCGGTTGTGCCGCCCTGGTAGTTCCCGCCCGCGCTGCAGTTCCCGGCCGTGGCGCACGACACCGAGTTGACCGTGGCGTACCCGCCGACGTTGAGCGCCGCCGTGCCGGGGACCTCCTTGGCCGTGCCCCAGATGCCGTTGGCCTGGGTGACCACGAACGCCTGGCTGGTGCTGCCACTGTCGCTGTAGGTCCCGCCGGCGCTGCAGTCTCCGGCCGCACCGCACGACACCGAGTTGACCTGAGCGCCCACCGTGTTGAGGCGGGCGGTGCCGGGGACCTCCTTGGCCGTGCCCCAGATGCCGTTGGCCTGGGTGACCACGAACGCCTGCCGGTGGCCGGCACCATCGGCGTAGTACCCGGCGGCGCTGCAGTTCCCGGCCGTGGCGCACGACACCGAGTTGACCGTGGCGTACCCGCCCGCGTTGAGGCGGGCGGTGCCGGGGACCTCCTTGGCCGTGCCCCAGATGCCGTTGGCCTGGGCGACGACGAACACCTGCCGATGCCCATGGCCATCCTGGTAGGACCCGCCCGCGCTGCAGTTCCCGGCCGAGCCGCACGACACCGAGGTGACCACGGGTATCCCGCTATTGTCGAGGCTCGTCAAGCCCGGCACTTTGACCGCCGTGCCCCAGGCGCCGTTGGCCTGGGTGACGACGAACACCTGCTGGTCGCCGGCGCTATCGACGTAGTACCCGGCGGCGCTGCAGTTCCCGGCCGTGGCGCACGACACCGAGGTGACCGCGGCGAACCCGCCAGCATTCAAGCCCGCGGTGCCGGGGATTTCCTGCGCCGTGCCCCAGGTGCCGCTCACCGTCGCTCCACCGCGGCCCGCGGCCAGCACCCGCGCGGCCGCCGCCTCAGCCCTCGCTGGCCCTGCTGCGGCCGTCAGCCCAGCCGCCAGCATGCCCGCCCCGGCCGCCGCCGCCACCCTCACCGCAGCACGGCGATACAAAACGCGCATCACAACCCCCCACCATCTTTCTGGCCGGATACTGCCGGGCAGGGCAGGTGACCTGGGATAGTGCGTGCAGCAGTACCCGGCCCCGGGGGAGCGTTGCACGAAACCTGGGAATGCCCGCCCACTTGGGCGCTGATACTGACACGAACGTCAGCCAACCGTCAACAGCCGGGCCGACTTACCTCTCACGGGACACCGTGGTCTTCGGTTACACCTGATCACTCCAACGCGCCGACGTCCTTACTCAGGGAGGTATGGCGAAAGCGCCGATGGCCTGGGCGCCGTCTGGGACACTCCCCCTGCACGAGCTGACCGCCTCCATGGTTGTCGCCGACGCGCTCAGCCGCAGCGGCATCACCCGGCTGCTGGACCGCATGGAACGCGACGGGCTCATCACCCGGACCGTCAGCACCACCGACCGCCGCCGGTTCGACGTCTCCCTCACCCCGCCCGGCCGCCTGCGGTTCGACCAGGCCTGGCCCGCCCACGCCGACGGGATCGGCCGCTATTTCGTCCAGCCCTTGACATCCCGCGACATCGGCGATCTCGCCAGGATCCTGGACAGCCTGATCCAGGCCAACCAGAACCACCACCGGCCCGGCTGATATCTCTCCGGCGTGGCTCCAACGCTGACTCCCGCGGTGGTGCCAGAAGCGGATTGTCATGGTCCGCGGCCAGGTGTGCCTGGCCTGGTCGTCGCCGGAGGTGGTCGATGCAGGCCCTTGGTGATTCTTCGCTGGAGTGGCGGCCCGGACGGAAGAGGTGCCGCTGCGGGAACTGATTGCGGTGCCGGTGGATGTGGGCAAGTCCTCGGCGATGGTGATGGGGTGCGATATCAGACAGATGGAACCGGCCGACGGCTTTACAGGCCGCTGTAATACTGACTGTGGCCTCGGCCAATGTTCGATGCCTTCAATTCTCCGGCTATTCTCTGGGCCGAACGCGTCGTCGGGCGCTTCTGCCTTCGCGTACGGATTCAGCTGTCACGACCACTCGCGAGCGCCGCTGGAACGTGCCGTCAGCGAGGCCGGGGCGGCAGCTTGCCGTGGTGGCCCCGGTGCCGTGTGGCCTTGACATTTGGGTTGTGTAGCGTCAGCGTGCCGGTGAAAACTGTTCTGGCTGGGGGTGTGGTGAAGCGTCTGGCCGAGTTCCCGCTCGAGCAGGGCGGCAGCGTTCTTGTCGAGATCGATGAGGGGCCCGCTGGCGCGGTGATGCGTGGCCTGGGGAAGGATCGCCCGGCCCTTGCGGAGCGGGCGGATAAGACATTTGGGGAGGCCACCGCGGCGGTCGCGCCGGCCGCCCGGAGCCTCCTGGCCCGCCTGCGGCCCACCGACGATCCGCCGGCCCAGATCAGCATTGAGTTTGGCGTGCAGTTGAGCGCGCAGACTGGTGCGTTCGTCGCATCGGCGGCAGCGGCGGCGAACTTCAGGGTGTCGATGACCTGGCGGGACGGCTCAGGGACCTGAAGGGCGGCGGACGGTGCGGAAACTCCTGGATTTCGACGTGGTCATCGATTCGCACGGTGACGGATACCGCGCACGGGTGGTTGCCTCCCCGGCGGGGGAAGCTCAGGCCGGCTTTGTGTTGCCGTTTACCGATAAGGATCTGACGATCCTGGTCTTTGAGGTCGTCAGGAGGATCGGGAAGGCACGGCGGAAGGTGCGGCAGCTGGCATCGCCCGAAAGGCTGCTGCTTCAGGATTTTGGCGGTCAGCTATTCCAGGCTGTCTTCTCCGGCCCTGTCCGTGAGTGCCTGGGGCACAGCCGCCTGGCAGCAGAGAGCGAGAGTGCTGGGTTGCGGATCCGGTTGCGGCTGCCCGGGGCGCTGGCCAACATCCCCTGGGAGTATCTGTACGACGCCGAGTACGGGTTCCTTGGCCTGTCCCGCGAGATCGCGCTGGTGCGGTATGTGGAGATGCCTACTCCGGTGCAGCCGTTCCCGGTCAGCCCTCCGCTGCGGATCCTGGCGATGATCTCTGCCCCTGATGACGAGCCGGGGCTGCAGGGCGAGGAAGAGTGGGGCAAGCTCAAGGGCGCGCTCGATGACCTCGCCGGGCGGGGCATGGTTCAGGTGGATCGGCTGGAGGCTGGGACGCTCGCTGCGCTGCAGCGGCCGCTGCGGCTGCGCGAATACCATGTGCTGCACTTCATCGGGCACGGCGGCTACAACGAGGAAGCCCAGGACGGGGCGCTCGCGCTCGAGACCGAGGGCCGGAAGACCCGGCTGGTGACTGGCCGAGACCTGGGGGTGATGTTCCGCGGCCACCGCTCCCTGCGGCTGGTCGTGCTGAACGCGTGCGAGGGCGCCCGCACCGCCCAGGACGACCCTTTCGGGGGCGTGGCGCAGGCACTGGTGCGCCAGGGCATCCCCGCGGTGATTGCGATGCAGTTCGAGATCTCCGATCCGGCCGCCCTGGTGTTCAGCCAGTCCTTCTACCAGGCCATCGGCGACGGCCTTCCGGTCGATGTCGCCACGGTCGAGGCGCGAGTGGCGATGTTCGCCGCAGACCACGAGGTTGAGTGGGCCACCCCAGTGCTCTACTTGCGCTCACCCGATGGCCAAATCTTCACCACGAGCCAGGCTCCGCCGGCCGGACTTGAGGCCCGGGAGGGGGCTCAGCCCAAGGCTGGTGCAGACGCCGAGCCTAAGAGCCAGGAGGACGATCGCGCAGCCCGGGAGGAGGCTGCTGGGGGCACGCGCCGGGAAGACGACGAGCGCACAGCAATAGCGGAATCTGAGCGCGAGGCTAGGGACGACGACGAGCGCAGGGCCAAGGAGTACGCCGAGCGCGCAGCCCGGGAGGAGGACGAGCGGAAGGCCCGGCAGAAGGCAGAGCGCAAGGCCCGGGAAAAGGCCGAGAAGACTTTCGACCGCGGGGAGCGGCTCAAGCAGCAAGGAGACCTGGCTGGTGCCCAGGCCGCCTACCAGGAGGTGACCGGCTCTGGCCACCCCGACTATGCCCCTAAGGCGGCGGCCAACCTCGGGGTCCTGCTTGCGGTGCAAGGAGATATAGCAGGCGCGAAGGCGGCCCTCCAGCGGGCAATCGATTCCGGCCACCCCGACGCGGCTCCAATGGCGACAGGCGCCTTCGGCGGCCTGCTCCACGACCAGGGGGACGTGGCGGGCGCCCGGGCCGCCTACCAGAAAGCGATCGACTCCGGGCATCCGGACGCGACTCCCATGGCGGCTGTTTGGTTGGGAGACCTGCTCCAGGAGCAGGGGGACGTAGCGGGCGCCCGGGCCGCCTACCAGAAGGCCATCGACTCCGGCCACGGCGAGGCGGCCCCTGAGGCGGCGGTCGGACTCGGGCAATTGCTCCAGCGCCAGGGCGACATGGGCGGCGCAAAGGCGGCCTACCAGCAGGCCATCGACTCCGGCGACCCCGTGGCGGCCCCCCGGGCGGCGGTCAACCTCGGGAACCTGCTGACAAACCAGTCGGATGTGGCGGGCGCCCGGGCCGCCTACCAGAAATCGATCGACTCCGGCCACCCCGACGCGGCCCCCGAGGCCGCGTTTGGCCTTGGGTACCTGCTCGGGCGGCAGGGGGATGTGGCGGGCGCCCGGGCCGCCTACCAGAAGGCGATCGACTCCGGCCACCCCGAGGCAGCCCCTAAAGCGGCATTCAACCTCGGGGCCCGGCTGTACGAGCAGGGGGACATAGCGGGCGCGAAGGCCGCCTACCAGAAGGCGATCGACTCCGGCCACCCCGAGTGGGCCCCCCGGGCAGCCGGCGCCCTCGGGTACCTGCTCGGGCAG
>Ga0318561_10000353_pt1 | contig 13428 bp, 9 predicted proteins | sample GRESIP065b5f23_FD_202526 | JGI IMG/M metagenome (GOLD analysis project Ga0318561, IMG submission 202526) | Tropical soil microbial communities from Luquillo Experimental Forest, Puerto Rico - GRE.SIPMG.065b5f23 | ecosystem: Environmental > Terrestrial > Soil > Tropical forest > Bulk soil... | reverse complement strand
GCGTCCCCCCGCCCACCTTCTTCGCTATGCCCGGCGTCCCCAAGGGTCGGGTCACGGCGCCCCGCGTCACGGCGTTCTTCCAGATCGGCACGGTCGCGGACACGAGCCCGGACCTTTATACGCTGACCACCAAGACGACTCAACTGACGCTGGTCACCGGGCAGCTTGCGGAGCCCTACACCGCTGGTAGCACCGGTCCCTCGGCGACCGACGTCCTGCTGACCTGGGCCGTGGCGGGTACGCCGGACGTGACCGCGTATGTGCAGAGCGCTCAGCTCACCCCCGCCGGCCTGCCGCTCACCACCTGGAGCCAGGGCTCGGTGTACCCGCGGCAGGCGGGAATGCTGGCACCGGTGTCCGGCTCGTCGGTATCGGTCACCGGGGGCCAGCAGATCGCCGTCGGCCAGGCGATCGGAGTTTCTGGCAAGCCCGTGCGGATCCAGGCGCCGGGCGGCACATTCACCCCGGCCGGCCAATCGGGCGGCTCCGCGGTCCCGGCCGGCCAGGTGTTCGTGACCGGCAGCTTCCCGCCCGGAACCGATCCGGCGACCGGGAACCTGCTCTGGACGGCGACGACGCTGAGCGGCGTGACCGGGCAGCTCAGCGTGCCCGCGGGCGCGTTCACGCTGCTGCCATCGGGCCAGGCCGACGCCCAGGCCGGGGAGGCAGCGGTCGTGCAGGGCGTCGCGGTCAGCGGTGACGTCACCACCCTGACGCTGACCGGCCCGCTAGCAGGCAGCTACGACGCCAGCACGGTAAAGGTGAACGCCAACGCCGTCATGGCCACGAACGGGCAGACCGTCCAGGAGATCCTCGGGTCGGGGGACGCTACTAACGCCGCCCTGCGGTTCACGCTGAAGCAGCAGCCGCTGACGCATCTGCCCGCCCCCTCGGGCAACGGAACCCAGTCCACCTTGCAGGTGTGGGTCAACAACATGCAATGGCACGAGACGTCGAGCCTGCTCACCGCCGGGCCCGCGGACCGCGTCTTCGTCACGAGCACGAACGCGGCGGGCAGCACGGTGGTGCAGTTCGGCAACGGAGCCCAGGGAGCGCGGACGCCCACCGGCACGGCCAACATCCGGGCCGTCTACCGCGTCGGCACCGGCAGCTCCGGAATGGTCAGCGCGGGGCAGCTCACCCAGCCGCTGGACCGACCGCAGGGACTCTCCTCGGTCACGAACCCGGCCGCCGCGTCCGGTGCCGCCGATCCCGACACCGCCGCCCAGGCCCGGGCCAGCGCGCCGCTGCCGACGCTGACCATCGGCCGTGTCGTCTCGCTGCAGGACTACCAGAACTACGCCCTCGGCTTCGCCGGAATAGGAATGGCGCTGGCCACCTGGACCTGGTTCGGGAGCGTCCGCGGCGTGTTCCTGACGCTAGCCGGCGTGGGCGGCGCGACCCTGAGCTCTGCTGATCCCGTCGTCACCAGCCTGGTCGAGGCGCTCCGGCTCTACGGCGACCCGCATGTCCCACTCATGGTCGCGTCTTACCAGCCCGTCCCGTTCACCCTCACCGCATCGGTCCGGGTCGATCAAGCCGACTACGCGCCGGCCCAGGTCCTGGCCCAGGTGTGGCAGGGTCTCAGCGCCGCGTTCGCCTTCGGCCAGCGCCGGTTCGGCCAGGGCGTTGCCGCCAGCGAGATCATCCAGATCATCCAGCAGGTTCCCGGGGTCACCGCGGCACGGCTCCTCACGCTGGCGCCGAGCGGTGCGGCGTCAGCCAGCTCCAGCCCTGCGATGCTGTGCGCGAGCGGGCCCCGGCCACCGACGGGTGCCCAGCTGCTCCAGCTTGATCCCGCGACCCAGGGCACGATCGGAGTCTGGTCATGAGCCTCGACGCCGAATCCCTCTACGCACTCCTGCCGACGGTCTACCGGACCCGCGACGATGCCAGCGGAGGCCAGCTGAAGGCGCTGGTCGCCGTCCTGGCTGCCCAGCTCGGCATCGTCGAGGACAACATCAACCAGCTGTACGACGATCAGTTCATCGAGACTTGCGCGCCGTGGGCCATCCCGTACATCGCCGAGCTGATCGGTTACAACTCGATCTACGAGATCGCCGCGGCCGCCACCGACCGCCGCGCCGAGGTCGCCAACACGGTCGGCTACCGCCGCCGCAAGGGCACGCTGCTCGCGGCCGAGCAGCTGTCCACGGACCTGTCGGGACGCGCTGCCGTGGTGGTCGAGGAGTTCAGCCGGCTCATCACGACCGAGAGCATGCGGCACCTGCAGCCGGGCCACGACGCGACCGTTGATCTTCGCGACAGCACGGCGCTCAGCCTGCTGGGCACGGCATTTGACGGAGCGAACCGCACCATCGATGTGCGGAGGATCGCGCCGCGGATACGCGCCGCGATCGACCCCGACAGCACACCGCTCAACGTTGCGCTGCATGGGGGAGGCCACTCGAACATCTCCGGCGTCGCCGTACACCTGTGGCGGTGGCGGAGTTTCTCGGTGACTAGCGCGCCGGCTGTCGAGGTCGGTGGCGGCCGGTACCGGTTCAGCCCGCTCGGCAGCGACATGCCGATCTTTTCCAGCCCGCCGTTGCGGACGGCCTTTACCAGCCTGACCACCCAGGCGGACGTCCCGCTGCCGATCAGCCGGCCGCAGCTCGCCGATTTCTACGGGCCCGGCGCGAGCGTCCTGCTCACCGCCGATGGAACTGCTATCGACGCCAGCCAGGTCTACGGCGCCAATCTCGCGGACCGGCCGGGCGGCTCCTGGTGCACCGTGGCCTCCGGCATGATCGCCATCGATCCGGAGCTGGGGCGCATCCAGTTCGCCGGCGACGTTCCGCTGCCGCAGTCACTGCAACTCACCTACCAGTACGGATTTCCCGCCCAAATGGGCGGCGGTCCCTACGATCGCTCCGTCTCGCTGGCGCAGCTGAATCCGGCCGGCGGGACCTTCTTCGCGGTCGTCGGCTCGGCCGAATACCCCACGCTGGAAAGCGCGGTGGCCGGCTGGAACGAGCTCGCGCCCGGCTCGTCCGGCATCATCGTCGTGCCGGGTTTCGCGTCGCTGACCGTTGACCTGACCGCTCCTTCGGTGCTGCTTCCCGCCGGGAGCAGCCTGGCCATCGTCGCCGCGGCCCCGGTACCTTCCGGCGGCCCGCGCGATGTCATCTGGGACAAGTCCCTGGTCACGATCACCGGCGATGTCGCGGTCACCGGCGTCGCCGGCCCGCCGGGCGCGTCGGGCCAGCCCGCCCCGGGCGGGCAGCTCTTGATCAGCGGCGTCTGGATTGCCGGCCAGTTGCTTGTGGGCGGCGCGCCTTCGGTCATCCAGGTCGCCGACTCGACCCTCGTTCCCGGGCTCGGGCTGCTCCCGGACGGTGATCCGCTCTCTCCCGGCGATCCCAGCATCAAGATCACCGCTCTGGGGGCCACCCTGTCGCTGAACCGCGTGATCAGTGGGCCGGTGGCCGCGGATCCCAGCGGGACGAGCCGCATCTGCGACAGCATCATCGACGCGACATCCCCCTTCTACGTCGCGTACGCCGGTCCCGACCTCGCCTCGGCCGGAGCTGACCTGCATATTGAGAACAGCACGGTCATCGGCAAGGTGCACACCCGGACAGTGACGCTGGCGTCCAACACCATCTTCCACGCATGCCTCGGCAACAGCGATCCCTGGCCCGCGGCCGTCTGGGCCGGCCGCCAGCAGGCTGGCTGTGTCCGGTTCTGCGTGCTGCCATTCGGCTCCATCACGCCCCGGCGCTACCGGTGCCTGCCCCCAAGCGCCGCGGCGGAACCCGCGCTCGAGCCTTCTTTCGTGTCGCTCCGCTACGGGCAGCCCGGCTACGCGCTGCTCGGCGGCGACGCGCCAGTGGCCATCTGGACCGGTGCGGACAACGGCTCACAGCTGGGCGCCTACCTTCAGGCCCAGGAAACCGAGGCGGTCAGCAATGTCCAGCTGCGAACTCCCGAGTACCTGCCCGCGCTCCTGGAGAGCGGAATTTTCATCCACCCGTCACGGCCGGAAGATGTGTACCCCAACGTGCAAACCGCTTACGGCTACTATCCGCCAGGCTACGGCCCGCCGGCGGTTGCCCCCGGAATAGGCGCTGGGCTGATCTAGCCCTTGGCCGAAGAAACGGCAAAGGACGTGCCATGAGAGGCGACTTCAGTCGGATACGGTTCAACCGGCGCAAGAACTATACGGCGGTGCTGGAGCAGCAGGGGCGCGTCGCGCTGGACGCGGACGCCAATGAGCAGGTCTTCATCGATGCGTGCCAGTCCCAGACCGAGACCATTGACGCGGTGGGCCCGTATGGCGGCCCGACCGGTAACGCCGGCTTCCAGATCACCATGGCCGATGGCCCTGAAATCCTCATCGGGCCGGGCCGGTACTACGTCAACGGCCTGCTCTGCGAAAACCCGGCGAGCCTTTCCTACGACAGCCAGCCATACCTGAACGCCCCCGCGAACAGCAGTGCCAGCTCCCTGATTTCCCAGCTGAACGCGAGCGGCGGGGCCTCCGTCCTGCAGGTCTGGCTCCAGGTGTGGCAGCGCCTGCTCACCGCCCTGGACGACCCGTGCCTCCTCGAGCCGGCGCTCGGCCAGGCCGACACCACGGCCCGGCTGCAGACGGTGTGGCGCGTGGTCGCCAGGCTGGCACCCACTCCCCCGCCGCCGCCAGCCGGTCCGGTGCCCTCGTGTTGTCAGGACATGTACGCCGCCGGCGCACCTCCGGCCAGCACCGGGACCATGACCGCGCAGACCAGCCCCCCCGCCGCGGACTGCGGCTGTACGCCTGTCGCGGCCGCCGGGTATCAGGGCGTAGAGAACCAGCTATACCGCGTCGAGATCCACACCGGTTCCGCCGGGAACACCCAGACCACGTGGAAGTGGTCCCGGGAGAACGGCTCGGTCGTCACGGCGATCACCGGGGTCTCCGGGTCCACGGTCCAGGTCAGCTCGCTGGGGCCGGACGCCAACCTCGGCTTCCAGGCCGGGCAGTGGGTGGAGCTGACCGATGACACCCTCCAGTTCGGCCCGGCGCCGAACTCGCCGGGCACGTTGTACCAGGTGCAAAGCATCCAACCCACGGACTCGTCCGTCACCCTGGCCGTGCCACCCGGCCAGCCGATCGTGGTCGACCCTAGCCAGAACGCGCGCATGCGGCGCTGGGACATGTCCGGCCCCGAGGTCACGGCAACAGGCATCCCGTTGTCGCTGGGCTCCTGGATGCAGCTGGAGGGCGGCATCCAGGTCATGTTCGGTCCCGTCCCGAGCGGTCCTAACCCCGTTCCCGGCGGTCCTGATCCGGTTCTCAACATTCCCCCCATCTTCCACAGCGGCGATTACTGGACGATCCCGGCACGCACTGCGACCGGACAGATCGAGTGGCCGCCCTGCGGCAGCGACGACAACGCATTCCAGCCACCGACCTCCGTCACGGTTTACAGCGCGCCGCTCGCCTGCATACACCCGGCGTCGGCGGCGGCGTCCAGCAGCCAGAACGCACCGACGGTCGACGACTGCCGGCAGCTGTTCAGCCCGCTCACCGACCTCACCCCGCCGGTCCCGGTCGAGGCCGTTCACGTCACCGGTGTCAGCTGGGTGAACGACGACGTCATGACGCTGGACGCGCTCGTCACCAATGGCCTCACGATCACCCTGGACCAGGCTCCGACATGCCCGCTCAGCGGGGCGAATGTCATCGTGACCGTCGAACTGGCCAACCCGGCAGCGGTCGATGACCTTAACGTTCCCCTGGATCCGGGCAACCCCCGCGACCCGCTCAGGGCGCCTCTGACGAATCTGCGCACCGTCACGCTTATCGACACCCCGGTCACCCTGAACGGCTCGGCCATCACCTGGCAGATGCCGGCCGGATGGAGCGAGACGCAAATGATCCTGCTCGGGAACCTCAACAGATACCTCTTCCAGGGTGCACCCGCCCAGCAATGGGCCAAGGTGCGCATCCGGCTGCTCGGCCAGATGATCTACACCACCGCCAGCGCCGGGCAGGTGTACCTGGACGGCCGGGCGCTGGGCCAGCCCGGCGTCCGGCAGGACGGGGTAACACCTCGGCTGGCTCTCCGGCTCCCCTCGGGTTCTGGCCTGCTGGCCAGCGACTTCGAGGGGTGGCTGTATGTGGCGCCGATATTGCAGACGACAGCGGTGCTGATCACCCCCGGGGCGGTCACGGTGGAAGTCGGCTTCCTCGGGCGGGTGACCGGCGTGGTGGTCACCGGATCCTCCCCGCCGCAGCCGGCGAACCCCACCGCTGAGATAGTCGTGAACTACCCGGCCCTTGAGGACACGACCGTCACGATTGGCTTGACTAACGCCGATGGCTCGATGAATGGGGTGAATACCATCGTCTCCATCCAGCCCTCCACCGTGACGATCCCCAGCGGTCAGACATCCGTTACTGTCCCCATCAATGTGGTAGGCAATCCGGGCATTAATACGACGCTCAACTTCAATATCTCAGCGACCGTCGGAAACACGCCCCTAGGGGAATGGTTCGCCAACGGTACTTTCTCGGTCACCGGCGCCGCCCCGATCATACTGGGCACGCTAAAGGGCCCAGTTCTCTCGGAATGACCGCGCGGGAACCGCTGCCGTGCGCGCCGTCTGGTCATGGTGGAGTAAGCCGTATGACGCGGGGCGGGGTTTTTGCTGGCGCAAGCCCATCCACCATCTCCTCGCCTGGGGGCAGTCGTTCCGGCTCGTACAGGCGCACTACCCCGAGACCGTCCTGGTCACCGACGGTCCTGGCCGGGCACTGCTCGTCGATAAGCTTGGCCTTCCCTTTACGCACGTCTCGACCGAACTGGACCGGCTGCGAGACGCGGATCCCCGGTTGTGGGCGCTTAGCAAGCTGGTGGCCTACAGCCTGCAGGACAAGCCGTTCGTGCATCTCGACAGCGACGTGTTCCTGTGGCGGCCCCTGCCCGCCCGGGTCACCAGCGCGCCGGTGCTGGCCCAGCACCCCGAGACCGGCGACCCGGATGGGCCGCGGGTCATCGAGGATGCCTTCGCACGGGCTGGCCTGAGCCTTCCGGCGGAGTGGAGGTGGTCACGCTCGCACTCGGCGCGGACCTCCCGCGAGGCAAACTGCGGGATCCTGGGCGGGACGAATGTCGGCTTCATCAGGCACTACGCCCAGCTCGCCCTGGATATCGTGCTCAACCCGCGTCATTCGGCCGCGTGGGCGGCTATTGCCGACACCGGGCGCCTCAACTGGACGGTAGAGCAGTTCCTCCTGTCCGCGTGCCTGGGCTTCCATCGTTTCGACCCGGAATCGCCCTATCGCGGAATCCACGCGCAGTACCTCTTCCCGTCGGTCAGTGCGGCGTTTGACCCGGCCGAGTCCGCCCGTCTCGGTTTTACTCATCTGCTCGGGCCGGCCGCGAAACAGGACGGGCAGATCACCGCGCGCTTGGAAGACCGCATTCGGCGCGAGGACGCGAAGTTCTACCAGCGCTGTGCACGCATCGCCAGGTCTGCTACGGGAGGGGGGCCATGTCACGGGCAGCCCACGAAATAAGAGCGAGCGAACGGCCGCCGAAGACGGTGCTCGCCGCGCGGCGGCAAACCACCGCGCCACGAAGAAGTGGCCAGGACCTGAACTTCGTCCCGGGGACGTTGGTATCCGACCTGATAAGGATCCCGGTGCGGCGGGCCGACGCTGGCGGCGAACCAATTCTGCAGCGGCAAGCGGTCCATCCGGCCGCAGGGTCATCCGTTGCCCCCGCCGCGGTGATGGCCGTGCTGCGCTCGCCGGGTGTGCCAATGCGTCTGCAGACCAGGATGGCCATGGAGGCGGCCTTTGGCCATGATTTCAGCGACGTCCGGCTTCACGATGATCCGCCTGCCGCTGCCTCCAGCCGGGCCGTCAACGCCCCCGCATACACGGTCGGCCGGCATATCGTCTTTGGCGCGGGCCAGTATGACGCCGCAAGCAGCGCTGGCCGTAAGCTTCTCGCGCACGAGCTGGCCCACGTCATCCAGTAGCGCGCCGGCGCTCGCCCCGGGGCACCACGGATCGACCCAGCAACGGCTCAGTGCTGGATCGTAATAACGAAGAGCCCGCCCAGGTCGACAGAGGCCGGTCCCGGCTTTTGCAGCGTCAGGCCGCCAGTGGCCTGCGCCGCGAGATTGAACCAGTCAGTCGGCTGCCACATGACCTGGGTCCCGACGGCTGGCTGAAAGAGCCCGGACCCGGTACTCAGGTTCGCGCCGCCGAGGACCTGGGCGAAGGCGCTCCACTGCCACTTGTTGCCTCCAAACGGGAGCACGTAGGAGGGCTGCGCTCCGCTCGTGAGGGACCACTGGCCGGTCGCGAGACTGTACTGGACCTGTATTGGGAACTGGAGCTCGAACCCGGGGCGTTTGTCCGGGTGGAACTGGCGGGTATAAGCCCCGACGACCTGGACGACCCACTCACCAAGGGGATCGTGCGGTCCGGCGGGAGTGGTGTAGAAGTGCCGGGTGTAACCGATGCCGCCCTGCAGCGAGACCTGGTTGGAGCCGCTGGATCCCTTCTGGCCCGACACGCTCTGCTGGCCGGGCTGGACCGTCCCGGTCGGCGGGCTCTGTGGCTTCGGCCCCGGTGAAGGATCAGACGGCGGCTGGAGCATTCCCCGATGGGTTCCCGAGGGCTGGAAGATCCGGACGGTAACGCGGCGGTCGGCCGGGTCGGCAACCGGGTGCGCGTGGGAGGTTCCACACGCGTACTGGCCCGCCGTCGTCTCCGGGCAATCGGGCTTATGGCCCGGTGCACTGCGGACGCGCACCGGCCCGATCTGGTTCGCCATCCACCGGGCCCGGCGTGCTGAGAGCCGGACGTTCTCCGCCGCGTCCCCCTCGATTGATGCGCTGCCCTCGATCTGGACCTGCTGCTGTGGATCCGTCATCAGCATCAGCAGTGCCCGGTAATCGGAGAGTCCCTCAGGAGTCAGCACCACCTCCGGCGCGGCGAGCAGTTCGTCCGCCGTCGGCCGGTTCTGTTTGAACCGGACGTCCCAGTTCAGGGTGAGGACGCCGATGTCCGCCGCCCCCTCCGGCGCCAACTGCACGAGCGGCCCCGCGGCCTGCTGCTGCGCGACATGCACGAGTTCGTGAGCCAGCAGGCGGCGGCCCTCCGCGTAGTCCGGACGGTAGCGTCCCGGAGCGAAGGCGATATTGGTCCCGAACGTCGCGGCCCGCGCTCCCAGGCGACCGGTTAGCCGGGCCGCGGCCGCGTCGTCGTGGATGCGGACGGAAGAGAAGTCGTATCCGAGCGCCTGCCCCACATGCTCGCTCACGCCGGGGTCGACCGGCCTACCGCGCGGCAGGTCCTTTCTGGTCTCCGGAAAAGAGACCGGGGTCCGCCCGCGGTGGTCACCAGCCTCCGGGCGCACCGGACCGCGCGAGACGAGCCAGTCCGCGGTCCGGGCCGCCTCGGCTTCGGGTTCTGTGGCCCGAGGCCGACGATCGCGCCTCTGCCGCTCTAAAGTGGGCTGCCCCGATGCGGTGGACCTGCCCATCTGTGCGATGGTGGTCACTCTGTTAGAGACCCGCTCTCGCATCCGATCATCCTCGCTGCTTGTCCTGACTTAAGTGTCACATGCCTGGACAAGAGATCCCAGCGCGCGCCCGGTGCCGCAGTCCGAACAGCCTCGAATTATCAGACACTCACTTACGAGGATGGCGGCTGGTTGGACGGACAGCTCCACCCACCGGGCATGCGTCGATACGCCACTCCCCAGCCGATCCAAAGTTTGATTGGCATTGCTGTTGACTCCAGGCTGCTGCGGGGAGTGTGCTAGACGCACGGATTCCTTCCTCCCGGGGTGAGATAGATGCCAGGTTCAAAGTTGTTTAGCGGTCCGCCTTCCAATAAGGCCACAGCTTCAACTCTCGCGGCAGCGGTTACAACCTTGTTCTGGACTATCGCTGCACACACTTTCTGGAAGAGCATGAGCACAGAAGACCTGACGCTCTATATCACGACGTCGACGGTCATCCTCACGGCGGTCATCGGATTTCTGGTCCCGGAGTCAGCTGCGTACACGGCACACAACAGTGCTCGGCTCGCGACCCGGGCGACTACACTGGGTAGCACGACGACTACAGCAACGACAATCCCGGCCGCGGCCACCGCAGCTACAACAACCCCAGCGACAACAACCCCAGCCGCAACAATCTCAGCCGCGCCGACCTCAGCTACAAGTACTCCAGCCGCGACGATTCCAGCTACCACGACTCCAGCCATCGACTCGGCCATAGCGACCCTTGAAGCACGGGTCCAGGGGATTCAGGAACTGCAGACTATGATGGCGGCACGCTTGGGAGTGACGCAGGTTCCTGCGATTCATACACCTACCCAATGAGCGTCGACGGAACAACCTTCCCTTGAGCTGTTGCCAGTGATTCCGTCAGCGATTGCTGCACCATCGCTTGGGGTGCACAGATCCTCAAATCCCGGACATAGCGGCCTGATACTCCAACCGGAAAACCCCACATAGTCCGATCCGGCGGGCGAGGATGGCGGTGGTCATATCCTCGGTGATGGCCATGCCCACCGAGTAGTGCAGCCGGCGCCCGACGAGCCAGGCCAGGAAGGCATGGGTGCCGCCGCCGGAGTCGGTGCGGATCAGCACCCGGCGGGGCAGCTGGGCCGGGGCCAGCCGGGCGGCTTCGATGTGCTCGGCGCGGTGTTGGACCCCGCGTTGCCCGGGCGCAACACTATGGCCAGCGCTGTCCCCGCCCCGGCGCCATGGTCGGCGAACGCGGCCAGCGGATGGAACCCGAACGTCTTGTTCCACGTCGGCGCCGCCTGCTCCTTCCCCGAGTGCGCCAGCACGACGGTGGTATCGATATCGACCTGGATCAGCGCCTCCCCGCTTGGCGCGCGGTCGCCGCCAGCGACCACCATGACACCTTGCTGACGGCGGGTCGGTGCCGGATTGCAGCTGGGGTCAAGCATGGAAGACCTCATCGAGGTGATCGTTGTCGGTGACGAGGTGGCGTGGTTCCTGCCCGCCGGGCGGCGTCTGGTTTATGCCGCTGACGGCCTGTCCACGGAGCACCGTCCTGCCTACTATGGCGAGGGTGACGGTCCCGTCCTCGTCCCGCCCGCATCCGGCCGCCCGGACAGGGGCCGCCGGCGGGGCGCCCGCGGCCGGGTCGCAACAATCCCGGCCGCAGATTCATGACGTGACGATCGCCGTTGACGCCGGGCATCCTGGGCCGGTGGTTGCGGGCGATTTCGCCGGGCTGAGTTTCGAACGGCAAGCGCTCAATTCTGGTCACGCCGGTGTGACAGGGCGCCTGTTCATGTCGGCGAACAACTCCCTGGTTACCCTGTTTCGTAACCTGGGCGTGCGCAGCCTGCGGATCGGTGGGGGCACGGTTGACTGGCTGGCCCCCGCTGGCGTGGCTGGCAACTACGCCCCGATCGACAGTCTGTTTGCCTTTGCCGCCGCGGCCGGGGCGAAGGTCATCTACACACTCCGCCTCTTCAGCCCTGCCGCAGATCCAGCCGGTGACCTGAAGACGATCAATGCCGAGATCGCGGCGTACATCTGGCGGCGCTGGCAGCGGAGTGTGGCCAACTTCGCCCTCGGCAACGAACCGGATTGGCATGCCTTTCACACCTACGACGGCCATCCGTGGGACCCGGCAGTCTATGAGGAGACCTCGGGCGTGCCGGGCACCGCGTACGCGTCCTACCTGACTCACTGGCAGAGCTTTGCCGACGCGGTCGCAGCCGCGGCACCCGGCGCTTTGCTGTCGGGGCCGGATACGGGGGCCTACAGCACGATGACCTTCACCCCCGATCCGGATACCGGCGTGTCGTGGACCGAACAGCTCGTTCACGATGAAAAGGTCTCTGGCCGGATAGCGGAGATAACACAGCACTACTACGTGGGGGGAGAGCCGAACGCGGCAACCGCGCAGCAGGCAATCGGCAACATGCTGTCCTCCCAGTGGGTGAATGACAGCTCGCCCGGGGCTCAGCCGGGCGGCACAACCTACACCCCTTATCCCTGGCTCTATACGCACATCCTTGGACCGGTGCGCGCGGCGGGCCTGCCTTACCGGCTGACTGAGTCGAATGACTACCTCATCGGTATTCCGGGAGCAAGCAACGCGTTTGCCTCAGCACTCTGGGCGCTGGATTACCTGCACTGGTGGGCCGCCCACGGGGCCGCGGGCGTCAATTTCCACAACAAGCAGTGGCTGCCCGCAGACGTCATCGTGCCAGATCCTGCCGCAAGCGGCGAGCGCTATGCCGTCACCCCCAAGGGCTACGGGATCAAAGCGTTCACCCTCGGCTCGGCCGGGACGGTGAAGCCCACCCAGATAGGGAACCCGGCCGGCATGAACCTGACCGCCTATTGCATCGGCGGAGCCGGCGAGGACTACGTCACCATCATCAACAAGACGCAAGGGGCCGAGGCCGCCGATGCGGCTATCACCATCCTTCCGTACCCCCCGGGGGTGCAGGGCGCAGAGATCATGACCCTGGCCAGCCCAAAGCCAGGCGATGCCTCGGCAGCCAGTGCCACACTCGGTGGCGCCAGCATCACCGGCGATAGCCCCTGGCAAGGGGCATGGAGCACGCTACCCACCGATCCTCAGGCGGGAATCAGAGTGACCGTCAGCGCCACGACCGCCGCCATTCTCAGGATTCCAAACGGAGGCTGAGGTCGGGTGGCCCAGGGGAATCGCTGTGCAACTGTCAGTTGACCTTGGTCGCAAATCCTGGAGCTGCGGCACAGCCGCCGCGCCCGGTTCGAGGACCGCATCAACCCGGCCCCGCGTGTTGGATATGACCTGCGGAATCAGTGCACTAGTGCGCCCCGGCGTGCCTGCCAGTCTGTTGGTGATAGCTGTCCAATTGGCTGTCCGCTGGTGTTGACACGGGTGTTCGAGCCCCGCGAACACCCTGGCGGGCAATAGCGGCCACTCACCCGGTCGTCTCCGGAATATCCCTGCGGTCCTGCGGCCCGGGAAGCCCGGCCCGATGGTATGGTAACTGGTATGGCCACGAGGAAGGTGACGATCACCCTGGACGAGGCAAAGCTGGGCCAGATCCGCTTGCTGGTGCAGGCCGGCACCGCTGCGAGCGTGTCCGGGTTCGTCCAGCATGCCGTCGCGGTCGCCCTGGATGACGTGGCCGGATGGGGGGCCATGCTCGCCGAAGCCTTGCGGGCAACCGGCGGCGAGCTCTCCGACGGCGAGCGCGCTTGGGCTGATGAAGTGCTCGGCACCGGGACACAGCCGGCGGCCTGATGCCGGGCGTGACGCTGGACGCCGGCGGGCTGATCGCCTTGGACCGCGATGATCGCCGTGTGGTGGTGCTCCTGGCCCGCGCACGGGAGACCGGCGCGCGGGTGACCGTTCCAGCCTCGGCGCTAGCTCAGGCCATCCGGCGGCCAGAGCGGCAGGTGCGGCTGTCCCGGCTGATCCGCCAGCTTG
>Ga0318561_10000315_pt1 | contig 13866 bp, 13 predicted proteins | sample GRESIP065b5f23_FD_202526 | JGI IMG/M metagenome (GOLD analysis project Ga0318561, IMG submission 202526) | Tropical soil microbial communities from Luquillo Experimental Forest, Puerto Rico - GRE.SIPMG.065b5f23 | ecosystem: Environmental > Terrestrial > Soil > Tropical forest > Bulk soil... | reverse complement strand
TGGCTCCGACATAGGAGATCTCGGGAATCGAATAGATGCCGATGGGCTGCAGGTCGGTGATGCCGTCCGTCGGCTCCCCGAACGCGTGGTAGGCGGCGAGTCGTCCCTGTTCCATCGAGGTCGCGGCAAGCGCCGGGAAGCCGATGACGTCGCCGACCGCGTAGATGTGCTCCACCTTGGTCTGGAACCTTTCGTCGACCCAGATCCGGCCGCGGCCCTCGACTTCGAGGCCGGCGTTCTGCAGATCGAGATGATCGGTCTGACCCTGGCGTCCCGCCGAGTACATGACCGTCTCGGCGGGAATCTGCTTGCCGCTGGCCAGGGTGGTGCAGGTGCCCGCAGCACCGACGTCGACCGCGGTCACTTCCTCGCCGAACCGGAAGGTCACCGCTAAGTCGCGCAGGTGGAACTTCAGCGCCTCGACCACCTCGGGGTCGCAGAAGTCCAGCATTTCGTCCCGCTTCTCCACGACGGTGACCTTGGTTCCCAACGCGGCGAACATGGAGGCGTACTCGATGCCGATCACGCCGGCGCCGACGACGACCATTGAGGCCGGCAGCATCTTGAGATCGAGGATCCCATCGGAGTCGAGCACCCGTTCTTCGTCGAACTCGACACCGGACGGTCGCGCCGGCCTGGTGCCGGTGGCGATGACGATGTATTCGCCGCTGACCGTGGTCATCTCCCTGCGGCCCGGATCTTCCACGACGACGGTGTGCGGGTCCACGAAGCGGCCGTGCCCGATCAGCAGGTCGATACGGTTGCGCATCAACTGGTTGCGCACCACGTCGACTTCCTTGCCGATCACGTGCTGGGTCCGCGCCAGCAGGTCGGCCGGGGTGATCCTGTCCTTCACGCGATAGCTCGCCCCGTAGAGCTCGCGCTGACTCATCCCGGTGAGGTAGAGCACCGCCTCGCGCAACGTCTTTGACGGGATCGTGCCCGTGTTGACGCAGACGCCGCCGAGCATTTTGCCGCGCTCGATGATGGCGACGGATTTGCCCAGCTTGGCCGAGGCGATCGCGGCCTTCTGGCCGCCCGGTCCCGAACCGATGACGACGATGTCGTACTCCTGCATCGAACCCATGGATAGACGATAAGGCCCACAGTCGAGACTTTCTCCACAGACGGGCGGCTCAATCTCGTCGCGTGAGCACCGGCTGACGGTGGCCGCCGTCAGCGTTGGTCCCCATGACGACGCATCGAGGAGATTTTGAACTGAACCGCCCCGGAGCATTGATTGCCGCGCTACCGGCCGTTCTCGGCTTCGTTCCGGAAAATTCATTGGTATTGGTGTCGCTCGGCGGCGGCGAACTCGGGTCGGTGCTGCGTGTCGACCTGTCCGCGGGGCTCGTCGACCGGGTGGGGCACCTCGCCGAGGTCGCGGCCGCGGCCGAGCCCGAGGCCGCGATCGCGGTGATCGTCGACGACGACGGGGCGCACTGTCCCGGCTGCAACGACGAACACCGGCGGCTGTGCACGGCGCTCACGGAGGCGTTGTCGCAGTACGGCATTGAGCTGTGGGCCGCGCACGTGGTGGATCGGGTGGCCGTTGGGGGGCGTTGGCATTGTGTGGACGGCTGCGGCTCGGCCGGCGCGGTCGACGACCCCTCGGCCTCGCCACTGGCCGCCGCGGCGGTGCTGGACGGCAGGCGGCTGTACCCGCGGCGCGCCGACCTGCAGTCGGTCATCGCGGTCGACGATGCGGCGCACAGCGCCGAGCTGGCTGAGGCGGTCGGGCAACACGCGGCCGCACGGGAGGTCGCGCACCGCGCCGATCCCACGGGCAGTGTCCGCCGCGATGTGGAAAACGCGATGGCCGCCGCCGCCCGCGTCGCCGGCGGTCAGACGCTGTCCGCCGCCGAGCTCGCGGAGCTGGGCTGCGCGCTCATGGACGTGCAGGTGCGTGACACTCTGTACGCCCTAGCGGTCGGGGAGACTGCCGGCCAGGCCGAATCACTTTGGGCGCTGCTGTCGCGCACCCTGCCCCAGCCGTGGCGGGTCGAGGCTCTGGTGTTGCTCGCGTTCAGCGCCTACGCGCGCGGCGACGGGCCGCTTGCCGGGGTGTCGCTGGAAGCCGCGCTGCGCTGCGAGCCCGACCATCGGATGGCGGGCATGCTGGACACGGCATTGCAGTCCGGCCTACGGCCTGACGACATCCGGGAACTCGCCGTCACCGGCTACCGGCTCGCCAAGCGGCTCGGCGTGCGGCTACCGCCGCGACAAGCGTTCGGCCGCCGCGCGGGGTAGGGGTCAGACCTTCTCCACCTTGACGGCGTGCGCCATCTCATGCGGCAGCGTGACGTTCTCGTGGCCCGGTATGAGGATGGTGACCCCACCGCCGGCCGGGCTGGTCTCGACGGTCACTCGTGCGTTGGGGACGACGCCTGCGTCCTTGAGTCGCGTGATCAGATCGATGTCACCCTGGACATGTTCGGTGAGCTGACGGACGACCACCGCCACCGGCGATCCGGCGGGCAGCTCCGTCAACCGGACGAGGTTCGCGTCGCCGGCGCCGGACTCCGGGCCCACGCCCAGGTCCAAAAGACCGGGAATCGGGTTCCCGAACGGAGAGGTGGTCGGGTTGTTGAGCACCTTGACCAGCCGGCGTTCGACGTCCTCGCTCATCACGTGCTCCCAACGGCATGCCTCCGCGTGCACTTCTTCCCAGGGCAATCCGATCACGTCGACGAGCAATCGTTCGGCCAGGCGGTGCTTGCGCATCACGGCGATGGCCAGCGCGCGGCCCTTGTGGGTGAGCTCCAGGTGGCGGTCGCCGGCCACGTGCAGTAATCCATCCCGCTCCATGCGGGATACGGTCTGGCTGACGGTCGGGCCGCTCTGGTCGAGGCGCTCGGCGATCCGGGCACGCAGCGGCGTCACGCCCTCTTCCTCGAGGTCATAGATGGTCCGCAGGTACATCTCGGTGGTGTCGACCAACTCGTTCATTCAGCACCCTCCATTGACGCTGAGTCTACTTGGCCAGCTGCGCAAATGGGTGTAACGCTTCCCAGGCAAGCAGTATGCCCGCCGCTGACGCGGCGGGCATACCGTCTTGCTACCTGGCTTCTAGTTTGCGGCCCTAGCTCGCATACGACCGCAGGCGATCGGCGCGCTCGCCGTTGCGCAGCTTGCACATCACGTCTCGCTCTATTTGGCGGACCCGTTCGCGGGACAGACCGAACAGCTTGCCGATCTGATCCAGGGTGCGCGGCTGGCCGTCGTCCAGACCGAAACGCAACCGGATCACCTGGTGCTCACGCTCATCGAGAGTAGCCAGCACACTGCGGATGTCGGTGTGCAGCAGTTCGGCGATCACCGCGTTCTCCGCGGACATCGCCTCGGCGTCCTCGATGAAATCGCCCAGCGGGGCTTCTTCCTCGGAGCCGACGGGCATGTCCAGGCTCACCGGGTCGCGGCTGTGCTCGAGCAGGTCGTTGATCTTGTCGACCGGAATGCCGGACTCGGCGGCGAGTTCCTCGTCGGTGGCTTCGCGCCCCAGGTTCTGGTGCATCTCTCGCTTGATCCGCGCCAGCTTGTTGACCTGCTCAACCAGGTGAACCGGCAGACGGATGGTGCGGCTCTGGTCGGCCATGCCGCGGGTGATGGCCTGACGGATCCACCACGTTGCATAGGTCGAGAACTTGAATCCCTTTGAGTAGTCGAACTTCTCCATCGCGCGGATCAGGCCGAGGTTGCCCTCCTGGATAAGGTCCAGCAGCGGCATCCCGCGACCCGTGTAACGCTTGGCGAGCGAAACCACTAGGCGCAGGTTCGCCTCCAGAAGGTGGCGCCGCGCTGCCTGGCCATCACGCACCACGGCCGTCAGATCGCGTTTGCGGTTCTCGCCGAGGCGCTTACGGGTTTCCAGCAGGTGCTCGGCATAAAGCCCAGCCTCGATGCGCTTGGCCAGTTCGACTTCGTCGGCGGCGGTGAGCAACGCCGTCTTGCCGATGCCGTTCAGATACACACGCACCAAGTCCGCGGCGGGGCTTTGAGCATCCAGATCGCCTTCAACCCGGCTTGTGGTGGCATTCGCCATAGCGACCTCCCGATCGGCTTTGTCCTGTCATGTGTGTTAACGACAGATCCGCCTGGGGAGTTCCCACCGCTTCGCCATCTCACACGCCTTGACGTGCAGAAATGTTCCAGCGACCTGAGAATGTCCTGAGAAGTGTGAAGAAGGACCGGTTACTCGGAACCTTGGTCGAACCTTGGTCCAGGTGACTATTCGCGGACTATTCGGGGTCCTCCCGGCCAGGAGGCCACCCCGGTTGCGGCTCCTGGCGTCGCGGAGGGTCGAGCGCCGGCTGCTCCGCCGTCGGGAAGAGCGGCGTGCGCCGCCGCACCGCGTCGAACCGCCGTGGCTCGTCGGAGCGGCGAGGTGGCCGGTCGTTGGCGATCAGCACCGCGATCCATGGCAGCGGCACCGCCGCCGCCACGATCAGCAGTGAGATCAGGCCGTTGTGCCAGGCGCCATATGCGACGGCGGCCAGGATCAGCGCCGGAAAGCGAAACGCCATCAGCGTCAGGTACTTACGCACACGGGCGCGACGCTCCTCTTCGTAGGAGGGAGCGGCGGTGGTGATCAATACCGGGCGGCCGTCGTCGTCGAAACCCAGCTCGGAGCCGCGCTTCATATCTCCACTCTCCCACACCCAAACGATTCCGGTACGAACGAGTTAGGAGGCACAATGTCAGGTATGCAGACCCGAACGATCGAACGCACCGAGACCGACGAACGCGTCGATGACGGGACCGACAGCGATACCCCCAAATACTTCCATTACGTAAAGAAAGACAAGATCGCCGAGAGCGCGGTGATGGGCACCCATGTGGTGGCGTTGTGCGGCGAGGTGTTTCCCGTCACGCGGGCCGCCAAGCCCGGTTCGCCGGTCTGCCCGGACTGCGAGCGCATCTATGAGCACCTCAAGAAGGGCTGACCAGGTCGGGCGGCTCGGCCGTCACGGCGTCGCCTTGGTGCGTCGCTGGCGTTCCCACCACCTGCTTGAGGGCGGGGGCGCGCGATAGCACCCACTTGCGCAGCCGGTGAGCATGGGTCCTCGGAGCGGGCCATTCCTCCTGAATGGCGGCGTTGAGCTCGGCCCCGATCATGATCGAAAAGCCGCCGAAGAACGCGAACAAAAGGAACGCGATCGGAGTGGCGAGTGCGCCGTAGGTGTAACCGGTGCTGCCGATCCAGCGCAGGTATAACCGCAGGCCCAGGGTGGCGATCAGGAATACCGCCGTTGCCAGCACCGTGCCGGGAATCAACCGATGCGTCGGCAGCGGAACCGGCAGCGCCACCCGGTACAGCACGGTCACGCCGGCCATCAGGCCGAGAATCAGTGCCGGGTAATAGCCGTAATGCAGCAGGTTTTGCGTGCCCACCGGAATGTGATCACTCACCTTGCGTGGGCCGATCACCGCCACCGGCAGGGCCACCACCGCGAACATCAGCATCACGATGTACAGAAACAGCGCGAAGAACCGCTGCCGCACCGGATGGCGCAACGGGGTCTGGTCGTGCGCCTCCACCACGGCGTCAACGAATGACGAGATCGCCGACGATCCTGCCCACAGCGAGATCAAAAAGCCCAGCGACGCCACCTCGCCGCGGGCGGTGCCAGTGATGTCGCGGATGGTGGGCTCGATGATCTGGTCGACTACGTTCGAGGAAAAGAAGTTGCGGGTCATGGACAGCGTGCTCTTGATGATGGAAGCCAGCGTGTCGGGGCCGAACAGCGGCGCCACGTAGGCCAAGCTGCCCAGCAGCCCTAGCATCAAGGGCGGCGTGGAGAGGCAGGTCCAGAAACCCGCTTCCGCCGACTCCGAGAAGATCGAGTCGTCCCATGCCTTGGAGAGCGTCCTAACGCTGATTCGCCGGATGTGGTGGCGGGACGGCTTGGCGCGCTGGAAGCTCATATCCGTCCAGCATCGCTGAAAATCGGTCGCCCTGCCCACATTGAGGCAGGGCGAGTTGGGCGAACTTGGCGAACTTAGCTTGCGCTGGCCTCCAGCACGGCGTCCTGCTCCGTCAGTTTCGCCTCGTGCTGGTTCGCGTGGTGCTGGCAGAAGAGAAGCTCAAGTCCGGAAGACAGCTTGGCGCGGACGCGAGCCGCAGCTCCGCAGCGGTCGCAGCGGTCTGCTCTAGTCAGCTCGGGACTGGTCAGAGTTGCATTCATGGCTTCTCCGTTCTCGTACATTCACTGTCTCAGACGTATACGGTTTTCGCGTTGTTCCCCGATCGTTATCGGGTGTGTCGTTTCTCACGACTTCCTCACGCCTGTCCGGCGGGACTCCCTAGGGTGGCCGACTGTGAACTTCGCTCCTGACGAACTGGTGCATTTGTGTGGAATCGCGGAGTGGTCTCGTGCCCGCCGTCGCGGCGGAATCCGCCCCGACGGGTCCGGCTCGGGCGTCGGCTCAGGATTCATCCATCTGTCGACGCCTGAGCAGGTGCATTTGCCGGCCAACCGGCTCTACCGCGGTCGCGATGATTTGGTCCTGTTGCACATTGACCCGGCGCTGCTGGAGTCACCCGTGCGTTGGGAGCCCGGGGTGGAGACGGATCCGGAGTCCATGCTGTTCCCGCACCTGTACGGCAGGCTCCCGGTGCGCGCTGTGATCAACGTCACCGCGTACCCGCCGGGCCCCGATGGCACGTTCCCGCCGGTCCCAGAACCTCAGGACCCGGTCGGGGACTCTACATAGGCGTCGGCCTCGATCTCCACCAGCAAATCCGGCGCGATCAATGCGGAAACTTCGACCATCGTCGCCACCGGCCGGATATCGCCGAAAATCTGTGCATGCACCGCCGCGACCTCTCGCCAGCGTGACATGTCGGTCACATAAATGCGGGTGCGGACCACGTCCGTGAGCTCCGCGTCCGCCTGGCGCAGCGCAACCTCGATGCGGCGCAAAGCGTCTCGGGCCTGGGCTGCGATGTCACCGACGGGTCCGGTGCCGGTTGTCCCGGCCACTGCCACGTGCGGGCCCACCCGCACCGCGCGCGAGTAACCGACCGCCGATTCGAAGTCGGATTCGGACAAGACAACTTTGCGGTTGGCTGACATGCGGTCACAGTACGACGGCGGCGCAGCGGCCGCGGGACCGTGCATGATTCAGCTTGCGCAGCAACGGGTCTGGCGCACGTTCGGCCCATTCTCGGTTGAGGCAGTCGCGGCCGGATAACATGGTCGCTCGGCGGCACGGGGGTCGTCTAGCGGAGGGAGCGTCGATGACCACGCGCGGCATCTCGGAGGACGCGCTGCTTGCGCAGGAAGCGTGCTTTGCGCGGGCGTTCGCGGACGGCGATCCGGCGGTCGCGCGCGACCTCTATCAGCCCGACGTGGTGTACGTGAGCCCCACAGTGCGCCTCTTCGGTTGGCCGGACCAGATCGACGGCGTCGAGCGCACGCTCGAGTTCATCGCACTCACAATCGGTGGCTGCACGGACGTCAGCTATGAGGCGGTGGAGCACGCCATCACGCCCGGCGCCGACGCTGCGTTCGTGCGCGTCCGATTCGACTGGACCCAGGGTTTCGAACGCCTGCGCTCGACGTACGTGGTGATCTACCGCTATCGCGACGGCCGGATCGCCCGCCAGGAGCTGTACTACGACCCGAGCGGAAGGCTGGAACGACTCGGCGCCGGTGAGTGCTAAACCTCAGTCGAGGTAGTCGCGCACTCGCGGCGACGGTGAGAAAGGGAATCGCCATGCCAGAACACATGGGCATCTCGCATATTGACCTGACGGTCTTGGACTGCGAGCGAGCCGCCGACTGGTGGCAGGACGTCATGGGTTTCACGCTCGTGCATCGCACCAGCGGAGAGACCTTCGAGACCAGGTCCTTGGTGCACCCGTCTGGTGTCGCCGTGACGGTGATGACTCACGACGGGACGCCGGAATTGGGTGCGTTTGATGAACGCCGCGTTGGCCTGGATCACTTGGCTTTCAGGGTCGCGGATAGAGACGAATTGCAACGGTGGGTGAGTCATCTGGACGCGAAAGGCGTGACGCACTCGGGCATCATCGACATCGGGTACGGGCCGACTCTCGTCTTCCGCGATCCTGACAACGTGCAACTCGAGTTTTATTCGCACCAGCGCGTCGACGAAATACAGCTGGATGCGGCCGATTCCGAGGAGGCGCGGCGCGTCCTGCAGCAGGCCCAGTCGGCAACCGCTCGCGAGTGAAGTCCTGGTTGACGTAGTCGCCCACTGTCAGGCGCTCTTCCGTGTGCTTGACCAGCGTCGATGCTGACAAGTGACGGGCTCGCTCCAGCAGGGTCAGGGCTGCCCACACCGGCCGCGGCGAGGGCAGCAGATCGAACGCCCGCATATCGACCGGGCCGATCGCTCATGGTCAAGCTGGCGATGGTCAAGAACGGGGCCGAGCCGTTGTGGACTTCCTGGCGCAAGTCGGAACGCGATGGTGCTTGCAGACCCGTCAACCCACGGTGTCGGGCGTCAAACGGTCGGGTGAGACGGCCGGTTCCTGACCGTCAGCCTCACCCAAGTTTCGTCCCCGGCGAGTTGCTTGCAGCACCTTGTCTTGTCGCTCGTCGATATGACGGCCCAAATCCTGCAGCACCATCGGTTTACTCATCACCATCTGTTCGAGGTGTTCGCGATCGATCTCCAGCGCGGTCACCTCAGCCAGCGCGTATGCGCCACCCGGGTTGGGTTGACGGGTCAATGCGGTCACCCCTAGAAATGAGCCTTCACTGAGCGTGCTGACCGGGACGACCGACCCGTCCTCGGCCGTCGCGGTCAGCAGCACTCGCCCGGCCACCAGGAACGTGATCCCCTCAGGTACTTGACCTTCATACTCCATGATTTCCTCGGCGCCGTACCGGACGATCCTCGCGTAAGGAACCAATGACTGCTGGTCGGTGTGACTCAGTCGCAATGCCTGCGCAACCACCGTTCTCAAGGCATTCGCCACTCGGTCCGTCGTCGAGAACTTGTCCTCGTCGCCGTCGAGGTGAAGGCTCTCCCTCCGTGCGGCGTACCACAGCCAGCGCAGAAATGTTGCCTGCGCGGCACTGTCGTCGGCGGCTGACTTCATCCCGATTGTCGTGCAGTACTGGCCACCGCCGAGCGACATCGAGGTGGGCGTGACGCCGGTTTTGGGCTGCGGCAGCGCGCTGGCGAGCCGGGACAGTAGGGCGCATACCTTGTCGGGCGGGTCGGCGGTGGAAAATGTGGTTGTAATCGCCAGTTTGTGCGCGCCAGGCGGACGGCTGAGGTTGGTAAACGATGTGGTTGCCAGAACCGAGTTCGGGGTGATCCGCAGTCCGGTGTCGGTCTCGATATGCACCGCCCGCCAGTTCACCTCGACGATTCGTCCCTGCTCCGTGGCCGTGTCGAGCCAATCACCGATCCGGAAGGGCTGCTCGAACAACATAAACAGGCCCGACACGACTTGGCCGACGGAGTTTTGCAGCATCAGGCCGATGACGACCGAGCTGACCCCCAAGGCGGTGAACAAGCCGCCAATCCGGACCCCCCAGATGTAGGAGAGAATCACCGCCAGACCGACGCCGATCAGGGCGAACCGAGCGACGTCGAGGAAGATGACTGGGAGCCGTTTGCGCCAGCTCTCTTCAGGTGCGTTCTGAATCACTGTGGCGTTGAGCCCGGACACCAGCAACACCAGCACCAGGAAGCCGAACACCGTTGTGAGGATCCGCACCGACGTGTCGTGGGCCGGCACCTGACGCGCCTCGACAAGCAGCACTAGCAGCGCCCCGAGCGGCACAACATAGTTGCGCAACAGGCTCACCTGTCTGGCGAGGTGGCTTCGCCTGCGGATCAGCGCATGGTGCAACTCGGTGAGCACGATGATCGCGAGGGGCAGTCCCACCGCAACGCTGACGGCCCAGTAGAACCACGACGAGCTGAACAGGCTCACTGTCGCTCCAACAATCGCCAGATCTGCTGCTCTGATCCGCTAACCGAGATCGTGCCAGCCGGCGTGAATTTCCAAATGTCGCGCATCGCTTCGTAGACCGGCAAGGTGACATAGGTTCCGGGCTGCGTTGAGCCAGGCTGCATTTGGTAGACCAGGCTCACCGCACTGCCCCACATGTCGTAGACAAGACTGGGTCGCCCCACCAGCCCGCTGATGACGTTCCCGGTGGTGATGCCGGCTCGAAGATGCAATCGGTGCCCGGTTTGGCTGTTGAACCGATCGATGATCCGGCGCATTTCGAGAGCAAAATCCACGGTTCGGTAAATGTTGTCCAGCCGCGGCGTAGTTACCCCGCAGCTGGCGAGATATCCATTGTGAAACGTGCGAATACGTTCGACGCCAAGGGATTCGGCCGCGGAGTCGAACTGGCGCACTAGTTCGTTGACTATCCTTACCAATTCGTCGCCTGACACATCATCTGAAATCTCGTCAAGACCGACAATGTCGGCGAATAACACCGTCACGTCATGGTGTTCCTGTGCGATGGTCTGTTCGCCCTCGCGATACCGCTGTACGACCGCCTCGGGCATCAGCGACAACAATAGGCGGTCGTTTTCCCTGCGCTGTTCGTTGAGCAGCTCCTCTTTGATCTGCAGATTTCGGCTCATCTCATTGAAAGCCTTTGTGAGGTCGCCGATTTCGTCGCGGGACGTTACCGGGATCTTGACGTCGTAGTCGCCGGAGCTGATCTCTTGCGTGCCGATCTCGAGCCGGCGGATCGGCCGCAGAATTAGTTGCGCAAGCAGCATCGACGCCACGCAGATGACGAAGATCATCGTCGTGATGACAAACACAAACGTCTTGCCGAGCGATGCTATCCGCGCGAAAGCCTCGGACGTGTCCCGGGTCGCCAGAATCGACCAGTGCACATCGGAATCCGGCACATTCAATGGGGCATAGGCTTCCAACACTTTATTGCCCAGGTAATTGGTGTCGGTGACGACACCGGTCTGTCCGTGTTGGGCGGCGCGCAGCCCTGTGCTCGCAACCGGCTGCACCAGCGTGGTGACGCCTAACCGGATCGCTTTGTCCACCACGTCGGGCGGGGTGCCGGCGGCGACTGCCTCACGCCGGTATTCCTGCGGATCCTCCAGGAACGGCCGGGAAGCGGAACGCATCAAATTGTCCGAGCCAGCCAGATACGTCTCGCCTGTCTTGCCCAGCCCGACGGCGTTCCACTGCTTGTCGGCGGTCATGATCCTGTTGATCTTGGCGATCGGCAAAGGCAACGCCATAACGCCCTCGATTTTGCCGTCCGTGCCGACCGGCGATACCAGCCATGCTGTCGGCGCGTCGAGCTGTGGTTGGTACGGATAGAAGTCGGTGATCTCGACGAAGTCTATCGCGTTGGCGCCCAAGGCCTTTTCGTATGCGTCTCGCAGATTGGATCCGTGATACGGGCCAGTGCGGATATTGGTGCCGAGATCAGGGCCTTTGTTCGCGGTGTAGACGATGTTGCCCCGGGTGTCCAGCAGCATCGCGTCCCGTGTTTCGAAGCGGTTGACGATCTCCCGGAAGTAGTTGTTGAAGCGGGCATTGGCGGCAGACCATGCGCTGCCGTCGCCAGCATCGTCAACCCGGATCGAGTCGCCGTCGGAGTGCAGCGGTGCCGTGTAGATGGCTTGTAGGTACTTTTGCGCATTCGAGCTCGGCAGCAGCGCGTTCACATCGAGATTCACGCCAGTCGTGCGCGCGACGGGTCCAACGAGTTTGTTGTTGTAGTAACTGACGATCGCCTGCTGCTGGGCGGGGCTGATGGTGGCGTTGCCCAATTGGTCGAAGCCCGTGATGAAAGCTTGCAACGCCTCGGGCACGGTTGATCCGCGGCTGTAGATGACGAGCGAATTCGTCAGGTCCCTGAACAGTGTCTCGATCGCCCGCTTCTGCGACTCACGCAACTCGATCAGCCGCTCGTACGTTAGGGCCTGCAAGTCGTTGCGGGCTCTTAGAAACCCGATAATGCCGACCACCGCCACTGACAAGATGCTGCAGACCAACAACATCACCAAGAGCTTGGACTGAACGCTCACCCGGAAAGGCCGCAGCCGTCGGCGCCCACTTTTCCCTGCCCGGATGGTTTCGCCTTCCGGTACCGAGTTTGTTGGCTCACCCGACGTCAACCGCGCTCCCTTCTGTAGACGCACGTCACGCAGCAGAGTAACGCACGGAACGTCAAGAGCTACCTCGCGCCAATACCCCGGTACGTCAGTGAGAAACACCGAATGGCCAGCTTGGCCAGGTGAGTTTCGGCGGGCCCGCTGGTCTCGAGGTCAACGCCGCTGGGCAACCGATTAAGAAAGTCCGCGGATCACCCGCACGCGTGGCCGGACCCGCTATCTCCGGCGCGCTGGGCCGCGGCGGTCGCGATCAAACGCCGGTGTGCTCGCCTGGTATTCCGGGATTGAGCGACAAAACCGCTGGTCAGAGTGGCGATGTACGGTGAGCCTCAATCGAGGTAGTCGCGCAAGACCTGGGAACGGCTGGGGTGACGCAACTTTGACATCGTCTTGGATTCGATCTGGCGGATGCGCTCGCGGGTCACGCCGTAAACCTGGCCGATCTCGTCAAGGGTGCGCGGCTGGCCGTCGGTGAGGCCGAAGCGCAGGCGTACTACGCCGGCTTCACGCTCGGACAGCGTCTCCAGCACCGACTGCAGCTGGTCCTGCAGTAACGTGAACGACACCGCGTCGACGGCCACGACCGCTTCACTGTCTTCGATGAAGTCGCCGAGCTGGCTGTCGCCCTCGTCGCCGATGGTCTGGTCCAACGAGATCGGCTCGCGCGCGTATTGCTGGATCTCGAGCACCTTCTCCGGCGTGATGTCCATCTCTTTGGCCAGCTCCTCAGGAGTGGGCTCGCGGCCCAGATCCTGTAGCAGCTCACGCTGTATGCGGCCCAGCTTGTTGATCACCTCGACCATGTGCACCGGGATGCGGATGGTGCGGGCCTGATCGGCCATGGCGCGGGTGATGGCCTGGCGGATCCACCAGGTGGCATACGTGGAGAATTTGTAGCCCTTGGTGTAGTCGAACTTCTCGACCGCGCGGATAAGACCCAGGTTTCCTTCCTGGATGAGGTCGAGGAAGGCCATTCCGCGGCCCGTGTAGCGCTTGGCCAGCGAAACCACCAGCCGCAGGTTGGCTTCCAGCAGGTGGTTCTTCGCGCGGTCGCCGTCGCGGCAGATCCACATCATGTCGCGGCGCTGGGCGGCGGGCAGTTTGTCGCCGCGCTCGACCATTTCGCTCATCAGCTGCGTGGCGTAAAGGCCGGCTTCGATCCGCTTCGCCAGCTCAACCTCTTCCTCCGCGTTGAGCAGCGCCACCTTGCCGATCTGCTTGAGGTAAGCGCGAACCGAGTCAGCAGAGGCGGTGAGTTCGGCGTCCTTGCGGGCCTGCCGCAACGCCTCGGATTCGTCTTCGTCCCAGACGAAATCGCCGGAGGCCTTGTCCTTTTCGGAGGGCTCGGGAATCTCCTCGTCCTCTTGGGCGGCGGTCGCGCCGGGCGCGGCGGCGGTCGATGCGGCAGCGCCGTCCTCGCCGTCCTCAATGTCACCGGGCTCGAGGACGGCGTCTTCGCCATCCGGCGCCACGTCCTCCTCGAGATCGTCGAGATTGAGGTCCTCGGCGTCGATGTCGAGGTCCTCGGCGGGCTCACCCTCAAGGTCCGGTTCGGCGTCCAGATCCTCGACTGCAACCTGGGAGCCGTCGGAGTCGAGGACTTCAGGGCTGGCGTCGGGAATCTCGGGAGCGGCTGTGGATGCCGCTTTCGTCCCGCGGCCGGACGGCGCTTTGGCGCCGCCGCTCTTGGCGGGGGAACGGGTCTTCTTCGTGGCTTCGGCGGCTCCCTTGGCGGCCGCCTTGACGCCCGAGGCCTCGTGCCCTCTCGTG
>Ga0318561_10000297_pt1 | contig 14108 bp, 12 predicted proteins | sample GRESIP065b5f23_FD_202526 | JGI IMG/M metagenome (GOLD analysis project Ga0318561, IMG submission 202526) | Tropical soil microbial communities from Luquillo Experimental Forest, Puerto Rico - GRE.SIPMG.065b5f23 | ecosystem: Environmental > Terrestrial > Soil > Tropical forest > Bulk soil... | reverse complement strand
GTTGCTACCCTCAGCAAGGACGCGCTGGCCACGCTGCGGCGGCGCATCGGCATCGTGTTTCAGGATTTACGCCTGCTCGACCACATGACGACCTTCGAGAACGTGGCATTGCCGTTGCGGGTGATCGGGCAGGCCGAGGACAGTTATCGCGAGGAGGTGGTCGAACTGCTGAGCTGGGTCGGGCTCGGCGATCGCATCTCCGCGCTGCCACCGGTGCTCTCGGGCGGAGAGAAGCAGCGCGCGGCGATCGCGCGGGCGGTGATCGCGCGGCCGCAGCTTCTGCTCGCCGACGAGCCTACGGGCAATGTCGATCCCAATCTGGCGAAGCGGCTGCTGCGACTGTTCGTCGAGCTCAACAAATCCGGGACTTCGGTCGTCGTCGCCACCCACGACATTGCGCTGATGGACCAGTTCGACGCGCGCCGTCTCGTGCTCCACGAGGGTCGTCTGCATGTCTACGACTGACGCGACGACGAAAGCGGGCCAACCGCGCGGGCTCGATGTGCCGGATGCTCCTTCGGCTCAGCCGCTGCCGCGCTTCGAGACGCCGATCGTACCGCGGGCAACGATTTCCGGCCGCGCCCTGGTTGCGGTCGTCGCCATCATGACTTTTCTGGCCTCGCTGACGACCGGCGCGGTCATGTTGGTGCGCGCCGCCGCGAACGAATGGCAAGCCGACGTGGCACGCGAGGTCACGATCCAGATCCGCCCGGTGGCCGGTCACGACATCGAGATGGAGGTGGTCAAGGCCGTCGTCATCGCGCGCGCCTCTGCCGGCATCGCCGAGGTGCGACCTTATTCCAAGGAAGAAACCGCGCACCTGCTCGAGCCGTGGCTGGGAAGCGGACTTCAGCTCGATGACCTGCCGGTCCCGCGCCTCATCGTCGTTCGGATCGCGCCCGGCGCGGCACCCGATCTCGCGCAACTACGTCAGACGCTCGGCGAGCAAATCCCGGGCGTAAGCCTTGACGACCATCGCAGCTTTGTCGACCGTATGCGCGCCATGTCCGGAGCGGTCGTTGCGCTGGGCATAGGCGTGCTCCTGCTGGTCTTCGCCGCCACCGTGCTCTCCGTCGCCTTCGCCACCCGCGCCGCTATTGAGACCAATCGCCCGGTGATCGAAGTGCTGCATCTCATCGGCGCTAACGACAGTTTCATCGCAGCGCATTTCCAGCGACATTTTCTGCAATTGGGGCTGAAGGGGGGATTGATCGGTGGCGGCAGCGCCATTGCGCTGTTCGTGCTCGCCGAGCTCGCGAGTGGCTCCTTCGTCGGCACGGCGGGGGGCGAGCAGTTTGCGGCTTTGTTCGGCGTGTCGTCGATCGGGGTGCTGGGCTACTTGGCGGTACTGGCGCAAATCGGGCTGATCGCCCTCGTCACCGCCGCAACCTCGCGCCATACGGTCAACCGTACGATCGAAACGATTCATTAGCCAAGTTGCGGGCAGCATCGCCGCCAAGCCGCCGAATATTGCGTTATCATCGCGCCGGGTGGAGAAGAGATGCCGACGGTTGGATGCCATACCGATGACGGAGTCGCCGGGATGCCTGGTTCGACCGAACGATCCGTGCCCCGTCCGTTGCTGCGGCGCCTCGGCTGGTCGACGCTCACGCTCTGCGCGTGCGCCGTGCTGTTGATGGGGCTCGGATTTCTTTGGTTCATCCGGCAGGTGCCGGCCGAGGAAGTCACGCTCGACCGCGACGCCGACGGCATCGTGGCGTTGACGGGGGGCGCTTCGCGCATCGCCGACGCGATCGAGTTGTTGGCATCCGGGCGCGGCAAGCGGCTCCTCATCAGCGGCGCCTACCGTGCGACCAATTCCAAAGAAATCTCGCGCCTCAACCCGGAGTTCGAGCGATGGGTGCGTTGCTGCGTCGACTTCGACCGCTCTCTCAATACGCTGGGCAATGCGATCGAGACCAAGCGCTGGGCCGAACGCCGCGGTTTCCGCTCGCTGATCGTGGTAACGTCGAACTATCACATGCCGCGCGCGCTCGCCGAGATCGCGCATCAGCTCCCCGACGTTGCGCTGGTGCCCTTTCCGGTGGTGACGGATCGCCGGCGTGCGGAGCGATGGTGGGCAGGCGGAGCGAGCGCGCGGCGGATGGTTACCGAATACGTGAAATATGTCTTCGCCAGGCTTCGCATGGGGCTAAATCCCGCCGCCGGCATTGGCGAGGCGAGCTAGGTCGCAAAGCGCGTCACGCCCTGGCGCGCGCGCAATCGGTGAGTAAGATCAGCGCGCCTCCGAGACCTCTCATCATGCCCGGGCGTGGGCCTTCGGCGATGACGAGGGGAAAGTTTCTGCGGGTTTGCTCGTGCTCGTCATTCGGTCCCTTCTCTTCAATCTGCTGTTTTACCTGAACCTTCTTGTGCAGATCATCGCGGCGTTGCCGACGCTGCTGATGCCGCGCTGGGGCATCATCGCCGTCGCTACGTTCTGGGCCCGCACCAACCTGTGGCTGCTGCGCGTGATTTGCGGCATCAAGGCCGAGTTCCGGGGCCTGGGAAAAATTCCGCCGGGGCCGCTGCTGGTGTCCTCCAAGCACCAATCGCTGTGGGAGACGTTTGCGCTGCTACTGATCTTGCCGGACGCGGCCTACATCATGAAGCGCGAGCTGCTGTGGATCCCGTTCTTCGGATGGTACGCCTGGAAAGCCGGCATGATCCCGGTCGATCGCAGCAAGGGCTCGCAAGCGCTGGTCGACATGAACGCGTGTGCGCGCCGGGAGCTGGCGCGCAATCGCCGGATCATCATCTTTCCGGAAGGTACCCGTCGGCCACCCGGCGCCGAGCCGAGATACAAGTACGGCGTGGTGAGTCTCTATTCAGCGATGGGTGTTCCGTGCCTGCCGATCGCCCTCAATTCCGGCCTGTTCTGGCCGCGACGATCGATGCGGCGCTATCCCGGGACCATCCGAGTCGAGGTGCTGGATCCGATCCCGCCGGGTCTCGATAGGGAAGCCTTCTTCGAGCGGTTGCAGCGCGATGTCGAAGCCGCGACAGCGCGCCTCGTCGCCGAGGGTGAGCGCGAGCTTACTCGGAACGGGACGCGAGACGCTTCGCTCGCGCCGTCGTCTTGAAGCGCGGCTTGTGCGTATCAAGGGACATTTCACGCTCAGGATGACGACGTCGCAGTCGCGACCGCTTCGTGTATCCCCGCAAGCCGCTTGGCGATGAGATGCAGCGCCGTCTCGCGATAGCCGAGTTGCTCCAGCGCGCCGACCGTTGCGATGACGTAGTCGCGGTTGGCGCCGGACTGGCCGTGACCTTGGCGCACGTGATGCAATTGCTGCTCGAGCGAGAGCCGTCCGGCATATTGCACGTGTCCGCGGTCGACCATGTAGCACAGCGCCGGCACCCGCCGCTTGGGCTCGCGCTTAAGCCAGATCGGGCGCACGCATTCGCGATAGACCGAGGTCACCTGCTCACGCGCGCGTAGATAGGCGATGGTCTTGCTGCGGTCGGTCGCGGTCACGCGATAGGCGATGCCACGACAGGTCCCGCCGCGGTCGAGGCCGAGCACGAGGCCGGGCCGCTCCGGCGTCCCGCGGTGGACGAAAGAATAAACGCAGAGCGCCCGGTGCGCGCCGACGAGTCGCGCCTCGACCCGCTCGGCAAACGGAAAGTCCGGCCGCCACATCAGCGAGCCATAGGCGAACACCCAGAGGTCTTCGGTCGCGTGCGCGGGATTTGGATCCATGGGGTGTGATATCAAAGAACGCGGCGCCGCGCGCAAGTCGCCCACCAGGTCATTGCGGTGGGCATTGACTTTGAAACGCCGCAATCGCCCCTTCCGAGAGCGCTCGCCGGGGAGGGCGCCACGAGGCTTGGCAGGCACAGGAGCGCCACGATGTCTCCCTCCGCGTTCCCCGCGGCCGCTCGCCGCCGCCGTTGGCCGCTGTTCCTTCCCTTCGCGGTAATAGTGCTGCTGGCAGCGGCCTGGACCGCCTTGTGGTTTTATGCCGCCGCGCGTGCGGACGCGGAGATAGCCCTATGGCGCGAGCGCGAGCGGCAAGCCGGCCGGGCGCAAGATTGCGCGTCCCAGTCGATCGGCGGCTATCCGTTTCGCATCGAAGTGCGCTGCGGCGGCGCCAGCTTCGAGCTCAAGGGCACGCCCACGCTGCAGCTCAAGCTCCCCCTCGCTCTGGTCGCCGTCCAAGTCTATGACCCGAAGCTCGTGATCGGCGGGTTTACCGGGCCGCTCGAAATCTCCGAGCCAGGCCGTCCGCCCGCCGGCATCCTCGATTGGACTCTCGGTCAGGCCAGCGTGCGCGGGCTGCCGTCCGGCGTGGAGCGCGCGTCGCTTGCGCTCGTCGGGCCGACCGTCCGCGATCCCAGCATCGCTGCCAACGGCACCGTATTCCGCGCGCAGCGATTGGAGCTGCACGGCAGAGAGGCCGCAGGATCCACTGCCGATAATCCGATCGTCGAAACCGCGCTGCGGCTCGAAGCCGCCGTCGCGGACCAGCTCCATCCGCTGGCCGCCAAGCCGATCGATGCCGACATCGCAGCCACACTGCGCGGCGTGAACGACATCTCGCCCAAGCCCTGGGCGGTGCGGTTCAAGGAATGGCAGGCGCGCGACGGCCAGATCGAGATCACTAAGGCGCGGCTGGCGCAGGAGGATGTGATCGCGGCGGGTAGCGGCATCCTCAAGCTGACACCGCGCGGCGGTCTCGACGGCGACCTCCAGGTGACCGTCGTCGGCATCGAAAAGGTTCTCAAGATGTTCGACATCGAGCGCATCATGTCGGAAGGACAGATCGGGGCAACGTTCAACGCTCTCGATCGGTTGATCCCTGGGCTCGGAGGGATCGCGCGCCAGAGCGCTGCACCCGGTCTGGTCGCGGCGCTCGGCCAACGGGCGGTGCTCGAAGGCAAGCCGGCGGTGGCGTTTCCGGTCCGGTTTACGGACGGCGCGGTTTTCCTCGGGCCGTTTCAGGTGGGCGTGGTGCCGCCGCTGTTCTGACCACCGGAACGGCACAGGCCTCCAAGGCGTTTGTCCTCGAAAGCCGGCGGGCGCGGTTCGCCCAAAGCGCTAGCAGACGTGGAACGACTAATGGAGGCAGCCATGCAGACCGACACGTCGACTCGCCAATCCCATAGCTTGATTGCCAGCGACCGGGTCGAAGGCACCCCGGTCCGCCGTTCCGATGGCGGCAAGATCGGCACCATCGAGCGCCTCATGATCGATAAGCTTAGCGGAAACGTTGCTTACGCGGTGCTCAGCTTCGGCGGCTTCCTCGGCATGGGACAGAAGCACGTCCCGATCCCCTGGACGCGCCTGACTTACGATCGCGCGCTCGGCGCCTATCATCTCGATCTCGCCGAGGAGGAATTGAAGCGCGCGCCGTCGTTTGGCGCCGGGGAGGATTTCGACTGGGGCGACCGCAGCCGCGAAATCGAGATTCACAACTATTACCGCGTGCCGCCGTATTGGGGCGCGTATTAGATCAAAACGCAATTCCAGGGCGAGCGGCGGGTAAAGCGGAGACCCCGGTTAGTCCTCGGCCGCATAAGGCCGCGGCAGCGGCTGGTGCGGCAAGTCGGGATGTGGGCGGCCGAAGTCGGGCGCGGGCGAATCCTGGCCGATCTCCACAATGGCGCGGCGGATCGCGCGCGTGCGGCTGAACTGGTTGAACAACGTCTCACCGTCGCCGCGACGGATCGCGCGCGTCAATGTGGCCAAGTCCTCGTTGAAGCGGCCGAGCATTTCCAGCACTGCGTCCTTATTGGCGAGAAAGACATCGCGCCACATGGTCGGATCCGAGGCCGCGATGCGGGTGAAATCGCGGAAGCCGCCGGCTGAGAATTGCAGCACCTCGGAACGAGTCACTTGGCTCAATTCGTCGGCGGTGCCCACGATGGTGTAGGCGATGAGGTGCGGCAGGTGGCTGGTGATTCCGAGCACGAGGTCGTGGTGCTCGGCCGACATGATCTCGACGTTCGCGCCGAGCAGCCGCCAGAACGCCGCGAGCCGCTCGACCGCCGCGGGCTCGACGTTCGACGGCGGCGTGAGAATGCACCAGCGGTCGACGAACAGCTCGGCAAAGCCGGCATCCGGCCCGGAATTTTCCGTGCCGGCGACGGGATGGGCCGGCACGAAATGCACTCCCGCGGGAAGGTGGGGCGACATGTTGCGCACGATAGCGCCCTTGACCGAGCCGACATCGGAGACGATCGCCCCCGGCGCAAGATGTGGCCCGATCTCCGCGGCCACCGCGCCGCAGGCGCCGACCGGAATGGCGACAATGACGAGATCGGCGCCTTCGGCTGCCGCTGCGTTGGTTTCGACCACGTGATCGGTGAGGCCGAGTTCGGCGAGGCGCCGGCGCGTGGCGGCCGAGCGGGCAGTGGCGACGATGGAGCGCGCCGCCCCTTGGGCGCGCGCGGCGCGCGCGATCGAGGAGCCGATGAGACCCATTCCGATCAGAGCAAGGCGATTGAAGATGGGTTGCCCCGTCATTTGCGGCCCATAAACTCCGCCAGCGCGGCGACCACGAGCCGGTTCGCCTCCTCGCTGCCGACGGTCATGCGCAGCGCGTTCGGAAGCTTGTAGGCTTTGACGCGGCGCAGGATCAGGCCGCGTCGCGTGAGGAAGGCGTCGGCATCCTCCGCGGTAAGGCCTTGGCGGTCGGGGAAGTGGATCAGCACGAAATTGGCGACGCTGGGCGTGACCTCCAGCCCGAGCTTGCGGATTTCGACCAGCAGCCAGGCCAGCCATTTTTCGTTGTGCGCGCGGGACGCCTCCAAATGCGCGCTGTCCTGCAGCGCGGCTATGCCGGCCGCCATCGCCGGCGCGTTGACGTTGAACGGTCCGCGGACGCGATTGATGGCATCGACCACGTGCGCCGGCCCGTAGAGCCAGCCGAGGCGGAGCGCCGCAAGCCCATGGATTTTCGAAAACGTGCGGCACATGACCACGTTCTCGGAGGTGGCAACGAGCTCGATGCCGGCCTCGTAGTCGTTGCGGCGTACGTATTCGGCATAAGCGGCATCGAGCACGAGCAACACATGCGGGGGCAGACCGCGATGCAGCCGCTTCACTTCGTCGAACGGCACGAAGGTGCCGGTCGGGTTGTTGGGGTTGGCGAGAAAAACGACCTTGGTGCGATCACTGATCGCGGCGAGCATGGCGTCGACGTCGGCGGTGTAGTTCTTTTCCGCCGCCGCGATCGGCGTCGCCCCGGAGCCGCGGATGGCGATTGGATAGATGAGAAACGAGTGGGTGGTGTGAATCGCCTCATCGCCGTCGCGGAGATAGGCGTCGGCAATGAGGTTCAAGAGGTCGTCGGAGCCCGCGCCGCAGACGATGCGGCTGGGATCGAGGCCGAACGCGCGCCCGATCGCCTCGCGCAGCGCGGTCGAGTCGCCGTCGGGGTAGTCCTCCAGGTGTTCACCGATCGCGTGATAGGCGGCGATAGCCCTCGGGCTCGGCCCGAGCGGCGTTTCGTTCGACGACAGCTTGAACACGCGGGCGACGCCGGGTGCCTTGCTCTTGCCCGGCACGTAGGGATCGATCGCGAGTACGCCAGGACGCGGTTGCGGACGTTGCAGGACGGACATTTCACACTCCGGCAGTCACCGGCCGGTGGGGAGCGGCCGCGCGCCTTCAGCGGAGACCCTATAGCGGGTTGCGTGGCTTCCGACGAGAGCCGAGGCGCGCACGGTGGCGCCGGCCTTGACCAGCATGTCGGTCACGCGGTCGATGCTGCCACGCTCCGGCACCGATACGAGCAGCGCCGCGCCGTCGAAGGCGCGATCGGGCACGGCGATCACCCCGGCGAGGGGGCTGATGGCCTGCGCCGCCGCCGTGCTCCAGCCAGCGACCCGCACGCTCCACACTTCCACCTCCTTGACCATGGCGTCCGCCGCGGCACGCGAAACGACGAATACTGGCACGCCCGCTGGATGGTCCGCGCGCTCGACGAACGGCAGCCGAGCGATGATCTTCGGCGCCGCGTCGAACTCGAGCGCGCTCCACCAGGCGCCGGCGCCGGCCGTGCTGAAGGCCGGCACCAGCCCGAGATCGCCCTTGGAGTCGGAGACCGCCGCCACCACGCTTGCAGCGCCCATATGCGGCACGAACGGCACCGTGAAGCCGAAATGGAAGCGGGCGGAATCGCGCATCGCCGCGTCGCCGGCCGATAGGTCGGCGTGGATCGAGAACGGCGCCTGCACATACGTGAAGGTTGAGATAATGACCCGCCAGATACTCTCGGCGGTGTCGAGCGGCAGGATTCCTTTGTGGCGGTCGACCAGCCGTCGCATCATGTCCGCCTCGCGCGCCGGGCGGAATGCGGAGCCTGTTTCCTGCGTCTGCTTCGCGGCAATGAGACGATCGATGATCTCGCCGCGCTCCATCAAGAGGCCGTGCATCGTCTCGTCAATGCGGTCGATTTCGCGCCGCAGTTCGGCGAGCAACGGTGTTTCGGATCGGGACGGTTTCACCATGGCACGTCTTTGCCGCTTGTTTGAACCCGCGGCGGCGCGGCATTGATAGGTGGGGCAACGGGTTAAAGCAAAGAAAACATTGACACGGGCGTCGCGCGGCCTATCTAAGCCGCTCGCGGCGGCCTGCGTCAGGCCGCTCCCATAGATCGGCGGCTATTCCGCTTCGCCGGCCGGATTGTAACCATGGTCGAGGCCGATTTCAGCGTCGCACTTGATCCCGCCGACCGCGCGCGCGAGGCCGACAATCCCCATTCGCTCGTCGTCCGGTTCGGCATGGATAAGCCGCTATCGCTCGATGCCGGCATCGATCTTGCTCCATTCCAGATTGGTTACCAGACCTATGGCACGCTCAATGTCGAGCGCAGCAACGCGGTCCTGATCTGCCACGCCCTGACCGGTGACCAGCACGTCGCCAACCTCCATCCGGTGACGCAGAAGCCGGGCTGGTGGGAGACCATGGTCGGCCCCGGCCGGCCGATCGACACCGAGCGCTATTTCGTCATTTGCCCGAACGTGCTCGGCGCCTGCATGGGCACCACGGGGCCGGCTTCCACCAATCCGAAGACCGGCAAGCCTTGGGGTCTCGATTTCCCCGTCATCACCATTCGCGACATGGTGCGCGCGCAGGCTATGCTGCTGGACCACCTGGGAATCGCCTCGCTGTTCTCCATGGCCGGCGGCTCGATGGGCGGCATGCAGGTGCTGCAATGGTGCGCGAGCTATCCGCGGCGGGTGTTCTCGGCGCTTCCGATTGCGACCTCGACCCGCCATTCGGCGCAGAACATCGCCTTCCACGAGGTCGGCCGCCAGGCGGTGATGGCCGACCCGGAATGGCAGCATGGGCGCTATTTCGCCGAAGGCACCAATCCGCAGCGCGGGCTCGCCGTCGCGCGCATGGGCAACCACATCACGTATCTGTCCGATGCGGCCTTGCATCGCAAGTTCGGTCGTCGGTTCCAGGACCGCGACAATCCTACCTTTTCCTTCGACGCCGACTTCCAGGTGGAGAGCTATCTACGCCACCAGGGCAGCAGCTTCGTCGAGCGCTTTGACGCCAATTCCTATCTCTATCTCACCCGCGCGATGGACTATTTCGACCTCGCGGCGGATTACGACGGCGTGCTCGCCCAAGCGTTCAAGGACACGCCGACGCGGTTTTGTGTGATCTCCTTCACGTCGGACTGGCTCTTTCCCACCTCCGAGTCTCGCGCCATCGTGCACGCGCTCAATGCCGGCGGCGCGCGCGTTTCGTTTGCCGAGATCGTGACGGACAAAGGTCACGATGCCTTCCTGCTCGAGGAGCCGGAGCTGTTCGCGATCGTGCGCGGGTTCCTCGAAGGCGCCGCCAAGGCGCGCGGCCTTCCACCCGCGCGGGGATGACCATGCTGATGCGCCTCAAGCGGGATCTCACCATGGCAGAGGCGGCACGCACGCCCGGCGGCGCTCGCGTCGACTTGCTGGCGGTCGCCGACATGGTCGCGCCCGGCGCCAAGGTGCTCGACGTCGGCTGCGGCGACGGCGAACTGCTGCGGCTGCTCGCCGAGACGCGGGGCGTCGACGGGCGCGGCATCGAGCTGTCGCGCGAGGGCGTGAACGAATGCGTGGCCAAGGGTCTCGCCGTGATCCAGGGCGACGCCGACACGGACCTCGCCGATTATCCCGACGACGGCTTCGACTATGTGGTGCTGTCGCAGACGCTGCAGGCGACCCGCCAGCCGCGTATCGTGATCGAGCACATGCTCCGCATTGGTCGCCACGGCATCGTGTCGTTTCCGAACTTCGGCCACTGGAAAATCCGCCTGCAGATCCTGCTGGGCGGGCGCATGCCGCGCACCGACAACTTGCCTTATGCGTGGTGGGACTCGCCCAACATCCACTTCTGCACCATCAAGGATTTCCGCCAGCTCTGCCACGTGGTGGGCGCGAGGATGGAAAAAGCGGTGGCGCTCGATGCCTGGGGGCGGGCGTTGCGCTTCAACGCGCCGTGGTGGACTTGGAATCTGCTCGGCGAGCAGGGCGTGTTCCTGCTCAGCCGGCGAGGGACGATCGGAACGAACGGCGCGGCGCCCTCGACGCGATCGGACCGCTAAGCCGTTGCGCGTTGGCGGGCGCGCGGGCTTGCTTGTGGCTTCGACACGTATCCGCAGGCTCAGCTGCCGAGGTCATCCCCGGGGGCAATGTCCCCAGCCTCCACCACCTCGCCATAGACCCCGCAATCGGCGTGGCCGAAGCTGCGCATGAGCGTATCCGGGATCGAGAGATCGCGAATGCCGGTATCGGGATCGACATTGGTCGCTGCACAGCGCACGATGGGCTTGATGATCTTGAGCCGCGCGCTCGCGCCGACCGCGATCTCCTGCCCGACGAGATCAAACTCGTGCCACGCCGGCCAGCCCGTCACGTAGACATTGCCGCGAAAGCGCAGCGGATGGACGGGTCGGCCGACCGCGCCTTCGACCGCGGCGACCGAGGCGAGGTTGATGATCGAGACCACCTTGCGCGCGACGTCGGAGAAGCTGAAGCCGGGCGCGTGCAGCACCTTCGGCGCACCGCGCAACTCGTCGGCGCAGAACACCGCGAAGAATCGTTCGATCGCCGCGCGGCCTGCGGGCGTGCGTAGGTCGCCGCGCGCGGCCTCTCGGCCTTGCGCTTCGACGGCAAGCGTGTGGGTTGCTTGGTCGAAGCGAGTGCGCAGCCGGGCCAGCCGCTCGTTGCGCATCAACATCAGGTAGCGCTGCTTGGGCTGATGGTGGGGTGCGGCGGGGTCGAAGCCGGACGGCCCGTTCTCGATGGCGTAGAGGCGATCGCCCGGCAGGGTTTCGCCGACCGCAAGCTTCGTGCGCTCGAGCGGCTCAGGAGAAAGCCCCTTCACCGGATAGCGGTAGATGGCGTGGATTTTTGGATTTTCGACGCTCATGGCGTGGTTGTTAACCCGGTGAACCGCCGCTTGCCTAGACGGCGCTCGAAAATCGGCGGCTGGCTCTACCGCCGCAAGTTGCCGGTTCCCACATACGGTCCGAAGGTCGCAGTTCGGGGCTCATGCCGATTGATCGTGTACAGATATTTCGCTTAGGTCAGTGACGGCGCCGACGCTGCTCGCGCCAAAGGGGCGGGATTGAGGGAGCTGATATGGATTTCGAGAAATACACCGACCGCGCCCGCGGTTTCGTTCAATCCGCCCAATCGCTGGCCCTGCGCGAAGGCCATCAGCAGTTCACCTCCGAGCACCTGCTCAAGGTTCTGCTCGACGATCCTGAGGGCTTGGCCAGCGGCTTGATCGACCGCGCGGGCGGCCGATCGCGCGAAGCGCTTTCGGCGGTCGAGGCGGCGCTCGCCAAGCTTCCCAAAGTGTCGGGCGGCGGGGCCGGTCAGGTCTATCTAGCGCCAGCGCTGGCGCGGGTATTCGATCAAGCGCAGAAAGTCGCGGAAAAGGCGGGCGACAGCTACGTCACGGTCGAGAGGCTGCTGCTTGCGCTCGCGCTCGAGAAGGACAGCGAGGCCGGAAAGATCCTGGCCCGCGCCGGCGTCACGCCGCAAAACCTCAACGAGGCGATCAACGCGCTGCGCAAGGGCCGCACGGCCGACACGAGCTCGGCCGAGAACGCCTACGACGCGCTGAAGAAATATACCCGTGACCTCACCCAGGCCGCACGCGACGGCAAGATCGATCCGGTGATCGGCCGCGATGAGGAGATCCGGCGCACCATCCAGGTGCTCTCGCGCCGCACCAAGAACAATCCAGTGTTGATCGGCGAGCCCGGCGTCGGCAAGACCGCGATCGTGGAAGGGCTCGCCCAGCGTATCGTCAACGGCGACGTGCCGGAGAGCCTGCACGACAAGAAGCTGCTTGCGCTCGACATGGGCGCGTTGATCGCGGGCGCGAAATATCGCGGCGAGTTCGAGGAGCGGCTCAAAGCCGTGCTGCAGGAGGTGACGGGTTCGTCAGGCGGCATCATCCTGTTCATCGACGAGATGCACACCCTCGTCGGCGCCGGCAAGGCGGAGGGCGCCATGGACGCCTCCAACCTGCTCAAGCCGGCGCTTGCACGCGGCGAATTACACTGCGTAGGGGCGACCACGCTCGACGAATACAAGAAGCACGTCGAGAAGGACGCGGCGCTCGCGCGGCGCTTCCAGCCGGTCTACGTCGACGAGCCGAGCGTCGAGGATACCATCTCGATCCTGCGCGGGCTCAAGGACAGATATGAGCAGCATCACGGCGTTCGTATCACCGATTCGGCGCTGGTCGCGGCGGCGACGCTGTCGAACCGCTACATCACCGACCGCTATCTGCCGGACAAGGCGATCGACCTGATCGACGAGGCGGCCGCGCGGCTCAAGATGCAGGTCGATTCCAAGCCCGAGGAACTGGATTCCATCGACCGCGAGATCGTGCGGCTCAAGATCGAGCAGGAGGCGCTACGGAAAGAGAGCGATCCAGGTTCGAAGGAGCGGCTCAAGCGGCTCGAGAAGGAATTGGTGACGCTCGAGAAGCAATCCGCCGATATCACGGCGCGCTGGAAGGCCGAGAAGGACAAGCTTTCAGACGCCCAGAAGCTCAAGACCGAGCTCGATCACCTGCGGGTCGAACTCGCCAACGCGCAACGCAAAGGGGAGTATCAGCGCGCCGGCGAACTCGCCTACGGCCGCATTCCGGAAATCGAGAAGAAGCTCAAAAGCATCGAGGCCGCAGAGGGCAAGGGCGCCATGGTCGAGGAGGCGGTGACCCCCGACCACGTGGCGCAGGTGGTCTCGCGCTGGACCGGCGTGCCGGTCGAGAAGATGCTCGAAGGCGAGAAGGAAAAGCTGCTGCGCATGGAAGAGCAGCTCGGCAAGCGCGTCATCGGCCAGGCGGAGGCGGTCAAGGCGGTATCGACCGCGGTGCGCCGTGCGCGCGCGGGGCTGCAGGATCCGCACCGACCCATCGGGTCGTTCATGTTCTTGGGGCCGACCGGGGTCGGCAAGACCGAGCTGACCAAGGCGCTGGCCGAATACCTGTTCGACGACGAGAATGCGCTGATACGCATCGATATGTCGGAATACCTGGAGAAACATTCGGTTGCCCGCCTGATCGGCGCGCCGCCAGGCTATGTCGGCTACGAGGAAGGCGGCACGCTCACCGAGGCCGTGCGGAGGCGGCCCTACCAGGTGGTGCTGTTCGACGAGATCGAAAAGGCTCACCCGGACGTGTTCAACGTACTCCTGCAGGTGCTCGACGACGGCCGCCTCACCGACGGACAGGGGCATACCGTCGACTTCCGCAACACGCTGATCGTGATGACCTCGAATCTCGGCTCCGAATATCTGGCGAACCAGCCGGAGGGCCAGGACACCGACGCGGTGCGCGATCAGGTGATGGCGGTGGTGCGGGCGAACTTCCGCCCCGAATTCCTCAACCGCATCGACGAGATCATCCTGTTCCACCGGCTCAAGCGCAGCGAGATGACGAAGATCGTCGATATCCAAATGGCGCGGCTGGCACGGCTGCTCGAAGACCGCAAGATCACGATCGTGCTCGAACCCTCGGCGCGCGATTGGCTCGCCGACAAGGGCTACGACCCCACTTACGGCGCGCGCCCGCTCAAGCGCGTGATCCAGAAGTCGGTGCAGGATCCGCTGTCCGAGCTCATTCTGTCCGAGCGCGTCAAGGA
>Ga0318561_10000296_pt1 | contig 14108 bp, 17 predicted proteins | sample GRESIP065b5f23_FD_202526 | JGI IMG/M metagenome (GOLD analysis project Ga0318561, IMG submission 202526) | Tropical soil microbial communities from Luquillo Experimental Forest, Puerto Rico - GRE.SIPMG.065b5f23 | ecosystem: Environmental > Terrestrial > Soil > Tropical forest > Bulk soil... | reverse complement strand
GGCCGCCACAATTGCGCATTCAATCGGGAAAGCACCTCGTCACGGATTTGCGAATCGCCGGCGCTTGCGGCGGCTGCGTTCTTTGCCGGCATGCCGGCGAGTGCCTGAAGCAGGTTTGCGCGACTGACGATCCCCACGACTTTTCCATTCTGCACGATCGGCACCCGCTTGATGCGGTTTCTTTCCAGCAACACCGCAATCTCGCCGAGCGGCGTCTCCGGCGTCGCGGTGATTACAGCGCGCGTCATCACATCGGTGACCTTGTGCGAATGCGATTTCACGTATTCCGCGGCGAGCACCTGTTTGCCGGTCAAATATTCGAGCCACCAGGCACGGCTCCGCTCGGTTCCTGCCTCGGCGCGCCGCATCAGGTCGCCCTCGCTCACGATTCCAAGAAGCTCGTCCTGCTCGTCGATGACCGGCACGGCGCTGATGCGGTTGGCGAGAAGAATACTGGCCACCTCCTCGACCCGCGTATTCGGGCGAACGCTAATGACGGCAGAAACCATCACATCGGCGGCTTTCATGTCGCATACCCTTCTCTCAGTCGATGTAGGGACATTGGTACTTCGACGCGGCCTTCGAACGGCTTCGCAGGGCGATGAGCATCTCGAGCGCCAAGGCGTTCTCACAATAGTCGCGCCAGTCGTCGCGACCTTGACAAGCTTGACCGGTCGATGCCCGCGCCAGATCCGACGCACAATCTTCCCGGCTCTGGCACAGCGCGCAACGCCTCTTCAGGTGACGAAGCAAAGCGGGGTCCGAAAGAGCCATTTCATAGGGATCGAGGTCGAGGGCGAGCATGCGGCGCCGCAACAAGTCATCAGCATGGCCGCCCTTAGACACTCTTAGATCATGCGCGAGGTATTCCAACTTATCGGAGCCGAGACGAGCGGTTTCGAGCAGCAGATCGGCCCGCGTCGCCATCCAGCGCCGCCATAATTGCGCAAACACGTTCGGTAGAGACCGGTGCCTTCGTCGGAGCGAAAACGCGCGCATCGCATCCTCCTCTCATCGGTCATGGGCTGCGTACAACGCTACTCCTCCCTCTCCTGTACTGTTGTGCAGATGGCAACCTTGGGTTTTGATCCAGGTCAAATTCGAGCCGATTTTCAGTGAGATGCAGCGAGTCGCGAAACGGCGCTGGCGCAGACTCCACCGGCTTGGCGTCAGGGCTCAAATGTCTGCAGATATGCCATAACATCCGCGAGCTGATCCAGATCGAGCCGGAATTGCGGCAGCGTCGGATGGTCGGCGACAATACCTTCGGCCAAGCGGCGGCGTAGGCTCTCGATCGGGAATTTGAGATGCAATGTGCGGAACGGGGGCGCCACGGCGAGCGGACTGTCGCTGACCTTGTCGATGGCATGGCATTGCGCGCAATGGACGCGCACGAAGGTCAGGCCGCGCTGCGCCGCCGGCGATTGGGCGAAAACGGGACTGCTCGCCATCGAAAGAGGCGCAGCGCGATGACGAGCCCTGGGACGCGACCAAGCGACTTTTGTACCATCTAATTCGCACCGGTTTTAACAGCTCGCCCGACCGCCAATGCCAAGAGCGTGGTCGCGTTGGGGCAATATTTTTGCCAAGCCGGATCGGACGGGTTGTTTGCGAGCTCGTGGCCGCACCGGCGTTTGCTTCCACAGACTGTGCATACGCGCTGAAGATCGCGCATGACTTGCGGGTCGGCGTGCGTGATTTCCTTCCGATCGAGGTTGATCTCGTTCATCCGCCAATACAACAAATCCGCGGCGTCCGGCCATTTGCCGGCGAGAATGGAGAGATCGGCTCCGCTAACGCCTACGTCGCGGGCGATGCATTCCGTCTCGGCAGGACCGCAACGGTCAAGGTCCACCATCGTCCTGCGTCTGCCGTTCCAGCTTCGCCACCAATGCGCAAGCAGGCGACCAAAGCCGGGCAGTTCATTTGCTTGAGCCGAGCGAGACATAGCAACCTCCCTGCCAATTCGAGCGTCGCTCTCCTACGCGTTGAGCCGACGCAGCGCAGAACGATCGCGCAGCAGGATCCGGCGCCGCTTTGGCACCTCGATCGCCGCCGCGTTTTCCAAATGCTTGAGCGTGCGCGAAACGGTCTCGATGGTGAGGCCGAGATAATCCGCGATATCCTGACGCGACATCGGCAGCTCGACGGCCCCGCCGCTGGGCACGCGCTCCGCCATTTCCAACAGAAAGCCCGCGACCCGCTCCTCCGCGCTCTTGATCAGCACCAGCGAATGCTCTTGCACGCGTCGGAGTTCGCAGGCGGTCAGCTCCCACATTTGGCGGGCGACATCATTGTCCCTGGCCGCAAGCGCCATCACCGTGCTGCGTTTGATCACGATAATCTTGCAGTCGGTGATCGCTTCGGCCGAAAACGTGTGCTCGTCTCCCGTCTCGAAACCGAAAATGTCGCCGGGCAGATGGAAGGCTCCGATCTGACGGCGCCCGTCCACCAGGACCTTGTAGGTGCGCACCGTCCCGCTGACGACCTTGTAGAGGTAATCGGCGGGCTCGTTCTCCCCGTAGATCTCGGCATTGGCGGCAAACGACATGCACGCACCCATGAGCTCGATCGTGCCGGCTTGCATGGCGGCACGCGGGACTGGCGCGCGACGAGGTTGCGTTGCCGGCTGCCTCTGGGAAACATTCCGGATTGCGGTCTGCGTCAGCATGGCTCATGACCTCCAGTTAATGAGGCCATTAGTAACCGCTGCGCGAGAGGGCGAAAATTCCGGTAAAATCCCTCCGGGCTAGCCCGGAGGCAGGACAGGCCACAGGCTCTCGATGAAGACATTTGTCACGGATTTGGCCGCCAAATCGAGCCCGCAGGGCCATCTAAGCGCCTTCAAGCAGCGACTTTTTGTCCACCGGGATGCACTTCGCTATGCACTTGCGCCCTTCGCCGTGGCGATCGCGTTCCTGGCCAGACTCGCGCTTACGCCGATCCTGGGAGATGCCTCGCCCTACCTGTTATTCGTTCCCGCGGTTTTGGTTGCTGGTGGCCTAGGCGGGCTCGGACCGGGACTGCTGGCAACCGGCGTCAGCGTTGTACTCGGCTTCTTCGTCATCACGATGTCTCCCGGCGTTTCGGCGTCGGAAATCGTCGATGCTGCTTTGTTCGCGATGATCGGAGCGGGCATCGCCTGGAGCGGAGAGCAGCTGCAACGCAACCGTATTCGCGCTGCCACCAGCACGCGGGACGCGCTTGCGCGCGAGGCGCATCTCGCGTCGATCCTCAATACCGTGCCGGAGGCAATGATCGTGATCGACGAGGGCGGAATCGTGCAATCGTTCAGCCCGGCGGCGGAACGGCTGTTCGGCTATAGCGCGGCGGAAATGATGGGAAAAAACGTCAAGATGTTGATGCCGTCGCCCTACCGGGAGAATCACGACGGCTATATCGAGCAATATCTGCGGACCGGACAAAGGCGAATCATCGGAATCGGCCGCGTCGTGGTCGGCGAGCGCAAGGACGGCTCGACCTTCCCGATGGAGCTGGCGGTGGGGGAAATGCGATCGAGCGGCCGTCACTTTTTCACAGGCTTTATCCGCGACATAACGCAGCGTCAGAAGTCGGAGGCGAGGCTGCAGGAGCTGCAATCCGAGCTCGTTCATATTTCCCGATTGACGGCGATGGGCCAGATGGCGTCCGCGCTGGCCCACGAACTCAACCAGCCGCTATTGGCCATTGTGGGCTACATGAAGGGCTCGCGACGCTTGCTCGAAAGCGGTGGCGAGGACCGCTCGGGCTTGCTGCGCGATGCCATGGACAAGGCGGGCGATCAAGCTTTGCGCGCGGGGCAGATCATCCGTCGCTTGCGCGAATTCGTGGCGCGGGGTGACAGCGAGCGTCGGGTGGAAAGCGTCAAACGGCTCATTGAGGAAGCGAGCGCCTTGGCGCTGGTCGGAACCAAGGATCAAGGCGTTCGTGTGCGGTTTCAATTCGACCCGGCCGTCGATCTCGTCCTTGTCGACAAGGTGCAGATTCAGCAGGTGTTGCTCAATCTGTTGCGAAATGCGGTCGAGGCCATGGAGGCGTCGCAAAGACGCGAACTCGTCATTTCCACCGCAGCCGGCGATGACGATATGGTCGCCGTCAGCGTGGCCGACACGGGATCCGGGATCGCGCCGGAACTGATGTCGCAGCTCTTCCAACCCTTTGTCACCAACAAGCGCCACGGCATGGGCGTCGGCTTGTCGATCTGCCGCACCATTGTCGAGGCCCACGGTGGGCAGATCATGGTGGAGCCCAATCCCGGCGGTGGAACGATCTTTCGTTTCACGCTGCGGGCCGCGACCGGGGGGGATTTCAGCGATGCCGCCTGACAAGTCCATCGTCCACGTGATCGACGACGACGAGGCGGTGCGCCAGGCGCTTGCTTTCCAGCTGGGGTCGGTCGGCATCGACGCGCGGACGTACGAATCCGCCGCCGTCTTCCTGGAGATTGCGCCCACGGTCCAGACAGGCTGCATCATCACCGATGTGAGAATGCCCGAGATCAGCGGTGTCGACTTGTTGCGGCGATTGCGAGAGCTCAAGCTTGCCGTGCCGGTCATCGTCATCACGGCTCACGGGGATATCCCGCTCGCCGTGGAAGCGATGCGACTTGGCGCCGTGGATTTTCTCGAAAAGCCTTTTGAGGACGAGGTTCTACTCGCGTCGGTGCGGTCGGCGCTTGATCGGGGGGATCGCGATCAGAAGCGTCAGGCCGAGCGCAGCAATATCGAGGGCCGACTCGCAGCATTGTCGAACCGCGAACGCGATGTCCTCAAGGGACTGGTGGCTGGACATGCCAACAAGCAGATTGCGTACGACTTTGGCATCAGTCCTCGAACGATCGAGAATTACCGGGCCAATCTCATGATCAAGATGCAGGCTGGAAGCCTCTCCGATCTCGTGCGCATGGCCTTGATCGCCGGACTCCTTGATTCGAACGGATCTTGAGCGATGCGGTAGCTCGCCGCTCACCCACGCGTTCAACCCTCGAACCTCCGGAACTTCCCGGAGAGATATTATCGGAATTTTCGGGTCTGGGCCCTCCCGCTAAAATTGCCCAATCATACCGGGGGACAAGTCATGTTGCCGCTGACATCGCTTCGAAGTGATTTATTCTCATCAACAGGTCGGGCTCTGCAATATTTAATTAGCGGCTGCAGCGTGCTCCTCGCGATCGTTTCTATTGTCGTCGGTATCGAAGTATCGGTCGCCACCGCCTCCTCAGGAGCTGCACCTTCCACGAAAATTATCAATCGTGCACAAAAGGGCGACCGTTTGCCGGTAGTTCCTGCACTCCATCAGAATCCCGTCAGCCGACCACCGGAAGTCAACCTCGCTCGCATACCGGCTCCCGATCAAAATTTGGCTGACTGCTGTGAATCGTTGGCCAGTCCTCTCGCTCATTCTCCATTGGCGCAGGTCGCGGGCCGCTGCCTGTCTTATATTAGTGAAGGGATTTCATAAGTTTGGGCGCCATAATTGGCTGGCTTGCAAGGCGCTCTGGCCCCATCCAGCCGGCGGTTCGCGGATTTGAGCCATATCAAAGCGGGGCTTTCCATTTTGCCGCTTGTTGCCGCACTCATGCGGCCATCTCGAGCCGCGGGCGCAAGCAAAAGCCTATGAAAAATCACGGCAAAGCTTCGAACCCGGGAGTTGTCGTCATCGTCGTTAGCGATGATCTCGCCGTTCGAAATTCGCTTAAATTCTGGCTCGAAATCGAAGGCCTGACCGTTCGTGGCTACGTATCCGGAGCGGACCTATTTGGCGCGGGCGACCTGGCTCGCTGCGATTGTTACGTGGTCGACCAAAAAATGTCCGCGATAAGCGGGCTCGACCTGATCGCGCAGTTACGCGACCGGCACTTTACCGCACCCGCGATCTTGATTGCGAGTCACCCCAGCCTGTTGCTGCGTGAGCAAGCCCAAAAAGCCGATGTCCTGATCGTGGAGAAGCCTCTGCTGGGGAATGGGCTGCTCGACAAGATTCACGATATTGTAGGTGGACGCGGTTAGCCATGTGCCGGCAAGTCCTCTATTGTCTCGTCACGATGATCACAATGAGCGTGGCGGCACCCGTTTTGACACAAGAGGCCACCAAGTCCGCAGGACGGGGCGAGTTGTTGCTGACGACGAATTGCGCGCGCTGCCATGCCGTCGGCCGCACCGGCGCTAGCCTGCACCCGGCCGCGCCGCCGTTCCGAACGCTCTCTCGCAAATACAAGATCGAAGGCCTTTCCGAGGCCTTGGCGGAGGGCCTTTCTACCGGTCACCCCGACATGCCGGAATTCGTCTTCGCGCCGGAGGACGTGGGCGCGATCATCGATTATCTTCAATCCATTCAGCGGCACTAACAGTTTGTTATCGGACACAGGTTCGATCGATTAACCGATTGCGGCCGGCTTCCTCCACACCGCTTTGCGCCGGCCGGTGCCATTCTTGATCCACGTCAACATTCAGCTTCCTCCGGCATGTCACCTTAATCGAGGAGATGGATTGGCTTGGGGCAGCGCTCGTGGCTGCTACCGTGACCACCGCCCAGTCGGAAAGTTCGGTCGATTCGTTTGATCGCCGCAAGCCGGAAGAAGCGATGTCGTTCACAACGATGATGGTCCACGTCGATGTCGAGCGCGACTGTGAACAGCGAGTGCAACTTGCTCTTGCTCTCCCCGACCGCTTTCAGGCAGCGCTCATTGGTGTTGCCGGCTTGGCGCTGCGGCCTGCTTTCGCCTCAGGGGGTGTCGTCGTCTATCGCCAGCCCACGGAACATGAGTGCTGCGCGGCGAGCGCACGTCTCGATGACAAGGGCAAGAAGTTCCGCGCCCAAGGCCAGCATCTCAATCAGGTTGAATGGCGCACCGCGCTTGAGTTGCCGTATGAGCTTGTGTCGCGCGAGGCCAGAGCGGCGGATCTCGTCATCGTCGGAGCACGGCAGACGGTCCGCAACGTGTAGGATTTTGCCGATCCCGGCGAGATCCTGCTACGGGCGGGCCGACCCGTCCTGGTAGTCCCCGACACCGTCGCTCCGCTGCAGCTCCGCCGCGTGGTGGTGGTGGCGTGGAAAGACACGCGTGAGTGCCGCCGCGCCGTGCATGATGCAATTCCGTTTCTGCAGCAGGCCAAAGAGGTCCTGCTCGTCGTAATCGGCGAAGGCGAAGCGGAATCCAATGCCAAAAGGACTCTTTCCGACGTCGCGGGCTACCTTCTCCGCCATCGAGTAGCCGCGGCGCACGACGTGTGGCGGCAAGCGCGGGGAGCGGTCGCCGCTGAACTCCTGCGTCTCGTTCAGGATGAGAAGGCAGATTTAATCGTGGCCGGCGGCTATGGGCACGCCGATTGGGTGAATGGATTTTCGGCGGCGTCACGCACGAGCTTCTGTCGGCAAGCCCGGTTTGTTGCATGTTGTCTCATTGACCTTCGCGTCATGAACGACTGTGGCCACCCGCCGACCGTTGGATAGTCTCCGCTTCTTCGAGCTCTTCAACGACAAGATCGCCCTTGCGCGTGACGACGTCGCCGCCCAGCCGGGAGCGAGCCACCTCCCGGATATGCTCCGCGATCCGGGGTTCCCGCTCCATAAGCACGTGCAGATCGTGGGCATCGAGCACGAGCAGGCTTGTTCGCGTGAGGGCAGTAACGGTCGCGGATCTGCGCGCCCGGCGCAGCACCGCGACCTCGCCGAAGAAATGACCGGCGCCGAGCCGAACGCGTTCGTGCTTGAGCTCAATCTCCACTTCTCCGGCCGCGACGAAATACATGGAATGAGCGGGTTCGCCGCGCTTGGCGATGACGTCGCCGGCCTCGAGTTGCTGCGCGCGCAAGAGCCGCATGATGTCGGCGATATCCGTTGCTTGAAGTTCGGCGAACAAGGGCACGCGCGCGACCATGCCCCAAGTGACAACAAAGTCGCGACGGTGGACCTCGTCGGCGAAGGCGGTGGCGACGATGCCGATCGGCAGGGCGACCATGATCAATCCAACGAAGATTGTGACCGATGCGACGATGCGTCCCAGCACGGTCACCGGAACGACATCGCCATAACCAATCGTCCCCAGCGTGACGATGGCCCACCACATCGCCTCGGGAATGGTGCCGAATTTATCAGGCTGCGCGTGACCCTCAACCACGTGCATGACGCTTGCAGCGAGCAGCGTCGCACCCAGTAAAATGACGAAGCAGCCGAACAAAGCGCGGCGCTCGCTGTAGAGAGCATCGAGCAGCGAGCGCATGGCGGGTGAGTAGCGCGCCAACTTGAGAAAGCGCACGATTCGAAACACCAGTACGACCCGCAGATCGCCAGGCAAGACCAATGCCAACCAAAACGGTAGCACCGCGAGAAGATCGATCACGCCGAGCGGGCTCGACACAAATTCCCATCGCGCCTTGCGTTCGCTCGAATGCCGGTGCGGCGCGTGCTCGGCCGCCACCCAAACCCGCAATGCGTACTCGATGGTGAAAACGACGAGCGACAGCAGTTCGACCGCGATGAATAGCGGCCCGTACTGCGCTTGCAACGCGGGCACGGAGTCGAGCGTCATCGTGACGAGGTTCGTGACGATCAGGGCGACGATGAACCGACCGACGATGAGACCCGTCCGGTCCCCGATCGTGCCGTGCTCCAGGATCTCGTACAGGCGGCGCCGGAGATCTACGCCATTGCGCCAGATATGTCGCCGCATAGCCGAGCTCTATCGGAGCGATGCGCCGTTTCTCGCGCGATTACACGGCCGGTTCAACGGACACGACCTTGAAGGTATGGGATTCACCCTCATGGCCGCGGATTGAAACATACTCGCCGGGTGCGAAGGCGTGCACGCCGAAACGGTATCCGGCCTCGTCGTCGTCGGTCGTGTCCGGGTCGTAGTCGAACACCCATCGCGCGTGCTTCACCCCGCCCGGCTTGTGGGTGAGTCGCCCCATTTCTTCGTCTGCGCCGTTCCAAAACCGGCGCACCCCGCAATGCTCCCGGTACTTCTGCCAAAGATGCGGGTCGATATGCCCTTTGCTGTCGAGCGGTGCCACGAATTCGTAGCCGTGGCGGGCGGAGCCAATTGGAAACTCCTTGGATCGAGCAAGTTCGAGCCGAATGCGTTTCAACACATGGGGCAACGACATGGGAGAACCCCTTTGCGAAGTGGACGAAGACAACCTTTGCCGTATAGAGATTGTCAGATATAGCGATCGCGACTTTGATATTTATCAAACCGCACGCGAGCGGCGGCTAGGCCTGGAACCGGATTCCACGCTGTTACAACCTGACCAAACTGGCGGGTGTCTTGCTGGATGACCGCAATCGGGGCGATTTTCGGCAATTTAGCCTGAGCGGACCTCAGGGCATTCGGATCGCAAGCTGAATCCGCCAATGGCGACACTGCCAAACCCCTCGAAAAGGTGGACGGACGGCAGACTTGGAAGTCATGGTACACTCAGGACATCCCGCTTACCAACCGACAGAAACATGTCCGGCATCAACGCCGTCGCAAGCATGACGTCATTGATGTCTTGGTGAGCCTGCCAGCTCGCATCGTGATGCTGCGCGTGTGGCATCCAGAAACTGACAATCTTCTCGCTAAACGATTCGTATGGCAGAAGGAGATCAACGGTCCGTCGTAACGCAGGCCAGCTCCCTAATCCGCTTCCGTATTTCGTGATGGCATCGGCAATGATCGGCAATGCCCTCAGACCTATTGCCAAGCCGAGCTCTCGGAAGGCCAAGCGGTACGAGGCAGGCCGGCTTAGGTGCCGACCAACGAGAAAGGCCATCAAACCATTACGGCAGGCGTCTATCAGCTCTTCCAGAAGACGAACGTCGTTGAACCGCTCCTCGACCGGCAGCTGGCAAAGGCGGCAAGCATCGAACAGCAGCCCACCAAGTCCGAGCGGGTCGTCCGTCGTCCAACTCCCATGCTGACATAGGAGGGATAGTGATTCCATCGCCGTGCTGAGACCAGTCGCTCCGCCATTGGCCAGCATCTTCCCTGCATGCTGCGCTTGCCGAAAACTGATGAAGCCATCCAATGCGTCATGCAACCCCATGGTAGGAACGAGTGGTCTTGAGAGATCGGTACTCATCTTCCAATAGACTCCAATGACCGCGCCGGAGTGGGACCTGCGGGCAAATCCTCCAAATGCTGCCTCTCCTAGCTCGACCGCCCAACGCGCATAGGCAGCATTGCTGGTGACGAAGGCCGCTTGGCAGAGGGCGTGCATCCACTTGGTCAGATAATGGAAGTACTGGCCGTCCCGATCCCACTCCAGGCGTTCGTCAAATGGTTCACTGGCATCGCGCTCCGGCTGAGGTTTGCCGATCCTTAGGCCGCCCGCCGTTGGATGGCCAAGTCCAGTTTCTTCATCAAATCCGCTGATCCACCCGCTACGGATATCGTCATTGCGATATCGCCCTAGCACTTGATGCACCTTGTCGATCAACTGTGTTGCGTATCGGCGGTATTTTTCATCATGTGTTCGCTGGAACAGCTCGAGAAAGTTGCAGACTGCAAATGCATCGGTCCAAAGATATCGCTGCTGATCCCGCGCAAGCGGACATAAGCCGGTTCGCGTTGCGAATTCCGACATCAGTCGAGCCGCTTGGGCAGATGCGCTGTTCGAGAACATTTGGCAATCCCGAGTATGACGTCGGGCCGCGAGTGGCGCTATCGCTGCCTGCGAAATGAGTCGTTCCGGGCGTCGAGGTTAGCGGTGAATGGCGTTACGAGATGACCTCCCTTTATGACTGCGGCCTCGCTCCTGGAAGAAACGTCTATTGGCTCGACGCCAGCCGCTTGGCAGGAGATGCACCGGTCAGCTAGATAATTTCCGCGGCGCCGTGGTGCAGCAACTCTCCGTGCCTCGCGACCACAACCGGCATCCGGCTCTTTCGTAAGAGGATATCACGCAAATAGCTGGCGCGATTGGCCCGGAAGGTGCAACACGACCAACACGATGGCATCGAGATCGGAAAGCGCTTCGAGAAGGCTCTGCGATGCCTCTACTGCGCCGCTCGGATGGCTACGATCTTGGGATGAGCGTTCATCGACGAAGACCGCGTAAGAATTGCCGGAAGAAGTCAGGCAGTTTTGTCTTCGCAGTCAACGCTGCCTCCGGCACACGGTACTGCCGTGACCCCGTCAGCCCGTCAGGAGACGCCCGCACCGCGTCGTCATGCCGATCCGCCTGCTCGGCGGCGTTACGAGCGGGCCCATCGATTGCGCGAGGAAACCCGCCGCGTCGGAAGCCTCAGCGCGCTCCCTGTGTGGCCTCTCTGAGGGCCCGCATCACATCCTCGCGAGAGATGATGCCCACCAGTTGGCGCTCGGCGCCGATAACGGGAAAGCTGCAAGCCTTCAGGCTCACCATCAACTGGAGAACTCGGGTCAACGGCGCCGTCGGTTCGACGTGCACCACTCACTTCCGCCACCGGGCGTTTCATCACGTCATCGTAGTGCGGCACCATCTGACCGGTGGTGAAGGCGAATGCTCGCAGAAAATCGAATTTGGTCACGATACCCAGCATCTGTCCTTCCTCTACGACTGGGAAGGAATTGAAATCATGCTTCTCGAACAGCGCTTCCAGATCTCGAAGAGTGACGTCGCGCGTCACGGTCGTGACGTCGCGCGTCATGTATTGGCCTGCCGTGCATTCGATAAATCGGTACATCGCTCCACCGGGCTCGCTCTCTGCTTATTTGGAGTTCGGTTGCTGGTACGGAGAAATCATTTTTCAATCCTTCGCCGTCGTCAATGCGAGAACAGGCAACAGACCGGACTTTCCGCCAACAAGTCGCGGGTGACCCCTCCGTATGCCCATTCCCCCAGTCGCGAGTGGCCGTAGCCGCCGGCGATGACCAAGTTGATGTTTTCGTTCTCGATGAACCGCAGCAACGAGTTCGCCGCAGTTGCGTCGACAGGCAGCACTCGCTCGGTGACGGGCTCGATCCGATGTCGGGCTAGGTAGTTGGCAACGTCTCGCAGCCGAGACGAGGCTTGATCTCCGCCGCGTTCCGATACTTCGACGATGAAGACATTCTCGGCCTCCTGCAAGAACGGCAACGCATCCTGAACGGCACGACGGGCCTCGCGCACGTCTTTCCAGGCGACGGCAATTCGCTTGGGCGGGAGTGCCATTACGGCGGTTGGCACGACCAGGACCGGCCGGCCGGCCTTGAGAATAAAGCTGCCGGGATCGAGAGCGCGAAACGGATCGCGGCTCGCACGAGCATTGCCGATGATGACGAGATCGGCCGCCCGCGCCTCGCGCGCGACCGCATCGGTCTGACGGCCCACTACCGATCGCCATTCCGCGCGGCGGCCGCTCGTCCCGACTGCAGCGCGAAACTCCTGTCCCTTTTGATCGAGCAGAGCTTTCATATCCCGCAGATGCGGCATCTCCGCAGCCGCCTCGTTGGGCGCGTCCTCGCCAAGAACGACCGAGATTGACGCGCCGCTCGCAATTCCAATCAGGTGGGCGTCGAAGCGCCGGGCGAGATCGGCGGCAACGCTGACGCGGCCGTCCGGCTTGCCCTCCACGTCGACGTAGACCATCAGCGTCGCATAGGACATGGCTCGCGATCTCTGCACCAAATCCGCATGGGATTTGAATTTCCGTCGTCAGAGGCCCGGCTCAAGCGCTACGGTCGAGCCGGGTGCGTTTTGACGTGGCCCTGCAACCGACCTAATCCTGAAGCTGTCGGCGGGCCCGCTTGAATGCATCGTTGAGAGCGAAATGAACGTCCGCATGCCGCTGGTCCAGACGTGGCGTGCGCCCGATATCGACCTCCTTTCCGTCCGGGAGCGCCAGGCGGATGTTGATCTCGTAGAGACCGCCGGTGCGGTGGTGTTCGCTCGGTGCCTTCACCACCACCCGGCAGGCGGTTATGCGCCCGAAGCGACCCTCGAGGCCGGCAACGTGCTCGGCAATAATTGCGCGCAAGGCCTCGGGCGGCTTCATTCCCTGAAAGTCGATCTGGACGGGGCTTTGCATGCGCACCGTCCTACAGGTGTCCCATTTCGAACTCTTCGCACGAGCAGCCGAATTGGGAGAGAGCATCCTCCAGATGATCGGGCAGCAGCGGCATTCCCAGCAGATACGAGGCCGTGCGCTTGTTGTGCAGGCGAGCGGCTTCCGCGCGCAGGTCCTCCCAATCTTCGAGCGTGCCGTCGCCGCGACCGAGCCAAGCCAGGGCCACCAGATCGACCTGCTCATCCTCGGTCAACGCCCCGATGAAGCCTCTCAACTCCGCAACAACGGGATCGTCGGCGTGGTCCTCCAACACGGACATCATGGCATCGTCCGTTGCATTGGATGCGTCATCCGGGATGGTCACCATGTCCTTGGCATCGAACTCGCGCGCCTTGACAACGATGAAACAGACCTTTTCGGGTGAGATCGAGAGCGCCGGCGTCACCTTGGTCGTGGCCGCATCTTCAGCCGGCGACTTCTTGCCTTCGAGGCTGCGTGCGCGCATGGCTTCTTCTCCTGGGCTCTTTTGCTTAACATATGCCCCGCAGCGGCCAAGGCGTTGAGATAGGTCAATTTCCGCCGCGGCCGATCCAGCTGCCGCCGACCTTCACGTAGGAGCGCTTGACCGCGGCCCAGGCGATGCGGTGCGCGGCCTCCTCCTGGCGCGGATCGCCCATGTGCGCTGCGAAGACATGATTGAAAGCCTCGCGGTAAATGTCCTGGGCGTGCGGGGGAAGGTGTGCCTGCACCGAAGGAGGCAGATCACTGTTGGTATGGCATGGTCGTCACCTCGGCAGCCCGACCCTGGCGCAAGGGCTGCCAGTCATCTGCCAAAAAAGCGGCCGCCGGCATCTCGAAGGCGGCCCAGCGCTGCATCGCAAAGTCGGCAGATGCCGACTTTGCAGGATTCGATCCCGACACTTCAGGCCTTTTTGATCGCGATCTTCTTTTCGCTCGTCTGTGCTTGCTCCGTCTTCGGCAGCGTGACGGTGAGCACGCCATTCTTGAAATTTGCCTCGATTTTGTCGGCGTCGACGCCGTCCGGAACTCCGAACGATCGCTGGAACGAGCCATAGCGGCGCTCGGAGAGGTAATAATCCTTCTTCTTCTCCTCCTTTTCGTCCCGCTTCTCGCCCTTGATCGTCAGCGTGCCGTCG
>Ga0318561_10000287_pt1 | contig 14270 bp, 8 predicted proteins | sample GRESIP065b5f23_FD_202526 | JGI IMG/M metagenome (GOLD analysis project Ga0318561, IMG submission 202526) | Tropical soil microbial communities from Luquillo Experimental Forest, Puerto Rico - GRE.SIPMG.065b5f23 | ecosystem: Environmental > Terrestrial > Soil > Tropical forest > Bulk soil... | reverse complement strand
GTCCCCTAACTGTGCAGCTGACGGACGGCGATTACTTGGCGGCCCGGGTCGTTGCCTTGCTTCTTAGCCGTTCATAGGGGGTTTGGCCACCGAGGCCGCCGTGAGGTCGGCTGAAGTTGTAGAAGTCCTCCCATTCCTGGAGCTTCTCGTTGAACAGGCCGGTGTCGTCGATGACGACGCCTTCTAAGAGCCGGTAGAACTCCTCCTCGTCGATCCGATGGGATCTCTCCACCTTGCCGTTCAGCCGAGGAGTGGCCGGCCGGATGTAGACGTGGCCGATCCCACGGTCGAGCAGATGCCAGTGGAACGACCCCTGGAACTCGGCTCCGTTGTCTGTTTGGACGACTTGGACCTTGAAGGGCAGCCGCTCGAGGAGGTAGTCGAGGAACTGGATGGCCGTCTTCTGGTCGCAGCGCGGATAGGCCCGCAGCACCCGGATCCTCGTGCAGTCGTCGATGGCGGTGAACTGGTAGTGCTTCTTCTTGCGGGCGCCGCCGATGGGCTGGATGAACTTCACGTCGACTTGGACCCGCTGGCCGGGGAGCTGCTTCTCGTAGCGCTTGAAGCGGTCCTTGTGGCGCTTGTAGCGCTGGGAGGCCGGGAGCCTCGACATCCCGAGCTTGTTGAGGATCCGCCAGATCCCAGAGGGACTGATGGTGATGTCGTGGTAGCGCTCGAGGTACATGGCGATCTTGTGAGGGCCGAAGTGGTAGTGGCGGCGCAGGTAGACGATCCGCGACACAACCTCGGGCTTCGTCGCGTTGGGGCAGTTCAGTGGGGCTGAGGAGCCGTCTCGAAGACCTGCTTCCCCGAGCTCTTCATAGCGCCGGAGCCACTTGTAGAAGCACTGCCTGCTGATGCCGTAGTAGCGGCAGGTCGCTGCCACGTTGCCCGTCACTTCTTCGGCATGCCGGATCACCGCCAGGCGGTGCTTGACCTTCCGCTGCTGCTCACGATCGTCCAACTCAGCCCTCCTTTAGAGGGCCTCCATGTAAGCAACGTCCGTCAGTTTTAGACCTAGGGCACCGGTCGCCGCGACGGGCCGCGGGGTCCGACCCCGCCGCGATCAGCCGACCGTCGTCTTGAGGGCGAGGACGTTCTTGCCCGGGCTCCACTGGTAGATGTACACCGGGCCGTCTCCGTCGTTGTGGCCGCCGGAGAAGTTGTACGTCCCTCCACCGGGAAGCGCCACATGCGTGAGCGATGCCGCGCCTTTGGCGAGGGTCTGGTTGTTCAGCGTCTTGCCGGCCGCCTTGGCGAAGTCGGCGAACATGGCCACCTGCACGCACGCCGTCTCCGGTGCGGTCCACGTGACCGGCGTGGAGGATGTCGCCGTCACCGGGTTGTTGATGACCGCGCCGGGCTCCGCCGCGTGCACGGTGGCGAAGCACTTCTTCATCGTCGGGTCGTTGTACCAGACCGATGGCGGCGGGTTGCCGCCGGCCGTGATGGCGTCCTTGAGGATCGACTGGGTGTACCCCGCCTTGTTCGACACGTAGGCGTCCAGGTCGGTGTAGTCGCTCGCAACGATGCGGGGCCGGTAGTTGCTCTGGGTGCTCTGCAGCGCGGAGGGGAAGCCGTTGCCGGCGTTCCCCACGGCCACCACCACGTTGGCCCCGATCGACTGGAACTTCTGGGCGATCGTCCCGTATTCGGCGACCTGCGCCGCGGTGTCGGTGTCGGGCACGTTGTTGATCGCCGTCTGGGCGACGTGGACGCCCTGTGCCTTCAGGGCGGACTGCACGAGGTTGACCACCGGCTGGTCGATGTTGGTCCCGATCACGGCGACTTTCTTGCCCGAGAAGACGCCCTCCTTCTTGAAGACCGCCATCTCCTTCGGCATCAGGTCGGTGTCCGAGATCAGGTTGTTGTACCAGGGGGCCTTGGCCTGTGCCGACTGGGCCGCCGTGAGCGACGCGCCGATGATGGGCACGGAATGCGTGGTCAGGTAACAGGCCGTGTCCGGTTGCTGGAAGAAGCCCAGCACGGCGAACACCTTCTGGTCCTCGGTGAGCTGCGTGCACGCGGTGGCCGCTCCCGCGGTCCCGAGCGGGTCGACGGCGGCGTACACCGGCACGATCTTGCGACCGTTGATCCCGCCGTGCGAGTTGATCTGGTTGAACAGCGCCGTGTAGGCGGTCTTGTAGTCGCCGGGATCGACGTTGATGAGGTTCTTGATCGCGTTGATGTCGACGTAGGTCACCCCGACCTTGATGGTGCCGGGCGTGACGCCTTGACCCGACGAGGCGGCGGCGCCGGCGCCGGTCGCCGTGAGCGCGACGAACGCGGTGAGAGACGTGGTGAGCGCGGCGAGCGCCGCAAAGGCCTTTCGCATGATGCCCTTTCCGCATGAAACATGCTGGTCGTGGCGGGGGTGCCGCCAGAAAACGTCGAAAGCCGGCGTCGAGGGTGGGTGCACGATAGGCCACCTGGCGCCGAAAAAGGCCGCGGGTGCTTCACCGGACCCCTGGCTCGGAGGCCCACTTGGTGGGGCAACGGCTCACGGAGGCAGGCGCCGCGGGCGTCCGGCCGGTCGTCGTCCCGCGAGATCAGGCGGCGGAGGGAACCCTCATGACCTCGGCGAGGTTGCCGCCCATGACCTTCGCGACGTCGTCGTGCGGCAGGCCGTCGAGCTCCTTCACGTAGGTGAGCGGCTCGGCCATCCCCTCGATGTGCGGGTAGTCGGACCCGAAGACCACGCGGTCGGCGCCGATGAGCTCGATCAGGCCCATGGGGTCGTCTTCGTGGAACGGGTGGACCCAGATGTTCCGCTTGAGCACCATGAGCGGGTCCTCCTCGTAGAGGTGGGGCTCACGCTCGTAGGAGTGGGTGACGGCCTCCACGATCGGGCGGACCCAGGCGGAGCCGTTCTCGACGGGAAGCACGCGCAGGGTGGGGAACCGGCTCAGCAGCCCGTGCCCGATGAGGGAGGCGACCGTGTCGAAGATGCCGCGGCTCTGCGTGTGCGCGATGTCCGAAAACGCACTCTTGCCGCCGGCGAAAGGCAGGAGCTCGCCGCCGTGAGTGCCGTTCCAGTCGTTGTAGTAGCGGGTGAGCCCGTCGTCAGATGCGTGCATGCCGACGGCGACGTCGAATTCGGCGACCTTGGCCCAGAAGGGGTCGAACTCGGGCAGCGCGAAGGAGCGGCGCCCCTGGTAGCCGGGCACCGGCGCCGGGCGGATCAGGATGATCTTGGCACCGCGCTCGACCACCCACTCCAGCTCCTTGATGGCCTCACTCACGACAGGAAGGGTGATGACCGGCGTCGGGAAGATCCGGCCCTCGTAGTTGAAGGTCCAGTGCTCGTGCATCCACTGGTTGAGCGCGTGCACCACGGCGTGCGTCGCCTTGGGGTCGTCGGCCAGCCGCTCCTCGAGCAGGCTGGCCAGCGTCGGCCACATGAGCGCGCGGTCGAGGCCGAGCTCGTCCATGATCTTGAGGCGAGGCTCGGGGGAGAAAAAGCCCTCGGGTGACCGCATCGCCTCGCCGATGAGCTCGCGCCGCGACTTGCCCTCGGGATTGCCTTCCTTGAAGTACGCCTCCTGCGCACCGGGACGACCGACGACCTCGAAGGTGGGATTCGGGATGTAGTCGGAGATGACGTTACGGAGCGCGATCTTGGTGCGGCCGTTGACCTGCACGTACTTGACGAGCCCCTCATATTCCTTCGGGAGGAACTTGGTGAAGGCGTCCGTCGTCTCGTACATGTGGTTGTCGGCGTCGAAGACGGGGAAATCGACTGCGTTGGCCATGACCACCTCCGGTAGCTGACATCGATTTTCAACTTTGACGTCAATATTATGCCACGGGGCCCGCGCAGCGTCGGGGCGGAAATATACCGTCCTGACCTGGATGTTTGCCCGGAACAGGCGAGGAAACCGATTCTGAGGGGCTCAGGCCGGTCCGGCCCGGGGCGCCACCGGCATCGGGGCGGGCGGCGCCCCGGCGGGTTCTGTGCCGACCCGGCCACTGCGCACGATGGCGCGCTCGTCGGTGCCGAGGTAACTGGCGATCACCCTCGCGTCGTCCCGCACGGCGGCCGGAGGACCCTCCGCGATCACGCGGCCGGCCTCGAGGCAGTACACGCGCTCCGAGATCCCCATGATCAACGGCATGTCGTGCTCGATCAGGAGCACGGACGCGGCGAGCTCCTCTTTGATCGTGCGGATCAGAGGACCGAACGCCTCGGTCTCGCGCTGGGCCAGTCCCGCCGTGGGTTCGTCCAGACACAACACCTTCGCGTTCAAGGCGAGGAGCCCGGCAAGCTCGACCACGCGCCGCGTGCCCGTCGAAAGGTCGCTGATGTAGTGCTCGCGGTAGCCGTCCAATCCGAGGAAGTCGACCAGCTCTGACACCTCGGCCAGCGCAGCGCGGTTGTGCCGGCGCGCCCGGGGCAGACCGAGGGCGGTGGAGAGCATCCCAGCCCGGCCCTTCGCCTCGAGCGCCACCAACAACGTCTCGTTGACGGTCAACTCGGGGAACAAGGTGGCGGCCTGGAACGTCCGCCCGAGCCCGAGTGACGCCCGATGGCCGGGTGACCGCCCAGACACCTCCTCCCCCAGCAAGGTCACCGAGCCGGTGGAGGGCACGAACCCGCCGACGGCGTTCATGAGGGTGGACTTCCCGGCGCCATTGGCGCCGATGAGGCCGACGATCTCCCCGGGTTGGACGTCGAGGGTCGCACCGTCCACGGCCGTGATGCCGCCGAACCGCACGGACAGCTCGGACACCGCCAGCACCGCTCCGGCTCCTTCGGGCGCCGGCTCCGCTCCACGGCGTACCGCCGTGGGGTAGGCCTTGCGCTCCGTGACCGCCTTGACGCGCACGCGCTTGTCGGCCCAAGCCAGAATCGCGTCCCGCACCGCGTAGGTGACCTGATTAAGCCCGCGGGGGAAGTACAGGAGGACGACCAGCAGCCCGAGGCTCGAAGACAAGAGCCCGACGAGCTGATTGTTGGGCGCAATGGCAGGGATGCCAATGACGAAGATGGCACCGATGACGGCGCCACTCACCGAGCCCATGCCGCCGATCACCACCATGGCCACCAGGTTGAGCGAGTCATTGACCAAGAAGAAGTTCTCGGTGAACGCGATGTTGGCGAAGGCGCCGGCCAGCAGCGCGCCTCCCAGCCCGGCCAGCGCGCCGGCCACCGAGAAGGCCTGCAGCTTCACCCGCACCGTGGGCACGGTGTACGCGGCCGCGGTCGTCTCGTTGTCGCGCACCGCCTTGATGGTCCGACCCACCCCGCTGTCCCTGAACCGGCTCAGCACCAGGATGACGAAGGCAAGGACGACGAGGACGACGTAGTAGTAGGTCCGCTGGCCGGGGAAGTCCAGGAACCACAGCTTGCCTGGAGGAAACGGCACGTTCGCACCATCGGGCGAATCGCTCGAGAAGAAGGGCAGGAAATAGAAGTACTGCTGCGCCGTGAGGGCGAAGACGAAGGTCACCACGGCCAGGTACAGCCCTCGCACCCTGAGCGAGCCGATGCCGATGGCGAGCGCGAGGATTGCCGAAGCGAAGGTCGTGGCCGCGATGGCGACCCAGAAGGGGACACCCGCATTGACCAGCCGCGCCGCGAAGAGCGCGGCCAGGCCAGCGAAGGCCATCTGGCCCAGCGAGAGCTGACCGAGCCAGCCGGTGAGCACGGTCAGGGACGACGCACAGATGGCGAACGCCATGACCGCGGTGTAGAGCTGCTGGCGCGACGGCTCGGTCACGAGGATGGGCAGGACCACCGCGATGACACCCAGCAAGAGGATGCCGCCCTTGTCGATGTTGCGCGCCCACCAAATCGGTCGCAAGCGCTCGGGGATGGGATGGGCGCGCGGGCTGAACGCGAAGACCTGGGAGTCCTCCCCCTCGCGCTTGGCGAAGATCACCGCGACGAACACGGCGATGAAGAGGAGCAGATCCGTGATGCCCGGTGTCGCCAAGAAGTTGTACGTCAGCACGCTCTGGATGACGCCGATGGCCAACGCGGCCAGGACGGTGACCCGGAAGGACTGCATCCGGGCGATGACCGCCGCGGCGAGGGCCTCGGAGAGCGTCTGCGGCCCGAGCGTGGCCAGACCGGCGGCCGTGGACGACTCTCCGGCGATCAGGACGACCGAGAGCGTGGAGAGTCCGGCGGCCAGCGCCCACACCATGGTCGAGACGAGCTTGGGCGAGATGGCCGAGAGCCGGGCGAGCGGCGCGTTAGTGGCGCACGCCTTGACCGTCTTGCCGATCATGGTGCGGTCGAGGAACCAGGTGAGGCCGATGATGGTCACGGGTACCAGGATCAGGATCGCCAGGTCGGCGCCTCGCACGTTGACGCCCGCGACGGTCCAGGTCCCGTTGAAGGCCGTCGGGTAGTGCGCGCTCGAATCCGAGGGCTGGGGGATCTCGATGGAGATCGCCTGGGCCAGCCCGGCGATGCCGATGGTCGAGACCAGCACGACGACACGGGGCGCGTTCTTCAACCGGCGGATCACCGTCATCTCCACGGCGGCCCCGAAGACGAGCCCGATGAGCAGCGCGATGGCCAAGGCGGCCCAGAACGGCACGCTGTACTGAAGGACGAGGAGCGACAGGGTGACCGCGCCGACGACGCCCATGTTCCCGACGGCGAAGTTGATGATGCGTGTCGCGCGGTAGACCAGGACCACGCCGACGGCGATGACCGCGATGGCCAGCCCCTGGACCACGCCGTCGAAGACGATTTGGGAGTTGACCCAGCTGACCGCGAGCATCACACCGTCACCTCGCCCCCGAGGAACACGGCGCGGGCGAGGTCGTCCCGGGACATGAGGTCGGCGATGGCGCCCTCGAAGCGCACTTGGCCCTTCTCCATGAACACCGCACGGTCCGCGATGGCCGCCGCCACGTTGAGCGACTGCTCGACGATGATCATCGTCACGCCCTCGGCCTTGAGCTGGCTCACGACGTCGATCAGCTCTTGGACGACGATGGGCGCGAGGCCCAAGGACAGCTCGTCGATCATCAGGACCTCAGGCTCGTGTAGGAGCGAGATGGCGAGCGCGAGCATCTGCTGCTGGCCGCCCGAGAGGGTGTCGGCCCGCCGCCCCTTGGCATCGACGAGCGCCGGGAACAGGCCGAAGACGCGGTCCATCCGGCGCCGGAGATCGGCGCGGTCCCCCCGATAGGCGAAGCCACCCATCTCGAGGTTCTCGGTCACCGTCATCTCGCCGAACACGCCCCGTCCGCCCGGCAGCAGGTGGATGCCGAGGCGGGACCGCTGCTCCGGTGTGGCGTAGGTGACGGTCCGGCCGTTCAGGCGCACGACGCCGCGGTCCGAGGTCACCAACCCGGCCGCGACCTTGAGCGCCGTCGACTTGCCGGCGCCGTTCGTGCCGAGGAGCGCCAGCACCTCGCCGCGGCGCACCTCGAAGCCGACCCCGAAGAGAACCTGCACGTGGCCGTAGCTGAAGTCGACGTTGTTGAGCTGCAGGACGGGTATGGCCGCCGGGTCGGCGGCCTGGCGGCGGTGCTCCTCGAGCTCCTCCTGCAGCTCGACCACGACCAGAGACAGGTCGTTGCGGATGTAGTGGCTGCCCCGGATGATCATGAACGCCCCCACGATGGTGGTGGGAATCATGACGATGAGCACCGCCGCGCGCGGCCCGAAGGCCTGGTCGAGCCCGGCAGAGAGCACCGCGCCGCCGGTGGCGCCGAAAAAGAAGAGATAGATGGCCCCGACCGCGCCGGTGAGGCCGCGCAGGTGGTACGGAGCGACGGAGATCAGGACCGGCCCGACCATGGAGAACGCGCTCAGGGTGAGGACGGTGACCGCGACGGAGAAGACCGCCCACAAGGCGGCGTCGGGCATGAAGTACTGGATGGGGATCAGCACCGCGACGGGCAGAATGACCTTGCCGATCAGCGCCAACGCCCGAGCCGGGTCCCGGTGGTACAGGCGGTCGTAGTAACGGCCGACGAACGGAAGGGCCACCAGCACGCCGAGTGAGCCGATGGTGCCAATGAGGCCGCGGCGAAAGGCGTTGAGTCCGTATTCCTGCTGCAAGAAGAGGTTCCCGAGGACAGGTGCCGTGAACAGCCCGAAGCCCATGGCCGAGAAGGCGATGAGGCACATCTTCATGGTCCGGATCCTCAGGATGCGCGCGAAGGCGGCCTCTAGCGACGGCGGCACGGGCTGCGTGTCCTCAATCACCTGCCCGAGCACGTCGAGCTTCTCGTGCTGCCCCCGCGGGGGCTCGCGGAGGCGGAACGCGATGGCCGCAACGGCAACGATGGGGACCGCCAGGATGTAGAAGGCCCAGCGCCAGCCGTTGGGACCACCGACCGCCGAGGCGATCGAGCCCACCAGGATCGGGCTTAGCGCGGTGGCGATGCCCGTGGCCATGCCCATGGCGGCGCCGATGCGACCGCGCAAGCTGATCGGGTACGTGTCGGCCAACAACGAGCCGTGCACGGTTTGCGTCGATGCTTGCGAGATTCCGGCACCGAACCGCGCGCAGAAGAACAGGAAGATGTTGGTCGCCAGTCCCGACAGGAACACCATGGCGCCGAAGAACAGCGTGGCGATGCCGATGATTGGGCCGCGGCGGTAGCGGTCGGCGAGCCAGCCCATGGGCAGGATTCCCAGCACCAGGAACGCCCCGGAGATCCCGGCGACGAACACGATCACGCCCGAGCTCACGTGGAAGGACGACCGGATGTTGGGCGCGAGGACGCTCAAGCCCGAGCTCTGAAGGTTGTCCAACGCGACGATGACGGCGAGGATCGCGAAGGTCGACGTCCCCGCCTTCTTGAGCCCGTCGCGCAACGAGGTGCGTTCTTCGCGCGTGCCCGGGAGCAAGTCCTCGGGAAGCAGGACGTCCTCGGGGCCCTCGGCGTGGTGGCGCTCCTGCGCCGTGTCCGACAGCAGCCGCGCCAGCTCGGCGGGGCTCTCGCCGGCGCGCGCGCCAGCAGCCGGGTCGCTCACCGCGGGTCCGTCGCCCACGTCGTCACATCGCCCACCCCGGGATCCCACCGATGCACCGGCGGGATGATAGGCCCATTCTTCGCATCCGTCATGCGCGTTCTCATTCCGGAACGCACCCCCTGCCGTCCCCCCGCAGTGTGACAGACGCCGCCGGGCTATGCAAAGCTTTGCATTGCCGTGCTCCATCCCGACCGACTCCTCCCCGCCGAGCCCGGGACCAGGGACATCGCCCGCCGGCTCTACGACGCCAGCCGCACCCTCCCGCTCGTCTGCCCGCACGGGCACTACAACCCCGCCGTGCTGGCTGCGAACCGTTGGCCCGCCGATGCGGCGAGCCAGCTGGTGGCGAGCGACCACTACCTGCTGCGGCTGCTCTACAGCCACGGGGTCCCCCTGGAGTCGCTCGGGGCCACGCCGGCGGACCAGGTTTCGGGCGAGGTCGATGGCAGGGCGGTCTGGCGCGAGCTGGCCCGGCACTACCACCTCTTCCGCGGCACGCCCTCGAAGCTCTGGCTCGACCACACCTTGAGCGAGGTCGTGGGCGTCGCCGACCCGCTGACCCCGGAGACGGCCGACGGCGTCTACGACGCGTTGAGCGCCCGCCTGGACGAAGAGGCCTTCCGGCCCCGGTCCTTCCTGGACCGCTGCGGCGTGCAGTTCCTCGCCACCACCGATGGGGCGCTCGATGCCCTCGAATCGCACACCGCACTGCGCACCTCGGACTGGGACGGTCGCGTCGTCCCGACGTTCCGTCCCGACGACGTCATCGACCCCGACCGGCCGGGCTTCCGGGACCGCGTGGTGATGCTGGCGGAGCTCACCGGCGCCGACACCTCGACCTGGGGCGGTTACCTCGAGGCCTTGCGCATCCGCCGCGGCTGCTTCGTGGCAGCCGGCGCGACCGCAACCGACCACGGCCACCCGTCGGCGCTGACCTGCGACCTGTCCGTCGGTGAGGCCGCAGACCTGTTCGGACGCGTCGTCGGGGGCAACCCACGGCCCGGGGACGCCGAGTGCTTCCGGGGCCAAATGCTCGTCGAGATGGCCGCCATGAGCATGGACGACGGCCTCGTCCTGCAACTGCACACGGGTTCGTGGCGGAACCACAACCCCGCGCTGGCGGCGCGCTTCGGGCCGGACATGGGGGCGGACATCCCCACGCGCGCCGACTACGTGCACGCGCTCAAGCCGCTCCTCGACCGCTTCGGCAACGAGCCGGGCCTCACCGTGGTGCTCTACACGCTCGACGAGTCCACCTACGGTCGAGAGCTCGCGCCGCTGGCCGGCCACTATCCCGTCCTGCGACTCGGCCCACCCTGGTGGTTCTACGACAGCCCCGAGGGCATGCGTCGGTATTACCGGCAGGTCACGGAGACGGCGGGCTTCGCCAACACGGTCGGGTTCAACGACGACGCTCGTTCCCTGCTCTCGATCCCGGCGCGGCACGACGTCGCCCGCCGCGTGAACGCGGGGTACCTGGCCGAGCTCGTGGCCGAGCACCGGCTGACGGAGGACGAGGCCGCAGACCTCGCTGTCGACCTCGCCCATCGACTGGCGGCAGAGACCTTCATGCGGCAGGGATGGTGACCACCGGACACCATCCGGCCTGCCGTGTCCACCGAGCGTGATTGCGAGGACACCGATGCTCCGCCCACAAGACAACGAGGCCAGAGAGACCAAGCGCCTCGACGGGATCTGGGACTTTGCACCCGACCCCGACGGCACCGGACGAGCGGAGGGATGGTGGCGCCGGCCCCTCCCCTCAGCGCGGCCGATGCCGGTCCCGTGCAGCTACAACGACGTGTTCGTCGACCAGGCGCTCCACGATCACGTCGGGGACGTCTGGTACCAGCGGACCGTGTTCGTGCCAGGGGGATGGGACGGGAAACGAATCGTCCTGCGCTTCGACGCCGCGACGCATCGTGCCGCCGCGTGGGCCGACGAGGCCCTCGTGGCCGAGCACGAGGGCGGCTACACCCCTTTCGAGGCGGACATCACCGAGGTCGCCCGGCCCGGGCAGGCCCTGCGGCTGACCGCGGTCGTGAACAACGAGCTGACATGGCAGTCGTTGCCGCCCGGCATCGTCGAGGTCATGCCCGGTGGGCACCGACGGCAGCGCCAATACCACGACTTCTTCAACTACGCCGGCCTCCATCGCTCCGTCTGGCTGTATGCCACTCCGCAGGAGCACATCGCGGACGTGACGGTGGTGACGGACGTCGACGGAGGCAGCGCGACGGTGCGGTACGCCACGGTCGTCGAGAACGGCGACACGGGCGAGATCCGGGGGGAACTGCGCACTGCCGAGGGCGACGTCGTGGCCGAAGACACCGGGAGTGCAGGCGCGCTCGAGGTCGAGCAGCCGCATCTGTGGCAACCCGGCAAACCCTACCTCTACGAATTGCGGATAGAACTCACCGATGCCGGGCGGCTGCTCGACCGCTACACGCTGCGAGTCGGCATCCGTACCGTGCGTGTCGAGGGGACGAGGTTCCTGATCAACGAGGAGCCCTTCTACTTCAAAGGCTTCGGACGACACGAGGACCTGATCGTGCGCGGGCGTGGTCACGACGATCCCTCCATGGTGCACGACTTCGCGCTGATGCAGTGGCTGGGCGCGAATTCCTTCCGCACATCGCACTACCCCTATGCAGAGGAGGTGCTCGACCACGCCGACCGGCTCGGATTCGTCGTCATCGACGAGACCTCGGCCGTGGGGTTGAACCTGGGCATCGGCGGCGGGCTCTTTCGGGTCGATCCGAAGCCGACCTTCTCCGAGGAGACGATCGGAAGCGCAGCGCAGGCAATCCACCGACAGGCGATCGACGAGCTGATCGCACGGGACAAGAACCATCCGAGCGTCGTGCTCTGGAGCCTTGCCAACGAACCCGAGTCGCATACTGACGAATCACGGGCCTACTTCGAGCCCCTCTTCGCCGCGGCCCGGGAGGCCGATCCCAGCCGGCCGGTCGGCTTCGTCAACATGATGTTGGCCCAGCCAGACGCCTGCAAGGTCAGCGAGCTGGCCGACGTCATCATGATCAACCGTTACTACGGATGGTACGTCGAACCGGGCGACCTCGCCGTCGCGGAGGCGGCGCTCGAGGCGGAGCTACGCGGTTGGGTCGAGAGACACACGAAGCCGATCGTCGTGACGGAGTACGGCGCCGACGCGATGCCCGGCTTGCACACGGTCGACGGCGTCGTGTGGAGCGAGGAGTACCAGGTGGCGCTGCTGGACGCGTATCACCGGGTGTTCGACCGCGTCGACGCCGTCGTGGGAGAACACGTCTGGAACTTTGCCGACTTCGCGACGAATCCCTCGTTCATGCGCGTCGAGGGGAACAAAAAGGGCGTGTTCACCCGGGATCGGCGCCCGAAGGCCGCCGCGCGCCGTTTGCGCCAGCGGTGGCGCGACGACCTGTGACACGTCCGGTCGACTCGCGGACCACCAGCGTCCCGAAGAGCTCGGTCTTCGCGGTCCGCCCCTCCCTGAGCAGGGCCACCGCGGCTGCCCCCGCGTCCTCCGACGGCAGGCTGATGGTCGTGAGCGACGGCGCCACCATGGCCGCCAGCGGCACGTCGTCGATGCCGACCACGCTCAAATCACCGGGAACGGAAAGGCCCAGCCGGGCCAGGCCCGCAATCACCCCGAGCGCCATCTGGTCGTTGAAGGCGATGACGGCTGACGCGCCCGTGCGCCGCAGCGCCTCGACCGCGTCGGTGGCAGCCTCGAACGTCGGCGCGGACGCGTCGACCATGGCGACCTCGAGCCCAGAGTCCGCGCTCGTCGTTCGGATGGCGGCGCGACGCTCACTTGCGGCCCACGAGCCACTGGGTCCGCCCAGAAACGCCAGCTTGCGATGACCGAGCGACGCAAGATGGAGCAAGGCATCCTGGACCGCCGGCGCGCTGCGCAAAAGGACCGAGCCGTATTTCGGCACGGGCCGGTTCACGAACACGGCCGGTTTGGATCCGAGCGCCTCGAGCTCGCGGTGCAAGCGCCGGGGGGAGAGGATGACGAACCCGTCGACGTCGTGGACGAATGTGCGGGCCGCACGGAGCTCCTCGCGAGGATGCTCACCCGTGTCGGCCAGCAGAACCTGCAGATCGCCGGCGCGGGCAGCCCGCTCGACGGCGCGCACCATGGAGGCGAAGTGCGGGTTGGTGATGTCCGGCACGATCACCGCGATGTTCCCCGTGCGGCCCGTCTTCATCACTTGTGCGGCTCGATTGGGCACGAATCCCAACTTGGCCACCGCGGCTTCCACCCGCTCGCGGGTCGCCGGCGCGACCTTCTCGGGCCGGCTCAGCGCACGCGACACCGTGGCCGGATGCACGCCAGCGCGTGCTGCCACATCGAGGATCGTGACGCGCCGTGTCTGCCGCACCGCGGTGGACGTTACACCGGGGGCGGTCGGCTGCTGCGATGACGGTCGCGACCGAAATGCGTGCACGGCTGTCCTCGCGCACGGTCCGCCGCGCCCGCGGGGCCATTGTGCCGGCCTATGACCGCGAGCCCGGCACCGGCCTCACCCACATCGGAGTCGGTGCGTTCGCACGGGCGCATCTGGGAACCTACATGGACGATCTGCTGACGCAGGGCCATGCCGCCGCGCTCTGGCGCGGCGTGTCGCTACGCAGCCGACGGGCCGAGGAGCAACTCGCCCCGCAAGACTGCTACTACAGCGTGACGGAACGAGAGCCTGGCTCGGAACCGTTGGTGCGCGTCATCGGATCTCTGGCATCGGTGGCGACCGGACCAGCCGCGGCGATTGAGGCGCTGACCGCGCCAACGACCGAGCTCGTCACGGTGACGATGACGGAGAAGGGCTACGACCCGGTCGAGGCGGACCACGCCGGCGCGGACGACATGGACTCGGCCCCAGCCCTGCTCGCGCTGGCCCTGGCCCGCTGGCGCGACGCAGCGTTGGCGCCGCCAGTGATCGTGCCCCTCGACAACGTCGCCGACAACGGCGGGCTGCTGCGGGCTCGAGTGAGCGAAATCGCGGCGCGGCTGGAGCCGCCGCTCGCGGATTGGATCGATGCCACGGTCCGGTTCTCCAACTCGGTCGTCGACCGGATGGTGCCGGCGACGACCGCCGACGACCTCGATGCCCTGAGCGACCGGCTCGGGCTGGTGGACCTGGCCGCAGTCGTGACCGAGCACCACCGGTCCTGGGTCGTCGAAGGCGACGATCGCCTCGCAGCCCTGGAACAAGCCGGAGTGCAGCTCGTCGGCGACGTCACACCGTTCGAACGGCGCAAACTGTGGCTCCTGAACGCACCGCATTCGGCCTTGGCCTATTGCGGCCTGCTGTTC
>Ga0318561_10000283_pt1 | contig 14317 bp, 15 predicted proteins | sample GRESIP065b5f23_FD_202526 | JGI IMG/M metagenome (GOLD analysis project Ga0318561, IMG submission 202526) | Tropical soil microbial communities from Luquillo Experimental Forest, Puerto Rico - GRE.SIPMG.065b5f23 | ecosystem: Environmental > Terrestrial > Soil > Tropical forest > Bulk soil... | reverse complement strand
GGCTTGAACTCGATAAATTTGAACGGACCCGTGCCGATCGGGTGCTGCCGCATGTCGCGCGGCGCGACGTGGCAGGGATAGACCGGCGTGTAGCGCGAGGCAATCAGCGCCAGGATCGCCGGCTGTGGCCGCTTCAGCACGAGGGTCGCCTCGGCAGGGCTGTCGGCGCCGATCTCAGCGACGTTGTTCCACCAGGATTTGCGCGGGTTGAGGCGCAGCTTCTCGGCGGCTCGGCCGGCTGCGCCTGATGCTGGTCGTAGAGCACGAGGTTGTTGAACACCGCCATCATCGGGATGGCGACTGAGTTGGTCCCCTCCTCGTGGATCGACATGCTGGCCGGGCTGTCGCGGTGATAGACCCGCAAGATCCCGCCGGACTTTTGGGCCTGCGCGCCACCGCCCGACATCACCACCGACAGCAGCGCCGCCGCCGCGACACGCCTGAGGTATTGTCTCCTCATCCCCTGCAAAATTCTCGTGCCCGCCTTCGCCCGTCGAATATCCCGTAAGATATCAGTCGTCAAATCTTCTCGCCGGCTTTCGCTCATGATTGATGTCGCGGCAAAAGTCGGCCGGAACTAAAGGTTCTTATTGGAATCGAAAAGCTGACGTCACGGCGTGCATGAATGTTGTGTTTCGAAAAGCTACGGCCGCCCGCCGGTACGCCGCTCTGAGAGGGCGGCAGCAGCGAGGAGGTCCTGCGGCGCCTGGCGCGACTGAGTTTGCACGCCGTCCTGATACCGACAGCGCTTTCCCTCAACCGCCTGATGGTCGCCGAGACCGAGCTCGAGCCCTGGACGGATGATTGCGTCAACCTGTTCCTCAATGGCAGCCGCTTGTGGCAGCCGCGCGCGCCGCGATAGGGGCCGCCCCGGTGCGGGGTGGGTGATCCTCCGGCTGCGTGACGTCGCGCGTCAGACACCATCCGGGCCTGCGAAGCCAGCAGCGACCCTGCGATACGTCATTGCTGCGGCACAGCCCGGTGACTTCTTTCCAGCCGCCCTTCTCGAACGCTTCGGCCAGAGCCGCCTCGGACAGCGGGTCGCGGGCCCCCTCGCAAGGGAAGATGGTGACCGGAGAAATCCATCGCGCCAGAAACTCGGCCGACCGTCGCTCGATCCGGAAAACCGCCCCCCGTCGCTCGATCGGGACGGGAGGATCGTTGTCCATAAACCCCTTGTTCGTGGTCAGCGGCAGAATGAGCCGCCCACCCTGCGACAACCCGTCGAGCCACGTCTCGGCCGGTCGGGACGCCCCGGCGTTGACATAAACGACATCAGCGGCATCGAACGGCACGACCGCCCCGTTCCCGCAGATGACGCTGACATTGGGATATGATGAGAGGTTGCCTCGGGCGCGAGCCGCAAGACCGGGATCGAGCTCGATCGCCGTCACCTTACCCGAACGCCCCACCAGATGAGCCATGATGGCGGTGTAGTAGCCGGTGCCGGTGCCTATGTGCACGACGTGGTCTCCCTGCTGAGGGCCGGCATGGGCGAGCAGTTTGGCGTGCAGCGAAGGCTGGCCGTTGTTGAGATGCCGCTCCGGCAGGATCCCGACCACGTGGTCGAGGTAGAGGTAAGCCGGGTCGGCACTCGGCGTCGGGATATAATCGCCCCGCCAATCGTCCCGCCATCCGATGATCGACCATGGTCCTGGACCGAGGAAATCCTCGCGGCGCACTTCGGCAAAGGCCGTCTCGACGCGCGTCGGGGATCCCCGACGTCGCCATGATCTCCTTCGCGTAAGCGCGCCGCACCAAGCCGAGTTCCGTTTCCCGATCCATTTGCCACCGCCTGCAATCCGGAAGCCTCGCACCCCAATGCGCGGCGCCGGCGGGTGATCGGACAGCGGCCGGGTAGAATTTTTTTGCAGATCGCTGTCCCGATCCGAACCTCCCGCGCGCATATCGCGGTAGTACGCGATGCTCCATCCGGTGCGCTCCGATACCGCTGCCGCCTCGGCCGACTCTTCGACCGAGGCGGTCGCCCGCGCCCTCGCTGCGCTGACGCCGTCCGATCTGGTACGGCTGAAGCGGTTAGCGCAGCTCCGTGCCCGCCTACTGCCGGGCCTCGAATGGGACGAGCTGTTGAACGAGGCGCTGTTGCGCGCCCTCGACGGCTCGCGCCGCTGGCCCGACGGCGTGCCATTGCTGGCCTTCATCGCCGGCATCATGCGCAGCCTGGTCGATGGTCGCGTACACGAGCGCCGGGATCTGGCCGAGCGCGCGCTGGCGGGCGGCGAGACTCGCGCGGTCGCACCCCCGGACGCTCGGCTCCACGCTCGCCAGTGCCTAGCCGCCATCGCGCAGTTTTTTGCCGGGGATCCGGACGTGCTGGCGTTTATCGGCGCCTTGGCGCGGCAATATCTGGGCGGGGCCGGCCATCCCGCGCCGCAGCTCAGCCGGAAGCGCCACGAGGCCGCACGCAAGCGCCTCGCCCGCGCCATTCTGCGCGGCCAACTAGATGAGTTTCTGCCATGACCGATTTTCGCGATAAGCCTGACGCCACCGATCGTTGGCACGCAACGATCGAAGCCCTGGAGGCGGTCGTTCTGGCCGCCCCCGACGGGCCCGAGATCGATCCCGCGGAGGCCGAAGAGGTCGGCCGGCTGGTGATGGTCCAAACCGCGCGACGGAGGCGCAACACCCTCCCAGCGGCTTGGGCGCGGCGACCCGGGATCCTACCCCAAATCGTGCCCGAGGCAGAACCCACGCCCAAAGCGACAGGGCCGGACGAGCCGACGCCGCGCTCCCCGGACCAGCCGGTACCCTTTCCCCCGGCTTGGCACGAGTGAGCCGCTCAAGTCGATCGATCGCTTGATACGCTGGTGGGGCGATTTAATTCTCTATTCGGCCGATTTAGCTCCCTGTTAGGTCGATTTAATTCCCTGTTCGCCAAACTAGGGAATTCGCCCTCTTACTCGGTGCAAAAACAACGGTGATCGCGTCGCAAAACGGCCCGAAATCGGGTTCCACGCTGTATATTCCCAGCGAGCACGGAAAACGGCCGGCTCAGTAGCCGAGATCCTGGAACGTCTGCGGCGCCGGGCTGACCAGGACATCACCTTGCGGCTCGACCTCGAGCACCGCGAGGCCGCGCTGCACGAGCCCGCTCGGGGCAAAGCGGAACAGCCCGTCGACCCCGGTGAACCCGCTCGGGTTGAGGATCGCCTGTTGCGAGAAGGGCTCGCCGCCCGCACCGCGCGACAGCGCCGCGGCGAGTGCTGCGGCGTCGTAGCCGAGCGACGCCAAGCGGGGCGGTTCATGGCCGTAGACTTCCCGGAAGTGCTGCTCGAAAACCCGCCGCGGCTCGGGCGCTGCGGCGGCGAACCAGCCGCCGGCGAGGGCCGGCTCATTGCCGATATCGGGCACGTCCCAAAGCCCGCTGCCGAGCAGCTGAACCGGTTTCATGTCGATCTCCGCCTCTTTGACTTGGCGAGCGATCTGTTTGAGCCTGGCGCCGCCTTCGGGCAGCAGCAGCGCATCGAAGGAGGGTGCGGCCGCTGCGGCGGCATCCGGGGCGGCGGAGGCGCCACCCCCCAGCATCAGGCGCCGGACCGCCGGTGCGGTATCATCGTCGCGCGGATCGTAGAACTCGACCCGGGTCATCGTCGCACCGCTCGCCGAGGCGACGTCGCGCAGCGCGTCCGCCATCAGATGGCCGTAGGGCGAGTTTGGCGCCAGTGCCGCGAAACGGGCGAGCCCGCGGTCGCGCGCCTGGCCCACCTCGCGGACGACTTCCTGGCGCGGCAAAAAGCCCATCAGAAAGGTGTTGCCGCCGGCGAGCTCGGTCACGGTCGAAAAGGCGATGACATTGAGATGAGCGTCGCGGGCCAGCGGCTTGACCGCTTCGACCTCGACGGCGAGCAGCGGCCCGAGGATCAGCCGCGCCCCGCCGGCGATCACCGCGCGCGCCGCCTTTGCCGCCCCTTCGGCGTTCCCGCTGGTGTCGCGGGGAACCAATGTCAGCCGATCGTCTGATGCCTCGAACAGCGCCAGCTGGGCCGCGTCGAGGATTGCCTGACCGAGCGCGGCATTGGCGCCCGACAGCGGAACGAGCAGCGCGACCTTGGCCGGCCCGGTCTCGGCTACAGGTGCCGCCGGCGCCGGCGCCCCGGGCGGCATCGGCGGCGGTGCGCGCCCATAGAGTGGTTGCCGGGCAGCAAGCGGCGCCGGTACCATCGGCGGCGCGCAAGCGGCGAGCGCGATAAGGGCGAGGACGACGCAGGGTGAGGCGAACCGGGCGAGACACCGGCGCGGCAAGGGTGATCTCCGGCAGGAGTGGCTACGGATGCGGCGAGCCTAGCCGCCACTCGGCGGCGAGTAAACCCGACCCCTCTCCGATGCCCGAAGCCACGCTCGCACCGGGTCTCTATCTCGTGGCGACACCGATCGGCAATCTCGGCGATGTCACTTTGCGCGCTCTCGCGGTGCTGCGCGGTGTCGATCGGATCTTTTGCGAGGATACCCGGGTGACCGCACGGCTACTCGCTCGCTACAACATCACCACACCGCTCGACCTTTATCACGACCACAATGCCGAGCGGGCGCGGCCTACCATCCTCGCCGCACTGCGCCGCGGCGAAAGAGTGGCTCTGGTCTCCGATGCCGGGACGCCGCTCGTCTGCGACCCTGGCTACAAGCTCGTCCGGGCAGCGATCGCCGAAGATCTGCCCGTAACGGCAATCCCCGGCCCGTCCGCGGCGCTGACCGCGTTGATCCTCTCCGGCTTGCCGCCCGACGTGTTTCTCGTTGCCGGCTTTCTGCCGCCGCGCCGAGCGGCGCGCCGTCGCGCGCTCGAACGCTGGTCAGCTCTCGAAGCAACCTTGGTGTTCTTCGAAGGCACCTCGCGGCTCGCCGGATGCCTCAGCGACATGGCCGCGCTCCTCGACAACCGGCCCGCGGCCGTGGCACGTGAGCTGACCAAGCTGCACGAGGAGATCCAGCGCGGGCGGCTCGCGGACCTCGCCACCTATTACCGAGACGCGGGGCCACCGCGCGGCGAGGCGGTGGTCGTCGTCGGTCCGCCCGAGCCGACCGCACCCGATCATGCGGTGGTCGACAGCCGGTTGCGCGCCGCACTCGCCAACCTCGGCATGCGCGACGCCGCCGCAACGGTTGCCGCGGCGACCGGCTTGCCGCGCAGCGAGCTGTATCGCCGGGCTCTCGCCATCCGGAGCGAGAAAGGATGAGGCAAGTCAGGCGGAAGAGTGCGCTTGCCCGCCAACGCGCGCAACGCCGGGGGCGGGTGGCGGAGTGGCTCTGCCTCTGGCACCTTCGGCTGCGTGGCTGGCATATCCTGGCGCGCGGCTGGCGCTGCCCGGCCGGCGAGATCGACATTTTGGCGCGCCGCGGCAAGGTGCTCGCGGTCATCGAGGTCAAGTCGCGGGGAGAGCTCGCAGTCGCCGCGGCGGCGCTGGCGCCGCGCCAGCGACGGCGGATCGCCCGCGCCGCCGAAGCCTTTTTGCTCCAGCGATCCGACCTCGCCAGTCTCGACCTCCGATTCGACCTGATGTTGGTGGCGCCACTGCGCCTGCCGCGTCATTGGCGCGGCGCCTGGCGCGCCGACGACTAGAGAATCTGACGGTCTTGGAGGTGGGAGGGTACGGGGGCCCGCTCCGCGTTGGACGAAATCCGCGTTTATCCGACAATGAACCGGGGAGTCGCTTCAGCTGGGGGCCGAGCATGTCGTGTTTCCGTCCAATCATCGGTGTTGTGTCGATCCTTGCCCTGCCGGTCATCCTCGGCGGATGTCCGGCGGCCATCGTCGCTGGTCTCGGCGCGGCCGGCGGAACGGGTTACGCAGCCAATCAAGAACGCGGGGCCGGCGGCAGCGTTGACGATTTCAAGATCAAGACGAATATTCAGAGCGCTTGGCTCGAGACGAACCCGTTGATGCAAACCAATCTCACCGTTACCGTCTTTGAGGGGCGCACCTTGTTGACCGGTACGGCGCCGAACCCGGAGTTCAAGGCCCAGGCCAAAGAAGTCGCCAGCCGGGTTCCGGGTGTGCGGGCGGTTTATGACGAGATCGAAGTCACCCCTTCCGAAAGCGTGTGGGACAGCGCGAAAGACACCTGGATCACCTCGCGAGTTCGGACCGAGCTGACGTTCAATCCGGATGTCCGCTCGGTCAACTATACGATCGAGACCGCGAACAAATCCGTCTATCTGATCGGCTCGGCGCGCTCCCAAGCCGAGCTCGACATCGCCACGACGGTGGCGCGAACGACGCCGGACGTAAAACGCGTCGTATCCTATGTCGACATCCGGCCAGGCATGCCGGTGGCAGCCCAGAACACAGTGCCGCCGCCCGCGGGCGGGTCGAGCCCAGGCGCTCCGACCGCCGCCCCGACGACCCCTGTCGAGGTCCAAAAGCTCTAAGGATGGGATGAACGAGCCGCCCGAAAACTCGGATCCAGAGTCTTGCGCGCGTTTTCTTCGCGAGATCGGTGCCTCGGGTGAGCGCGTGCTGCCGATCGCCGAGGCGGCGCTGGCGCTCGCCGCGTTCGGGCGCCCGCGGGTCGGCTTCAAGCGCTATCGCGATCATCTGAAGCTGCTCGCCCGCGATGTCGGTCGGCACCCCGGCGCAGCGGGCGACCTTGCCGCTCGTACTCGCGCGCTTAACGAGATCATCCTGTTGAAAAACGGCTACTCGGGCGACGAGCTGACCTATGACGACCTGCAGAACGCCAATCTGATGCGGGTGGTCGACCGCCGCAAAGGCCTGCCGGTGACGCTCGGTATCCTCTACATCCACGCCGCGCGCGCCCAGGGATGGGATATCGCCGGGCTCGCTTTTCCCGGCCACTTTCTGGTCCGGCTGGCCCATGACGCGGGCCGGGTAATCGTCGACCCGTTTCATGACGGCCAAGTATGCGGCGCGGAAGAACTGCGCGAATTGCTAAAGGCCGCCGCCGGCCGGGACAGCGAATTGTTGCCCGATCACTACATGGCGGTGTCGGATCGCGACGTGTTGTTGCGCCTGCAAAATAATCTCAAGGCACGCCTGCTGCAGGCGCAGGATCACGAGCGGGCGCTCAAAGTGATCGAGACGATGCTGATGTTGGCGCCCGACCTCGCCGAGCTATGGCGCGAGGCCGGGATGCTGCATCGGCACCTCGGCAATATGCGCGCGGCTGGTGAGGCGCTCGAACAGTATGTCGTCCGCGCCCCCGACGGAGCGGCACGGCATCAAGCGGCGGCCATCCTGCAGCAGCTGCGCACCCAGTTGAATTAGTCCGCCGTCTGGCGGATCAGCGCCGCCCAGCGATCGAGGATCGGTAGGACCTCTGCGTCCGGCGCCGAAGGCAGCATAGTCACGACCCTTGTGATGCCCTGATCGCGATAGCGCTTGACCCGGTCGAGGTTTTCGGGCGATCCGAAAATCGTGATCGGCACAGTGGCCGGGTCGCGTCCCGCCTCCGCTGCCATCTGTCGGAATTGCGGCAAAAACTCGGTGACATCGGAATATGTCGGCCGGCTCGCATTCGGCACCCACCCGTCGCCATAGCGCAGTGCGCGCCGCGCGCTGTGCGGGAAGGCGCCCCCGACGATGACCGGCGGTCGCGGCTTTTGCACCGGCTTTGGCCAGGTCCGCATCTTCGGGACGTTGACGATCTCGCCCTCATACTCGGGCTCGGATTTGGTCCAGATCTCCGTCATCGCCTCGATCTGCTCGCGCATTTTCTTGAAACGCGTTTTGAAGACGGTGCCGTGACTCTCGACCTCGTCCTGGTTCCAGCCGCCGCCAATGCCGAACAGAAACCGCCCGTCCGAGACCTGGTCGATCGTCGCGACGAGCTTTGCAGTCTGTATCGTGTCGCGCTGGATCACCAGGCAGACGCCGGTTGTGACCTTCAACGTCTTTGTCGCCATCGCCGCCGCCGTCAGGGTGACGAACGGGTCCATCACGTCATAGTACTGCTTACCCAGCTGTCCGCCCCCCGCCGGCGGCGTCAGCCGCGAGCTCGGGATATGGGAATGCTCGGGCGCCCACAACGATTCGAATCCGCGCGCCTCGAGCGCCTGGCCGAGCTCGGCCGGCTTCATCGAGTAGTCGGTGAAGAACATCGCAGCGCCAAAATCCATCTTCCCTCTCCCGACCGAGTATTGGTGAATCCCCAGGCGGCGAGCTTAGCCGGGATCAGGCAGCAGCTCTACCGCTAGATCTCCCCAGCTGGTCACGCGCTCGATGCGGATGGCGATGACCGGCAGGTCGTCGAGCGCCATCCGGCGATATTGGGGGTAGCGCGATCGGAGCAATGCCTGCGCCCGGTCGTGCTCGGCGCCGTCGGTTAGGATCTCGGCGGGTCCGCGCAGCATGACCCAGCCGAGCCGGGTCCAGTCTTCGTCCCAGCGATCGGCGACAAAGGCGGCGACTGGATTTTCAATGATATTTTTAAGGCGCCTCAGCGCTCTCACGTCGCCCTTCGGCTTTTGGTCGATGGTGATGTAGAGGGCGCCGTCGCTGACGACAAAGCAAACCGGTACGAGATGAGGGGTCGCCCGCGCATCGGCGGTCGCGAGATGACCGACCCGACACTCGGCCAGAAAGCGGGCTTGGTGCTCCGAGAGCATGCCGGAAATCTTGCCCGACTTCAGCCGTACTGGCCAGATGCCCCACACCATGGCAAGCTCGGAACTCCCTTAAACCAACGAGGCCGGACATGAAAATCGAGCGTATAGACCATCTGAACCTGACCGTCGCCGATATCGACCGGAGCGTCGAGTTTTATAAGCGCGTGCTCGGCATGAAGACCGAGAGCATGGGCGAAGGTCGCGCGGCACTCTATTTCGGCCAACAGAAGATCCATCTCGACGCCGCCAAAGGCCCGATGGCGAGGAGCGGCGAGAACCGGATGCCGGCGCATATCTGTTTTGTCACCGAGGCGCCGATCGGCGACGTCACGGCCCATCTCGAAAACTGCGGCGTGCCGGTGCGGATGCAGGGACCGCGCGCCGGGGCGATCGGCACGATCCAGTCGGTCTACATCGACGACCCGGACCATAACTCGATCGAAATTTCCACCTATTGAGCCGACCATGACCGAGGACGCCCAGGCTCATCGCCTCTCCGGGGCGACGGCCGAAGCCGCGACCACATACGACGAGGCAGTGCGGGCATTCAACCTCGTCTGCGGCGACTCGATCGGCCTGTTTCACGCGGCATGTCAGGCGGCACCGGACTTCGCGATGGCATATCTGGGCAAAGCCTGGGTGTTCGCGCTGGCCAACGATCCTGGGCTATTGACCGAGGCCAAGGCGCTGGTCGAAACCGTCCGCCCTATGACGTCGAACGAGCGCGAGCAGGCCCACCTCGCCGCCCTCTCCCATTTGGTGCAGGGAGCCCGGGCGGCGGCCGTCGAGGTGCTCGACCGCCACCTGATGCGCTACCCGTTCGACCTTGTGGCGCATCAGGGCGCCGCCATAACCGACGGGTTCCTGGGGCGCTTCCCTTGGGTGCGGGATCGGTCCGCGCGGGCCCTCCCATTCTGGTCCAAAGACCAACCGGGCTACGGAACCTTGCTGGCCATGCACGGCTTTGGGCTCGAGGAAGCCGGCGATTACGCTAGAGCCGAAGACGAATCCCGCGAAGCCGCCGAACTCGAGCCGTTGAGTTTCTGGCCGCACCACACCGTCGCACACGTGATGGAGATGACCGGGCGTCCGGAGGACGGGTTGGGGTGGATGACGGCGCGCGAGGCGCTGTGGTCGACCCCCAGCCATATGAACCAGGTCCATATCTGGTGGCACAAGGCGCTGTTCCACCTCGAACTCGGGCAGTACGACGCGGCATTGGCGCTCTATGACGGGCCGATGCGTGCGACGCAGCGTCCGGTCGCCCTCAGCCTGACCAACGCCACCGCGCTCTTGTGGCGCCTCGACACGCTCGGTTGCGACATCGGCGATCGCTGGCCGGATCAGGTGGATCTGTGGCAGGACCACGCCGACGGAAAATGCCTCGTCTTCACCGACATACACGCCGCGATGGCCGAGTTGCGGTCGGGCCGGGAGGCGTTGGTCGAGCGGCGGCTCGAGGCGATGCGCAAGACGGCTGCCGGCGCGGTCGAGGCAGCCGCTCTATATCGCACCGTCGGCATTCCGGTGGTCGAGAGTCTCGCGGCGTTCCACCGGACGGCCTACGCCGAGGCGGTCGAGCTGTTGCTGCCGGTTCGCTTCGATCTATGGCAGATCGGCGGCAGCCACGCGCAACGTGACGTCGTGGACTGGACCCTGACCGAGGCTGCCGTTCGCGCCGGTCAACGCGATGTCGCCCTGTCGCCGGCATATGAACGCTTGGCGACCCGCCCGCGTAGCGCCCCAAACCGGCGCTTTCTTCGACACGCCGAGTCCATCGCCGGCTGATTGCGCGCGGTTCCGGGCGTCGGCTCGCGGTTGATCCTCAAGCTTGGATTATCGAAAATCGGAATATCCTCCTGGAACGGGGTCGATCATGGCGCATGAAATTTCCGCAGTCCTCGAATATGGCGCGCCCGAGCCGGGTGAAATTGCGAGCGTGATGGAACGCAAGCTGCGCTTCCACACCGATTCCTGGGATTTGTCCGTCGATCTCAGAGCCGGATTTTCCGACATCGTCGTAATCGACGCCCGCTCCCGCGATGCGTACGCCGCTGCCCACATCCCCGGCGCCGTCAGCTTCCCACATCACGAGATCAGTGCCGAGACCACTGCTCGGCTCGACCACAGCAAGGTCTATGTCGTCTATTGCGACGGGATAGGTTGCAATGCGTCGACAAAGGGTGCCTACAAGCTCGCCAGGCTCGGATTTCGTGCCAAGGAACTCCTCGGCGGGATCGATTGGTGGCGCCGCGACGGGCACCCGGTGGCCGCTTCGCACGAGCCCGGTAGTTTGCTTGCAGCGGAATAGCCGCTCGCTAGCGTAAAGCGGGAGAGCGCACCGCCGCGCGAACTCTTTCGCGTCACCTTTGACGAGGGTCGTCAAACCGCAGGAAAGAACTCGGCGCAGGAAGTAATATTCCGGCCGCGTTCGGGCGAAGGAGGAGCAGCATGACCGAATTTCGCACACTTCGCGCAGGGGTATTTTTGCCGCCGTTCCATCCCAACGACGAGGACCCGCTGCTCTGCATGGAGCGCGATTTCGAGCTGATGCAGTGGCTCGACAAGCTCGGCTATGCCGAGGCGTGGATCGGCGAGCACCATTCGGGCGGCTATGAGATCTACGGCCAGCCGGAATTGTTCATCGCCACCGCCGCCGAGCGCACCCGGCACATCCGGCTCGGCACCGGGGTCATCTCGCTGCCCTACCACCATCCCTTGATGGTCGCAGACCGAATCGTCCAGCTCGACTATCAGACGCGGGGGCGGGCGATGTTCGGCTTCGGCCCGGGCCTCTTGCCGTCGGACGCGATGATGCTCGGCATCGATCCCGAGACCCAGCGCGACCGCATGGCCGACGCGATCGACGTCATCACCCGCCTGCTCGCCGGCGAGATCATCACCCAGCAGACCGACTGGTACAGGATGCACGAGGCGCGCCTGCATCTGCGCCCCTACACCAAGCCGCGGCCGCATCTGGCGATCACCAGCTCGGTCACACCCTATGGCGGCAAGCTCGCCGGCCGCTACGATCTCGGCATGGTGTGCGTGATGGCCGGCAGCCCGCACGGCTATGACGCGCTCGATTACAATTGGCAGCTCGCCTGCGACGAGGCGGCGGCGCAAGGCCGAGTGATGGACCGCGCCAATTACCGGGTCATGGCGCCGTTCCACATCGCCGAGACCCGCGAGAAGGCGATCGAGAACGTGCGGGCCGGCTTTGAGAAATGGCAGCTCTACGCCCATTCGATCAATCCCGAGGGCGGTGCGGCGATCGGCATGCCGAGCATCGAGGCGATCAACGAGGGCGGGCGCGGCGCCATCGGCACACCGGATGACGCTCTGCGCGTGCTCGAGAATTACTGGACCAAGACCGGCGGCTTTGGCTGCATCGTGCTGCTCGCCCATGACTGGGCGGATTGGGAGGCGACCAAGCGCTCCTACGAGCTGTTCGCGCGCTACGTGCTGCCGCACTTTGAGGAGCGCAACGCCTGGCGTTCGCAGTCCATGGACTGGATGCGCGTCAATCGCGAAGCCTTCAGCGCCAAGCGCAAGGTTGCCCAGGTCCATGCCGTAGAGCGGCACTTCGCCGAAGAGCAGCGAAGAAAAGGCCTGGAGGCTGCGAAATAGCCAGCTCACACCAACTGATCGAGCAACGCCTTGGCGTCTTTCAGGTCGGCGGTGTCGAAGCCTTCGGTAAATGAGCCGTAGACGGGCGCGAGCAGGTCGCGCGCCTCGCCCTGGCGGCCCTGCTCGCGCCACAGCCGGGCGAGGCTCGTGGCGGCGCGCAATTCGTAGCCCTGCTCGTGGGCGATCGCCAGGGCGGTGCGGAACGAGTCCTCGGCCTTGACCGGATATGTTCGGGCAGTCCCCATCCGAGCTCCGACAGGCCCAAGATCGACCCACGGGCTGATCGGGAAGGCCGCGCCGCAGCCAATGACTGCAGAACCCCCAACCGTCTTATTGAAGCGCAGCAGGCAGCGGTCCAGCGTCAGTCAGCGATCCAAACTGCCCGGCTGCAAATAATTGCGTTTTCTGTCTGTCCGGTTCGTTTTGCGTATTGCGTCGCCTCAGGTGACAGCGATAAGCTCGCTAATAATTAACATTAATCCTTAATTCGGCAAAAAGGCAGCCGAATGGCGGTTTTTGCATATCTCGTAGGGAGTTGACCATGACTGCAGCCCAGTCGTTTTTGTCAAACACCAAGTATGGATACGACTTCGTCGTCGCGACGACCCAGGCGAGCATCAACGCGACGATGAAGCAGTTTCTTGCCAAGGTCAGAGAACCGGTCGTGAATATCTGCTTCGTGGCGAACGAAGCGGGGCAACCGGTTCAGATCGCCTACGCCGCCCTGAAAGACAGGGCGAAAGGGGCCGATCCGTTTAAGGTCCCGGCAGATGCGAACCCGACCACGAACACTGACCTGCAAAACCTTCAATTAGCGCGGTTCATGGCCGGCTTTCGGGCACAACTCGGTATTCCGAAGGGCTACCGTCGTCCGACCGATATCCCCGACCTGGTAATCCTCGGCAGCGACACCGCCGCGGTGACGTTCAACATGCTCTGCGTCGAGTTCGATATCGTGGAGCTGGTTCCGGGGGGTGGGTACAACGCGCCGACCTGGACAAGCCTTTCGCAGAAGGATGGAGAGGCGTGGATCATCCAGTCGAAAGTCGATCTGAGGATGTCGTTGGTCAACAGCGACCAGTATAGCCAGCTGCCTCCTGACGTGCGGGCCAAGATCCAGAACCTCGGCGGAGACACGTTCAGTGTGCGGCAATTGCTGTTCGACTTCACAAATGCGGGCCTCGCCGCGCAGGTTCCAACGATCCCAGGCATCAATCCCGGAACCAAGCTGTACCAGTTGCTGACCCAATACTTTATGGGCGCCTACTTCACCCAGCTGCAGAAGGATGGTCAGCCGATGCTCGGAGCCGCAATCACGCAGAGTACCGCGCCGCCTTCGACGCTTACCCTCACCAACCTCAACATGGAGGTGTGCCCGTTTGTCGGGACCAACGGGCTCCCGGTCGCGCATCCGAGCACGGATCAGCAGCGGCTGGCGACCCTGTCTTACCTCTGCGAAGCGAATGGCCACCTGTTGCCTCCGGCGGTCGCCTTCAATTGGAACTGGATCGACCCTAGCGAAGCGGCCGATTCCCACGGCGTTATCGCCACGAACAAAACTCCTTTCGTCACCTTCTTCAAGAATGAGTTGCTAGACTATGTAGAGCAGAATTGCTTCGCGCCATCGGTTAAGGTCTGGTATGACTCCGGTGAGGGGAAAACCTACTTCCAACCGAATCTGGAGCGCGGGCAGGCCCCGACGATCACCGCGGCGGATACCGGCGCGACGGTACTCTCATTCTCCTATTCGAGCTACGCAGCGGACCAAGCCGATCTGGGCGGCGACATGGGGCGGGCAGAACTAAAGCCGGAATTCAACCTGGATGTCAAATTCGCTGGAACCACGATCACGATCGAACAGCACCTCCTGATCTATTTGTATCTAAAAGGATATTGGGGCGTCAACAAGAGTGGCAATATCATCGACAAGAAAATCGCCGACACCTACACCTTGTCGGTGACTTCGCAGGGCGGCCTGACGGCGACCTTAACCACGACGTCATCCGACAATTCGGTGCGCCTAGCAACCAGCGGCTGGGAAGATTTCTGGGGTGGCGGCCTCCAGAGTGTAATTGATGCCGTTTCCGAGTGGGCCAGGGCATTCACC
>Ga0318561_10000281_pt1 | contig 14330 bp, 29 predicted proteins | sample GRESIP065b5f23_FD_202526 | JGI IMG/M metagenome (GOLD analysis project Ga0318561, IMG submission 202526) | Tropical soil microbial communities from Luquillo Experimental Forest, Puerto Rico - GRE.SIPMG.065b5f23 | ecosystem: Environmental > Terrestrial > Soil > Tropical forest > Bulk soil... | reverse complement strand
CGATGTTGCCGACGCGAAAACCGTATGCGTTGTAGAGAGGGACGTGCAGAGACACCAAGGGCCCTCGAGCATTCCGGATTAACGCATCCGGAAATTCCCCGTAGGGTGGCGCCTGATCACCTGATGGCCGATAAACTTACAGCGAAGCTTGTAAGCGCGTCAAGGCTGCCTGTCACTTCTTACAGGTCTGCGCCTTCTGAATCGTGTGCCAATAGTTCTGCTCTGCGCCCCATTCCTTCGCGTGTCCGGTGAGATCCCACAGCGCTTCGACAAAGTTGCCGACTTCGAAGTCCTTCGTTGCGATATGCCCGATCCAATTGAGCAAACTGCGGTCGTCGTGTATCCGGGCGAGAACAACTTCATAAGGAGCAAACGGCGGCGCGTAGTGCAGGCCGATGAAATCGAGCGACCACGGCTCGGTCTTCGTGAATCGCCAGTGTCCCCAGGTGTCGCCATCTTCCGGCTGCAGCTCTGGCCAAGCAAGCAGATCCGCCGCACTGTAAGTGCCGTGCTTGTCGCCATGGGTTTCCCGAAACTTATTCCAATGCGCTTCACACTTCTCGCGATACTCGCTCATCGTTGAGCCTTCAGACTGAACGTGATCGCTGGCATGCACGGGACTTGGCCGTCCGCAAAATACACGAGTACGTGTGCGGGCCGCGGTTCGACTTGGCCGCGCTTGCGCATGATCTCGAGTCCGTCGACGAAAGCTTGCGAAACGTTGTTCCACAGCATGATGTTTGGAAAACCGGGAAGACACACACCGAACTCCCCCCGCGCTTCTGGCCCGATATGCTTGATCAATTCAACGAAACAGACGCCACCACGTTGTGCGATCAATGCGGTCATCTCGTTAGCCATTTGTTCTGCCGTTTTCATCGTTCACTCCTTCAACGTGTGGAACAGCTTCGCCTGCGTCTCTAAATCGCGTTTGCGGTTTGGCTTCATGCTGCACCAGCGTTGCGTTCTTGTGCTTGTCGCACAGTTTGCCGCCGGCCTTGCGATTGACGTGCTTCAGGCACATCGCGAGCGCGCAGCCGGGGAATTCACAGAGATACAGGCCTGGCATCGAGCACTTGAAGCAGACAGCAGGCCGCGGCTTTCCTAAGCGCCGCGGCCTGGTTTCATTGCGCCTGAAGATGGCGCCGCCTTGGTTCATCGGTCAAGTCACCCGGTAACGCTCCGGCTTTTTGCGTTGCGCTTCGCGCTTGCGCCTGAATTCCTCGTACACCGGCCGCAGGCCTAAATAAGCCGCCCCGGCCACCAGCACGACGGCAATCGCGAGCAGGTTCCAGTTCATGCGCAGTACGTTCTCACGCACAGGATGTAACTGCGCGTCGCCACTATCACACATGCCGCCAAACATATCTTGCAGGTGATCGCATAAAGACTGCAGATCGCCAGCGAAGCCTTGTACACTACCTCGCATAACTGGCACTGGTTGAGCGCCCCGCCACGACAGTTAGGTAACGCGGGCCGCGGCGGAAAGGCGCCAAGTACCTGCGCGACTTGTTCTGCGTCTTGCTCCTTTTGGAGCGCGGCGTCCAGCTTGTCGATGTTCTTCAGTACGGCAGTGTAAAACGTGTCGCGAGCATTGGCGTCGAGCGGCATCCGGCCACGTGTCTCGGTCACCAGCTTCTCGCCTTCATCGAGCGCCGCAATGCATTCCTGGCTGGAACATTCGAGACGCGTTTCGGCGTAAAGATCGGCCGCCGCATCCATGGCCTTCACAATTCCAGGCCGGGTATCCTGCGTCGCCGCCGGTAACGGCACCGACATGGTCACCATCAACAATCCAACAACTGCAGACTTCAAAATGGAAATTTCCATTGTGTTCTCCTTTTTCCTGATTTCGGGCTGGGGAAGCCTTACGGACCAGGCCTATATACTCCGCTTTCGATCTGCGTTGCAACCGAATCCACGCGCTGCTCAAGCGACAGCCGGCCGGTCATGATGGCGTCGGCGATTTGCCGCGCAGTCACCGATGCGCCGCAGATCCAGCCGATGTAGAAGCAAGCGCTGCAGATCAGAAACCAAAAGAAATAGCTCTTCATGTGTTGAACTCTCCGTTGTAGTAGTTGTGGCGCAGGCGCAGCCATTCGGCGGTGAGCGCAGCCCAGTCGCCATCGCTCATGAACTGTTCGGTCGTTGAGCCGACTTCAGGCCAGTTAGCGTACGGATTCGGCGGCGCGTCAGATCTCGTCGGCGCAGAACTCCTGGCATTTGTCGCAGCATCGGCATTTCGTTCGTTTGTCATCGAACACATCCAAAAGATATGGGCAAGTGTGCGGATCGAGTTTTGCGTGCTTGCAAGGTTCGCGGCCGCGGTTGCGTTGCAGCATCTTAATCAACTGCTTCGGCGTGACGTCGATCGTGCGCCTCGAGCGAATGAGTGGCGCACGTTTCTTAGCCATAGTGTGCCTGCAAACCATCGTCTTCGACCGGCATCACGCCGCAGAAGCAGCAAGGATTTGTGAAGTCGGTATAGAAGCGCTCACGCAGCAGCTGCTTGCAGAACTCGAGCGTAAGCGTGCCGGCTGCGAAGACGTCATCGCCCCGGTTCGAGAATTCCACTTTCATTGTTTCCTCCATGGCTCTGTTTTTGAGCGTCATTGTTTGAGCGTAGTTGGATACTCGAGTGTCTCTGCGCTTTCGATATTGAATTCCTTGCTGATCGCTTCGGTGCAGCAGTGCAGGATGAAAAAAGCTTCGACAGGTCCATCGCAGTTGTGCAAGAGCACATCGATGACTTTCTGGCAGATGCCGGTGACTTTGCGGCGGTAGTCGTCGTCAATGTTGATGATGATTCGTTCGGGTTCACTCAATGCGTTTCTCCTTTCGATTCGTCGGACACAATTCACTCATTTGCGGCCCGCAATCTGTTTGAACATAGCGAGAAATTCCCGGCCTTCGGGACAATCGTCGGCTTTAAACACTTCTTCATTGCCGTAGAAAGTACGTTCGCCAAAGTGATCACAGCGAACAGCCTGGTGCTGCTGCACAGTGCGCGTTTCGCCCGTGAGTTTATTTTGCGAGCCGATCAAGTCATGTACCGCTTCGCCGGTGACAATGAGTTTCCAGCCATCGGGTTTGCAGAGGCGGCAGACGAGCACCGGCGCGGTTGAATGTGGCGGCATCATTTCGTTGCACACTCCAGCCATGCGTTTAGGAGTGGGCCAGCGTTCGAATTCGCGTTCGGCTTTGGTGAACGCCGCGCTGATGATGCCGGGCGGGAAATGCTCGAGGACTTCGCAATAGACGCGTTTGGTGGCACCGAGCGCATCTGGTTTGAAATGTTTGTTGAACAGCGACAGCAACATATCGATGCGGGTGTTAATCAGGCTGTGTGTTTCGTTTAGGCTTTTGCGTGTAGAAGTCAAGACCAGTGTTCCTTTCGTATTCTGCAATCTGTTCATCGATTGTCGGACCCGATTCACCATTGGCTTTCTTGTAGTGGACAGCGCTATCGATCCATCTGCGCCACACGGCGTGAACATCGTGCAGCACGGCCACGCCGCGAGCACGGTTGTAATCGAGCAGCCGCTGGAACTCAGTGCTGGCGTCGATGTGCTGGTTTTGTGCAAGGTCGATCATCGAGGGATCGAGGGTCACCCGTTCCAAAGGAACGTGGCGGAGAGAGAGTCGCTTTTTCTGGGACTCTCTCTCTAAAGGCTTGATCGCCTGATCTTGAGAAGATGAAGAGTTAAGAGTCTTACTCTTATATGGTGTTGGTGTTGGAGAGTTGACCCGCTGGGTTTCTGAAAATAACCCGCTGGGTTTCGTGTTAGTAGTAACTTTCTGTGGACGGCCGTGGCTTTGGCGACCGTTCTTTCGTGCAATGTTTATGCGAGTTTTCGTAAGTTTCAGTTCCTCCTCGAATCGTTTGTTGGAAAACCCGCTGGGTTTTTTGTTGAAGAACTCAACAAGCACCCTTGTTACAGCGCGTTTTTGCGATGTAACATGCGCATTCGCTATGCGGAAAGCGATGGATTCACTGGGGATAGGTTTTTCTGTGGCATACAAATAGTCGAGCAAAAGAGTGTATACGCCGTGCTCGTATGTGGTGAGGTGTTTTGTCTTTCTGGCGTAATCACCGATGAATCTGCGGTAGTAATTCACTAGCTAACCCTCCAACACTGGGCGGAAGGGCGGTGTGTTGGTCACCGCCCTTGCCTAGCCCGCACCCGTCGGCGCAGGCTGAATGGCGCGCACGGAACGCGGCCACGGGAACTCTTTCACAATGTGTTTGTTAGCGCAAGATCACGCGGCTGTGGAAAACCTGTGAATGTGTGGATTTCGTTTGTGTCGAAAGAGTTAAGGCTTCTTCGGCCGCTCGATCCCGACGATTTGAGCTCCGATGATTGCGCGGCAAGCCGAGCAAAACAGCGTTTCGACGAGCACGCCGTCAGGGAAATCGTAGCGCAGCCGTTTGATGTGCAAAGGATCCGCGCCACACTTCCCGCACAGCGGATAGATCACGCCGGGCTTTGGATCCGGAACGATTTCGTCTTCAGGCATCGCCGAGCGTCTCCTGCCGCGGAAAGGCCTCGAGCTTCGCGCCGGCATGCTCGAGCAGCAGCACCGCAAGCTGCATGGCGTGCTCTTTCGGCAATCCAATCCAAGCCGTCGGCTTTCCGAAATCGAGGCGAATGATTTGACCGTCCGCGCTGTGGCTGATCATGAGTCTTAGTTCGCCTTGGTCGGTCGGGTCGAGTTTGCCGTTAGGATAGTTCCCCGTGGCGCCAAGGCCGAGATGTTTGAGTACCTCGGCCTTGAATTCCGGAGCCATGGTCGAAAGCATTTGCACAATGGTCTCGAGCTTCTCTGTATCGGTCACGCTACGCCCCGCGAATGCTCTTTCTCCTCGAGCTCGGCATGCACGCCCGGGATGTTGGCTTTGTCGCCCAGGCGCTCGATTTCAGGCCGGATGAGCGACATATCCGGCGCGCACCATTCGCGCGGCACAAGCGCAGGATCATCGATCACCGGCTTCCAGCGCTTCTTGATCACGCTACCTTCCTGTTTCGGCACCGCCGGCGCCGTGTTCATGAACGGCAGCGGCATCGTGGCCTTCTGCTCGCGCAGCACCTGGGCGACTTGCTTCTCGCCGGCGCGATCGGCGGCTCTTGCCTGGAGCTCGAGCTCTTTCTGCTGGGCCTTCTGCATAGCCTTCGCGGCCGCGGCATCGGCTTTCTGCTTGATCTCTTCCTGTTCCTGGCGATAGTCCATGCGGCGTTCGAGCAAGCCGTCTTTCGCATCCTGAAGCGGCTCGAGGAATCCATCGCGCATCTGGCAGGCCATCTTGTGCAGGTAGTGCAAGCCTTTAACGAACGGGTCCATGGCCGACTCAACGGTCTTGATCGCCTCATCGAGCAGCTGCACGAGCGGCCAGCTGGCGATGAAGTGGTCTTCGCTTTTGATCTCGAACGTATTGGCGCGTTCAACAAGCGGCGACGTCTGCTTGGTGAGTGCGCCTCGATTCGGGATCGTGGGGATCCTCCACTGCACGATTGCGGTCTTCTTTTTCTTCACGTGTTCTCCTCTCGGTACACTTTTTCATGGCGCCGTTTCCAGCTGGCCATATACAGCGACGAAGCGAAAGCTTCGTAGTCGGACTTTTCTTCGAACCTGTGGACCTTCGGTTTACCGTCTTCGCCGAGCTCAACGACAATTCTTTTCCTCGCCATGAAACGCGCGAGCGGTTGTTCGTATTTCGGATGCGGCAGGCCCGCGGCATAAGCCGCGAGCTGGATGCCATGATGCGGATACACTTTGCCGATCTTCAGTTCGATGATGGTGTCTTCGCGGTCGACTGAAGCGTTAGTGTCGATTTGCATTCCGTACGGCATGCCGTTCACGAATGCCACCGTCTGGTACTCAGACGAGATCAGCCGGAAAGATTTCGCATGCTGTTTGAAATAGATCCAAGCCTCGAGATACGGCTTTACGCGATCGTCAAGATCGCCAAGCTTCGCGATGTTGTGCAAGTGGCAGGCAAGATGCGCGGCGCGGCCGAGCTCGCCTTTGCGCTCGATGATGTCGTACTCGACGAAGCGGAACGGCACAAGCCCGCTGCCGGTAAGCACGCCGGTCGTCGCCGGCACAACCTGATGGCCGAGGCGGTACTCGTGGCGCTCGGCGTTGAATGTGAATCCGTTGCCGAGATGCTGCATCTATTTCGGCCTCCGCTCAGTGCCGCTTTCGATGATGATCATGGCTTCGGCGAACTGCGAATTGCGCAGTTCGCGAAACGATTTTACTTTGAATTGCTTCGCGAGCATGGCGTTGACGTCTTCAGGCACGCGCTTCCACCCGTACTGAAACGCGGCGTTCAGCAGCTTCGATTGCTGCTTGTCGTCGACGAGCGGATCGTTGATTTTCGGCGCCGGCGGGATCGCCGCCTTCACCGGCTGCGGACCTTTCTCAATGGGCTTGTTCTTCGCGGCTACGCGCTTCTTGCGCGCGGCTACGTCTTCGATCGATTCCTGCAATACGCCGGTAAGATCCGGCGCCTCGGTTGTGGGCTTCAGCGGCTTTGGTCCGAGATCGAAAGCCTCGGCCGGCGTAGTGGATCCTTCCTTGATCGCGTTCCAGATTCCGCGCAATGTGACGAGCTCGTCGGCGCCGATCTTCGCAACGCTTTTTACGCCGAGCACCTCGAGCACGGCGGCTTCCGGAATTCCCAGATCCGCAAATGACTCAAGCGCGGCTTTGCGTCTGGACGTGATTTGCGTGTCGTTCGGTTTGGCCACTTCGAGCGCTTTCTCGTAGAGCGAGTTCCAAAACATTTTCGGCACGCCCTTCAAGACTGCGTTGCGGAAAGCGATGCCGGCCGCGGCCGCTCCGGTCATCGTGATCATGTCGTCGTTGTAGCGCCGGCCATCTTTCCCGGTGATGCGCCGCTTGATCTCGAAAGAGATCGCCACGTTGGTCTCGAGGTCATGAAAGACGCCCTGGCTGATCACGTTGCGCTCGTCCGCGCCGACCACGCGCGCCGCGATCCGGCAGTTGCGCCAGTTCTGTCCTACGATCTCGGCGAACCGCACCGAGGGGCCTTCGATGATTTTGATTTTGCCCTCTTTCGTTTTCCGCGGAAGCTTGTAGTACATCTTCTCCGCGGTCTCTTGCGAGTAGCAAACCATCTCGAGCGCGCCGGCCTGGAAATCTTTCAGGCTGCGCGGATAAGTTTTGGCCGTGGCAATCTGCAGATCGATCTCGGCCTTGCTGAGCGCGAGCAGATCCGCCGGCGGGTGACTGAGTTCGAGCACTTGTTCGGACATTCGTTCGTTCTCCTTTCACATCGCCAGGAATAGAAGGAGCAGCACCGCGGCGATATACGGCAGCCGCTCCCAGAGTTGATCACCGAGTTGCTTGAACCGGATCACGTTTCCTCTTGAAGTATTCCTCGAGGATCTCGATGCACTTCCAGCACATCACGCCGTCGGCGAGAAACTTCTTGCCGTGGCACTTGTCGCATTCCACCGTGTAACCGTAAACGTTACTGCGCTGCTGGCTGCGCGGCATCGGCCTTCCCCGTTTCCTGCTCGAAATAATGCCGCAGAATTTCAACAACCGTCGCCGAATGAGCGCGTTTCTGCTTGCGCGCCTCGGCCTTGAGCGGCCTGACCAGCTCCTGCGGCACGTACAACGCGATCTGCCAGCGATCCCGTACCTTCTGCCTCTTCATACCGTCCTCCTCGTCGAATCCTCAGAATCGGGCTTCAGGCCCGGTCCTGACAGTAGAACAGGGGTTTTACGCGGCTTCCTGAATCCGCAGGCGATGCCGGGGACCTTCCAGTAATGCACTTGTTCGCCGTCCCGCGTCGGCTTGCCGTATAACCTGTGCATTTTCTTTGACATACGCGGCCACGACACTACCGTGATGCTGCTTTCGTTCCTTTCATAGTCCAGCCGCGCCACTACTTCCGCTTCCTCCGCTATTCTTCTCATTGCCACCTCCGCGCCGAGTATACCATATATTACAAGATAAGGTACAATCATTTTCGCTTTTCATTTGTCTTGCGCTGTCTTAGATAATCTGAGACACTTTCCTCGTCCGAAAGCAGTCCGAAAACCGAAAGGGGAAACATGACGAACCTGCAGAAGTTTTTCAGAATAAACAACCAGTTGGCCAGCGAGCAGCGCGAGGCGTTCGGTGATTACTTCATCGGCGCGCTTTCGGTGCTCGCGGAAGCCAAAGCATGGAGCGACGCGCTCCATGCCGCCACGCGCAACGTCGAGGCCCGCCACCGCGTGGCCGTCGACCGCAAGGAACTCGAATGCCAACGCTGCACCGAATGGCCGTGCGTCTGCGAAACGCGCAATAAGGAAGACAAAGAAAGGAGCCGCTGATGTTCAAGCATGGAGAAGCTAGCAAACGCGATGGCACACGGCCAAGCGCAGAATATCGCGCTTGGTGTTACATGAAAGCGCGTTGCCTCGGTTATCACGAAAAAGATCGTAAATGCTACACCGAACGTGGCATCACCGTTTGCACTCGCTGGCTCGGTCCGCAAGGTTTTGTGCACTTTCTTGCCGACATGGGCCGCAAACCGGCTTACGAATTCACGCTGGATCGCATCGACAACGACAGAGGCTACTTTCCAAAAAACTGCCGTTGGGCTACGCGCAGCGAACAAGCGCGCAATTCGAGGCCCCACTATTTCCCTCCGCGTTCCATTTGCAGAAAGAATTTACATCCGTTGAGCGGGTACAACCGCTTGCCGGGCAATCGCTGCCGACTTTGTCACAACGCCACAACACGTCGTTGGTATGCCGAGAGGAAAAGTCTATGACCGTCCGCAAAGCGCTCAAGAATCCCGTCGCCGGTGTGCGCACCTTCTTCGTGGCCAGCGAAACCGAGGCCGACACGAAGTACATCGTCGTCGAAGTGAAACGCGACGGCACAACCTACTATTGTTCGTGTCCGACGTTTTTTTACCGTCATTTGCCGTTCATCCACACCAACCTTTTCTCCCGCTGCAAGCACGCGGATGCCGTGCTGAAAGCGATTGGGAAATGACCCCATGAACGTTCACATGCTGATGATCAAATACAATCCCGGCCGCACCGCCATCTATCTCGTCGAAGGCGCGCCGACGCGGCATGCGGCGTTCGACGCCTTCCTCGATCACAACGGCTACAATCCCGGCGTGCCATACGTCAGCTTCCGGTGCGCGGACTTCGTGCCCGTCGTTCTTCCCGAATACCGCATCAAGTACCGTCCGGTATCGAAGGAACGGCTGCACGCGATCCGCATGTCGAGCGATTGAGGCCGCTGTGCCCTTGCCTCTCTTGAGGCGTGGGCGAAGCACCTCAGTCTGAAAGGAGAACCAATGGACGACATCCGAACAGTTGCTTTTTTCTTTCTGCTAATTTCGCCATTCATCGTTTGGTATTTCGTGGACGCGGTAGGACGTTCGCGGAATATCTGGAAAGGAGGGAAATAATGGGGAACCGTATCGCGAAGTTTGAGGACCAGGAAGAATGGATCGATGAACTGCGATAACTGCGGCGCGCCTGACGCCGGCCTCGTCGGCAGCAAATATGTTACGCCGTATCCGGACGTGGCGCCGACCTACAACGAATGGCAGGAACTCTACCTCTGCCGCGGCTGCCAGGAAAACGAGGAGGTGAGAAAACACTTCGGACTCGATAAGTTCTGAACGAAGACACAAAAAGGCCGCGGATGTCGCCAGATATCCGCGGCCTTAGTGTTTTTGGACGACGATGGAAGATCTTACTGCTGCGTCAGCTGCTCGACCGCCGCCGACTTCAGTGTTTGCACGGGCGGATTTTCCTGCAGCTGATCCTCCGGAAACCAGAATTCCCGCCCTGGCGCCGCCGGCAAATCATCGCTCTGCACCAGCACAGAAGTCGTCTGATTCACCGTGACCATGTCCTTGACCCTGCCCGTGAGTTTGACGGGATCCCCGATTTGCATTTTGCCCTCCTACCGAAAAAACGGGAGCAAGGAGTCCGAAGCCCTGCTCCCGGTATGTCCGTTTCGTCGATGCGTCGTCAGAAAGGAGAACAAGACGCACCGGGAAATTTAACATTCCAAAATGTTCGGCGCAAATTTTATTGCTGTCCGGGTTTCATCTTCGCAAGCTGCGGAATCTCTTCCGGCTTCACGCCCTGGCGGATCATCTGATCGATCAGATCCTGGCGCGCAACCTGCTCCGCTCCGAGCGCCATGCGGCTGCCAACGTGCTTCGTTCCGACATCGATCCCGGCATTGATCGCAGCCTGCCGGATCTCCCAGTTTTTCAGATCGTGAACTGCCTGGAGAACCTCCGGCGCCGCGCCCGTGCGCAGGAGCTCGGCGCCGTTCGCGCGCGCGAGTCTGCGCGTAGCCGGATCGGGAAATTCGCGCTTCAGCGGATCTTCTTCAGGTGGCGCCCGTTCAGTCACGCCCGGTTGTCCCCGTAGTGGTTTCCCAGCTTCCGGCTTCCGCGGTTCAGGCTGGCCCGTAGCTTGCCTCAAGATCTCATCGAGTGTCGCCGGCGGTACAGCTGGTCCTGGTCCTCCAATGTCGAGCGGCCGGGCCGTAACCCCGATTCGAGGACCTGGCGTCGCCGGCCGGCCAGCTGGCAAAGCGGTTGGCGCCGGGATCCGTGGCAGCGTGCCAGGCACCTCTGGGGCTGCAGCAGGCGCCGCAGGCGCGGCTTTCGTCGTAGGGGTAAGGGTTCCCCCTGCCCCGCCAAGAGACGGCACGCCTTGACGCTGCAAAGCCTGTTTCTCCGCAACGTACGCGGCAACCTGGGCAGGATCGGTAAGCCTCGGAGGAATAGACACATCGTTGATGCCAGGCGACTTTGCCCAGCGGATCCCGCCGCGCTCTTCGATTGTGAATGCCGGCGCGCCCGCCGGTGGCGCATTGGTCGGCAACGGCATCGTCCCGGCGCGCCGCTCAGCTGTCGGCGCCTGGCCGACTGTGGTGCGCCGCTCAACGCCGGCTGGAGGCCCGCCAAGTCCTCTTGCCACAACACGTTGCTCTTCAGGCGTTAACGTGCCGTAGGGCTTCCGGAAGATCTGCTGTGCGCCGGCTTCAAGCTGCTCTGTGGCGGATGGCGCCGGCCGGCCCATCTCTCGCTCAAGGATCCCGGCCATGTCGGCCGTTGTTACACGTGGAACAGGAAGAGGCGCTCGAGCACGAGCCGGCGACAATGTCTCTTCCGGAGCTGCACGTGCTTCCGGTGCTCTTCCGCCGCCGAGGCCTTCGGCAACGGCGCCTAACGTCCCTTGCACACCGAGACGCGTCAGCGCCTGGCCGACGTGGCCGCGACCGATTTCTTCACCCGCGCCTGTCGCCATCGGGCCGATAACGGGAAGCGCCCCGGCGGCATAACCGAGCCGCTCGGAAGTTGTCGGCGCCGCTTGCGCTTTCTGTGCCGACTCGCGAAACGGTGCGAGCAATTCTTCTTTGCTCGTCGGAAGTTTGAGCGCGCGAGCGGCCGCACCAGGCGCCTCGAGAATCGTTTCGCCGGCGGCGCGGCGCATCGCCCGCGGCGTGAATCCGTACCACTTCTGCTGCTCTTCTTCACTGAGCGGCCGGCCCATGTACGCCGTCTTCGCCGCTTCTTTGACGCGCGTGCCGAGGCCTGGTCCCGCGGCGCCTTTTTCTTCAGCCTCGGCAGGTTTCGCTTGCGCGGTGGTTTTTCCGCTCGCCTCGTAGAATGCGTTGATGTAATTGTTGCGATCGACGCCGGCCGGCATACGGTCCTGGTGCAGATCGGTGCCTTCGGGCAGGTTGTATTTCTGGCGCACCAAGTGATCGATAGATTCTTGGCGCTCCCCGGCCGGCATTTCTTTTGGAAACTTCAGCGTGCCGAGTGAGGGATGTTCGACGGTTTCAAGTTCATCGGCCATTACTCATACGCTCCCTTCTGCGGATTCCAATGCTTCCCTGGGCCTGGCGTGGTCGCCGCGGGAGTTTCCACGGGATAAAAATCTTCGTAGCGCGGCGGAACAAAGCCGGCGCGACCGAGATACTTGTCGTCGGTCAGCTTCTTCATCGGCAGGTAGTACTGCTGGAAAGCGTTGTTAAACATTTCTGTTTTGGTGTCCGGACCAGGAACCGTTTGCATGACTTTCTGCAGCAGGATCTGCGAACGCATCGCGGAGGCCTTCAGGCCTTGCGTGGTGAGCTCGTAAGACATGCGGCCAGGCAGCGCGTTGAAGTACGCTTGCATCGCTGCGTAACCTTCGTTTGAAATTCCCTGACGCTTCAGCGCATCGAGATAGCCATTCGCCGGCCCGCTGATCAGGTTCAGAAAAGTTGTCGCGGCGCCGCCGGCCACAGCACCGGCCGGGCCGCCGACAAGCGCGCCGGCGGCCGCGCCCATGCCCGGCGAAGCGGCCAGGCCGCCGCCTTTCGCGTTGTTCATCACGTCTTCGATCAGGCCGACGTCGCGCACATAGTTGCCCGATCGGTGCCAGGCCTGCATCTTGTCGCGATAGAACTGCTGCGCGTAAAGATTTCCGTAAGCGACGCGCGCCTCGGTGAGCTCGCCTTCCTGTTTCATGCGCAGCTGGTCGGCGCGCAGCTGATCTTGCAACTGCTTTCCCGGCAAACTGTCGAGCCGGCTCTGTTCGCGCGCCATGTCTTGCGCAGTCAGCTTTTCGTAATCGGCAACCTTGCCCTCGGCGACTTGTTCGCTTTCTCCGCGCACCAGTTGCGGCGGCCGCGGCGCTTGCCGGCCGAGCAGCTTTTGCGTGGTCGCGTAGCGTTCGTTTAAGCGATCGCTCAAGTGTCCCAGGTAATCGTCCGATGCCGGAACCTCTTTGCCCCAGCGCCCAAGATTGTCTTGATAGATTCCCTGCTCTTCGGCGTTGAGTTGCTCGCCGCGCTGATGCTTTGCGGCGAGGTCGAGGAAACGCGTGTGCAACGCTTGCTCCGCGGTTTCTACTTTGGGCGGCCCGTAAGTGTACTGGCGCTGCGTTGGCGCCGGCGTGGGCGCGGCCGTCGGTGCCGGCGGCGCAGCTTGTGTGCGCGGCAATGTGCCCGGCGGTTGCTGCGGAATTCCCGGTTGCGTCTGCGGCTGCAGCATCGTCGGACCCATCTCGCGATACTCAATTCCCTGCCCAGGAGTTTCGATCGGGAGTTCCATGTGCTCGACGCCGCTTTCGTCGGTGTAACGGCGCTCGAGGCCTGGCGTGGACACAAGCTTCGGCAAGCCGGCTTTTTGCCGCTCGATCTCTGTACGCTTCGAAGCTTCCTCGCGAGTTGCTTCGCGTTGCTGTTCCTCGCCGAGCATGTTGCGAACGGCGCCGAGCTCCATGCGGCGGTTGAGCGTTGTGCCGGGAATGCTTTCCATGACTTGCGGGGCCACAGCGGCGCCGACATCCTGGCCGATCGTGCCCATGACCTGTCCGAACCGGCCCCAACCTGTTTTTTGCGGCGGATTCAGTTTGCCGTAAAGAGTGCCTTCGCGTTCGCGCAGTTGCTGGCTGAGTGACGGCATGGCGGGTTCGGTTGTGCTCTCCGCACGAGGAGGCGGCACCTCGCGCGGAGCCGGCGGCACGAGCTCGGGCCCTGGCCCTGGCTCGAGAGGTTCTCCCGGCCGCGGGCGATTCGGACCGGGAATAATCCAGTAACGCGGTGTGCGCGGTCGTTCTTCTTCGTCCGGATCGCGGACCAGGTCGTCGTATGCCATGTTAACCACCGATTCCGACGCTGCCGCCGCCGACTCTCGGTTTTAGCGCGTCGATCATCATCGCGGTGTTTTGCATCCAGCCGGTTTGATTTGCTTTGGCCCAGGCGTCGATATCTTCCGGCACCAGACTTTGCGCCTTCAGCTGCGCACCAACATCGGTGCCGTACAATCCCTCGAGTTGCTTCAATGCGCCGGCGCGCTGCTGCGCTTTGAGCATGGCATCTTTGGTCGCAACGTCCAGGCCGACGCCGGCCGAGGTGCGCATTTTCTCCCGCGCCGCTTCATCGAGGACGCCGGCGGATCCACCCACATTACGGCTGCGAGCAGCGCGAAGACCTTCTTCGCCGACAATGCCACTCGCCGCGCCGCCGGCGGCCCCGAGCCCTGTGCCAAGCATCGCGTTCCTTCCTGTCTCGCCGAGTCCTGGCGCATTCGTTACATCCGCTTTGAGTGTCGGCACAAGCATGCCGCCGATGTCTTGCGCGCCGGCGCCGTATTGCCCGCCGGTTTGCGCCGCGGTCGAAGCCGCATTCTGCGCCGCGCCGGTAGCTTTCTTGATCGAAGAAACGGGTTCAAATGATCCTGTTTCCGGATCGCGCATCCCCCTGAGAGTCGTCTGTCTGTACATGATAGTTTCCTAAATATCGTGGAGGTACATCTCGCCCCAGGCTT
>Ga0318561_10000277_pt1 | contig 14404 bp, 16 predicted proteins | sample GRESIP065b5f23_FD_202526 | JGI IMG/M metagenome (GOLD analysis project Ga0318561, IMG submission 202526) | Tropical soil microbial communities from Luquillo Experimental Forest, Puerto Rico - GRE.SIPMG.065b5f23 | ecosystem: Environmental > Terrestrial > Soil > Tropical forest > Bulk soil... | reverse complement strand
CGCTCGCGCACCAACCCGCGAGTCGTCAAACGCAAAATGTCGAACTACCAGCTCAAACACACCCACCACCGCAACGCCCCAACGTTGAACCGCCGCCCAGTCGTGACCTCTTAAGTAAACGGTATTGGGGCTAGGCCGGGCTAGGCCGCCCAAAAACGCGACAAGCACCGCCCAGCCCGGGAACCAAGTTAGGGACCGCGACGCGTCGCTGCTGAGGTGTTGCAGCCACGCGGACAACTCGGTTTGCCAACCACCAGTGGGCATTTCGGGCCCCGTGAAGGCGAGCACCATCGCAAGCACACCCATCGCGATCATCAGGAATCCGCTGAGCAAGCTGCCCAGGGCGATCTCTCGCCGCCATTGACCCACCCGTAGCCAAAGTTGACGATCGGTCAATATCCGCGATGCGCGTTCACGTCGTTTGTCCCACAGCAGGGCGACCATTGCCAGCGGTGCAACCATTCCCCCGACGTAGGCGCCACCAATGGCTAGAGCCACGGGGAATGACCCGGCCGCTCCGGAAAGGACCGCTACGCCCGCGAGGACGGGCGCGCAGCATGCGCTCGCGGCGCCGGAGAATGCGCCCAACAAGAAGGCCGACCCGTAGCTGCCCTGTTTTGCGGCTCGTGCTCCCGGCATCGGGAGATTGGGTTTCCAGCCTGACAAGGTGGCCGCCCCGGCGACCATCATCAACAGGCCGCCGACGGAAAAGACCCAGATATGCCCGGACACCAATAAGGCGCTTAGTGCGGTCGCACCCAGCCCAATCGGCAAGATCACCGTCGCCACACCCGCTCCGAAAACCAGTGTCGCCGGGACGACTCCACCGCGGTGACGAAAGCCCGTTGACAGATAGGCGGGCAGCATGACCGAGACACAGCAGGGCGCCAGCAGTGCCACCACACCGCCGAGGAATGACGTCAGGAGCGTCGTGCCGAACAACAGGTCAGTCACGACGGCAGCCCAAGATCGCCCGCTTCCGCATCAGCGAACCTTTCCTATGTTAGGTCAGTGGCATATGGCGCCCACCCGATTCTCTACGATATGCGTACGTAGATAGTAGCAGTATTGCCGCAAGCTGGGACGCGGAGGGGTTTGATCGGCGCCCAATGGTGCCGAGTCACAGTGACACTAAACGGCGCTCACGGACACCGATGCGGAACGACTGCTGCGCCGCCGCACCCTTCGGGCATGCCCGCAGAGACACTCTGTCCATGAGCCCCCATGGGGTTGCACAGTCCAAACCCGATCGCCGCATGCACCCCGACGACCAGGGGCACCGACACGACCGACAGCGTGAGAGCGCCGAGCATCAGCCGCGTGCGCCATCCCGCCGTGGTTGGTGTGGCCAATCGCTCCGCGCGGGCCAGCACATCGGTACCGGTCGCAGCGGCGGCGCAGCTGGGAATGGGCGCCTGTACGGACAAGGCCAGAAGCGCGCCCAGCACGGTGTCGGGGCCATGTCGACGCGCGGCCGCGTCGTCGGCCGCCATTTCAGTCAGCCGTGCGATTTCGCGGGCGCCGATGGTGAAGAGTGTCACGCGTGGCAGGGTCGCGGCCAAACCGCGCGTCAGGGCCAGGATCAGGTGGTGGCGCCCGGTGAGGTGCGCACGCTCGTGCGCCAGCACCGCGTCGAGGTAGCACTCGTCGAGCGCGTCGAACGCGGCGCTGGTGACCACGATCGTGTCGGGCCGCCCCGCCACCGAATAAGCGATCCGTTCGGGGGCATCAACCACGACGGCGTCCAGCCCGGCAACCCGGCGCCCGATGATGCGCGCGTCGACGGCGTGCCGGTGGCTTTGCGCCCGTGCACGTCCCATTGATCGACTCAGGCGCCACCCTAGAATCGCCAGCGCGCTGGTGGCCGCCGCGGTCAGAGCGAACAATGATGCCTGGAGCAGCGGCCCGGAACCACCGACGGCGACTTGGCGCATTGCCGCGAAACACGCGGTCGCTAGTCGCACGGGATGGTCCAAGTTTTGCGCCACTGCGGCCACCAGGAAGCCCGTCGCAACCAGCCAGGATGCCAGCACGCTGACGATCGCGGTCAGCCATGCGACGATAGCCAACCACGGCGTCGCACCCGACCGGGTCAGGCGCACCAGTAGCCCCGGAACGATCACAGCGACCGCAAAGCTGTACAGCAACAGGCAAACTGCCACGCCCATCGCGCCTCCCTGGCAAGCGGTTGCAACACTGCATTCAGGGTAACCGTCACGGAGGCCAGGTCGGCAGCCGAACCAACCTGGGCGAGTTCTCCGTTCGGGAAAACGGGCGCCTACGGCGTGCGGGTTCCGCGGCCAAGCGGCCACTGACGTGCGTCGGCGCGGGTGATACTCTACGGTGTCGGTACGTAGACCGTAGATGTTGACGAGGTGGACTGCGGCCGCATCGAGGAGGATTCATGCAGTCGGTGCTGCTGGCACTCGCGGCCCTGGCCTGTCCGGTCGGGATGGGGCTGATGATGTGGCTGATGATGCGCGGGCACCCGCAGAGCACAACGTCGACCGCGGGCGCAACGAGTCAACAGGTCGACGAACTGCGCGCGGAAATCGAAAGACTCAAGGCCGAGCGGTCGGCGGAGCATCGGTCGGACGGCGAATGATGTCCACTTGGTTATCGGCGGCGGCCGCGCTGGCGGCGATCGCCTTGACCTATTTGATTTGCGTCAGGCCCCATCTGCCAGGCCGCGCACTGGCCGTTCAGTCGCACAGTAAGAACCAGGCAGTCGATCGCCAGCTGGCCGATCTGCGCGACGAGTTACGAGCGCTGCGGAGACTCACCACGGGTTCGGCGTTCATCCAACGCCTGGCGACCGAGCCATGAGCATAACCCCACGAATGGAGGCTCACGAATGCCGAAAAGCAAGTCAGGCGTTGAGTCAAACGGTGCGCGCAAGCGAAAGGCGTCTGGCATCGCCTCACGGGAGGCGGTAGCGCGGGCGCGTGGGGGGCGCGGTGGAGGACGGATTTGGATCCTCGCGGCAGGAGTTCTCGCACTCATCGCCGTCCCGATCATCACGAGATCGATTCGCTCTAAACATGATCAAGCAGTCCCGCCCGAGCTGAGTAACCCGCCGGCCACCACTGCGGTAGGCCGCGACACACTTCCGCCGTGGAGCGCTCCAACGGATGCAGCTGCCGCGATGCGCGCGGCCGGGCTGCCGATGCTCAGCCGCGAGGGCACCGTCGAACACATTCATGCCCACCTCGACGTGCGCGTCAACGGACAACCCGTTGACGTCCCGGCGATGATCGGCATCGACCGTCGGGGGATCAGCCCCGTGCACACGCACGACTCGACGGGGGTGATTCATACGAGACTAGATCGATCGCTCGAGCATCACATGACCGTTGTCGGCCAAAACCACTTGCACTGAGGCGATCTGGTTAACCGGCATCGAAATGCTGCCGCTGGGCGCGGCCGTATGCCCTGGTATCGCCACCCAAGTCGCCAGCCGGGTCTGGCTGCCGTCGCGACCCACCACGACCAACGCCACCGTGTCGTGGTGGGCATCCGGCGGAGCCAAGCACTCGAACTTGAGCATGATTTCTGTGCCCCATTGCTGGCCGCTGAGCGATACCGTCGAGGCCAGCAGGGTCGTCCCGACCTGGTCCATCGGCAACGCCGGCACGGTCGCCTGCGGGGACGGGGAAAGTGGGAAATCGCCGTGAATCCCGACCAGCACGCCGACCGTCAGCAGGACGGCAGCGGCGGCCGAGACCGTCCAGGTCATCACGCGGGAGCGTCGGCGGCGCCAACGCGCCGCGGCAAGCAACGACGGCAGTAACCCCGGTGGCACCTCCGGTGCGCCGGATGTGTGGTCGGCCTTGTTGATCGCGACGATGTCATTACGGTCGAGCCGCGACAGCATTGCCGGAATGCCGCCGAGCTCGGCGACGGCCTGACGGCATGCCGGGCACCCGGCCATGTGCGCCTCGAATTCGCGCCAATCGGTGGCGGACAATGATCCAAGGACGTACGCGGCATCCCACATCGCGTGGCGGTGGTTGTCGTCCACGAAAAAATCCTTATCACCAGGCGGGCCGAGTCCGCGTAACCATGGCGTCATCACCGTCTGTCCCCAGCCGCCATCACGCATTCGAGACGCACGGGTCGGGACACACTCAATCACCTCCTGCTATGACACGAGTCGAGTATCTCGCAAGTTCACCTACCCAAGCGCAACTATTTGGATATCTACGACATCTGTACATAGATAGTAACTGCGTATCCGGTTGTGGTCATTCCGTTTTCGTCCGAGCGCTCTTCAACGCATGACCGAGCGCGCTCGTCGACACGGGATCGGGTTCAACCCGTGACGCGAGTGGCCGCGGTGAGGCCGCATCGCCACAGTCCGTTGCGGGTAGTGCTGATCTAATCTACTATCTGTGTACATAGGTAGTAGACGGACTTGATGAAATGCAGCGTGTCGCAGGACCAGTTTCTGGCAGGTACCCCAGTGGTCTGGGCGGACCCCTGGGTCACGTGATTTCCGGATTTCAGATGGAGGTGGTGCGCTGATGATGTGGTATAGCCCGGACGACTGGGCTTGGTGTGGCGTGTTGGTGAATGTGCTCGCCGTAACGGTGTTCTTGGGAATCCTCATCACCATTGTGGTGCTTGCGATTCGTGTCCACGGTGAGGGGCGAAGCGATCCCGCGGCGCTGAGAGATGGCGATTTTGCTCGGGTCGGGCAAGTGGCGGCATCGCCTGGTGCGCGAGGCGCTCCGGGAGAGGATGAATTTTACCGCCGGCTGATGTAGGCATGCGATGTTGCGGTGATCGTGTTGGTGCTTGGCCGTAAACAAATGACCGATGTATCCGGGAGGTCGTCACATGGGTAGATTGACCCGACGCGCGGCGCTGGCGGCGCTGGGCGCCAGCGCGGTGGCCGGGCTGGGGTACGCGCTGCGCGGCGTGCTGGAACCACCGGTGCCGCGGATCCGGTTGACCGACGGCGGCATGATGGGTGCCAGTGGGGCCGACATGAGCGGCTATATGGAGATGTTCAGCCGGCACACCGAGATCACACGCACGGTCGAAGAGATCCCGGGCGGGGTGCGTACCACCACCGAATCAAACGCGCCGGATCTGACCGCCCAACTGCACGGGCACGTGTCCAGCATGTACTCCCATGTCGACCGAGGCGCGGAGGTCATGTGTATGAGCCCAACCCTGCCGACGCTGTTTCGCAACGCCGGTGGCTACCGCCGCCAGTTGACCTTGACACCCAGGGGCGTGATCGCCGAGGAAACCTCTGATGATCCCGCGTTGACCGATGCCATCCGTGCTCACGCCCGCGAGGTGAGCGGGTTCGTGCATGACGGGATGCCCGCGATGATGCGCGGCATGATGGGCGGGTCGGGCGGCATGATGGGACCCGGCGGCATGATGGGACCCGGCGGCATGATGGGACCACCATAGGTGTCGGCGACCGCGAGGTCACTCCGAACCAATACCTCTGCAAACCAAGCGTTTTCGACGCGCCGCACGCAGTACGTGGTAACCGTGGAATGGTTACTTACGGCGGGTTCGTCTGGCCAACCGCTGTAACGCAGCGCGCAAACGCGCGGATTCCTCGGGGCTGATCTGTTCGAGGAAGTGGCTGAGCACCAGTTCGGAACGCCCCCCGCCGTCGAGCACCTCACGCATGAGCTGCGCACTGTGCTGCTCGCGGGTCAACGTCGGCCAGTACCGATAGGCTTTGCCGTCTCGTTCACGCGCCAGCCACCCCTTCGTATGCAGGTTGTCCATGGTCGACATCACGGTGGTGTAGGCGATCGCGCGTTCGGCGACCAGCTCGTCAAAAATCTCCCGGACCGTCGTCGTTCCATCCCGGTTCCAGATGCGGTCCATCACCACCGCTTCCAACTCCCCGAACCCACGCACCCGCACAGCCACGCCTCCGATCTGCCCAGGATTCCCGCGCCGCTCACCGCGATGCACTGCCTACGTACATACATAGTAGGTTAACGCTTCCCCACACACAATGTCAGATGCCCGACGCCGACACGGGCTGAATGCATCCACATGTATGCCGGCGTTTCGATTCCCGGCGATGGACGACAGCCGGACGTAATTGTTGCACCGACGCAACGCGTTTGACTATCCGTGCCACATCAACACGAAGCGGGCTTGCCAACTCAGCCGGCGGCCCGGGCGCGTCCGAGGATGTGGGAGTGCTTCGGAAAGAACCGCAGCGGCGCATAGGAAAACCGGTCGATCTGCTCGATGCCGAAACCAGCGGCTTCGATCGCCGCGGCGGTACTCCGATTGGGGTGACAACCGCCGCCCACCCGCGACCACAGCGGAGTGATCGCGTCCTGCAGCAAGCCCAACGCCAGGTGGTCCGAACGCACATGCTCGAAGAACCGCAGTTCGCCGCTTGGCTTCAGCACGCGCCGGATTTCGGCCAACGCACTGTCGACATTGGACACCGAACACAGCACCAACGAAGCCACCGCCGCGTCGAAGCTGGCGTCGCCGGCGGGAAGTGCGGTCGCATGGCCGACGACCACCCGCACCCGCACGCTTGCCCGGTCGGCGGCGGCCTCGGCCATCGCCCGCAATGTGTCGTCCGGCTCGACCGCCACCACTTCAGCGACCGTGTCGGGGTAATGGCCGAAGTTGAGCCCGTTGCCGGCTCCGATTTCGATCACCCGGCCCGTCAACCCTGCCAGCACCCGGTCCCGGTGCTCGGCAGTGCCGCGCCGTTCCGACTCGGCGCTGATCTGTTCATACATCCGCGCAAAACGGGGATGCTGAAGCCGTGATAGATCCGTCATGGTCCGATCCTCCTTGACTGTCTCGAAACGGGGTTTCATCGCATTGGCCGCGACCCACGGCTACAGCGTTTGCCAGCCGACGTCCACGTAAGCTCACCGGCCGGTCAGTCCGTCCACCAGTCGGTCTCGGTGCTCGGCGCTACCTCGCCCTTGCGATTCGGCGCCGATGCGTTCATACATCCGCACGAAGCGCGGGTGTTGTAACTGTGCCTCGTCCGCCATACCAATTCCTACTATCTACGTACCCACATAGTATGTCAACCGTGCACACGGCCGGCGAGGCCCTCTGCCTGCTGCCTCCATCCGCCCCGGCCGAATTTGGCTAAGCCGCGAGCTGGCCCCTCGTCAGGCGTGGCTTTCGGTCGTGAAGCGACTCGGATTTTCGATAAAGGCATCCCGACAGATCTCGCAACAGAACCCGTACCTCGTTCCGCGCCAGGTGGTACGAACCGGTACCTCGTCGCGGGGCAGCAGCAGACCGCAGACGGGGTCGGTTTCGCGGTCGGCGCCTTCTCTGCTACGACGGCGCACTTCCACAAGGCAGATCGGATCCGGAAGACCCTTGAGACGTCGCGGCGGCAACGCGACGAACTCGGCGTCAGCCAGACCTCCGACTGCATCACGCATATCCTCGGTTATCAGGAACTGGCCTGCCGCGCCGGCCGCGGCGACACGCGCGGCCAGGTTGACGGTCGCGCCGATGTAGTCGCCTTCCCGATACAGAACAGTGCCGCAATGGGCGCCGATATGCAGCGCCGGGAATTGGGACTCGGTCTCAACAAACTGGTCCATTGCAAACCCGAATTCGATGGCGTCGGCCGGTTGCGCGAAGCAGAGCATGAACGCATCGCCGATCTGTTTGAGAATCCTGCCCCTGTGTTGGGTAGCGCCGCTGCGCGCCGTGGCGCCGAATCGTCGCAGCACGCCTGCGGCCGCGTGATCACCCATCGTCGCGGTCAGCGGAGTAAAGCTGGCCAGGTCCACGAACAGCACCGTGGCTTGCTCGGTGCCTGGTATCGCCGCGGGCGGGATCGTGTCCTCGGCCAGATGGCGCAGCAAATCCTCACGGTTGGCTCGCTGATAGGCCCGACGATGGAAATGTAGGAGGGCAGGCTCCACAAGGTCCAGTGCGGGCTTGCCGATGGCCTGTGTCGTCTCCAGCAACTCGCGGCCTTCCAGCCCCTGAGCGCGGAAGCGCTCATGGACATAGTCATGAAATGTGCGCACCACCGCATCGGCCAGCCGATCCGTGGCGTCGGCGAACACGCGGATGATCTGCATCAGGGCGTCGCGGGGGATCCCCAGCGCCAGCGCATCCGCGACCACCCGCAACGCGGCGACGTCGGATTCGGTGCCCAACTCCGCGTCGTCCCAGTCGACGATCTCAGCCAATTCGCGAATCACTGCATCGTCGAGACCGAGTTCTCGGGCGGTGTCGGCGAGATTGAGGCTGGCTTCACCGGGCTCGCTGAGTTCTCCGAATACGCCTAGCAGGTCGCCCTGGCGGGCGGTCGTCGCGGCTAGCTGTTGGTCGCTCACTCCACGAGTGCGGGCGAACTGGATCAGCCGCAATCGGCGGAGCGAATCCGGATCGAAGTCTCCATCGGGGTGCCGATGCAGCAGCCCGACATCAACACACCAGCGCAGGTAATCCTCCGTCTCGCCCGCGATGGCGGCGAGCCTGTCCAGACTGCGCGGTCCGGCCATGCCGGTGATGCTACAACCGCTGGGGCATCGGTCGGTTCGCCAACAACTCCACTTCGGGTTACTGACCCAGCCCCGGGACGTGTGTGTGTCCCAAAACAGGCCCCCTTCTCCGCTCAGGTAGAGAACCTTAAAGTTCGAGACCGTACTCGCGGCCCATACCGCGGCTGCGTTCGCGCTTGGCAGCCCGCTGTCTGGTGGCGGCGATGCGTTCGAAAGCGGCTTCGCGGGCGCGGGTTTGGGCGCTGTAATGACGCCAGGCCTGAGCGCGCTCGGCGCAGCGTTGGTCATTGCGGTTCAATATCGCCGCAACGGTGGTGGGCAGCAGCTGGCGGTCGGTGCGTGCGGCCACGTTGTGCATGGTGCGTGCGCGGTCGTCGTTGGCGGTCAGAATTGTGTGCAACGCGTGGGCGGCGGACTGATTGGTGCCGCGGTGCATCTGGTGAATGCCTGTCTCCGTGTCGTGTTGGTGGGCTTCGTTGGTGACAGCTGGATAGATGGCAAGGTGGTTTTCGTCGCGGCCGCGGGTCATACCGACGTCGGCCATGGCCCGGCTGGCGCGCTCGCTCATAATCGTCCAGCAGATGCCGTACTGGTTAGAGCGGCCGATGGTCATGCCTTGAGCGGAAGCCACGGTGCCGGACCTCCGACACACCTACGCGTCATTGGCTCGATCGGCGGGTGCGGACATGAAACTACTGCAGGTGACGATGGGCCACGCGTCGATCGTGGTCACCGCGCACACCTATGCGGATCTCTACGATTCCGACCTGGATCGTGTGGCGGATGCACTCGACGGGCTCGGAGGATGACCGTGACGGCGGATAAGCGGCGGATAACCTAGTGCCGCTGTGGGCAAGGGATCGAAAGTCGTATACCTGAAAATTCTATGACCTGCACTAATGTTGGTGGTCCCGGCTGGGATCGAACCAGCGACCTTCCGCGTGTGAAGCGGAGTTTTGGCTTACACCGATGTGTTTCAGCTGGTCAAACCGGTGGTGACCCACTTAACTGGCCCTGTTGGACTAACCCATCCGGGGCTTTGGCCGCATATTGGCCGCATGGAGGCGGTCGGTAGCCACGTCGCTGGCGACGAGGTGACCCTCGCTTCCGTACGCCGCCAGGCCGATCTTGGTGCCGATGCTGCGGCGGTGCGGCTTATGCGTCTTCGATGAGATCCAGCCAGGCGTTGACCTTCGCAACTGCGTCAGCGAGGGTGATCGCCAGACTGGCGGAATCGGCGGCGTTGGCGAAGCTTGGCCCCCAGTGCGGATGGATGGTCAGTCGTGCGGGCCAGCTGCGCGATGGGGCGTCGGTAGCCTCTGCTTCGGCGGCGCGGGCGGCGAAGATGTCCTCGACTGCGGTGCGGATCTCGGTCAATAACGGATGGCCGGTCGTCTCGGTGAGGGTGCGCAGCAACAGCAGGTCCACCACGTCGCGGGCGCGGTCGTTGACGAACGCAGGCGGGTCGTGCGGGTCCGTGGAGGCATGGACCTTCTGGGCGATCTGGTACCGCATCGACAGGCTTACGAGGTGGTCCGGTGAAGGCAACCCGAACCCGGAAAGCGATGGCGCAGGAATCTGCTCGGGCGTTGTCCCGGCGTGGCCTTCGTCTGGGGATACTTCGATCTGGACCCGTCTCCACGTCACACCGTTGAGCAGCACGGTCATGTCGAAGCGCCGTGGCTTCACGAGTCTATGTGGGACATCGAGGGTCTCAACTTCTCCGCGCACGAGCGTCAGCGGTCCCCAGGGTTCGGCCAGAGTCGCGTCGAGTTCTGTCAGGAATCGGTCGATGTCACCGCGGACGAGGCCGTCGATGTCTTGGGTGGTGCGCGACATGTCGGGCAGAAGGTACTGCAGCATGGTGCCGCCCTTCAACAGGAACAGCGCAGTGCCGGACTCGTCCACGGCGCGTTGGAGCGCGGCGGTGACGACGGTTGCAGCGACCAGCCAGCCCAGACGCGGGCCAGCTGATCCGAGCCTGTCCTGGGCTTGGGCGATCCAGGTATGGAGGACCCGAGCGGACGCCGGCGACTTGTCTTTCGGTTTCAGCCCGCGGAGCGACTGCGCGAGGTTGACCGGCTTATGCGCTGCCATCGCGAGCCTCCAGGGCTGCGGCGAGCTGTTCAGCATCGGCGCCCGGCAGGCGGCTGGTGCGGCCGGCCCGGTCCAGTGCCTGGCGGATCAGGTAGGTCGGCACGCCGGAGGCTATGCACTGGGCGATCGCCGTGGACACGGTCACCGTCGGTATCGCTTGCCACCACGTCACCTGTCTCGCATCCAGGTCCTGATAGTGGACAACGTAGAGCGCACCGCCGCCTCGACGGATGCGACGGTGGCGAGCGACAGTGAGGTGGATACGGTCGGGATTGATGTCGCTGACTTCCCACGCCGCCAGCGCCGTGTCGTGGCTTAGACACGCCTCCGGCGCGCCGGTCCATAGCACGGCCAGCTGATACTGGTCGAGGTCCGTCTGCGCGACCTGCGGCACCCGGTACACGCCGTGGGCAACCCTTTCCAGCCGGTCACGGGCGACCATCGTGGACAATTCGGCGTGCGATACACCCTCCTCCAGGGCCTGCGCGGTCGTAACGAACCCATGCTGATCCAACGCCACCTCGCGCAGCCGCTCCAGCTTCGTCACCACAGGCATGTCAAAAACTTAGCATAATGTGAAGTTTTTGACTGGATGGAGCTCAGTTAATGGAAACCTGCTCTACCCTCGGCCTCGATCGAAGTACCTGCAGAACTGCCGGGAATCGAACCCGCCCCAGAAATGGTCGTGAGCTGCGGAAACGCGGAATTTGACGACGCGAAAGTACACGAAACGACGCGAAAGTACCTGCGGATACGCGGGAGGTGTTGATGACATCAACACTGCGGCAACCGCCTGACATCTCTGTCATGAGTGGCTAACAGTTCGGCGCTCAACGCCATCGCGCACGCGTTGGAGAGCGTGATCATCGGGGTTTCCGTCGGTCGCGCGGTTATGGCCAATTGCGGACAAGAAGTTTTGCAGCCTTACCGGCTGCGCTAGTGCCGACACCGGCAACCCAAACGAGTTCTACGGAGTATCGCAACGTCGACCAATGGACAGTCCGCATGGCGATCACAGGGGTATCCCCTCGGCTCGCCAGCGTTCGATGAATGGATGATCGAAGCAAGGAGGGCAAGATGACATATTCGTTCGATCCTGAGATCGCTGCCGTGATTCCGATGCTGCCCACGATTTACGGCGCCGGAGCGAGATCGAAGCCGCGCTGGCCGACATGCCCGGCGTGGCGGACCTCGCGGTGGCCGGTCGTCCATACCCGGACTGGGGCGAGATCGTCTGCGTGGCGGTCGTACCGCACGATGGCGCGCCCGCGCCGGATCTGGCCCAGCTGCGAGCCTATTGCGCGGGCAGGTTGGCACAGTACAAGCACCCCCGGCAAGTTGTGATCGTCGATCACATCCCCCGCACGGCGTCCACTCAGCAGGTGAACCGGGTCGCGCTGCGCGAGCAGCTCGACGACCCTCACCCGGTCGGCTGACAGGCGTCACTGCTGGTTCGCGAATGACTGTCGGGAAGTCCTGACTGTGACCCTCCCCGCCGTTAATCCGTTTGAGCGCAGCCGCCAAGTAGCTCAGGCTGGACGCCTAACGACAGTTTGCTAACGCCGTGCAACTCGCGACTTCGATAGCCGCTGCATAGCCCAAATCAAGCTCGCGGTGTACCGAAACTGGCCTTAAGCTGGGCAAACGTGTATCTGGTCGGCTGGTACGGACACAGCGGGCTTCTGGGTTCCACTGCTTTAAGTTGTTCCCCGCGTTCATAATTCGAGCCCATATCCATGGTCTCGGCCGCTGCTGCGGCTCCGCTGGCGCTGAGTAGCCTGCTGCCGGGTGGCGGTGATGCGCTGGTAGGCGGCTTCGCGGGCGCGCGTTTCGGCGCTGTGCCGGCCCCAGCCCTGGACGCGGGCAGCGCGGCGTTGGTCGTTCCGGTCCAGTAAGGCCGCCACGGTGGTGGGCAGGAGCTCGCGGTCGGTGCGTGCGGCGACAGTGTGCATGGTGCGGGCCCGGTCGTCGTTGGCCAGGATCATCCGGAAGTAATGGGCGGCAGCGTTTTTGGTACCGCGGCGCATTTGGTGGACGGCTGTGTCAGCGCCATGGTGGTGTTGGTGGGCTTCGTTGGTGACTGCTGGATAGATGGCCAGGTGGTTTCCGTCACGGCCGCGGGTCATACCGACGTAGGCCATGGCGCGGCTGGCGCGATCGGACAGGATCGACCTGCAGATGCCGTAGTGGTTCGAGCGGCCGATGGTCATGCCCTGGGCTGAGTGCACGGTGCTGGCGTAGCCGAGGGTGATGTGTTCGCGCAGGTAGTCGCCCTCGAAGACGACACGGGCCCGATCGGTGAGCCGCTCGGCGGCAATCCGGCTCCGTTGGACGTCGACGCCGAGCACGCGCCAGCGGTTGCCGTTACGAACCTGGTCGATGCGCTCACCGCGGCGGTGCTGTGTGCCGGGTTTGACAGTCAGGGCGGCGTCGTTGTGGCGGCTCAGGATGAGATCGCCCGCGCGGACGTGTTGATCGCGGGCCACCGGCACACTCGGCGCGTCCGCGGACGTGAAGTGGTCGTGGAGGCGCTGGTTGATGGCGTCGGCGATCTCCCAGGTGTCGCAGAGGATTGCGACGTCTTTGCCCTCGGCGCGGGCTGTGAGGTAGGCGGTGGTGGCGTCGGTGGCCATCGCGACCTGATCCCCGGTGTGCAGGCGGTCGTGGTTGCGATACCAGCCGATGGCTTTGCGCAGCCGGTGGCCGCGCGCGGAGCGCAGCGCCAGCGACGCATCGCGTTCGGCGGGGTCGCGCAGCCGCCACACCTCCCCGAGGCGCTGCGCCCACGGCAGGTCCTCACAGAGCTGCTCGAACATGCCGCCCCGGGCTTTGACCGGGGCCAGCTGATAGGCATCGCCGACCAGGACGATCTTGGCGCGCCCGGCGGTGCTGGCCTCCAGGAGGCGTCGCAGCTCGGGGGTGCCGACCATGGAGGCTTCATCGACCACGATCACGGTGCGCCGATCGACCCGCAGCTGGCCCTCCTCGATGAGGTGCAGCGCTTTGGCCACCGTCAGCCCGCGGTCCCCCGCTTCGTCGCGCATCGCCTCATCGACCGCGTTACCGGTCGGCGCCAGCACGAGGACTTCTTTGTTGGCGCGGTGTGCGCCGGCGCGCAGCGCCTGCAGGGAGTGCGTTTTGCCCGCGCCGGCCGGGGCTTGCAGCGGCTGCACCACATACGGCGAGGCCCCGATGCTGGCAATAGCGCGCGCCTGGTCCGCGGACAGGCCGCGCAGGTCGGTGGTGCGCACATCGAGCCGCGCGCGGGTGTCGACTGTGTCGATCATGTCGAAGATGCGGGTCTCTTCGGCGATCACCGCATCCACGGTGAACAGCTCATGGCCTTCCCGGTGATGCGCCGCGCGCGCCGCGCTGACCCGCACCCCGACCATGTCGGTGATCTGCTCGATCAGCGCGCGCGGATCCCCGGGCGCGTCCACCGGCAGCAGCGCGCCCACCAGCTCCACTATCACGTGGGTGTGCAGGTGCGGATCCCCACACCGCGAGGTCTCGTGCTGATAGGCGATCCCCACCAACCCCGGCAACCGCTGCAAGTCCTTTCTCCCGGTGAGCGGGTTGTGCACCCGGGTGTAGCCGGCGTGCTGGTGCAGGTAGGTCATCGCCGCGTCGATGCCCTTCTGATGGGCGGCCAGCATGGTCTTTTCGCCGATGTCGTCGGTCAGGGCGCGCAACAGCGACACGCTCTTGGGGGCGGCGAACGTCAGGTCAAAACCGTGCACGGAGCCCGTGGTGTATCCCCGCCCGCTGGCCCCGTTGGGGGCGATCCCGTCATCAAGCCAGCGGGCGGGGAT
>Ga0318561_10000265_pt1 | contig 14571 bp, 12 predicted proteins | sample GRESIP065b5f23_FD_202526 | JGI IMG/M metagenome (GOLD analysis project Ga0318561, IMG submission 202526) | Tropical soil microbial communities from Luquillo Experimental Forest, Puerto Rico - GRE.SIPMG.065b5f23 | ecosystem: Environmental > Terrestrial > Soil > Tropical forest > Bulk soil... | reverse complement strand
GGCAAGACGGTCGATTCGGAGCACAACGCTATTTTCCAAGCGCTTAGTGCCGGACGGCGCGAGGACATCCGCCGCATCGTGCTCACGGCGTCCGGCGGTCCGTTCCGTACTTGGCCGCTCGAGGCGATCCGTAAAGTTACGGTCGAACAGGCCTTGAAGCATCCGACGTGGTCGATGGGCCCCAAAGTGACGATCGATTCAGCGACACTGATGAATAAGGGCCTTGAACTGATTGAAGCGCATCACCTGTTCGCGTTGGGGCCGGACGAACTCGACGTCCTCGTCCATCCGCAGTCGATTGTTCATGGGCTTGTGGAATTTCGCGATGGCTCCGTGATCGCCCAATTGGGCTCACCGGATATGCGGATTCCCATTTCGCATTGCCTGGCCTGGCCGATTCGGATGGGCACGCCCGCGCCGCGACTCGATTTGGCGCAACTCGGCAGTCTGAGCTTCGAAGAACCCGACCTGCGACGATTTCCCGCGCTTGCCATCGCGCGGCGCGCGCTCGCGGCCGGCGGTGCGGCACCGACCGTGCTTAATGCCGCCAATGAGGTCGGCGTTCACGAATTCGTCAGTGGGCGGCTGAGTTTTTGCGGCATCCCGGCCTTGGTGGAGGCGACTTTGGATGCCACCCAACGCCGCGGGGAAACCGCCGAGCCGGCCTCTGTTGAGGAGGCTCTCGGCATTGACCATAATGCTAGAAGGCTGGCCATGGACCTCTTGCCCGAAATTGCCGCAATGGCATGTTAGCGCTAGCAAATCTGGCGGGGGCATAGGGGATTTTCGGACCAATAATGGGGTCTTTCTTGCTTTCACATATCCACGCGCTGGGGGGAGGGGTGGCCGGCTACGTCGTCCCTTTTCTATTCGTCCTAAGCCTAGTGGTATTTTTCCACGAACTGGGCCACTTCCTGGTCGCGCGGCTATGCGGCGTGCGAGTTTTGACATTTTCGATCGGGTTTGGTCCGGAGCTCGCCGGCTTCAATGATCGTTACGGCACGCGCTGGAAGATCGCCGCGATCCCACTCGGCGGCTATGTGAAGTTCTTTGGCGACGAGAATGCCGGAAGCATTCCGGATGCACCGCGTTTGCAGACGATGAATGCCGGCGAGCGCGCGCTCAGTTTCCATTTCCAGCCGGTGCTCAAACGGGCCGCTATTGTCGTCGCCGGGCCGTTGGCGAATTTCCTTCTGGCCATAGTGATCTTTGCCGCAATTTTCATGGTCTACGGCAAGCAGACCATGAGTGCGCGAGTGGACGCGATTCAAGCCGATAGCGCTGCCGCCACGGCGGGCTTCGAAGCGGGCGACATCGTTTTGGCGATCGATGGCCAGAAAATCGATAATTTCGCCGATATGCAGCGGATCGTGAGCGATAGCGCCGGTCGCACGCTTACGGTCCAGATCGACCGCAACGGCTCACAGCTCACCCTCAAAGCGACCCCGACGCTCAAAGAGGTCAAAGACAATTTCGGCAATGTGCATCGGATTGGGATTCTCGGCATCAGCCGGTCGATGGCGCCCGGGGACGTGAAGTTCGAGGCGGTTTCTCCTGCACAGGGGATTTGGCTCGGGGCTCAAGAGACCTGGTTCGTGGTTGACCGCACGCTGAGTTATATCGGCGGTGTCATTGTCGGCCGCGAAGCCGCCGATCAGCTCGGCGGACCGATCCGAATCGCCCAAATCTCGGGTCAGGTGGCAACCATCGGTTTTGCCGCGCTCATTCATCTGGCGGCGGTGCTTTCGGTGTCGATCGGGCTGCTCAACCTGTTTCCGATCCCGCTCCTGGATGGCGGTCACCTTTTGTTCTATGCGATCGAGGCTGTGCGGGGACGGCCGCTGTCGGAACGCGCCCAGGAGGTTGGTTTTCGCATTGGTCTGGCGATCGTCGTCATGCTGATGATATTTGCAACTTTCAACGACATCGTTCATCTGACGACGTCCTAGAGCGTCAAATTGGGTGAGGCAGTCTCGCGACTGAGGGGTCGCCGGTTGGGGGGGAAAGAATGGCAAAGCAACCAACAGAGATTCGATCGCGCGCAAGGAGAACCGCGGAGCAGTAACCCGCCACTGGGGGCGGCCACGAGGGGTAAAGGGCGCTTTGCGCATGAATATGTCTGTGCGGGTAAGACGAGGGCTGATCATCGCCAGCCTGCTCGGGGGGGGTCTCGTCGGCTTGTCGCCTGGCGTGGTCGCGACGGCACGGGCTGAGACCGGGCTCACCGCGAGTTCAATCGTGGTCGAAGGCAATCGCCGGGTCGAGGCCGACACGGTCCGCTCGTATTTCAAACTGGCGCCCGGTGAGCGACTCGACGCCGCCAAGATCGATGCGGCGCTCAAAGCGCTTTACGGCACCGGCTTGTTCCAAGACGTCCGGATAAGCCAGTCCGGCGGCAAGCTGATCGTCACCGTGGTCGAGGCGCCGGTGATCAACAAGATTGCTTTCGAAGGCAATCGCCGGATCAAGGACGAGCAGGCACTTCAAGAAATCCAATCCAAGGAGCGCGGGTCGCTGTCGCGCGCCGCGGTGCAAGCCGACGTCCAGCGCATCATTGAAATATATCAGCGCAATGGACGGTTCGACGTCTCGGTAGTGCCAAAGATAATCGATCGGCCGAATAATCGCGTCGATCTCCTGTTCGAGATCAACGAGGGCGAAAAAACCGGCATCAAATCTCTTGTTTTCGTCGGCAACAACGCCTATTCGGCCTGGCGCCTGAAGGAAGTCATCAAGACCTCTGAATCTACTTTTTTGAGCTTCCTGCAAACGACCGACGTCTACGATCCGGACCGCATTGAAGCCGATCGCGATCTGATCCGGCGCTTCTATCTCAAGCACGGTTATGCCGACGTGCAGGTCGTTTCAGCGACTGGCGTCTACGATCCGGCTCGGAAGGGCTTCATCGCCACCTTCACCATCGAGGAAGGACCGCTCTATCACTTCGGCGCCATCGACATTCAGTCCAATGTCCGCGCCGTCAACGCGCAAGCGCTGCGGCCAGTTTTGCGCATGGCGGCCGGTCAGATTTACAACGGCGAGGCGGTGGAAAAAACCGTCGAAGATATGACCATCGATCTGGCGCGGCGCGGCTATCCGTTCGGCCAGGTGCGCCCGCGCGGCGACCGCAATCCCACGACGAGAACAATCGGTGTGCTCTTCGTCGTCGACGAAGGCACGCGCGCCTATATCGAACGCATCAACATCCGCGGCAATATCCGCACCCGCGACTATGTGATCCGTCGCGAATTCGACATCAACGAGGGCGATCCGTACAACCGCGCCCTGGTCGATCGCGCCGAACGGCGTATCAAAAATCTAAACTACTTCAAGAGCGTCAAAGTCACCAACGAGCCGGGCTCCGCGCCCGATCGCGTTGTCATCAATGTCGATGTCGAGGAGCAGCCGACCGGCGACTTCTCGGTCCAGGGCGGCTACTCGACCGCCAACGGCTGGCTGGCGGAAGTTTCGGTAACCGAACGCAACCTTTTGGGCACCGGGCGCTTTGCCCGGGGTTCGGTGACCTACGGCCAATTTGTTCGCGGGATCGAGCTCAATTATGCCGAGCCGTATTTTCTCGACTACCGATCGAGCATGGGCGTCGACCTGTTCGCGAAGGAGACGTTCGCCAGCAGCTTCCTCTCATACGGCACGGAATCGTACGGCGGTACGTTGAAATGGGGACTGCCGCTGCGCGAAGACCTCGGCTTCCAATTGCGCTATTCAGCCTTCGAACAGAAAATCACGCTGCCGAGTACTTTGGATAGCTGCAACAACCTCAATCCGGATCTGGTGTCGACTTTTCCGGTGCCGAATGCGATTGGCGTGAATAGCATATCGGGACTAAACCCAGTATTTCCCTCTGGCACCGATAATTGCTTTGCGCTTGGACAGGCCTCGCTCCCGGTTCGCGTCGAGCTTGGGTTCGGAGCTTATCTGACCTCCATTCTCGGCTATGGGCTTGTCTACAACTCGCTCGACAACAACAAACTGCCGACCAGCGGCATTTACGTCAGCTTCGGTCAGGATTTTGCCGGTGTTGGCGGCGATGTGTCGTACCTGCGCACCAATGTGGACGTGCGCGCCTACTACGAGATCGTCTCCGACCTTGTCAGCATGGTGCATTTGCAGGCCGGCGACATGTACGGGTTCAAGAACTGCCCGGTCGCGAACACCTGTGCGACGGGCAACGACTACATCCGCTTGCTCGATGACTTCAAGATGGGGCCGAATCTGGTGCGCGGCTTTCAGCCAGCCGGCATCGGCCCGCGCGACATCACGCCAGGAACGAGTAACGACGCGCTCGGCGGCACGATGTATTGGGGCGCCAGCTTGGAAATGCAGTATCCACTCTATTTCCTGCCCAAGGACAGCGGCTTCCGCGGCGCCATATTCGTCGATTCCGGATCGGTGTGGGGCTACCGGGGTGAGACCGCGAATGCGGCAACGGGCGAAATCAACGGCGTGATCACCGCGACCAATCCCGGTGTTACACCACCGAACACCGGGACCTTCTTCTGCCAGTGCGCCATGCAATTCGCCGACACTCCGGCGGTGCGCGCTTCCGCCGGCGCCAGCATTCTCTGGGATTCGCCGTTCGGGCCGCTGCGCTTCGACTTCGCGTATCCATTCCTAAAGCAAGGCTACGACCGCACCCAATTCTTTGCCTTCGGCGGCGGCACGAAATTCTGATCGCGGCCTAAGATGACGCCGGCGACATGCGGGATTTTGTTATAGCGGAGTGCGAACTCACGACCGGCGCGATCGCCGCCTTGACCGGCGCCAAGCTCCGCGCGGGTGATCCGGCCGACCGCCTAATCCGCAACATCGCGCCGCTCGATACCGCCGGCGCATCCGACATCAGCTTTCTGGAAAATTCGAAATATGCTGGCGAGCTGTCGACCACCCGCGCCGGCGCCTGCTTGATCGCGCCACGCTTTGTGGAGCAGGCGCCGCGTAACCTTGTGGTGTTGGAGACGGCGCAGCCGTACCCCGCCTTCGTTTCCGTCACTCGCAAATTATTCGCCAATGTGCTGCGCCCGTCATCGCTATTCGCCACAACCGGACATGCTGCGAGCGCGCAGATTGATCGTACCGCGCGGCTCGAAGCAGGCGTGACGGTCGATCCGTTCGCGGTGATCGGACCGCGCGCCGAGACCGGTGCCGGCACGCTCATTGGGCCCGGCGTGGTGATCGGTCCCGACGTGCGCATCGGGCGGCAATGCGCAATCGGCGCGCATGGCTCGATCCTCCACGCCTTGATCGGCGATCGCGTGATCATCCATCCGGGCGTGCGCATCGGTCAGGACGGTTTCGGCTTTTTGCCGTCACGGCAGGGCCATCAGAAAATTCCGCAAACGCGCCGCGTGATCATCCAGGACGACGTCGAGATCGGCGCCAATAGCACGATCGACCGGGGCGCCACTCGTGACACGGTCATCGGCGAGGGAACCAAGATCGACAATCTCGTCCAAATCGGACACAACGTTTCCATTGGCAGGCATTGCCTGATTGTCTCGCAAGTCGGCATATCCGGCAGTGTGACAGTCGGCGATTTCGCCGTTTTGGCCGGGCAGGTTGGCATTGCCGATCATCTGACGATCGGCGACGGTGCAATCCTCGGGGCGAAGGCCGGGGTCATGTCCAACGTTCCCGCAGGCGCCCGTTGGGGCGGCTTTCCGGCGGAGCCTGCGATCGATTGGAAGCGCGGCCAGGCCATCGTCCGGCGCCTGGTCCGACGCTCCAAGGCGCAACGCAAGGACGATGGTGGTGAGGGCAGCGAAGAATGAGCGGCGAGACCCTCGAGATTTCAGATATCCGCGAAATCTTGCGGCTGCTGCCGCACCGCTATCCCTTTGTGATGATCGATCGGATCATCGACATCCGCGGCGAGGATCACGGCATCGGCATCAAAAACGTCACTTTCAACGAGCCGCAGTTTCTTGGTCACTTTCCCGATAATCCGGTCATGCCCGGCGTGCTTCTGATCGAGGGCATGGCGCAGACCGCGGGCGTGCTGTGCCTGCGCCAGATGGATGAGGCGACGCGGAAAAACGCGGTGTTCTACTTTCTCACGATCGACAAGGCCAAATTCCGCAAGCCGGCCGTGCCGGGGGACACCATCGCCTATCACGTCGACAAGATCGCGCGTCGCCGCAACATGTGGTGGTATCGCGCCGAAGCCAAAGTCGGCGATGCGCTGATTGCCGAAGCTGAAGTCGGCGCCGTCATCACCGAGGCTTAGATGGCGATCGACCCGACCGCGCGCGTGACCGACGGCGCGCGCATTGGCGAATCCGTCGAGATCGGACCTTATTGTCTGGTCGGCCCGCAGGTCGAGCTTAAGCGCGGCGTTCGCCTTGTCGGTCACGTCAACGTCACCGGCGTCACGACGATCGGTGAGGACACGATCGTCTATCCGTTCTCTTCGCTCGGGACGCCGCCGCAATCGATCCATTATCGTGGCGGCGCAACGCAGCTCGTGATCGGCGCGCGATGCGAATTGCGCGAGGGCGTCACCATGAATACCGCAACGGAAGGCGGCGGCGGCGTCACGCGCGTGGGTGATCGCTGCTCGTTCATGGTCGGCAGCCATGTCGGACATGATTGCAGCGTGGGCGACGACGTCACCTTCGCCAATAATGTCGTGCTCGGCGGTCATGTCAGCGTTGGTGATTTCGCCTTCCTCGGCGGTCACGTCGCTATCCACCAATTCGTGCGCATCGGCGAAGGCGTGATGATGGCGGGAATGTCGGCGGCACGCGACGACATCATTCCGTTCGGATTCGCGCTTGGGCAAACCGGCGCGCTGGTCGGCTTGAATGTGGTGGGATTGCGCCGGCGCGGCGCGACTCGTGCCGATATGCATCGCCTGCGCCGCGCCTATCGGGCTTTGTTTTTTGTCGAAGGGCGGCTTACCGACCGGATCGAGGCGTTGGCACGCGAATTTGCCGATGACCCTTGGGTCGGCAAGATCGTCGCCTTCATCCGCGCTGGCGGCAAACGTCCGCTGATGCGGCCGCGCACGCGGCGCGACGCCGATGCGCCGGCCGGCGATTCCGACGAGGCGGGCTGATGAACCAGGGCGAAACAGATCATGGCTGAAGCACACGCCGCCAGTCCGCTGGCCATTATTTGCGGCGGCGGCAGTTTTCCCGGTGCGGTCGCCGATGCCGTGGCCGCGCGCGGACGCCGGCCGGTCATGTTCGGCATCAAAGGCTGGGCCGATCCGGCCGTGATCGGCCGCCACGTACACCACTGGATTGCGCTCGGTCAGGCCGGGCGTTTCTTCCGCCTCGCCAAGGCTGAGAATTGCCGGGAAGTGCTGTTCATCGGCACGGTGCTGCGGCCGCCGCTCACCGCGCTCCGGCTTGATTGGCACACGATCCGGCTGATGCCGCGGGTCATTCGCTTCTTTCGCGGCGGCGACGACAAGCTATTGTCGGGCGTCGCGGGTGTGGCTGAAAGCGGCGGCCTGCGCGTCGTCGGCGTCAAAGACGTCGCGCCCGAATTGTTCGTGCCCGAGGGCGTGCTCAGCAGGCGGCGGCCGTCGCCGCGCGACTATGGCGATATCGACCGCGCGCTCAAGCTCATTGCCACGCTCGGGCCCTTCGATATCGGTCAGGCCGCGGTGGTGGCGGATGGCCGTGTCATCGCCCTGGAGGCCGCCGAGGGCACCGATCACATGTTGGCGCGGATTGCCGAATTGCGCCGGCTCGGCCGCGTTAGCGCGCCTATCAGCGTCGGTGTGCTGGTGAAGGCGCCGAAGCCCACGCAAGATCGCCGCTTCGATCTGCCATCGATCGGTCCGCGCACAATTGAATTGGTCGCCAGTGCGGGCCTTGCCGGGCTTGCGGTCAGTGCCGGCAGCACGATGATTGCCGAGGCGCAGGAAACCATCGCAGCGGCCGACCGCGCTAAGATTTTTGTGGTCGGGGTGCGCGAGGCCGCTGCGGAATGACGGCCGCGCCGCAGCGCTTGTCGCAACCACTCGCGATTGCAATCGTGGCCGCGGAGGAATCCGGCGACGCTCTGGGCGCCGCATTGGCGCACGCGCTGGTGAAAGCCGACAGCGCCGTGCAATTATCGGGCGTTGGCGGCAGCGCGATGAGGGCGGCGGGGATCGCCAGCCCATTTCCGATCGATGAACTTGCGATCATCGGGCTCACCGCTATACCGCGGCGGCTGCCGGTGATTCTGCGCCGCATCCGCGAGACCGCCGACGCGATCGTCAAAGCGCGCCCGCATGCGCTCGTCATTATCGACAGTCCGGACTTCACCCACAGAGTCGCGCGCCGCGTTCGCCGGCTGGCGCCGGACATCCCGATTCTCGATTACGTTTCCCCTTCGGTCTGGGCGTGGCGGCCGGGACGCGCGCGCACCATGCGTGGCTACATCGATCAGGTGCTGGCGATCCTGCCATTCGAGCCCGATGCGCATCGCCGGCTCGGCGGTCCGCCCTGCACCTATGTCGGACATCCGCTGGTGGAGCGCATTACGGATTTGCGGCCGGGCCCCGACGAAGCGGCGCAGCGAATTGCCGAGCCACCGCTCATTTTGATTTTGCCCGGCAGCCGCTCCGGTGAGGTGAGCCGTCACTCGAGCGTGTTCGGCGTGGCAATCGAGCGCCTCTCGGCCCAGATCGGACCGATCGAGCTCGTATTGCCGACCGTGCCTCACATTGAACGCCAGGTACGCGACAGCGTCGCCGGCTGGGCGGTGCAGCCGAAAATCGTCATCGATCAGTCAAAAAAGTGGGCCGCGTTCCGCCGCGCGCGGGCCGCGCTCGCCGCATCAGGCACGGTAACGCTTGAGCTTGCGCTCTCAGGAGTGCCGATGGTTGCGGCCTATCGGCTGCACTTCATCGAAGCCGTAGTTGCGCGGGCGATTCGGCTGCGGGCGCGGCTTCCGAGCGTCATCCTTACCAATCTGGTCATCGGCGAAAACGTCGTTCCGGAGCTTTTGCAGGAGGATTGCACGCCGGAAAAGCTCGCCAATGCGCTGGGCGCGGTTATCGGCCATACCGAGCAACGCCGGCGCCAGATCGAACAGTTTCAGCGGCTCGACCAGATCATGAAGATTGGCGGAACCTCGCCAAGCGCCAAAGCCGCGGGCCTTGTGCTTGAGACTGCGCGGCGCGGCCGGGTTTCCACCTTGATCGAGGCCCGATCCTCGGGTTAACCCAGCATGCGCCGCCGCTGCCAACGATTGTGGCGGCCATTTCTGCTCATTCGCGGTCCTCCGACAGCCCATCGAAGCATCCAGCGTGAAAAAGCTAAAAACAACGGTACGGAAAGTGAAGGCCGCAATCACCGGCGTGCATGGCTATCTGCCGCCGGACGTGCTGACCAATGCCGAATTGGCCCAGATGGTCGACACCAGCGATGAATGGATCGTTGAGCGAACCGGGATCAAAGAACGACGCATCCTCAAAGGTAAGGGTCTCGGCACCTCGCATATGGGCGCGCAGGCGGTGGAAGGGCTGTTGGCGAAGACAAAAACTACGACGCACGAGGTGGATCTTCTCATTTGTGCGACCACCACGCCGGATTTTGTGTTTCCGTCGACCGCCAATCTGATTTGCGAGATGTGCGGCATCCGATCGATTGGCAGCTTCGACGTGCAAGCCGCGTGCTCCGGCTTCGTCTATGCGCTCACCGTCGCCGCCCAGTTCATCGAAACCGGAAAGGCGCGGAAAATTGTCGTCGTCGGAGCCGACAAGATGTCGGCGATTATCGATTACACCGACCGGGCAACCTGCGTGCTGTTCGGCGATGCCGCTGGCGCGGTGCTCGTCGAACCAAACAAAAAGTTTGGGATCATTGACACGCTGATTTGCTCGGACGGCACAGGTATGCCGCATTTGCATCAGAAGGCCGGCGGCAGCCGCATGCCGCCAACCGCCGAGACGGTGGCCAAACGGCTGCACTACGTGCATCAGGAGGGCGCGGCCGTCTACAAATTCGCCGTCGCCCGCATGGCCGAGGTGGCGACCGAACTGATGAAGCGCAACCGGCTCATCAGCGAAGACGTCGATTGGTTGGTGCCGCATCAGGCCAATCGGCGCATCATCGAAGCGACCGCTGAGCGCATGAAACTCCGCCCCGAGCGGGTGATGGTGACGATCCACAAATACGGGAACACGACCGCGGCGACGATTCCGCTATGCTTATGGGACTATGAAAGCAGGCTCAAAGCAGGCGATCGGCTGATCCTTGCCGCTTTCGGCGGTGGCTTTACCTGGGGCGGCGTCTATCTGACGTGGGCTTATGATGGAAAGAAGGGCGAATAGCGAAAGCGGATATTGTGGACCGTGAGAGCCGCACTGGAAGGGAGTTAGTCGCAGGCGGATCATTCGCAATCGACGTGAGTTTCGCTTCCTGGCCAAACGCAGCGCATTCTCTCCTGCGGCTTGCGGCGATCCAGTATTTCGAGCGCGTGAAGGATTCGGCTGGCCTGGCGCCAAAGTGTCGCTTCATAACGGCTGAGCCGATCAAGAGCGAAGTTGGGAAGGTTGGCGAGACGCAGAAAGCAGCGGGCGAACTCGACAGCGGTAGCGTCGGCTTTTATCCCAGAGTCCGAAAGCGTTGCTATGTTGCTAAGAGCGCTGAGTGAAGCTGCATCGCCGTCGGCGGATTCGGCCCGACGCAACATTGTGTGAATGACCTCACGGGAATTCGAACGCAGTTGGCGGTTTTGCCGATAGTCATGCAGGTGCTGAGCTTGAATCTCGAACAGTCCGGTTTCCATAGTCGTGGCGCGGCGCAGCCGCCACAGAATGCTTGCCAATCGCAGTACGAGCTCGCGCTCGACAGCCGATTGCGCATCATAATCGGCGGTGATGGCTGCCTCGAACGCTTTGTAATCTTCGGCATCCTCAAGTGCGCTTAAGACTGTCTCGGCTGTAAGGCCATGGCGGATGGCGTTGCCGCGTGACGCTTGCTTTCCAGCCTCCGTTTTCGGCCCAGTGCTCTTGAGCGCATTGCGGCGGTTAGCCTCGATTTGCCGGTATGAGGTCATAGTGAGCCAGCTTCCAAATTGGCTTCGTTTCGTAGTTTTGACCCGGCTTGACCAATTGCACCTGGCAGCGGATGGGTTTTAAGCCAAAGGACGCGAGCCGCTGCGCTCGGATCGATGCCGGTCTTCTTCCACCACGCGGCTTCATCACCACAGCGGTGGACTTCACGATGGTGCCCTCGACAAAGCGGAACCGTGAACTCATCGCTAACCTTGCGGCCGAGTGCCGGTGATTGCGCAAATCTTAAATGGTGGGCATCGGCGGGGCGGCGACCGCAGATCAGGCACGGTTGCTTAGCCACCAATTTGACATGGTCGCGATCACGAATCCGACGAGGCGATGGCAACGCCAGTACGCTTTTGTCGACGACGGAGCCTGAGCGCCGCTTTTTGCCTCGACCTCGACGACGGACGAGCCGTTCGGGACTGTGTCGAGGGCGCCGTAGCAATATCGGTCGTAACACTTGTCAGCCGCATCTGGAAAGCCTGCTCCACGCGCTCAGCATCGGCTCCAGTTAAAGTGTTTTTGGTGCCCATAACTCGACGCGCCCATCTGGCGGCATTCTCAGATGAACTAATGTCCTCCAGTTCGGTGATGAGCCGCTCGCGCAAAGCGGCGGATGCCCCAGCGTCAAGCTTTGGCGTCAAGGGAGTTGAGCTCGCCTTGGCGCGGTGACCACCTGAACCCTGTTGAACTGATTGCCCTTGGCCGCCATTGAGGCGGTCTTTTTTATTGCCGAATAGACTATCGGCTTTGGTTTCTGGAGCCGCTGGCGCTAGCAGGTCCGGCGCATCTAGATCATCCTCGCCGGCGATTCCGACCAGCGCGAACAGGGCATAACGCCGGGCATAGGTCAGCGCCGCCCCCATTCGATGGGGGGCTGCAGTATCGCTGATCGCACAGACCGGCCAATCCGAGGCGATCCATTCTCCGGATGCGTGCGCCAAGAACGTATTTAGCCGGACAAGCCCAGCGGTCTCATCAATCGAGGTGGTCTGTATGGTCGCGATCTCGTGCTGGCTTAAGGTCTTACGCACGATATCGAGCCCGCTCGACAAGGGTGCATAGCGGAAGGATCGTTCTGTCGCGCCGGCTTGATCGGATCTGATTGTGCCAACCAGTGACTTTTCGGGATTGACGAGCTGGGCCTGAGCTTTGGCTAGTGCCGCAGCGATGCTGCCGATCGACTCACTGGAGCGCTGCACGGCCGTCCTCCACCTCGAGCAGATCAAAACTGAAAGCACCTGATTTTGAGCGCTTGGCCCGGATGCCATGGCCGATGGCTTCCTTTGCATCCTCCGGTATCAACGCCTTCAGCTCAGCCTTCGACTGCTCGTGATCTAGAAAGGCTTGCCGGGTACTGCGGAATAGGTCGGCAAATTCCGCCCACGAATTCGAGGCGCTCATGTCCACAATCCGCACCGCTTCGATCCGGGGCTTTGGTGGCTCAACGCCAAAGAGGCGAGGGGGCTCGCCGCTCTCAACGCACCGCCAGAACTTCCGCTCGGCTGTAACAATCAGGTGCTGGTAGAGCGGGTCGGCATGGGTGGTGATCTCAACCCATTTACCGCCGCCGGTGATCACCGAGAGGACAGCGCTCCTGGCCGCGACCACCCACATATTGTGCTGCAGCTGTGGCATGTATTTCTCGGCTGCCGCTTCTTCCGAGAATGACCAGGGCAGCATGAATTTGGACTCGAAGACCGCGCCGGTAGCTTCGACCCGGCCGTCGAGCGTGGCCGCCATCCATCGCAGCGCTGGATGGCGCATCTGCCGCTGAATATCGGTTAGCACCTGACCGGTATTGCTCTCATACCAGCGCCGGTTCAGATCTTCGGTCGCAAGGCCGAGCTGAACGACGAGATTGCCTGACAAATCCTCGGGCTCGATCTCGCCTCGTTTCTCCTTCCAAAGGCGGAGGAGGGCCGCTTCGTCGTCGCCCATGATGATCCGAGCGTCCGAGCCGCCGATGAAGTAACGGCGTTTTGTTCTGTTGATTCCAACCTTTGCGAGATTTTCTGGCATGGCAACCTCAGTGTTCCTGTGGTAACCCTAAAATTGTGGCTCAAGCACATGTGACAATAGCACAAGCCTATGCCTGTGACAAGCGCACAAGTGAGGATGGCTCGGGCTGCATTAAATTGGAGCGTGCGGGACCTTGCCGAAGCCGCCCAAATCCACCGAAACACGGTAACTAATATTGAAACCGGCCGCTACGCGGGTGACGCGGCGACACTTGCAGCTATCATTAGCGCACTTAAGCGTGCAGGAGCGGAGTTCATCGACGAGAACGGCGGCGGCCCCGGGGTGCGGCTACGAAAGCGGCAGCAAAAGAAGGGTTAGGGTTCGGGTCACATTCTGACTGCGAATTACAAAACGAACCCAATTTTTGATCCGAGCACCGCGGGCGTATGCAGCAGGCCGCATAGCGGACCCCGTATACACAGTGGGCCATATAGAGCATTGCCCGCATACGCGGGCGTGGGGCCTGTACAGGATCGAGCCCATACAAGCCGACACACCACCGGCGGCCACATTATACAAGCATATAAGCGGTCACCGCCGTATAAGCAGCAGACGGCATTAGCGGCCATACCGGTCTAAGGCAGTCCCCCGACTGATTGTGATAAAGCACACTGTATAGGCAGCCGCGCGGCAACCACTGACTCCACTATAAGGTGCCCCACACTCCACGTATGGCCCCACACCGAACAGGCCGGCTCGCATTGTATAAGCGGGCGCACATTGTACAGGCGGGCTCACACTGTATAAGCGGCCGCACACTGTATAAGCACGTCGCACTGTAGAAGCGGGCGCACATTGTACAGGCGGACTCACACTGTATAAGCGGCCGCACACTGTACAGGCGGGCTCGCACTGTATAAGCGGCCGCACTGTATAAGCGGCCGCACATTGTATAAGCGGGCTCATACTGTATTACCGGCCGCATTGTATAAGCAGGCCAAACAGGGTGGGCGGACATATAGTACAGAGCCGACAGGCCGTAATTACTTACAACAGCATCGGTGAAAAACTTTTTTGGTCTCTTTGTGCAGACAGTCTAAATGTGCCAGCTTGTGTTTGCGGAAGCGAATCACCTCGAGTGAGTCGCTTCCTGGAGGCGATCCTTGTTCAATCTCTTTTTGAGGAGGGCGCCTCCATGCCCAAACACAATGGTTATCTCCCACCGGCTCTCAAGCCCACTGATCGGCTAAATAATTCGGCCGCCCCTCACCGCAGGCGTAAACGCGCGAATGCGGAAAAGAGCGGCGTCTTCGCCGAGCCTCTCATCCTACCCGGTGAAGATCCGCGCGAATTTGAAGCATTGCATTCCGCTTTGATAGACGAATGGACTCCCTCTGGTCCAAGCGAGCAGAGTAAGGTCTTCGGTATTGCAGACGCCGAGTGGCGCAAGGGTCGCTCGCGCCGATTTGCGGAAGCGAAGGGGATTTCAAACAGTATGAGGCCCGACCATCCCGCTTTCGATGAAGCGCGCGGCCTGATTACTTTCGGCTGCCTCATGTACCGTGAACCAGAAACTGCCTTTACAGAAT
>Ga0318561_10000259_pt1 | contig 14632 bp, 10 predicted proteins | sample GRESIP065b5f23_FD_202526 | JGI IMG/M metagenome (GOLD analysis project Ga0318561, IMG submission 202526) | Tropical soil microbial communities from Luquillo Experimental Forest, Puerto Rico - GRE.SIPMG.065b5f23 | ecosystem: Environmental > Terrestrial > Soil > Tropical forest > Bulk soil... | reverse complement strand
TGCGGCGGCTTATGTTCAGCGCGCCGCCGCCGCCGGCTGCCAGAAACGTCCCCCCGCGGCGAAGTGGCGCGCATAGAAGCCGCTCGTGAGATCGCCGTAGGTGACCGCCTGTCCGGCACGCGGAGCGTGGATGAAGCGGCCGTCACCCGCAAAGACACCGACGTGATCGACGCGATGCCCGCGGATATGGAAGAAGACCAGGTCCCCCGGCGCGAGCTGCTCGCGCGCTACGGCGTGCGCGGCGCGCTGCTGCTCGAGCGCGGTGCGCGGAATGGCGAGCCCCACGCGCTCGTGGACGTAGAGCGCCAGCCCGCTGCAGTCGAAGCCCGCACCGTCCGCTCCGCCGAAATGATACGGGGTGCCGACGAGCGAGGCCGCCACCGCGGCGATCGCCCGCCCCTGTGCGTCCGGTGGCGGCGCCGGCTGCCGCGGCGGGCCCGTACAGCCGGCGAGAGCGAGCACGGTTGCGAGTGGCGCCGCCAGGAGTCTGAGCGCGGCGCGCATCGGTGCGGGCAATGCGGCCGCGCTACCTGGCGCGCGCCGACGCCTTGGCGGGAGCGAGTGGCCGCGTGCGCGGCGAGGTGAGACGCGCGAGCGCCTGGATGCCCTCGTAGGTATAACGCTGCACGCCGCGGCGCCCGGAGCGGGTCGCCCCGAGCATGGCGGACGCCACCGTACGCGCGGAGATCGCCCGGTACGGCGCATATTTGCCGCGCAGCAGCGGCGCAGCGAGCGGCATGAGCGCGCTCGCCGCGAGCTCGAGCGGCCGCATCTCGGCGCGCCAGGCGAGCAGCATCGAGGGCTGCAGGATGTCGAGAGACTCGAAGCCGACGCCTTCGAGATCCTCCTCCATCTCGCCCTTGGTGCGCAGATAGAAGTTGCGTGCATTCGGATCGGCACCCACGCTCGACATGACCACGAAACGGCGCGCGTTGGCCGCTTTCGCTGCGCGGGCGAAGGTGAGCACGCAGTCGATGTCGACGGCGCGGAAGCGCTGCTGCGATCCCGCCTTGCGCAGCGTCGTGCCGAGACAACACAGCGCCACATCGCACAGCGTGCCCTTGAGCTGCGATTCGAGACGCTCGAACTGCACGATGCGGTTGGCAAGCCGCGGGTGCTCACCGCCCAGGGGGCGCCGCGTGACGGCGATGACACGGCTCACATCGGGTGCGGCGAGCAATGCATCGAGCGTCAGGCGCCCGGTCAGGCCGCTCGCTCCGGCGAGCAGTGCGACGCTGCCTTGCCCTTCTGCCATCGGTGCACCGCCGTCTCGACAGACGTTGTTGGCAGCAGCTTAGAAGCGCGCAACGCCCACGGCAAGGGCGTGCGAGCGCCGGCGGTTGCGTTGCCTGCGCCTCAGCGCGCGGCGGCCTGGGGCCGGAGCGCGCGCTCGCTGAAGTAGCGCTCGAGCGTTGCGGGATCGGCCGCGCGGTCCGCGAGCGCCACGTAGGTGTCGGGCCGCAGCAGGTAGAGCGCATTGCGCTCGAGGCCGGCGGCGCCGTACGCCGCGCTCCAGGGAAAGACCTGCAAGGGAACGCCGTGCGCTGCGCAGTGCGCTCGCAGCGGCTCCGCGGCGGCGCCATATACGTGTCCCTGCCAGGCGATCGCCCGCAGCGTCGCGTGATTGTCAGTGGGCCCGTCGGCGACCCAGGGGAGGCGGTCGCCGCCGTGCACGGCGCCGGCGGCGCCGGCGCTCAGCGCCGAGCCGCGGTAGTTGACCATGATCTGCGACACCGTGCGGAAGAGATACGCGCGAACCGGCTCGAGCGCCAGTGCACCGGCGAGCAGTGCCGGAGCGAGACGCGTGCGCACTACATCCGCCAGCTTCCCCTGTGCCGCGACGAGGCTGAACACACGATCGGTCGTCGCCACCAGGCGCTGCGCGAAGCCGATGCGCTCGGCCTCGTAGGTCGCCAGCAGTTGCTGACCCGCCTCACCCCGCAACACCGCTGAGAGCTTCCAGGCGAGATTGATGGCGTCACCGATGCCGGTATTCATTCCCTGGCCGCCGACGGGACTGTGAATATGCGAAGCATCGCCGAGGAGGAACACGCGACCGCGGCTGAAGTGGGCGGCGACGCGGTGGTGCACGTGGTAGGTGGAGAACCAGTTGACCTTGTCGACCCTGAGGCCGAGGTGGCCGATGGCGCGCTGGCTGACGTCCTCGAATCTCAGGCTCTCGGGGTGCTCGGCGCGCTCATCGCGCACCGTACCGACCAGACGCGCCCGGCCGGCACCGGCGAGGGGAAAGACTCCGAGAAAGTCCGCCTCGTCGAGATCGATGTGCAGCTCGCCGTTCATGGGCGGCCCGGCGCCTTCGATGTCGGCGACATAGAACACCTGCCGGTAGGTGCCGCCCGGGAAGCCGGTACCGAGCGTGTCGCGCACGATGGAACGCGCACCATCGCAGCCGGCGAGGTACGACGCTTCGCCGATCTCTTCTTTGTCCCCGGGCGTGCGCAGGCGCGCGCGCACGCACTCGCCGTCATCGGTGAAGGAGACGAGCTCCGTGCGCCGCTCGACCGAGACCCCGAGCTGTTGCAGCCGCTCGAGCAGCAGCTGCTCGTGCTCATCCTGGGGATAGATCTCGAGGAACGGATACGGAGTCAGCCGCTGACCGACGCGCGCCAGCGCGATCCGCGCCGCGGGCTCTCCCCGCGCCCAGAGGTTGGCGGCGGCCACCTTGCGGCCCCCCCGGATTACCGTGTCGGACAGATCGAGCTGTCGATAGAGCTCGAGGGTTCGGGCCTGCACAGCGAGGGCGCGCGAGGTTGTCCCGGGCGCCGCGCTCCGGTCGATGATGCGTACGCCGACCCCTTGCCGGGTGAGCCACAGTGCGAGCACGAGCCCCGTGGGCCCGGCGCCGGCGATGAGAACCTCGGTGCGTGCCACGAAGCCTGCGGCAGTGCCCGCTCAGGTCGGCTCCGAGCAGCTGACGTTAACTGTCAGAAGTTCCTTTCCCGGGGTCACGGTGATGTCGCGGCGCACCTCGCGGAATCCATCGCGTGTGCCGATCACGGTATAGCGACCGGGTTTGAGCTCGATGTCGCGTCGCGCGAAGCTGCCGAAGCTGCCGACGCTCGGAATCGTCACCTGCGTGCGGCTGTCCGACACCAGGGACAGCCGCACCGGTTTGACGAGCGCCGGAAGCAGATTGGTGAGCCGCGTGATCTGCGTGCGCAGCACCGGTCCTGACTGCTGCTCCTGCTCGGCGGTCCGCAGCAGCGCCGCCGCCTCATCACGCAGTCGGGGATTGGCCAGCCGCTCCGGGTGATCGATGAGTGCCTGCAGCGAGTCACCCAGCTGCAGCCGCGAGCCGGCACGTGCGCGGCCCTCATGTGCCCATGCGAGAGAGGAGTCCTGACGGAGAATCGCGTCGTAGGCGTCGAGCGCGTCCTGCCAGCGCTCCTCATCCTCGAGATCCTCGGCTTCCGCGCGCCGCACGGCCAGACCGCGCGCCGCCCGCGCCGCTTCGACCCGGCGCAGGCCATCCCGCGCCTCCGGTCCATCGGGACGCAAGGCCCGGGCCTTCGCGAAAGCATCCCGTGCCTTCTCGAGCTGTCCCGCGCCGAGCGCCGCAAACCCCTCGCCGGATGCCTTCGCGTATGCCTCATCGGCGAGGTTTCGCGCCCCGCCGGCAACAGCGGCTCCCGTGCCCGGCGCTGGCGCCGATGCCGGAGGTTGTGCGTGCGGTGTGGCCGCCGGTGTGCTCTCGCGGCTGGCCCGCTCGATGGCGTCCAGAACACTCGCTGCCTCGGCGAGACGCTGCTCGGCGAGCGGCATGCTGCCGGCATCGCGCGCGCCGACGGACTCGGCGGCGAGCGTGCGCGCCCTGGCAAGGTCCGCCGCCGCCCAGTTCGCGGCCCCGCGCGCCTCGAGGAAAGCGAACCGCTGATCGAACTGCGCGCGATCGGCGGACAGCTTGGCGCTGATCTCCGCAGAGTCCGAGGGGCTAGTGGCCGGTGCACGGCTCGGCAACAGTGCAAGCAACGAGGAGACATCGAGATAGCGCGGCGCGATGAACATCGCGGCTGCCGCCACTGCCAGCAACGCAAAAATCCACGTGACCAGACGCGATCCGCTGCGCATCGGCTCGAGCCGAGCCACCTGTATGGGCGGTGTGTGGCGAAGTTCCTTCCAAGCGATATCGAGGTGCCCGACATCGCCGCCGCCAATCAGCGGCGCGGGCGATGGACGAAAGCCCGGCGTCGATGCCGCCGTGGTCGAAGGCGGCAGCGGTACTACCGTTGCTGCGGGAATCGCACTCGGCCCGGCAATCCAGTCGTTGGCTGGGGATAAGCCCGGCGTCACGGCGGGCACCGGCGCCAGCGAGGCGGGACTGAGATCCATCGTCCGGCGTTGGGTGGAGGTCACCGGTGGCGGCAGGCTCGGGCGCGGCGGCGGCGATGAGAGCTCCGGCAGTTGTCGCGCCAACTTCGCAAGCGCCGATGGACGTGGGATCTCGAGCAGCTGCCGCGTCACGTTGGCGTCGGGCAACTGCCTCGTCAGGTTCGCCTCCTCATGCGGTACCGCCTCATCCTCGGTATCGAAGGTCAGCGTATCGTTGAGCGCAGCTTCGAGCTCGTCGATTACCTCGCGCATCGAGCCTGGGCGTTCGCTTGCATCTTTCGCAAGCATGCGTGCAATCAGCGCCGCGAGCTGCGGAGGTATCTGCTCCGTGGCCACCAGCGGCGGAACAGGTTCCTCCTGCACGCGCCGCGCATCGAAATGCGGATAGTGGGGTGGACGGCGCGATAACAGCTCGTACGCGAGCGCGCCCAGTCCGTAGATGTCGTCCGCGGACGATGGCGGCTCGCCGCGCAGCTGCTCCGGGCTCGCCGTGAAGGGCGAGAGGCCGCGGATCATGGAGTCAGTCCCCGCGTCGAGCGCCAACCCGGAGATCCCGAAATCGGCGAGCTTCACGCCCCCGCGCGCATCGAAGAGCACGTTACCCGGCTTGAGATCGCGGTGTATGACGCCGCGTTCATGCGCGTGCTCGAGCGCATGCGCGACGTCGATGAGCACTGGGACGATCCCCATGTAGCTCGCACCGCGCAGGCGGCGCAGGTCGCCACCGGTTGCCAGCTCCATGGGCAGGAGGAACGCCGTGTCCTCGCGCTCCGGCTCATACACCTTGAGGATGAAGGAATGGTTGAGGCGGCTCGCGCTCTCATACTCGTGACGGAGCGCGTCCCACGCGGCCGCCGCGCGGCCCGGCGGCGGCCGCAGAATCTTCAGCGCGATGTCCTCACCCCGCTGTGGATCGCGGGCGCGCCACACGTCCCCCTGGCCGCCAACACCCAATCGCTCCTGAAGGACGTAGCGCGCCTTGAGCAGCGGGGCCGGGCTCACCGTTGCCGCTTCGTTCAAGACCGCACCCCCACGTCGCATCGGCCGTCCATGCCACTACCTCCACAACGAACAAGTTGTTCAGCCCCCGCCTCCGCCACCCGCACCGACAGCACGATTGTAATGGACGAGGAACTGAACGCGCGCTGAGGACGAAAGTTACGCTACAGGCCCAGCTCCAGCTGAGAGCCCCTGGGGCCCGGGGGTCGAAACATTTCTGAGTTCAGCGGCTTGCGGGGCTCGCTGTTGAGGCTCAGCCGCCGGCAGGCGAGCCGGAAGCGGTTACTCAGCAGCTGTGCGTAGGGGCCGGTGCCGCGCATTCGCACGCCAAAGCGCGAGTCGTAATCGCGGCCACCCCGCATATCGCGGATGAGGGACATGACGTGAGCGGCACGGTCGGGGTAATGCGTCGCGAGCCACTCTCTGAACAGATCCTTGATCTCGTGCGGCAGACGCAGCAGCACGTAGCCGGCCCAGCGTGCGCCAGCGGCCGCCGCCGCCTCGAGGATCGCCTCGAGCTCGTGGTCATTCAGCGCGGGGATCATCGGGGCCGCCATCACGGAGGTGGGGATTCCGGCCGTGCTCAGTGTGGCGAGCGTCCGCAGGCGCGCCTGCGGCGAGGCGGCTCGCGGTTCCATGACACGTTTGAGCTCGGTATCCAGCGTCGTGACGCTTATCGCAACACTGACGAGACCATCGCGGGCAAGGTCCGTCAGGAGATCCAGGTCGCGAAGCACCAGCGCATGCTTGCTGATGATCGAGACCGGGTGGCGCGTGCGCACCAACACCTCGAGAATCGACCGCGTGACTTTCATGCGACGCTCAACAGGTTGGTATGGGTCCGTGTTGGCGCCGAGCGTGATGGACTTGCATACGTAGCCGGGCCGCGCGAGCTGTCCTTCGAGCACCTTCGCCGCGTCCGCCTTGTAGAAGAGTCGTGTTTCGAAATCGAGACCGGGCGAGAGCCCCATGTAGGCGTGGCTCGGGCGGGCGAAACAATAAACACACGCTGTCTCGCATCCGCGGTAAGGATTTATCGACTGCTCGAACGGGATGTCGGGCGAGTCGTTGGTGCTGATGACTTCCCGCGCCCGATCCGGCTCGAGCGTCGTCGGGATGCTCTCGGGTACCTCGTCCTGGTACCAACCGTCATCGACCGACTCGAGCTCTTGCTTGTCGAACCGCCCCGGCGGGTTGGAGAGAGCTCCCCGGCCCGTGAAGGACTGCCGGCCGACGATGCTACGACGCATCGCCAGACTGTACACTTATACAGTAATGCCGTAAAGAACTAATAAAATCAGTAATTTATGAATACAAAACGGCTCAGTCACGCATCGCCTCATCTTGATGCCGGCGTTGCGTTCGAGCCGGCGGGCGGGCCTTGCTTACTTCACCAGCCGCAGCGAAAACGGGTACTGGTAGGGGTGGCCCTCGCTCGCCTTGATGGCGGCCACGAGCGTCATCACGAGCCACGCGATGAAGAGCGCGGTGCCGAGCAGGACGCCGATGAATACCAGCATCAGCAGCATGCAGACGATGGCGCCGAGCAGGACGGAGATGTTGAAGTTGAGCGCTTCCTTGGCGTGGGCTGCGACGAATACCGACTCGTCGCGCTTGGCGAGCCACACCACGAGCGGCCCGAGAACGATGCCGATCAGCGGCACCACGAGCCCCGCGAGCGCCGAGAGATGCGCGAGCATCCCCCAGGTGCGCTCGTTTTCCGTCGGCGCAGCGCTCGGAGCGGCGGTCGGGTTTGGGCCCTCCATACGACGGCCCAAGAGTACCACTAGTTACAGCGACACTCTGATACCCGCGTAAGCGCCGATGCTCGGTTGCAGGAAGCCGACCGGATTCTCGTAATGACGGTCGAACAGATTGTTGATGCGGCCGAATAGCGCCACGTGCTCATTGAGGTCGTAGCGGCTCGCGATATTGACCGTGGTGTAGCCCGGGGCCTGTACGCCGGTGGTGAGGCCGTCCCTGCTGACGTCCACCCAGCCGCTGACCGACAGCAGATCGAGGCTCCATTGCCAGGCGTGCGTCGCCTGCCAGGTGGCGATGAATGTGCCGCGGTGCTTCGGCCGGCGCAGCAGTGGTTGCTGCAGCACCTCGTCTTCGGCTTCGGTGAACGTGTAGTCGATGCGTAACGTGAGGGCGGCGAGCGGCTGATAGGCGATGAAGCTCTCGACACCGTCGGTGGTGGCCCGTCCCACGTTCGCCCAGGTGGTGCCGGTGACATCCGTGGTGATTAGGTCATGGATGCGGTTGTAGTAATAGGTTGCGCCGACGCGCAGCACGTTGCGAATCAGCCCCTGCTCGAACCCGGCGTCCCATCCGGTGCTGGTTTCCGGCTTGAGGTCGGGATTTGCGAAGAAGAAGAATTCCGGGAAGCTCTGAAAGAGCTGGCTCAGCGTCGGTGCCTTGAATCCCGTCCCGACCGAAGCATGCAGCTTGGTGTCCGTCTCGGTCATCAGCCATGCCGGCGCGAAGCGCCAGGTGGTCTTGCCGCCGAAGCGGCTGTTGTCGTCGTAACGGGCGTTGAGTGCCGAGAACCAGTGCTCGCCGACGTGCGACTGCAGCTCCGCGTAACCGGAGGTGATGTGCACGTCGGCGCTGATCGGCTGATCAACCTCGTCGCGCTCGTATTCGGCGCCGAGCACGAGGGTGTGCTCGGTCGCCAGGCGCACATTGCCCTGCCAGTCCGCCTTGCGCCGCTCGCCGGTATTGAGTGCGGCGGGCGTCTGCGGCTCGACGGTATCGGTGCGCTCGTGCGTGTAGGCGAACCCGAGGGTCTGGTCGAGCACCCCGTCGAAGGAGCGCAGGTGCGCAGTCAGGCGCGCCGCGTAGGCGACCGTAGCCGCGGTGGTCTGCGCGGAAGCCGGGTAACCGGTGAAAGGCGGGACCGGCAGGTAGTCCTCTCCGGTCGTCCGCAGGTGGATGTCGCTGTAGCGCGCGACCAGGCCCAAATCGAAATTGCGCGTCACATCGAGCCCGAGCTTGGTCGACAGCGACAGGTTGTCATCGTAGTCATCGATGCGCGCCTCGTCCGGCAACAGCAGGTCGGTCGGGGTGACCGGCGTCGCGCCGGCATGGAAGTGCGCAACACTCGCGCTGTAATGCAGCGCATCCTGCGAGCCGCTCGCGGTGCCTGCCTGATTGAAGGTGTCGAAGCTGCCACCCTCGAGCAGGCCCTCGAAGTGCGGCGGTCCGTTACCGGACTTGGTGATGATGTTGATTACCCCACCGATCGCGTCCGAGCCGTACAGGCCGCTCTGCGGTCCGCGCAGCACCTCGACGCGCTCGATGTCCTGCGTCAGCAGCTGCCCGAAATCGAAAGCGCCGGTGGCGTTGCTCGGGTCGCTCACGTCGATCCCGTCGATCAGCACCTTGGTGTGGTTGGAGTTCGTGCCGCGCATGAACACGGAGGTGACGCCGCCGGGGCCACCGGTCTGCACGACGTTGAGACCGGGGATGTCCTTCAGCACGTCTGCGAAAGTACGCTCCTGGCGCGCTTCGATCTCCGCCGCCGTCACGATGCTGACACTGCTGGCCACCTCGCGCGCCGGTGTCGGAATGCGTGTCGCGGTGACGACGACCGTCTCCGGCTCATCGGCCTCGCTGCCTTGCGCCGCGCGGCAAGGACTAGCCACCGCCGCGACGAGCAGGAGCAGCACTGCCGCCCGGTGCAAGTCGAAGAACGGGGATCGTGAGCCGGCGGAAGTGCCCGCGGCGAGCGCAGGGAAAGCTCTTGACATGGAGGACGCTCCTGAAAACGCACACACCCGTGCCCGAAGGGTCGTGGCATTTGCAGGGTCTGCAGCGCGCGGTCGGCGCGAGAGCGTCGACCGGCAACCCGCATCGCCCGCCGCGACGCCAATCGGTATCTGCCTGAGGCCGGTCTCCGGGCTTTCGAGCTGGAGCGTGACTCCGGGCGGATCGCCTTCCCGCACCCCGGACGGGGGCGCAGTGGCTCGTGTGATTCGCCTGCTCTCGATTACCGTTGCGGGGGCAGCGCCGGCTTTGGACGAATCCTCACCGGACTTCCCGTTTAACCGCTCACAACGCGTGCGGCCACAGCCTGCTGCCCCGCGCGTTGGAACGGACACCTCACGCCGCGCGAAGCGTGCCCGCGGCGGGGAGCTGCCGTCAAGAGCCGCATCGGCGTTCCCCGCATGGCATGATCGGCGGCGTGGCGATCACCGAAAACGACACCGGAACGACGCAACTCAACGCCATGGCGGAATGGGCGGGCTACCTGGGGGTGGCCCCGCTGGTGTTATGCCTGGCGGGTGTCGGCCTGCTGCCTGAGTACGCGTGGCAGGAGCTGGCGCAGCGCACCGCACTGGCGTGGGGCGCAGTGCTCCTGGCGGCGGCTGCTGCAGTGCACTGGGGACTCGCCCTCGCCGGTAGGCTGCCCGCGCCGGGCGCGCGCATCGCCGTGGCACTGGCCGCGGCGCTCGCCGGCACGGGCGGCGTGGTGGTCGGCGGCCAACGCGGCCTCGCGCTGCTGGTCGTCGGACACGGCGGCTTCTGGCTCTACGAGAAACATGTGCTCGGCTCGCAGCTGCTGCCGGCGTACCTGGCGTTGCGCCGTCCGATGACATTCGCGATCTGCATGCTGCTCGCGCTCACCATGTTCGTATCCGACGCGGCCGGCCTCAGCTGAGCGAGCGGCCCGCCATGGAAGATCTCGTCTCCGCACCCTGGTTGCGCCGCCTCATCACCGCGGCGTTGCTCGCCGGGCTGGTGCTGCTCGGCTTCCGCGTGATGGAGCACTTCATCGTGCCGGTAGTGTGGGCGGCCATCCTCGCCTTCGTGACGTGGCCCGCGTACCTGCGGGTGCTGAGCGCCTGCGGCGGCCGCAGCATCATCGCCTCGCTGCTCATGACCGTCGCGGTCTCACTCGCCGTGATCGCCCCGATCGCGTGGCTCGCGGTGGTGCTGCGCATCGAGGTGGCGCACCTCTGGCACGACACGCAGGCACTGCTCGCCGGCGGCGGGCAGCTGCCGCCTGCGGTGCTGAAGCTTCCCTGGCTCGGCGATCAGCTGCGCGATCTCACGCAACGCGCCGCCCAGGATCCGCACGTCCTCGGCCTCGAAGTGCGCCGGGTCGCCGATCACTCCTTCGAGCAGATCGCACGGTTCGTCGGCGGTATCGGTCGCGAAGTAGTGAAGATGGCACTGACCGCCGTGAGCCTGTTCTTCGTTTACCGGGACGGGCAGCGTCTGGCGGGACAGCTCGCCCAGGCGCTCGAGCAGGTGCTCGGACCGCGTATACACGGCTACCTGCGAGCGATCGAGCAGACGGTGAAGGCAGTGGTCTACGGACTGGTGCTGACCGCGCTGGTGCAGGGATTTCTCGTCGGGCTCGGTTATCTGGTCGCGGGCGTCGGTGCACCGGTGTTCCTCGCCGCGCTCACCACCGTGTGCGGCCTGATCCCGTTTGCGGCGCCCGCCGTGTGGGGCGGCGTGTGCGTGTGGCTCCTCATCAAGGGCAGCACGGCGGCCGCCGTCGGGCTGCTGATCTGGGGCTCCATCGTCCTCGGCTGGACGGATCACATCGTGCGGCCCTTCCTCATCAGCCGCGAAGCGGAGATCCCCTTTCTCGTCGTGCTGTTTGGCGTACTGGGGGGACTCGCCGCCTTCGGCCTCGTGGGCCTGTTCGTCGGCCCGGTGATTCTGGCGGTGCTGCTCGCCGTGTGGCGCGAGTGGCTCTTCGAGAGCCGCAAGCCTGCGACGCCGTGAGGCGCTGAGCGCGGGTTCCCGGGGTGTCGCGGCGGGGTCCCCGGGGTGCCTTTCAGGGCCCGAGGAACATGCGGTAGGCGGGGTTGCTGGTCTCCTCCACGTAGGCGTAGTGCAGCTCGTTCAGGTGCTGCAGGAAGTCCACGCGCTCCGCGGGTGGCACCTGGATGCCGGCGAGCACGCGGCCGTAGTCAGAGCCGTGATTGCGGTAATGGAACAGGCTGATGTTCCAGCGCGACCCTATCGCCTGCAGGAATTTCAGCAACGCTCCCGGGCGCTCGGGGAACTCGAAGCGGTACAGCAGTTCGTGGGCGATGCCCCGCGCGTGTCCGCCGACCATGTAGCGCACGTGCAGCTTTGCCATCTCATCACCGCTCATGTCGGTGACGGTGAAGCCGGCGGCACGCAGCTCGCCGAGCACCGCCTCCTTCTCCGCGCTGCCACCGCTGAGTGCGAGCCCGGCGAACACCTGGGCACCCTCGGCGGTCGCGTAGCGATAGTTGAACTCGGTGACGCTGCGCCGGCCCAGCGCCTCGCAGAAATGCAGGAAGCTCCCGGGCTGCTCCGGAATCAGCGCCGCGAGCAGCGCCTCGCGCTCACCGCCCAGATCGGCGCGCTCGGCCACGTGCCGCAGCCGGTCGAAATTCATGTTGGCGCCACTGTTGATGGCGACCAGACGCTTGTCGCGCCAGCCCTCGCGCGCCAGGTATTTCTTCAGCCCCGCTACCGCGAGCGCGCCCGCCGGCTCGACGATCGAGCGGGTATCCTCGAAGACATCCTGTATGGCGGCGCAGATCTCGTCGGTCGAGACCAGCAGGATCTCATCGACCTGTCCACGGCACAGAGCGAAGGTCTCCTCCCCGACGCGCCGCACGGCGACGCCGTCGGCGAAGACCCCGACACGCTCGAGCGTGATGCGCCGGCCAGCCTGGAGCGAGTCGTGCATGCTGGCGGCATCCTGCGGCTCGACGCCGATGACCTTCACGCCGGGATACAGATACTTCACGTACACGGCGATGCCAGCGAGCAGCCCGCCGCCGCCTACCGGCACGAAGATGGCATCGAGCTCACCGCCCGTCTGGCGCAGGATCTCTACCGCGATCGTGCCCTGACCGGCGATCACGTCGGGGTCGTCGAACGGATGCACGAACACCAGGTTGCGCTCGCGCGCGAGCTGCAGGGCGCGGTCGAACGCGCTGTCGTAGTCATCGCCGTGCAGCACCACCTCGGCGCTAAGGTCGAGGACCGCCTGCACCTTGATGTGGGGAGTGGTTTGCGGCATGACGACCACCGCGGCGATGCCGCGGCGGTGCGCGGCGAGCGCCACGCCCTGGGCGTGATTGCCGGCGGAGGCGCACACCACGCCGCGACGGGCAGCCAGCTCGGACAGGTGAGCGATGCGGTTGTAGGCGCCGCGCAGCTTGAACGAGAACACCGGCTGCAGGTCCTCGCGCTTGAGCAACACGCGGTTCCCGAGCCGGCGCGAGAGCCGTGCCGCAAGCTCGAGGGGCGATTCGATGGCGACGTCGTAGACGCGCGCCTTGAGAATTCGCTCGATGTAGGGACTCGCCACCCACCGCAGCTTAGCGGGGTCCCCTAGAAATTGCGCATCTGGCCGATTGGTGTTCGCCGCCGAAGGCGGCAAGCGCAATTTCTTGGGGTGCTTTAGCGGGGTCCCCTAGAAATTGCGCATCTGGCCGATTGGCGGCTGTCAGCGCTTGTCGGCGCTCTTGCGCACCAGGAAGTGATATTGCGTTCGGCCGATGGCGATCCGGTCGCCGTCGCGCAGTGTCTGGCGGGTAACGCGCCGGCCGTTCACCTGCACTCCGTTGGTGCTATTCAGATCCTCGATCACGGTGTTGTTCGGGCCGACCAGGATCACCGCGTGGTGACGGCTCACGAACTTGGCATCGAGCTGCAGGTCGTTATCGGGCGTGCGGCCGATGCTGGTCTTGCGGCCGAGCACATGCACCACCTCGCGGCCGCCTTCGCTGCGGATCAACAGCCGGCCGGCGCCGGCGGCGACCGGCTCCACGATGGGTTCCTGCTCCTCGGGATCCACCGTCGGATCATTCAGTATCGGGGTGCTGTCGGTCGCGGCAAGGCGCATCTCGCCGGGGGTCTCGCGCCACTGCTGATTGGTTGTCTCGAGCTCGCTGATCTGGGCGTCCCGGTTGCGCACCTCCGCCTCGAGGCGATGCAGCGCCTCTTCGGCTGCGTGCACGTCGCTCTCGAGCTCGCGTACCCGCGCCAGGTGCGTGGCGCACTCGGCCTGCAGCGCGCGCACGTTCTCGTCTCTTGCCACAGCCTGCCGTTCGAGCTCGCGGACGCGCGACTCGCCAGCGGCAATGGTGGCGAGATGACCGCCGCGCTCCTGCTGCACCGAGCGCAGCACTCCGCCCCACTCCTCCATTTCGGCGCGCACCGCTGCCAGTTCGGACTCGAGCTGCCCGGCACGCTGACGCTCGGCGTCCAGTGAGGCTTCGAGTCGCCCGCAGCGCTCGGTCTGCTCGGTGAACGCGGCCTGCTGCGTGTTCGCCTGTGCGCTCGCCGCCGCGTTGCTGCTCGCCAGCTCGTTGCGCAGCCGTTGCAGCTCACCCGCCTGCTGGCCCTCGCTGCTGTCGTGTTGCGCGACCTGGGCCTCGAGCGCGCGCCGCCGTTCGGCGCCGGCATTGATCTCGCCCTGCAGTCGCGCCACGCTGGCGCGCAGCCCTTGGGCCTCCTGCTCTCCGTCCTGCAGCTGTGCGGAGCGCTGCGCCAGCGTCGTCGTCAGGGTGCCGAGCTGCTGTTCGAGCTGCGCGATGCGGGCGTTGCGCTGCGCGAGCTCGCCATCCTGCGTATGCGCAAGCTCGTCGCGTTGCGTGAGCTCGCGCGTGACGCGCCTGAGGTCCGCCGCGCGCGCGTCGACCTCGCGCTGCAGATCGCTGACGAGCTCCTGCGCGATCTCCCGTCTGCGCTCGAGCGCCTGTAATGACTCGAGGTAGCTCATGGCGCGCGCGCGCTCGTGATGCAGGTCCTCCATGACCGCGGCGGCGTGGGCGCGCCGCTCGGCGGCGAGCGTCTGCTGCTCCGCGACCTCGCGCGCGTGCTGCGTTTGGCTGTCGCTTTGCTGTTGCTCGAGGCGCTGCTGCAGCGCCTGCGTATGCGTCCTGGCTGCGCTCACCGACGTGCGCGCCTGGGCCAGCTCGCCTTCAGCCGCCGCGGCACGCTGCTCGGCAGCGGTCAGGGCGCGGGCCGACTGCTCCAGGCGGGTCGCCTGCTGCGCCGCCGTGGCCTGGCGCTGCGCCAGCTCGGCGCTCAGCTGTGCGCTGCGCTGTTCGAGCTCGGTGATGCGCTCGACGGCTGCCGCCGCACGTTGCTCGGCAGCGGTCGCACGTTGCTCGGCAGCGGACGCACGCTGCTCGGACCCCGCGGCACGCTGCGCCGCCGCCGCCTGCGCGGCGAGCGCCTCGTCGCGCGCGTGCTCGAGCTGGAGCAGCCGCTTGCCGTGAGCGGCCAGGCGCTCCTGTGTCTCGCGCAACTCTTTGGCGCGCGACGAGGC